>Ga0307424_1000011_pt1 | contig 76086 bp, 68 predicted proteins | sample SalMarWE160320MG_FD_202157 | JGI IMG/M metagenome (GOLD analysis project Ga0307424, IMG submission 202157) | Salt marsh sediment microbial communities from the Plum Island Ecosystem LTER, Massachusetts, United States - WE1603-20 | ecosystem: Environmental > Aquatic > Marine > Intertidal zone >... | reverse complement strand
GCTCTCCTACTCGATAATCTCACTGATAACACCTGCGCCGACGGTCCTTCCACCCTCACGAATAGCAAACCTCAATTCCTTCTCCATCGCTATCGGGGTGATTAAGGCAACCTCCATCGCAACATTGTCTCCAGGCATCACCATCTCAACTCCCTCTGGTAGAGTAGTCACACCAGTCACATCCGTGGTCCTAAAATAAAACTGGGGACGGTATCCATTGAAAAACGGGGTGTGACGGCCCCCTTCTTCCTTCGTCAAAATATACGCCTCAGCCTTGAATTTCGTATGCGGCGTTATACTCCCAGGCTTCGCAACCACTTGACCACGCTCAACTTCATCGCGCTTCGTCCCCCTTATCAATACACCAATGTTGTCTCCAGCCTGGCCCTGATCCAATATCTTCCTGAACATCTCAACACCAGTGCATACTGTCTTCATCGTATCCCTGATCCCAACTAACTCTACCTCATCTCCTACCTTGACAATCCCACGCTCCACTCGACCCGTAACTACAGTCCCTCGACCGGATATGCTGAATACATCCTCTATCGGCATTAAAAATGGCTTGTCCGTGTCCCTCACAGGCTCCGGCATGTAACTGTCAATCGCATCCATCAATTCAAATATAGGCTTAACATCATCAGAATCAGGGTCATCGCTCTCTAACGCCTTCAAGGCACTCCCTTTGATAATAGGAATGTCGTCCCCGGGAAACTCGTACTTAGATAACAACTCCCTCATCTCAAGCTCAACTAACTCTATAAGCTCTTCATCATCCACCATGTCACACTTGTTCAAAAATACCACGATGCTCGGCACGCCTACCTGACGCGCCAATAATATGTGCTCACGTGTCTGCGGCATCGGACCATCATCCGCACCAACTACCAATATCGCTCCGTCCATCTGAGCAGCACCGGTAATCATGTTCTTTATATAATCAGCGTGACCAGGACAATCTACATGCGCATAATGCCTGTTCTTCGTCTCATATTCCACATGAGCAGTCGCTATCGTAATCCCCCTCGCCTTCTCCTCAGGCGCCTTGTCTATCTCATCAAACGGGATATACTCCGCCATCCCCTTCTTTTCCAAATGCTTCGTAATCGCCGCAGTCAATGTCGTCTTACCATGATCAATATGCCCTATCGTCCCCACGTTTATATGCGGCTTAGTCCTCTCAAATTTCTTCTTGGCCATCTCTTGTCCTCCTGAATAAATCAACCAGCAATAACCAACAGGTAGGCGCCATCAAAGTATCCATCCCCTACCCTGCCTACTCCTTGCTCCTAATGGAGCCCACGACCGGGATCGAACCGGTGAACCTCATCCTTACCAAGGATGCGCTCTACCTACTGAGCTACGTGGGCATTGATTATGGATCTTGCATCACACATGCACTAAACAAGTTCCAGTCTCCCGTCCTTAGGCGACCAGCACTCCATATATAGATACCTTTATATATAGATACCTTAAAAATAATATAATAATACGATGTCCTTAAAATGCCGGTGGAGCGGGAAACGGGATTCGAACCCGCGACCCTCAGCTTGGAAGGCTGACGCTCTAGCCAACTGAGCTATTCCCGCTTTTGAAGCTGATTTGCTCCCATATATTCAGACCCTTAGCCAAGGTGAATGCAAAAATGGTGGAGAGGGGAGGATTCGAACCTCCGAAGGCTGAGCCGGCAGATTTACAGTCTGCTCCCTTTGGCCACTCGGGAACCTCTCCACTTTGAGGTCCTGTTTGATCCTACAGTGGAGCCAGCGAAGGGAATCGAACCCCCGACCCACTGATTACAAATCAGTTGCTCTGCCATCTGAGCTACGCTGGCAGCCTAATTATCAATGCACAATTTGACAGTATAATTCTTTGATTATATTATTTCAAGCCCTAAATTTATTGAAAATGGACAGATATCACGTTGCCTCACTAAATTTACTCATAAAATCATCATATTCCACTGAATTACCGAATTATAATCCGATTTATACCCTCTGACAAAAATTTGTTCCTTCACCATTTGTGCCAATTATCCATAATAAACTCAAAAATTTAACCAGGAAACCGGAAGAGCTAAAAGATCAAATCAATCGGCCGAAAATCAGAGGTGCGTTGAAAATAAGCGCCAAACTAATCAGTGTCAATATCTATTTTTTTTAATTCCTGTAATAAATACTTGAAACGTCCATTTTTATGTGCTAACTTTATCCGATATTGTTATCTGGCAATAGAGGTGTAGGAGATATTTTTTTAGAGTCACCAAAATTGAACGGTTAAAGGAGGTATGACAAATGGCAGCTTTAGGTGGAGGACTGGTAGCTCTTGTATTGGGGATCATCGGAATCATCTTCTGGTTTGGGTACTTCATCAAGGCCTTACAGGCCGGGCTCCCAGCCATGTTGATCTTGGGTGGAGCCTTGGCCGTGTATCTCGGTTTTGAAGAGCTTAAAGACAAGCGAAACACCCCGGATACCTATGATGATGACACAACTACTCTCAAGGGCGAGGTCGAGTCTCTCAAGGACGAAATCAAAAAGATGAAGGGAGAGGGTGAAGAGGAGGCCAAATAAAGCAGCTTAAAAATAGCCTAAATATTTTTCCCAAATGATTATCCCCGGATCGATGAGGACCTGAGACCTTTAAAAAATGCACAATTTCGTTCAAGATTAAGGCACGTGAGGATTTTGACCACAGGAATATATTAAATATTTCGAGGATTAAAATCTGAACGCAACGCAGAGATTGGGCGAAAGGGGGCGTTTTTTAAAGGTCTCGACATCTGATCCGGGGATTTTTTGTTTGATGTCTCATCTCCCTGCAACTTCTAAGGCATTAAAAAAATAATTGATCTCATACTCGGCGTTTTCAACTGAATCGGACCCGTGCACAACGTTTTTTTCGATATCAGTGGCAAAATCCCGTCTGATGGTACCCTCATCTGCTTCTTTATAATTCGTAGCGCCCATTAACTTTCGATATCTCCGTATTCCGTCTTCAGCCTCTAATATCATAACAACACAGGGTCCCGAAGACATAAAATCCGTAACACTTTCATAAAATGGTTTCCCCTCATGCACCTTATAGAAGCCTTTAGCCTCATCCTTGGTCATCCTTATCATCTTCATTGCCACGATTTTCAACCCTTCCTTTTCCAAACGACTTATAACAGATCCGATCAGGTCCTTTGAAACTCCATCCGGTTTAATAATTGATAAAGTTCTTTCTTTCATTCCTTAAATATCCTCCTTTTTACACAATTTGATTGACCCGGCCCATTTCATGCTGTTATAGACCACGGCTATAAAACCCAACTCGGTAATGTTAGTCAAGGAATTTAAATCTGAGAAACTGATATTCGGAAAGGAACTGTCCACAATGAAAAAATCAAAGAGCGCCGGCGCTAATGGTGAAATGGCAAGGATGGATGTGGAGCACATTTTTCAATTTAACTGTGCCCCCGATGTCCCCTGCTTTACCGAATGCTGCCGGGATATCACCATCGTTCTGTCACCCTATGACGTCTTAAGATTGAAAAACGCACTCAATATTCAGTCAGACGAGTTTCTTGATCTCCATACCATCATAATCCGAAGAGAAAAGCTTCTTATCCCGATGGTAGTTCTTAAGATGAACGAGGACGACAAACGATGTCCATTTGTCACTGAAGAAGGATGTTCAGTATACGCTGATAGGCCATGGCCGTGCCGGATGTATCCTCTAAATATGAACGATGACGGCACGTTCAGCCTGATAACCGATTCATCCCGATGCAAAGGACTCGAAGAAAATGAGAAAAACAGGATTTCAAACTGGTTGATAGAACAGGGTGTCCCCATGTACGACGAGATGAACCACCTTTTTTCGCAGGTGACTATTCCCCTTCAGGCCCAGGAGTTAGATATTGACAACCCCAAGATCTATCAAATGACATTCATGTCATTATATAATCTGGATAAATTTAGAAAATTTGTTTTTGAGAGCACCTTCATCGATAGGTTTGAGGTTGACAGCCTCACCATAGAGAAGCTTAAGAGAAGCGACGTTGAGCTTCTCAAATTTTCCTTTGATTGGCTCAAGTTTGGCATTTTTGGGCAAAAAACCTTTCAAGTTAAGGAAAGTGCAATGCCAAAAGGGGATCCGGTTGAATGAATAGTGCCTGGGAAGAGATGATATTCAAACCCCTTACTGCTGATATCTTTCATTTTAGCTGTCACAAAGGTATTTCCTGCTTTACTGAATGCTGCGCTAAGCTCCGTTTGATCCTCACCCCCTATGACATTCTCCGGATGAAAAACCGTTTAGAACTTTCATCCGACCAGTTCTTAGAACGCCATACAGATACCATCCTCGACAATCACAACCGCTTCCCGATGGTCAAACTGAAAATGGATAGCGACCCGAAAGGGGCCTGTCCATTTGTGAACAGGGACGGGTGCACCATCTACGAAGACCGCCCGGCGGCCTGCCGCCTTTATCCCGTCGGAAGGGCCTCTGCCATGGTAGCCGGTGAAAAGGATGCCAGAGAACGATTTTTTATGGTGGCTGAATCGCATTGCCAGGGGTTCAAAGAAAAACATGCATGGACCTTGGATGACTGGATGGATCATGAAGGGGTAAAGGAATACAGTTCTATGAACGATCAATGGCTCGAGATCATCACTTCTTCCAAGAGCCTTGGTCCAAAGACGCACCTCCCGCAAAAGCACCGGATGTTCTTTATGGCCTCCTATAATCTTGACAAATTCAGGGAGTTTCTATTTAAGAGCGGATTTTTCGATCGTTTTGAGGTAGATTCAGACTTGAAAGAAAAATTGAATAGTAACGATACGGCATTGATGTTATTTGCATTTGAATGGCTGAAATTCAGTCTTTTTGGTGAAAAGACAATTCAGTTAAAAAGTCGGATGGATGGATGACCTCTATGAACTGGCCATGGAGGCTGATAAGGTTTTGACATTTTAGCTGCAAGCCCACCGAACCTCGACCCACGGATACCCTCCGAGGATCTCCTTTCAAACGTTGGGTAGAGGGTTGCGCAGACAACCGGCTACGCAACCCTTTTAAACCGTTCAGCCGAACGGGCGGCAATCGCCAAAGGTCCTCTTCAGCCTCGAAGCGGCTGATAACCCAGGTCATGTTCAGGTTCTTAGAAAGGTTTTGATAAATTTCATCCGGTTTTCTTCTTTCAACTCGGAAAAAATATCATTTACCGATTCACCACCATCCGCGGCGATCCTCAGATCCTCATTCGCCATGGCGAAGAGCTTTTCCCTCTCATCGTTCGTGAAGGTGTGCGCCTCTTCTCCAAAGTAAAGATCCTTCAGATTCTTCCGGAGTTTGGTCGGTTCAATAATGGCAAACCATCCATCCTCATAGGGAGAACTGTTCATAAGCTCGGGATGGTCCAAAAGCTTATCATTGACGCGGCTGACAATGCCGTCAATGGGAGAAAGGACCCGGGCTGTTTCGTCGTTACGTTTTACCCCAAATCCCGGCTCACCCTGCTTGAGCTCATGACCGATATTGGGCATTTCGATCTGGCCGAGTTTCCCCAAGAGTTTCTGGGCAAAGTCGTCCAAACCCACCCTGACACGGCCTCCGTATTCTGGTCTGGCCCATGTATGCCCTTCGTGGTAGTAAAAGCCGTCAGCCATTTCAAAACCCGCGACCTGGGTGGGAGTCTCCACCGGGAGGGGCTCAGACTGCAACCGTTGCTGCATCATCCGGTCAAAGGAGCAGGTGCCGCACTCGTAGGCGTTGGGGCATATCTTTCGACCTATTTCGCCTGTAATCATATACCGGCACTTCCTGCTTGTGGCGGGAAGCATCATCATCTTTTCCACCCATGTGGCAGTGAATTTTTCCGGTGGGGCCCCCAAAGGTTTCATTTCCATACTTTCCTTTTGTCGGGCAACCTTTGTCTGCATCGCATGGTCGTACACGCAGGTGGGACAATCATAGTTGTTATCGCAAAGCTTGTATGAAACGACCCCAGCCTCCATCCAGACGCATCTTTTCTTGCCGGGGGGAACAATTTTCATCGATTCCTCTCTTAATGCTCTCGCCATCTCCTGAACCTCCTTATTCTATATTTTTTTGGTTTTTTTAGCGTTTTGCTCTTCTTAAGAAGCAAGGGCCATGCCAAAACTCCCATTCCCCGGATTAATTGTTTTTAACTTATTGATTTAACATATTATTCTGTGCAAAAGGAACTTGGGAAGGTCTTCCGATAGAGATGGGATGACTTGACTAAAAAATAGTCAAATATAGTTACATGGGGGTTTTCTATAGGTATAAGTTGTTGACTTTATATAATTATTCAATGGTTGCTGGAAAATAAGGCAGCATGCCTAAAATTTCGGCATGCTCGGTTTTATTCGAATACCGCAGTTCTCCAACTGCCACCTGAAAAGTTCAAAGCAGGTCGGGCAAAAATCCGATCGCTTAAAATCCGTATCTCCGACGTTAGTGGAACTGTGCATAACGCAGCGTCGATCCCTGCAGTGGGTAAGACCGAGGCTATGCCCTAATTCGTGTAACGCGGTCTTTCCGATGCGATCCATGAGGAGATCCTGATTCGGCTCGTGGCCATAGAACTGCGGGCGGAGCCTGTATGTGGAGATGATTGCGCATTCGCCTCCCACCTGTGCCAACCCAAAAACATATTTGAGAATCGGCACAAACAGGTCCACCTGGGTGATTGCTAAGGACTTTAGGGAGTTGTGAGGGAGTTCAGTGAGGCGCTTCAGGATCAACTTCGAGTTATACTGGCCCCTCTTTTCATCAAAGGCATATTCAGGGGGATCCATTCTCGATGAGATTTTGTAATGCAAGCCGCACCGGTTCGAGATATGCCCGGCCACATGCTCGATAATCATCCTGTCAAGGGGGCCGAGACAACAGATGGTTATCGATTTTGAAAGGGTGAGGCTATCCCCTTTTGATTTCATATTTCTCTATCTTATTATATAGGGTTTGACGGTCGATACCTAATTCCCGCGCAGCCCTGCTGACATTCCAATCAGCTTCCTCTATAACCCTTTCGATATGTATTTTTTCCATGCCCTTCAATGACTTGGGCAATTGTTCACCTACTGCCCCCCTCTGGTTAAACGGGAGGTCTTCAGCGACGACCTCTTCTCCCCTCCCGATCACAAGCGCCCTCTCGATGACATTTTCCAATTCTCTAACATTTCCGGGCCAGTCATAATCCACTAATAATTTCATGGCGGAAGACGCGATGTTTACCTCGTCTTTGTTCAATTCTAAGCAGCACTTGCGAACAGACGCCTTTGCGAGGAGCGGAATATCCTCCTTTCTTTCTCTTAAGGGCGGGGCATGTATTGAGATGACGTTCAGTCGATAAAAGAGATCTTTGCGGAATCGATTTTCAATGATAGCCTTTTCCAGGTCACGGTTTGTTGCAGCTAAGATACGCACGTCCACCTCTATGGATTCCTCGCTCCCTAAACGGGAAAACTCCTTTTGCTGCAGAACCCTCAAGAGATCCACCTGTGTTTTCAGACTGATGTCGCCGATTTCATCTAAGAAGAGTGTCCCTCCATGGGCCATCTCGAAACGCCCCCTCTTTGTATGTTCCGCACCTGTAAAGGCCCCCTTTTCATAGCCGAACAGTTCACTTTCCAGGAGTGATTCAGGCAGCGCTCCACAACTTACGGCAATAAAAGGCATGTAACAGCGCTGGCTGTTTCCATGAATGGCCTGGGCGATCAGCTCTTTTCCTGTTCCGCTCTCTCCGGTAATGAGAACCGTGGAATCTGTGGGCGCCACCCTTTTGATCAATTCAAAGATCTGCTGCATGGCATCGCTTCTGCCTATGATTTCATCAAACTGATCTCTTTCTTCTAACTTTTTCCGGAGCAGGATATTTTCTAAGATCAATTCCTTATGTTTCAAGATCTTTTTTATGAGAATTTCTATCTCATCCGGGTCAAAGGGCTTCACTAAATAATCAAAGGCGCCTTCTTTCATGGCCTGGACAGCGGTATCCACGGTGGCATAGGCAGTCATCATGAGGATTTCGGCATCGGGTCTCGCCTTTTTTAGATGTTTAAGTGTCTCAAGCCCGTCCATGCCCGGCATTTTGAGATCGAGCAAGATAATTTCCCATGGTTCCTGCCGAACCATGTCTATGGCTTCCTGACCACTGGCAGCTAAACCGACTTCGTATCCATCTTCTTTCAGCCAGTCATTGAGGCTTTCCCGCATCGCTTCTTCATCGTCAACAACAAGAATATGGGGCATTTTAGACATCTTTATTTTCCTCCATTATAATTCTGCATGGAATTGCCGGCGATTATGTAATAGCAGACCTCGTTAAATGGTTTGGTAGTTGATTCAACGACCCCTGGATAGGGAGAAGAACTTTAAAAGTACTCCCCTTCCCAATTTCGCTTTCCACCTCTATCGAGCCATTGTGGTTTGTGATAATCCCGTAGACCACCGATAGACCTAAACCGATACCCGTTCCCTCGGCTTTGGTGGTAAAAAAGGGCTCGAAAATATTCTTCTGGTCTTCCTTGGAAATACCACAGCCCGTATCAGAAATCGTAATCTCCAAGAAACCATTTTTTCCCGCACGCATAGCCGAAATAGACAGAACTCCCCCGCCTTCCATAGCCTCTGAAGCATTGCTTATGAGGTTCAAGAGTACCTGCTGAATCTGTCTGAAATCGCACCTTACCATGGGCAAATCCGGCTCGATCTCGCTCACGAACCGTATCTCTTTTAATTTGAGATCGTGAGAGGCTAAAGCTAAGGTCCTACTGATTATCTGATCAATATTTTGCGGTTTGATTGCGATTCTGCTTCGGCGGGAAAAAGCGAGGAGATCTTTGACAATTTCACCGCATCTCGTCAATTCCGATCCCATTGTGCCTAAGTATCGTGAGATATCCTCAGCTCTATCTTGAGAGAAATGGCCCCTTTTAACAAGTTTCATCATCAATTTGACATAGGTTAGAACTGCTGCAATCGGGTTGTTTATCTCATGGGCAATGGTGGCGGACAATTTACCCAGAGAGGCCAGTTTTTCTGACCGGATCACCTGTTCCTGGGCCTCCTTGAGTTCCTGATAGGCCCGGTTGGCCTCTTCATATAACATGGCATTATGCACGGCCACTCCGATCTGATTCCCGACAGCCGTAAGAAATGCCACATAATCCTCTGAAAACTTGAATTCGGAACGGCTGCACACGCACATGACTCCCACTGGCTCCCCTCTTACAACAAGGGGAACATAGACAGTGGACTGAATCCCTTCTTCGGCAATAGCTTTCACGTAAGGATCTTCTGACCGGTTAAAATTATCCACGACCCTGGTTTCACAGGTAAGAACGGTTTTTCCCAGGAGACCATCTCCCACCCGGCGGAATCTCATATCGTCTTGTTTAATGAGTCTGGCCGAAAACCCCCTATGAGCCGCAAGATTAAGGGCCTCTCTCTTATCATCCAACAGATAGATTCGGACACAGTCAGGCCCGATAAACTCGAGCATCTTGTCAATGGTAGTGTTCAGGACCTTCTTCAGATCGAGACTGCTGCTGACTGTCAGAGAGATGGCATTTAAAGTGGCAAGCCTGACATTTTGTCTCTTGACTTGCGCCTGAGCCCTCTTTCTCTCTGTGATGTCCCTGAATAATATGACATAGCCGGTAACCTGCTTGACTACGTCTAAGATTACATTGGAGGAGCTAAGGGCATCAAAGGCCTTTCCATCTTTTCCCACAAGACGTGCCTCAAAACCGCTGACAAAACCATCCCCAAAGAGCCTTTCTTGAAATGAAACAAGGTCTTCCTGGCTTTCGAAGAGTGCCAGCGCCGATCCCAATACCAGCACCTCGTCTTTGCTCTTATATCCGAGTATCTTCACCGCTGCCTGGTTGATTTCCAGGATGGTGCCCTTTGGGTCTGCGAGAATAATTCCATCAAGGGACCTCTCAACAATAGTTCGATATTTTTCTTCAGATTTCTCTAAGTGTTTTAGGCGCTTATCAATGGTGGCCTCAAGGTTTCCCGCAATCTTGTTCAGTTCGTGTTGAAGCCGTTTCTTATCTGTTAGATCACTTGCAGTCTCTAAGACATAAACAATTTCGCCCCGGTTGTCCCTGACTGGAGTGGACTTTATGCGCATCAGCGCTGTGCTACCATCCTTCCTCACAACCGTCTCTTCGCTTACGTGAGGATTGCCATCTTGGAACGATTTTTCTACCAGACAATTTTCACACCTCCTGTCCCTTTCTTTCCAAAGCTTGTAACAATAACTGCCAGTGTTCATCCCAAACTCGGTCTTAAAAAGATCATTGGCCATGACTATTTGATAGTTTCTGTTGACGGCAATCACATAATCGGTGACGCTTTGCAGGAGGGCTTGATAATTGGTCTCTTTTTCCCTGCTTTTCTTTTTCTCCCGTCGGATCCTTTCGTGGGCCTGTTCTATCTTGGCTACAAGGTGCTCCAGGTCCAAAGGCTTGGTGAGATAATCAAAGGCACCTGACTTAATGCCTGCAACGGCATCCTGAGTTGAACCGTGGCCAGTCAGGAGGATGACCTCGGTATCGGGGTGTTTTTCCTTGATTTGCCGGAGGACTTCAATGCCATTCATCCCGGGCATCTTAATGTCCAGCACCACCACATCCACAGGCTTTTTGTCAAGGATGGAAATACATTCTTCGCCATTCGCCGCTTGTTCAGGGATGATGCCCCTTTTAGCCAGACGCCTGCTAAGGATGCTTCGGAAATTTTCGTCGTTGTCAACAAGAAGGGTGCGGATGTCCGCCATCATGAATACCCCTTATCGGCCTGTCGCCCTTGAATCATCAGACAGCATGTGCAGGTTGCGCTTCAGTTTTAGGTGAACCTCTGAACCCCTGAACCCTGACATCCGAAACCTGCCACCTGAACACTGCTTTGGTTGCGGCCGAAGGTCAGCATTAAATTCTCCCATATTTTTCAAATCTGTCAGAATACGGGCCAAACACTAATTTAATTACATCACAAAAGAAATTTTCAATCAAGGAGATTAGGTGCGGAAATATTTCTTGACAGAAAATGGGCTTTTTCTATATAAGTCCAACCTGTAACATTTTCCGGATCATCGCACAGTGCAACATAAAAATAACATGTTTTCAATAATTGGGAGTTAAAAATGACAGCAGAAAAAGCCCAAAAAGTCCAGGGCTCTGTGATGGTTGTCGGCGGCGGTATCGCCGGCATGCAGGCTTCACTGGATTTAGCGGATTCCGGCTTTTTTGTCCACCTGGTGGAAAAAACCCCGGCCATTGGCGGGGCCATGGCTCAATTAGACAAGACCTTTCCCACCAATGATTGTGCCATGTGAATTATCTCTCCTAAACTGGTCGAGGTCGGCCGGCATATCAACATCCAACTCCATACATGTTCCAATATTGAAACCATTGAGGGTGAAAAAGGGAACTTCAATGTAACTCTGCTGAAAACCCCCCGCTTTATTGATCCCGATGCCTGTACTGCCTGCGGGGATTGCGCAGAGGCCTGTCCCGTGGTCAGGCCCAGCGAATACGATATGGAATTGGCGGAACGTAAGGCAACATACAAGCCTTACGCCCAGGCCATTCCTGGCGCATTCGCCATAGAAAAACTCGATAAATCTCCGTGCAGACTTGCCTGCCCGGCCAACCTGAATGTGCATGGCTATGTACAGATGGTAAAGATGGGCAAGTACCAGGAAGCCACGGAAATCATCATGAGAGACCTGCCGCTTCCCGGAATCTTGGGTCGTGTCTGTCCACACCCCTGCGAAAGAAGCTGCCGACGTCTTGAAGTGGATGAGGCCATTTCTATCCGGGAACTTAAGAGGGTAGCTGCCGACCATACGGATCTCAATAAAATCCCGGTGCCGGAGATAAAACCAAGGGATGAGAAGGTGGCCATTGTGGGCTCAGGGCCTGCAGGCCTATCCGCCGCGTATTTTCTCGCGCTTGAAGGGTACAAGGTGAGTGTGTATGAGGCCATGCCCGAGACCGGCGGAATGATGCGATACGGCATCCCCGAACACCGCCTGCCCCGGTCTGTAATCGACAGAGAGGTTGAAAATCTAAAACGTTACGGCATCGAAATCCATACCAATACTGCAGTCGGGAAAGATATCACCATCGAGGAGCTTCAAGAACATGGCGCCAAGGCTGTCTTCTTGGGCGCCGGGGCCTGGAAGGGTCTGAAACTTCGGATTCAAGGTGAGGAGGCAGAAGGTGTTTATGATGTCACCTCCTTTCTGAGAGACGTCCATCTCGGGAAACTGAAAAAGTTAAAAGGGAGCTCTATAATCATCGGTGGAGGCCATTCCGCCCTGGATGGTGCGCGGGTCGCTCTCAGATTGGGAGCTGACGAATCCCACATTATTTATCGCCGATCCCTGACAGAGATGTTAGCAGAACCCGAAGAGGTCGAGGAGGCCCAAAATGAAGGGGTAAAGATCCATTACCTCGTGGCGCCTCTAAAGATCTCCTCAGAGAATGGCAAGGTCACGGGCATTGAATGCATTCGCACACGTCTCACCGATCCCGATACCACTGGCAGGAGAAAACCTGTCCCGATTGAAGGATCAGAATTTTTTATTGAAGCAGAACATATCATCCCGGCCATTGGACAGGAGCCGGACCTGGGCTTCATAGGGGAGGATTCGGGACTGGGAGTGTCCAAGTGGAACCTCCTGACAGTTAATCCCGAGACCCTGCAAACCAATGTAGAGGGGATTTTTGCCGGCGGCGATGTAATTACAGGCCCTGCCACGGTAATTGAAGCGATTGATGCGGGAAAACGGGCAGCGAGATACATTAATAAGTATCTACAAGGGGAAGAGCTCCCCACAGAATGGCAGGAAGAGCCACCCATAGGGACCAACTGGTTGGAAATTCCTGATGACGAACCCACCTTGCACCGGATGAAGGTTCCCACTCTACCGGTGGAGGAAAGGATTTCAGGGTTTAAAGAGGTAAGTCTACTTGTTGATGAAGAAACGGCCCAGGCCGAGGCGGCCAGGTGTCTCAATTGCGGTGGGTGCTGCGAGTGTTATGAGTGCGTTAAGGCATGTAAGGCCGAGGCTGTCACCTTTGAAACACACAAAGAGCAGGAAGAAACCGTGTCCATTGATGTGGGCTCCGTTATATTCGCCCCCGGATTTGAAGCCTTCGACCCTGACAAATTCGATACCTATCAGTATGCGACTTATTCAAATGTGATCACCAGCATGGAGTTTGAGCGTATACTCAGTGCGACAGGTCCTTTTCAAGGCCATTTATCGCGGCCGTCGGACAAGAATGAACCCAAAAGGATCGCCTTTCTGCAATGCGTCGGCTCCAGGGACATCAACCAATGCGACCACTCTTATTGTTCCTCTGTCTGCTGCATGTATGCCATTAAGGAGGCCGTAATTGCCAAAGAGCATGCAGAGCATGACTTGGATGTGGCCATTTTCTATATGGATATGAGGACCTATGGAAAGGATTTTGAGAGGTACTACGATCGGGCAAGGGACGAGCAGGGGGTAAGATTCATTCGCTCCAGGATTCACACCATTGACGAGGATCCTGAAACCCACGATCTGATTCTCCAGTATTCCGACGAAAAGGGCGAGCTGCGAATCGAGACATTTGACATGGTCGTGCTATCGGTTGGTCTGGAAACCCCTAAATCCCTTGTAGAAATGGCAGAACGCCTGAACATCGAATTGGATCAGGATCACTTTGTTCAAACCAAAAACTTCAGTCCTGTTGAGACCTCCCGTGAGGGGATCTATGTGTGCGGCGCGTTTCAGGAACCGAAAGATATCCCATACTCTGTAATGGAGGCGAGCGCTGCGGCTTGTGATGCAAAGGGAGACCTTTCGGCTGCCAAGGGTACACTGGTAAAAGAGAGAACATACCCTGTAGAAAAGGATATGTCCTCTGAAGAGCCCCGCATCGGCGTCTTTGTCTGTAACTGTGGCACCAATATCGGGGGGATTGTCGATGTCCCCAAAGTTGCCGAATATGCGCGGACCCTCCCCGGGGTGACCTATGTGGAAGAGAATCTCTTTACCTGCTCCCAGGACACCCAGGATAAGATTAGGCAAGTCATTGAACGGGAGGGGTTAAACCGGGTTGTTGTTGCGGCCTGTACACCGAGGACCCACGAAGAGTTATTCCAGGAAACCCTCAGGGATGCCGGGCTCAATAAGTACCTGTTCGAGATGGCCAATATACGAAACCAATGCTCCTGGGTCCATAGCAAGGAAAAGGGGGCGGCAACAGAAAAATCAATGGACCTTGTTCGTATGTCGGTTGCCAGGGCCCAGTTGATACAGCCCCTGCCCCAGCCATCCATTTCAGTGGATAATAAGGCACTTGTAATAGGGGGTGGGATAACAGGTATGACGGCAGCCCTCGGTCTGGCCGACCAGGGGTATCATACCTACCTCGTTGAACAGTCGAATGAATTAGGCGGAAATGCCCTGAAACTCATTGATACCTGGCAGGGAGAAGATATCCCCATCAAGCTCCAAGAGATGGTAGAGAATGTGACAGATAACTCTCTGATAGAGGTCTATACCGGATCCAGCATCAAGGAAGCCAAAGGATTTGTAGGGAATTTTGAAACCACTATTTCCCAAAACGGCTCAGACGTGTCCTTGAAACATGGCGCGGTGGTCATGGCCATAGGGGCTGAAGAATATAAGCCCTCTGAATACCTTTATGGTGAAGACAAAAGGGTCCTTACACATCTGGAATTGGATGAGGCCATAAAGGACGGAGACGAGAAGGTTGCCAAGGCAAAGACCGCCGTCTTTATCCAGTGCGTTGGATCAAGGGAACCTGACAGACCTTATTGTTCCAAAGTATGTTGTACCCACACGATGAAATCCGCCCTGAAATTGAAAGAGATGAACCCGGAAATGGACGTTTATGTGCTCTACCGGGATATCCGCACTTACGGCCAGCGGGAAACCCTTTACAGGGAGGCCCGGAACCGCGGTGTTGTTTTTATCCGGTACGGCCTTGAACAAAAACCGGTTCTGGAAAAAGGGAGTGATGCCATCTCCGTAACCGTTAAAGATCATATCTTAGACCGGGATATCCTGATCAGCGCTGATCTCGTTTTATTGGCCTCAGCCATTGTGCCCCGTGATAACACGGCCCTGGCCCAGATGTTCAAGCTTTCCATTAACGAAGATGGGTTTTTCATGGAAGCCCATGCCAAACTGAGACCGGTTGAATTCGCTACAGAGGGTATCTTTTTGGCAGGCATTGCCCACTACCCAAAGCCGATTGAAGAGAGCATCGCCCAGGCAAAGGCTGCTGCATCGAGGGCTTCTGTGGTCCTTTCAAAAGAACACCTGACTGTCGATGGAGCGGTCTCTCACGTGAACGAGATCATGTGCAGGGGCTGCGGCAAGTGTGTTGAGGCCTGCCCCTATAATGCCGTCGGGCTTGTTGAAAAGGGAGATGACAAGAGTGTGGCCTACGTTCAGGAGGCCCTCTGTAAGGGATGCGGGGCTTGCGCTGTGGCCTGCCCCACAGGGGCGGCTTCTATCTTCCACTTCGACGACCAGGAAGTGCTGGCAATGGTGGAAGCGGCTTTGCAAGGATAATAGGTGTAGGCAGTAAGCAGACTCATAATCTAATGTTTTCCTGCTCCCTACTCCCTACTGCTTACTCCTTACTAATCAAAAGGAGGTGTTCATGTCTCAAGAGTTTAATCCGAAAATAATTACATTTGCGTGCAACTGGTGCGCCTATTCTGCCGCTGATCTGGCGGGGGTGAGTCGTTTTCAGTATCCCCCCAACATCAGGATTATTCGGGTCATGTGTTCGGGGCGGATCAACCCCAATTTTGTCCTCAAGGCATTTCAGGAGGGTGCAGACGGCGTACTCGTGGCCGGGTGACACATCGGTGACTGCCATTACCTGGACGGTAATGTAAAGGCCGAAAAGATGTTTGAAATGACACAGGAACTTGTGAAGATACTCGGCATTGACCTTGGAAGACTCAGATTAGAATGGATCTCTTCTGCGGAAGGGACCCGTTTTGCTGAAGTTGCAAGGGAATTTACCTCAGAAATCAAGTCCTTAGGACCATCTACATTGAAAAAAGCGGCCTGATTACGGCCCAAATAAATCGAGGCATGCGAATGACTGCTCTAACTGAATTGGTTGACATAACCCAAACCTATTACTGCCTTGACTGCGGCGTGTGCACGGGGAGTTGCCCTGTTGCAAGGGTGTTTCCCGATTTCTCACCGAGGCAGATCATAGAACGCTCTTTATATGAATTGGAAGAACCTTCTGACGACACCATATGGAACTGCCTGACCTGTGCGCAATGCAGTGTCAGGTGCCCTGCCAACATCGATTTCCCTGAATTTGTCCGGCTCATCCGTGGCGAGGCCCATAACTCCGGGTTTGACGGTGTCCCTGCACATAATGGCATGCTCCAGACCATCTCGTCCATCCAGACACATGATGTAGCCCAAGACCGCAATTTCTGGATCGAGGACGGAAAAACCGCGGATAAGGGAGACATCTTCTATTTTGTGGGCTGCCGCCCATATTTTGACGTTATTTTCCGGGATATAGATGCGGGTTCCATTAAGGGCGCGCAAAATGTTTTGAAGATCATGAATGCCTGTGGAGTGGAACCGGTTGTAAGCAATGAGGAAAGGTGCTGCGGACATGATGCCCTCTGGAATGGAAACGAGGAAAAATTCAAGACATTGGCCCAATTGAACCTTGATCTTATCCGTGCTTCGGGTGCCAAACAGGTGGTTTTCAGTTGCCCTGAAGGATTTTATACATTTCAGAATTTATATCCCAAGTATTTTGGTGATCTGGAATTTGAGCCAGTACATATACTCGATTTTCTGGCAGACAAGATAGATGAGGGCACCATTGAGTTTGAAGAATTTGAAGAAAAGGATGAAGTGGTTACCTATCATGATCCCTGCAGGTTAGGCAGATTGGCCGGCATATACGATGCGCCCAGAAAGCTTTTAAATGCTATTCCCGGAATTGAGCTGAGAGAGATGCAGCGTTCCAGAGAAAACGGTGTCTGCTGCGGGACCACCGGCTGGATGAATTGTTCAAGCTGTTCCAAAGAAATACAGGTTGAAAGACTGACCGAGGCAAGCAACACAGGCGCAGGGACCCTTGTTACCGCCTGTCCCAAATGCCAGATCCATTTCCGGTGTGCCAAGGCCGCTTTTGACCTTAATATAGAGATCATGGATCTCTTTGATATTGTGGCTGACCGGATAAAGCCATAACTTTAGTCACTTGCATTTAAGGGAATTGATTATGAGCAAAGACATACTTGTTATCGGGGGAGGCATTGCGGGTATGCAGTCTTCCCTGGATCTTGCCGATATGGGGATCAAGGTCCACCTGGTGGAAAAACTGCCCAGCATCGGCGGCAAGATGGCCCAGTTGGACAAGACATTCCCGACCAATGACTGTGCCATCTGAATACTCTCGCCCAAGATGCTGGATGTCGGTCGACATCCCAACATTGAGCTTTTAGCTTACAGCGAAGTCGAGAAGGTAGAAGGCGAGGCAGGAGATTTCAAGGTCACGATTCGCAGGAAGGCCCGGTATGTGGAAGATGATAAGTGCACGGGATGCGGGGCGTGTGCCGAAAAATGCCCGACCGTTGTTTCAGATGCCTTTAACGAGGGATTGGGAGAGCGCAGGGCCATATACAGCTACTTTGCCCAGGGCATACCCTCGACCCATACCATTGACGCCGACCATTGCCGCCAGTTGAACGGAAAAAAATGCGGTATCTGCGCAAAGACCTGTCAGGCAGAGGCCATCAATTTTGATCAAGAGGACCGCGTTTTAGAACTGGATGTAGCGGGCATCATAATCGCCGCCGGATATGACGTCTTTGATCCCTCGCTGATCCCGGAATACCGTTACCGGGAAATAGCCAATGTGGTCACGGCCATAGAGTTTGAGAGACTTTTGAGCGCCAGCGGCCCCACAGGGGGACACATGGACCGGCCTTCGGACCGCGCCGTTGAGGCCGAGATTGCGGGACTCGAAAAAAAGGCAGAGAAATCTCAAAAGGCCCTTTCCAAGCTCGAGGAAAAATTCAACGAGCCTTCCGACCAGTTCTATAAAAAATACCAGGCCGGAGAGTATAAGGATGATGAAGACCGTAAGAAATGGGCAGACAAATATGCCGCCCATTTGGCCGTTACCGAACCCCTTGAAGTGCTGAAAAAAAAGGCCGAAGCTTTTACCGTTGCAAAGAGACTTGCCTTTATCCAGTGCGTGGGTTCCCGGGATTTCAGGTTTTACCCGTTCTGCTCCGGCTATTGCTGCATGCACTCCATCAAGGAGGCCATCATTTCCCACGAGCATGAACCCGAGACCACATCCTCTATCTTTGGTATGGATATCCGTGCAGTAGGCAAGGGGTTTGAGGAATACAAGATACGCGGGGGCAATAATTCAAACATAACTTATGTACGCGGCAGGGTTGCGGAGATCACGGAAGGCCCTGATAACAATCCCGTGGTAATATATGAAGATACTCGCGAGAGAAAGGTCAAGCGCCAGGAATTCGACATGGTTGTCCTGGCAACCGCATGCGCGCCCACAAAAGGTATCGCTGAACTTGCAAAAACCTTGGGCGTTGAATTAGATAAATACAATTTCATAAAGACCAGTTCGCTCTCCCCCGTTGATTCCACGACCCCGGGCATCTTTGTGTGCGGCTGTGCAGAATCACCCATGGACGTACCTGAATCCGTGGCCCAGGCGTCTAGCGCGGCGGAGCGTGCCGCTGAAATAGCTTTTCAAACGGATTTAGAAAAGGAGAAAGCCGTTGCCTGAAAAAAAAGAAGACATCAGGATCGGGGTATTCCTCTGCCATTGCGGTTCCAATATCGCCGGATACCTGAATATGGAAGAGCTTGAGGAATTTTCCAAGAAGCTTCCCCATGTGACTTTTGTGATGAGAAACCTCTACACCTGCTCAGAGGGTGGCATAAACGAGATCAAAAAGGGGATAAAGGAGCAGAATCTCACCCGGGTGGTGGTCGCTTCCTGCACGCCCAGGACCCATGAACCCCTGTTCAGGAGTTCCTGTGGAGAAGCCGGGTTGAACCCGTACCTCTTTGAGATGGTCAATATCCGGGATCAGTGCTCCTGGGTTCACATGAAGGAGCAGGAGGACGCCACCAACAAGGCCAAGGACCTCATCCGTATGGGCGTGGCCAAGTCCGCCCTGTTAGAACCGCAGGAATCCATTATGTCGGAAGTTCAAGTCCGGGCCCTCGTGATCGGCGGAGGAATTGCCGGCATGACCTCGGCGCTTGCCCTTGCCAATCGCGGGTTCGAAGTGGTCTTAGTCGAAAGAGAAGAAACCTTAGGCGGTCTGCTGAATAACCTGAACAAGCTTGGTCCCACCATGATGGAAGCAAGCGAGCTGGTCGAGGAAAAGACCAGGGCCGTTACCGGACATTCCAACATCACCCTTTTCACTAATGCCAAGGTAACAGAGGTCCAGGGATTCATAGGCAAGTACAATGTAGATATTGAAACGGAATCGGGTGTCAAAAAAATCGATATCGGCGTGATCGTCCTGGCCACGGGAGGTCGTGCCTTCGTGCCGGAGGGTCTATACAACTATGATGGAAAGCATGTGGTGACACAGCTTGAGATGGAAAAGCTCCTGAAGGATGGCCTGGAACCGGACATAAGGAACGTTGTCATGATCCAGTGCGTAGGAAGCCGCAACCAGGAGAGGCCGTACTGTTCAAGGATTTGCTGCCAGACCGCGGTCAAGAATGCCATGCTGATCAGGGAACAAAACCCGGACGCAAAGGTTTCAATCCTCTACAGGGACATGCAGATGTACGGCGTGGAAAATGAGGAGATGTTCCGCGATTCAAAGGCAAAAGGGGTCAGGTACATCAATTACGATCCCGCCAACCCCCCGGAGGTGGAACCGGATAAGGTCAGGGTATATCATGCCCTCTTGGGCCGGGATATGGATTTACCCGCTGATCTCGTGGTCCTTTCCACCCCTCTCGTCTCACAGGAGGATGCAGGGGCAACATCCAGGCTTCTCCGGGTCCCTGTCGATGAAAACGGATTTTTCTTAGAAGCGCACGTCAAGCTGAAACCGCTTGATTTTGCAACTGACGGAATATTTCTTTGCGGCAGTGCGCACTTTCCCGCCAATATCCGCGAGGCCGTGGCACAGGGTTTGGGAGCCGCATCCAGGGCCTCGATTCCCTTGTCAAAGGGATCGGTGGTTGTGGAGCCCATTATTTCCGTATTGGCCGATGAAGACGCCTGCCGGGGTTGCGGCCTGTGCGTGGCGCTCTGTCCTTACGGCGCGCTTGAGGTACAAAAGACTGAAAAAGGAAGAAAGGTCCATGTCATTGACGTGGCCTGCAAGGGTTGTGGCGTTTGTGCCGCCACCTGTTATCAACATGCCTTGAGCATCAATTCCTTTACGGATAAACAGATTGAGGCGCAGATTGAGGCGTTCTTAAATTAACGATTGTCGATTGCTGATTGTCGATTGAAAAGACCAAATCAGAAAAACCTCAATCATCAATCGACAATCATCAATCATCAATTATAAGGGGGGTTTTGAATTGGCCGACTTCGTTCCTAAGATACTAACGTTTTGCTGCACGTGGTGAGGTTATGCCGCTGCAGATTTAGCTGGAGTTTCCAGACTACAATATACACCGGAAATCAAGATCGTCCGACTCATGTGCACGGGCAGGGTTGATCCCGCACTCGTGGCCGAGGCATTCAAAAAAGGCTTGGACGGTCTTTTGGTGGTGGGTTGCTACTTCGGGGACTGCCACTACATCACAGGTAATCACCAGGCAAAGGCCAAGATGGATATGACCCGCAGGCTTTTCAAACACATTGGTATGAATGAAGAGCGCCTAGCCTTTCGCCAGTGTTCATCGGGTGAGGCATCCGTTTTTGTGAAAGTGGTCTCTGAATTCGATGAAAAAATACGGAGCCTGGGTCCCCTTGGAGGAGACAGCGACCCGGTGAAGGCGCCGGAAATCTTTAAAAAAATTGAGGCCGCACAGGCCGTACTTGCCGGTGAAAAAATTCGATGGGTCATCGGTAAGCGCACCCCGTTTCTTGAATCCGGCAACATGTATGGAGAGATATTTACCGAGCACGAGTTTAATCGTGCCATTGACATGATAATCGTGGAAGAAATGGAGGTTCAGGAAATCCTTGCCGGGCTGAAGTCGGGTTCGAGGTCGATTAAAGACCTCTCTAAGGACCTGGCCATCCCATCGGAAAGGGTATTTCGATATATAACCGCCCTCAAACGAAAAGGCATGGTTGCCTTGGACAAAGTTGCCGGCCGATCGCCAATATTTCAGTTAGTGCCGCAAGAGGTGTAACAAAAGTGGAAGATAAAAAAGTATTGATTGTCGGGGGAGGGATTGACGGGGTCAGCGTTGCCCTTGAAGAGGCAGCAGCAGGGGCACAGGTAACCATCGTAGAGAAGTTTCCCACCCTTGGCGCTGAGAGGATCCCGCGGGACAGGCTAATTAAGCCAGAAGATGCATTTATAAATCCTGATCTTAACAAAGTGCGCAATGATAACAACGTCAGTATCCTGACTTACAGTGACCTAAAGAAGGTCAACAGGGATAACGGGAAGGTCCAGGCCAAAATCCTGAAGCATAGTCTCAGGGTGGACAACAGCAAATGCAATGACTGCAAGGCCTGCATCAAGGTCTGTCCCGTGAACATGTTTGACGACTTTGACGAATCTTTCAGTTTTCGCACGGCCGTGGATTATTTTAATCCTGCCACCGGCGAATATAATATCTTCAAGGAAGACATGCCAGTTTGCCAGCAGGCATGCCCCGTCAATTTAGACATCCGGACCTACGTGGGTCAGATTGCGGACGGAAAATATCTCGCCTCCCTGGCTACCATCAGGGACAGACTCCCACTTCCGGGCAGCATCGGCCGGGTATGTCCCCACCCATGCGAAACCGCCTGCAACCGACAGTATTTAGATGAACCGATCAGTATCTGTTTCCTCAAGCGGTATGTAGCAGATGTGGAGCTAAATGGGGGAATTGAACCGGTCTATGAGACCCCGGCGAAAAAACTCCCCGAAAAGATTGCCATTATCGGGGCAGGACCGGCTGGACTTACCTGTGCATACCACTTGGCAAGGGAGGGCTATGAGAATATCACCATCTACGAGACCCTTCCCGTACCGGGGGGCTATCTATGGGTGGGGATCCCGGAATATCGTCTCCCTAAAAAGCTCCTCCAGCGCGAGGTGGACCTTATTGCCAATATGGGCATAGATATCCAGTACAACAAACGGATTGGCAAAGACATATCTTTTGAAGACCTGAAAAATAATAATGATGCGATATTCATTGGGGCGGGCTGCCACCGCGGGCTTAAGCTGCGTGCTCCGGGCGAAGATGAATACGAGGGCAAAGGGATCGTTGACTGCGTCACCTTTCTTCGAGATCAGGCCCTGGGCAACCCCATAGAAACCAAGGGAAAGCTCATCGTGATCGGGGGTGGCAATGCGGCCATTGACTCTGCCCGCGTTGGCTGGCGCATGGGCTTTGATGAGGTCTATATCCTCTATCGAAGGACCAAGAAGGAGATGCCTGCCAACCCGTGGGAAATCGATGCGGCCGAGCACGAAGGCGTCATCATACAGTATCTGGCAGCGCCCGTGGAAATCTTGGGGAAAGACGGGAGAGTCTCCGGGATGAAATGCATCAAGATGGAATTGGGTGAGCCTGATGCATCGGGCCGCAGGCGACCGGTCCCGATTGAAGGATCAGAGTATGTTATTGATGCCGAGACCATTGTTCCCGCCCTCAGCCAGGCCACCAATCTCGAGTTCTTGGGTGAAAATCACGGTCTTGATATTAACCGTTGGAATACATTCGATATAGATGAAGAAACAGGTGCAACTAATGTCCAGGGCGTGTTTGCCGGCGGTGACGTGGTAACAGGACCAGATATCGCCATCCGTGCGGTCGCGGCCGGCAAGAAAGCGGCCGAGGGCATTCATGAATATCTGAGGAGCAGATAGATGATTTACGAAAAACAAAAACGCTATATTATCCCTTTTGACGATGTACCCACTCCGAGGGCGGAGATGCCGGAGATCTCGGTAGATGAAAGAAGGGGAAACTTCGTGGAGGTTGAGACCGGTTTCCCTGAGCAGGTCGCTTTAAATGAGGCCAAACGGTGCCTGAGCTGCCGGCGCTGTTTAGGGTGTGCCCTCTGCTGGGCCGAATGTGAGCCTGAAGCGATCGATTTTTCTATTCCGGATGAGGAATTAGATCTCGAATTCGATGACGTTATCATCACAAAGGGGCAGGACAACGCCTTTTTTCCGATTGATTCCAAATTAGGTTTCGGAAGTTACGCAGATGTGATCACGGATATTCAGTTCGAACGTATGCTCTCACCCACCGGCCCCACGGACGGTATGGTGATTTCACCTTTGGATGGAGAAATTCCCAAACGGATGGCTATTGTCCAGGGTCACCCCGATGAAGATGACGACCAACTCCTTTCCTCCCTGGTATTTGGGGTAAATGAGTCCATCATTGCTCTCGACCGAACAAAAGACTTAGAGGTAGTTTTAGTCTCTCCCATCAACGAGACTTTTAAAGAACAGTTCCTCTCAAACGCAGAAAAGATCTCCGGCCTTAAATTAGTGGAAGGTGCCCCTGAATCTGTTGATAAAAGCCAGGAAAATGCACTCTTATCCCTTAAATACTCTGAAAACGGCCAGCAACAAAACGAGACCTTTGATTTGATTGTCGTACTGACAAAACCGAAACTTTCATCCGAGCTGAAATCGTTGAGCAGAAAGCTCGAAACACCTGTTCAGTGATCCTAAGGCTTAGACTGAAAGAATATTTTTTTTAAGCGGAGATCGTGTTGAGATTCCAACCTTTCTCCGTTTTTTTATAAAGCTATGCTAAATCCTCTCCGATAGGACGGAAAAGGGTAATATATTGTTCTCTTTTTTTAACCCCTTTATCGGAGTCCAGAGGAAAGAAAACAAAATCATTTGACTTTGGATGAGATCTTGTATATTATAAATAGTTTAAAGTTTAGGGATGTTTGAAATAGAGGCTTATAACTACGATCTGCCCCAGGATCTCATAGCGCAGGTTCCGGCTCCAAAGCGGGATCATTCCAAGCTCCTTGTGGTAGAGCGTTCAAGCGCCTCATTTTCAGATAACCAGTTTTTCGATCTGCCCTCCCTGCTCCAGCCTGGTGATCTCTTAGTGGTGAATAACACTAAGGTTGTTCCTGCTCGAATTTTTGGCCATAAAGAGAGCGGAGGCAGGGTGGAGATATTAGTCTTGGAGCACCCTGATTCAAGCAACGACGGGGATTCAAGAAAAAACGGGGATCTAAAAAAAGAGGGGTCCGCGACGCGGTTATGCCTGCTAAGATCATCCAGGCGGCCAAAGCGTGGGAGCCTCTTATTTTTTGACTCAGGTGTATCGGGAGAGGTAAAAGCTCTCCTTGACGACGGGCTTGTGAAGATCTCCTTTAAGGGAGATCGTGGGATAGACGCCCTTCTTGTTGAAAAAGGGTTTATGCCTCTTCCACCCTATATCAAACGAGGGGAAAATACGTCCCTTTCAGATCTGGACAAGGAAAGATACCAGACAGTCTATTCTGAAAGGGAGGGCGCTGTGGCAGCGCCCACTGCAGGGCTTCATTTTACGACAGATCTCCTCAAAAGGCTGAGAACAAGAGGGGTTTCTACTGTTTCGTTGACCCTTCATGTGGGCCATGGCACCTTCCGTCCCGTCAAGACAAAAGATATCAGGCACCACAGGTTGGGCCACGAATATTACTTGATTGAGCCCGAGACAGCAGCTCGGATAAATGACACCAGGAAAAATGGGGGGAGGGTTGTTGCAGTAGGCACCACGGTGGTGAGAGCCTTGGAAACCGCTTCTTCGTTGGAGGGGTCTCTCCTTCCCGGAGCGGGAAAGACCGATCTCCTGATCACTCCAGGGTTCGTTTTTAATATCGTAGACGTGCTTATAACCAACTTTCATTTGCCAAGAAGCTCCTTGCTCTTCTTAGTGTCTGCCTTTGCCGGCCTTGATTTGATAAAAAGGGCTTATGAACGGGCAGTTGAAAAAAGATACAGGTTTTACAGCTACGGGGATGCGATGTTGATACTGTAAAGTTCTCACGCAAAGGCGCAAAGCTCGCAATGAAAAGCAATGAAAAATTTGGAATCCTTCATTCATAGGTTTACGCTTTTTTCGAAATGGGCTGTATTATCGGATTGAAAACTGGATGGCGAAACTGGAAATTCGAAATGTAATTTCTCAATGAACTCGGGCAAATGGTTTGGCATGCCACATTCCTGGATTACCGCTTTCGCGGGAATGACGAAAAGGAGTGTTTTGTGACTTTTTGCGAGTTTGCCAATTATACTTTTTGTGACTTTTGGTCCTTTTTGCGGCTTCATCAAATTTGGAATTCAGGATAACGCACAGATCTAAGGATTGCAGGGCCAGAACGGGGGAAATCAAAACCCCCCACGGGGATTTTGAAACACCGGTTTTCATGCCGGTAGGAACCAAAGGGTCGGTTAAGGCCGTATCGCCCGAGGACCTGGATGAAGCAGGCGCCAGAATCATTTTGGCAAACACCTATCATCTATACCTCAGGCCGGGTCACCACACAATCGGGCGATTAGGCGGCCTGCACCGGTTTATGAACTGGCCGGGGCCCATCCTGACAGATAGCGGGGGTTTCCAGGTTTACAGCCTTACACCCCTAAGGACCATAACTGACAAAGGAGTAATATTTCAGTCTCATATAGACGGATCAAAGCATTTCATCGGGCCTGAAGAGGCTGTAGATATTCAAGAGACGTTGGGCGCAGATATCATTATGGCCTTCGACGAATGTGCGCCTTATCCCTCTGATTATGAATATGTAGAGGGGTCTGTTAAACTTACGACTTCATGGGCCCGCAGGTCACTCGATCGCAAAAAACGGAGTGATCAGGCCCTCTTTGGCATCGTACAGGGTGGCATGTACGCAGACTTGAGGGAGATCAGTGCCCGGGAATTAGTTGAAATGGAATTTGACGGCTATGCATTGGGGGGACTTTCAGTGGGGGAAGATCGATCTACCAGACTGCGGGTGATCGGTGAGACAATAAAATTTCTCCCTGAGGATAAACCTGTTTACCTGATGGGCGTCGGGGCACCGGAGGATCTCGTAGAAGCCGTCACTCTCGGAGTTGACATGTTTGACTGCGTGATGCCGACCCGAAATGCCAGGAATGGCACACTATTCACCTCTTCAGGCAAAATGACCATTAAGAACGCAAAATATGCGGAGGACGGAAGGCCTGTTGATGAGAACTGTGATTGTTATACCTGCTCTAATTACTCCAGGGCCTATCTGAGGCATCTTTTTATGGCGAGGGAGATTTTATCTTACCGATTGAATACAATTCATAATCTCTCATACTATTCTCGCCTGATGGCAGGCCTGCGGACTGCCATTCGAGAAGAGAGGATTGCAAAATATCGCGCTGAATTTTACAGGTCTTACAGAAAAAAACAGTTAACTACTTAACCAACAGGAGGTTTTGTGATGAATTTTTTGGCATATGCTATGGGAGGACTCGGCAAAGGCGGAGAAGGGGGTGGTTTTGGAGCATTTCTGCCGCTTATTCTCATGTTTGCGATTTTCTATTTCCTGCTCATCAGACCCCAGCAAAAAAAGGCCAAGGCGCATAAACAACTGCTTGCGTCTATAAAAAAAGGAGACCGGGTTGTCAGCTCCGGTGGACTCCATGGTGTTGTAACCGGCCTGACTGACGAAGTGGTAACCATGGAGATAGCGCCCAAGATCAGGGTCAAGGTATCGAGGGGTTCTATCTCCGGCGTGGCTGGGACGGCACAGTAGACCTCAAGGAGATTTCTCTGGGGTCGCATTTGTCCGCAAAAAGGACTTTTACTGCGGCAGGATGTCTTGACCGCAGATATATTCATAAAAGTACTAACAAATTCCATCTGGGAGTAGCACGTGTCTAAAAGCTTAGGTTGGCGTGGCATAATCGCATTATTCGCAATTCTGGCAGCTGTGGTATATCTTGTCCCTTCTCTATCCAGCGGAATCCCTGGCTGGTGGTCGAGTCTCCTGCCAAAGGATAAAATTCGTTTGGGCCTTGACCTGCAGGGGGGTATGCACCTTGTCTTAGAAGTACAGGCATCAAAGGCCGTTGAGACACACCTTGAAAGGGTGGTGGAGGAGCTGAAACGGGATTTGAGGAAGGATAGGGTGCGGTACCTTGAAATGAACCGGGGTGGACTGGACGGGATTGAGATAACCCTTATGCGTCCGGGCGACAAAGAGGTCTTCCTGGATATGGTGGCGGCAGGTTACCCTGATTTTAGTGTGGAATCCATGCCGGATAAGGAGGGTAAACCGGCGTTTCAACTTGTATTGAACCCAAAGGCCAAGATCCGTATCATGAAAATGGCGGTGGATCAGGCCTTAGAGACCATCAGGAACAGGATTGACCAGTTCGGAGTCAGCGAACCGGATATCCGGCCCCAGGAGAACAGCAGGCTTCTAATTCAACTACCCGGAGTGAAAGATCCCAAGAGGGCTATTGCCCTGATCGGCAAGACCGCACTCCTGGAATTCAAGTTGGTTGACGAAGAGCATAGTGTCGAAGAGGCACTCAAAGGAAAAATACCTCCTGGCGATGAAATACTCTACCAGGTTTCTATTGATCCTAAGAGCGGGCGACAAAAGAAGATCCCCTATCTTCTGAAAAAGAGGACCGCCCTGACCGGGGAATATATAACAGATGCCAGGGTCCAGATAGACAGCCGGTACAATGAACCCTACGTCTCCCTCTCATTTGACGCCAGGGGAGCGAGACTTTTCGAGCAGGTAACCGGTCAAAACATCAAAAAAAGATTGGCGATCGTTCTTGACAATAAGGTCAATTCCGCACCGGTTATTCAGGATAAGATATCGGGTGGAAAGGCTCAAATAACCGGTCGCTATGCCATGGATGAAGCCCGGGACTTGGCCATCGTACTAAGGGCAGGTGCCCTACCCGCTCCTGTCAAGATCATCGAAGAACGGACAGTGGGTCCCTCTCTCGGAAAGGATTCAATAGAAAAGGGCTTCAAATCGATGCTCATAGGCGGTGCAATAGTCATTCTTTTTATGGCGATATATTACGGCCTGTCGGGTGTCATCGCTGATTTTGCCCTTATCCTGAACATCCTATTTATTATGGCAGGACTGGCCTTCTTCAGCGCTACCCTCACCCTCCCCGGAATCGCCGGTATTATCCTGACCATCGGCATGTCTGTGGACGCCAATGTATTGATCTTTGAGCGTATTCGTGAAGAGCTGAGATTGGGGAAAACGCCAAGGGCCTCAATTGACGGAGGATACAGCAAGGCCCTTGTTACCATCCTGGATGCCCAGGTTACAACCCTGATCGCGGCGCTCGTTCTCTTTCAGTTCGGCACCGGACCGATAAGAGGATTCGCTGTGACCCTCAGTATCGGCATCTTGGCCAGCCTGTTCACTGCCATCTTCGTAACCAGAATCATATTCGATTACCTGTATACGCAGCGGAACATGAAAAGGATTAGTATTTAAAAGGCCGAGCAATCGTTCAGCAAAGCGATTCCATGAATATTCAATATTCAAACAAATTACCGGGGTCAATAAATGCAATTTATAAAGCCAGGGACTAAGATTGATTTTATCGGAAAACGCCGCATCGCGTTCACCTTTTCCACTATGATGATTATTGCCACCATTGTTCTGCTCGTATGGAGGGGTGGACCCAACTACGGGGTGGATTTTTCCGGTGGTGTGCTGATCCAGGTTAAGCTGCCACAAAAGATTTCTCCTTCTGGAATCAAAAAGGCCCTCAGGCCGGTTCAATTAGAAGACAGCATTATCCAGGAATTCGGTGAGCACGGACAGTCCGAATACCTGATCCGGATCAGGAAAACAAACGTTGAATTGGCAGGTTTGAGCGACCGTGTTGAACAGGCCCTGGACACGGCATTTGGAAAGGGAGTAGACATGCGACGGGTGGAGATGGTAGGGCCAAAGGTAGGCAAAGACCTGAGACAAAAGGCCCTGTTTGCTATCTTTTATGCCCTCCTGTTCATTGCAATATATATCTCTGGTCGATTTGAACTGAAGTGGTTAATGGCCATCATAATGGCGATTTCCTTAGCCTTTGTTGTTTATATTACATCCACATTCGGCGTTAGCGTAACCTGGCTCATTCTGATAGCCTTAGTTGTTACGATTGGCCTATGCTGGTTTTTGAATCTCAAATACGCCTTAGGGGCTATTATTGCCCTCATCCATGATGTTGCCATCACCGTCGGTATCTTCGCCCTGACGGACAGGGAGATATCCCTTTCAATCATTGCAGCCCTTCTCACCATCGTCGGATATTCCCTGAACGACACCATTATTGTCTTTGACAGAATACGGGAGAACCTGAGACGTTTCCGGAGAAAGCCTTTTGAACAGACCATGAATGCCAGCATAAATGAAACCCTCAGTCGAACCATTCTCACGTCCACAACTACCTTGGTCGTCGTCCTGGCCCTCTTTGTCTTAGGCGGTGGAGTTATTCATGACTTTGCATTCGCCCTATTGGTTGGGATAGGCGTAGGGACATATTCATCTATCTTTGTGGCAAGCCCGATCCTTCTCCTTTGGGAAGGAAAATCCGGCAAAAGGACCAATGGAAAGTGAGGTTGACGATTTCCGATGGGTCCGCAAGAGGATATTCAATCCTTTGAGGTCGCCAATTGCCAATAAGGAGCAAGAAAAGACACGCCAATCGTCATCTAACCTTTTGGGTGACAATCCTGTTACTACTAAGTGCCTCGGCCGGTGGCTGGTGGCTGTGGCATTACAAGTTCACCAAATCTCCACGTCTTAATTACATCGCCCTAAGTATAAATCATGAAAGCCGGAGGGTTCTCTCAGGAGAAACCCTCGCCCTACACCCTAATGACAGGGTCAAAATACTCGATATATCCACAAACATCCCCTTTAATCAAAATATTCGTCTGTCAGCCGAAGGTCTTGACGTGAATGCGCTTCGTTATGAAGAGATGACAATTGCCGACATCTTGCCTCATGGAGAGGCCTTTGATCGCTACAACTTTACCATTCGTGTAAAGTACTATAACCGGGACATAGGAAAGCTGATATGGGTAGTCCAACCTTATACGGAAGATTGGCTGGACAAGGCCAACAGGATCATTGATAACGATATGCGATTGGCTATTCTCGAGCGCGGACAGCGTCTCACTCCTGAAGACAAACGTCTCAGTCGCCGCCTTCTTGACGAATACAAGGCCTTCAAAAAATGGAAACAGGCCGCCCGGATGCTTGAGAAAATGGCGGAGAAAAAGGTTAACCATGATACCCTCACGGAACTTATTGAAGTCTACAAAAATATGGATAATAAAGATGGGATTATTCTGGCCCTTAAAAGGCTTATCAACGTTGACCCTGATGATCTTGAAGCGAGAACGGAGTTAGCAGAAATATTTGAGAAAAGTGGAGATTGGAACGGGGCAATCCGAGAATATGAAGACCTTTTGAAGCGGGCGAACGAGAAAGACACGCTCCAGATCTATAAAAGTCTCGGATATCTTTATACAAAGACCGATAAACCTGAGAAGGCGATTTCCTGCTATCTCAATGCGGCCAAAATAGACCAGAAGGATGCAAACCTTCAATACAATCTATCCTATCTTTATGAGAAGATCAAACAGGAGGAAAAGTCTAATTTTTATTTAGATAACGCGATAACTCTGAGATCCGGCGACCTTGAAGGGCGCTTGAAGTTGGCGCTGGCCCTTATGAAAAGCGGCCAATTCGAGAAGGCCCGGAAGTACCTTTCCGAGGTCTTAAAGAAGGAGCCAGGATCAAACAAGGCCCTTACCTTAATGGCCAAGGTTATGGAAAAACAGGGGGACAAAAAATCCCTTAAAACGATTTACCGAAAGATCCTCTCCCACAACCCGAAAGACGATACCGTTATGTACAATTTAGGCGCCCTTGAATACGAAGAGGGGAACCTCAAAGGTGCTTTGCCCTATTTCAAAGAGTATGTGAAATCACACCCATCGGATGCCACTGTGCATGGAATTCTTCTTGATATTTACAAAAAAGAAAAAAATCTCCCATCAGCATTTAAAGAAGCCGTTATACTTGTTGAACTGACGCCAAAAGAGAGTGATATTTATGGCTTTATCTTTGATTATTTAATGCAAAAAGAAGAATATGAAAAGATTATTCCTCTCATGCAAAAAGGGTTGCAGGCCAATCCAAAGGAGATCGACCTCAGAGAATATCTGATCACTGCATATTTGAAGACCGGGAGAGATGATCCCGCAGTGAGGGAGATGGAAGAGCTGTTGAATGCAAGGCCAAAAGAGATCGACCCGTTGCTCATGGATATGTTTGAGAGCTTACGTGCTAAGGGGGCTTATGCAAAAATCTTTCGCATTATGAAAAGGGCCGTTAAAGCGTACCCCCGGAATATCGTTTTCAGGGAGTACTTGATCTTAGCCTGCCTGAAGACCGGAAAGGAAGATCAGGCAGCAAGCCAAATGGAAGAGATACTGAAGGCGCGGCCAAAAGACCTTGACTTATTGCTGCAGTTGGCAAGGCTGAGGGAAAAAAACAATAACATTGAAGGGGCTGCAAAAGCCTATAAGCGAATCCTTGAGATATCACCCGAGAATGATGAAGCATCAGAAGCATACCTAAGATTAAGGTTAAAAGGCGTTGGTGGAGATGATGATTAGGGCTCATTATGACGTAACTGCCGGACTGATCTGGAAAGAAAAGAAGCTTCTAATCGCAACACGGCCAAAAGGGACCCACCTTGAGGGACTTTGGGAGTTCCCCGGGGGTAAACGGGAAGAGGGGGAGAACCTTAAAGGGTGCCTTAAACGGGAAATAGATGAGGAATTGGGTATCAAGGTGAGGGTGGACGAACCTTTTTTAACGGTGGATCACGAGTATCCTAACAAGAGGATCTCCCTGCACGTTTTCAACTGTACCTGGTTGAAGGGTGAACCCGTCCCCTTGCAGCGTCAAGAGACCAGGTGGGTTATGCTACCCGAACTTTCGAAACTTACTTTCCCTCCGCCTGATGTCCAGGTGATCGAGACTTTAACCAGACGTGGTAAAACGAATAAAAGGAGGATGTGAGATGTTTTACAAGAGAGAGGATAGTGGATACATGGTACCGGCAGAAGGCGTACGTTTAAAGACCCTGGTGCATGGTGAAAAGACACACTTATGCGAATTCAGAATAAATAAGGGCAGTATGGTTCCCGAGCACAGCCACCCCCACGAACAGACCGGGTACTTAGTCTCCGGTAGGATAAAATTCATTGTCGAGGATGAAGAGTTCGAGGCCGGACCGGGGGACAGCTGGTGTCTGCCTGGCGATATGGCGCATGCAGCGGAGATCCTTGAAGACTCGGTGATGGTAGAAATTTTTTCTCCTGTCAGAGACGACTACCTTTAACCGTTCACGGGTTCCCCCGTTTGTGGCGGGGATCTTCGAAACAGTTCAACGAAACTTTGGCCAGTTTCAGCCTCAGAGACTCAAACCTAATTCCCCAAAACAGGGATTAAAACCCTTGACACTGTAATGGCAACTAAGTAGATTGCTTGGTTAATTCCTTCACAACCGGACAGTGAGGCGACCTGTGCTCAAACTTCTTGGCAAATGGCTCAAAATCTACGAAGATGAAATTTTGCTCTTTTTTTGGGTTTTGCTCATCCTTTTTCTCATCCGTACTTCAAGCATCCTCTTTAACAATTTCGCAGAAACAGCCTTCTTAAAGAGATATGGCGTAGAGTACCTGCCGATCGTCAACGTGGCCAACGCCATATCCACCTTTTTTATCATGGCATTTCTGACCGGACTCATGGCAAAAATCCCGGGAAGCCGAATGCTCAGCTATATGCTTCTCTTTTGCGGAATCTCCGTTGCCCTTCTCCGCTTTGTGGTACCCCTCGGCTTTGACCTCATCTACCCGGTACTGTATATCCTGAAGGCCCAATATGAAGTCCTGTTGGCGCTCATGTTCTGGAATCTGGCCAATGACCTGTTTAATACCAGACAGTCCAAACGTCTATTTCCCCTGATCACGGCCGGAGGCGTTATAGGGGGGATCATCGGCAGTTTTGCTACGCCCCCTTTGGCCAAGGCCATAACCATGGATAATTTGATGTTTGCCTATCTGATAACCACCGTAATAGGCGCCTTTGTCGTGAAGAGGATGGGGGCAAAATTTCCGACTCTGTTACTCTCAGATAAAAAGGGCAAAAAGACAAAAAAGCGGACCTCTGTCATACAGGAATTCAAAAGCATACTCCCTCTTATGAAGGAATCCACCCTCGTCAAGGTCCTTATCCTCTTAACATTGCTCCCCAATGTTATCATCCCGATCTTGAATTACCAGTTTGCCTATACAGTTAATAATGCCTTTGCCTCCCAGACCAGCATGCTCGGCTTTTTCGGCTACTTCAGGGGCTGCATGAATATCGTCAGCCTGATTATACTCCTGTTTGTGGGGAGGGTATATGGCCGCTGGGGTCTCCCGATTGTCCTTATGTTTCATCCCTTCAATTATATGCTTGTATTCTTGGCCTTTCTGCTTCGGTTTGACATCTTCTCGGCCATGTATGCAAGAGTATCGACCAATGTCTTAAGAACCACCATGAACAATCCCGCAAGGGCCGTTTTGATGGGTCTGTTCCCGTTGGAATATCGCGCAATGATCAGGCCTTTTTTGAGGGGGACAGTGGTCCGCATCGGTATATTGTTGGGGGCCGGCATTATTATGGTCTCTGAAGGGCTTTTCTCCCCAAGGTACCTTTCCATAGCAGCGATGGTTTTTGTAGGGGGATGGATTGCCACGAGTTTGGCACTCAAAAAGAGTTATTCTCAGATCTTGTTAGACCTGATTTCAAGAAACATGCTCGATCTGAAATCTCTGGAGGAGAAGGCTGTGGGGAGTGTCTTCGCGGACAAGCAGATACAGTCCGGGCTTGTGGAAACCTTCCTCTCTTCGCGCGGGGATGACTGTCTGTGGCATGCACGCATACTCAAATCCCAGGGCGTCAAAGACCTTGACTCCCATATCCTGACAGTCCTGAAAAAGAATGATAACAAGACCAAAATTGAACTCCTCTCAATACTTTCGCCCGACGCGGGCGAACAGGCCATTACCCTGTTTAGAGAACTAATAGATACTGAGAACCATGATCTCGCAGTTGCCGTTGTAAGAGCGGCAAACAGGCTTCCGGCAGGGCTTTCCCACGATTTCTGCAGAGAGGTGTTTGAAACAAGTCAAGATCCGGACGTAAAGGCCTACGCTGTCATAGGGCTCTACAACAAATCCCCTGATGAGTATAAGGGGATCATTGATTCCTGGTTAAGCTCTGATGATCCCTCTCAAAAAAGGGCCGGCATCATTGCTTCGGGGGAGTCCGCGGACGAATCCTATATTTCTCGCTTGAAGGGGATGCTTGAAGAGGAAGAGGACGACTCGATTCTCCCCTTTATACTGACTGCCCTTCACCGCCTTAAAGCTCCGGAGCCGAACAGCTTTGCAGCTCCCTATCTTATTCACCCTGCTGAGCCTGTTCGATTAGCCGCTTTGGAGGCCTTTGACTTAAAAGACGATGATGCCATCAGGACAGTCATCGGCCTGATGGACGATGCTTCAGCAAGGGTCTATAAGCTTGCACAGGAGAAGATCAAGACATCTCCCTATCAAAATGCCCAGGTTCTTGTTGAATCTCTGAATATCCCCAGGCGTAAGGTCCGAGAGGGAATATTTGTCCTGTTGGAATCTTTGAATATCAAGGACCTGGATATCTTTCGATTCGCCCGCTCCCAGGTAGAGCGATGTTATAACAATTTGGCCGAAGTGGAAGGGGTTCGGCTTCTCCCTGAGAGCCAGGAGAGAGACCTGATTATAGACCACCTGGAAAATAAGAAACATATTGAACTGGAAAATATCGTTCGGGTCCTGGCCACCGAGGACCGGTCAGGCCAAATGCGAATTATCTGGAGAGGCCTTTTTTCCACTGATGCGCGCCGGCGATCTAACAGCTTAGAGGCCTTGGATGATGCGATGGATACTTCCCTATCAGGCATCATGCTCCCTCTCTTAGAAGGTATTCCACCTTCTGAAACCTTAAAAATCGGCATGAAAAATTTCAAATTGCCTGATTTTGGTTCCGATAAGGGCACGGTTTGCCCCCATCTCTTGGGCAAACAGGATTGGGTGACGGTTGTGTTGACCTTGTTCCTGATCTCTAAACAGGGGCTTGACGGAATCGATATGGAAAAAGTCCGGGCATTCACAGAGTCAAAGAATACATTTATTCGACAGATGGCGCTCAGTGCCATGGATACAGGTCATCATGACCCAGGTAAAATGGAGGATGATATGGAAACGGAGATTTCTATCCCTGACAAGATCTTACGCCTGAAGGGAATCAACATATTTGAAGGTCTTTCCGTGAGCGAATTAGCTGCCATTGCATCGGTGACAGAGGAGGTCAATTATCCGGCCGGTGAAATCGTTATCAGAGAGGGTGAATCCGGTGAGACGATGTTTCTCATTATCAAAGGGGAGGTGTCTGTTATTAAAGGCGCGGGAGAAGAGGGCGAACGCGAAATTGAGTTGGCCCGAATCGGTACCGGAGACTATTTTGGCGAGATGGCCCTCTTTGAAGATGCTCTTCGATCTGCCACTATTCGAACCGCGGAAGAAGCCCGGGTTTTGATCCTCCACAAGCAGGAGTTCACCGAAATCGTGAGAGAATACCCGCAGATCGCACTTCATATCTGCAAGGCGCTTAGCGGAAGGATACGTGAACTGCATGAAAAAATTAAGAGTTAAGGCCTCACTCCCCCTCGATAACCCGTGAACCTGTCGTGGATTCGGAATGAACAAATCCCCCGTCAGATAAAGGCTCAACAAAAAATAACTTAGCAGAATTGGCGCCCAGATTCATGTTAGATTCGGAGTCTTGCAAGCTCGCTTACCTGTGTGTGGTTTGAAATCGGACGAAGATAACGTGAAGACAGGATGTCCCGCGGTGGGATAAAGTTATTTCTTGTTGAGCCCTACGCCAGCCAACGAAATTTATTCGAAAAAGTATCTTGGAGATATCAATGAAAAACCTGGATCTTTACTTGGATAACATAGAGCGTTGTGATGATATCGACAGATTTAAAATCCATGTCCGTTTAGCAAGATCTTATAGTGAAGATCTCGAGTTATGGTATTCTATCCCATTTGAGCAATGGGAGCACTGCTCCTGTGACCTCATGGATTCATTTGTACTTGCCGCATTGTTGAAGGCAATGGAAGACAATGCCACATTAAAGGTCCATGGCCCTGTCTCTCGCTCTTTGCTTGACAATCTGGAAGAATATCAGCTCATTTTCAGCCTGTGGTTCCCTGAAAAATACAGGCAGATTGAAATAGTGCCCAACAGCGAGACAGAGGAAGAAAAAATCAATGATAAGGTCATGCTCAGCTTTTCCGGGGGTGTTGATGGGGCATTCAGCGCACTGAACCACATATTACGGCGGGGTCCCATCAAGAGAAAGTTGTTCGATGTTAACACCATCCTTTATGTCGAAGGCTTCGACGTCAATATAGACTATGACAGAGAGTGCAAAAACGTGGTTGAAAGAAATAAGAGGCTTTTTTCAGGATACAATGATTTGAGATTTTTGAACGTAAGGACAAACCTGAAATATCTCCTTTCCATCAAGAGGTTCTGGACTTCACATGCATGCGTGCTTGCCTCAACGGCCTCTCTGTTTCGCAAAATATGTGGTGGTTGTCTCGTGGGGAGCAGTCATTCATATCTTCACTTAGCCCCCTGGGGAAGTCATCCACTGACAGATCGATTGCTCTCAAGCAACAGCTTTGAGATTCACCATGATATGGTTTTTACCAGGATAGAAAAATTAGAAGCCCTTTTCGCCTGGCCGGAAGCGCTCGACAACCTGAAGGTATGCTGGGAAGGGCAATACAGATATGATACCCCCCCCGACACCAACTGTTGCACCTGTGACAAGTGTGTCCGTACCATGTTGGCCTTCAGGGCATTGGGGCATGAAATACCCGCAAGCTTTCCCCGGAAACTGACCGTTGACAAAGTCAAGGGGCTCAAAAACAAGCCTTTTGACTGGTCAAGAATGGTATTCCTCACCGAGGTTCTCAATACTGCAAAAAAAAATGGGAAAGAGGGAGACCCTCTTTTTGTAACCCTCGAAGAAATCATAACGGACCATCGAATTGTTGATTGACTAATGACAAATAATAACCAGCATCCAGTATCAAGAATCCAGTACCCTGCATCCTGCATACGGAGAGTAAATAATGAAAATCACCTACATATATCCACCCTTATTTAAACCTTTCTATCCCATGGCAACGCGGATCATCACCGAAAATCTTTTAAGAAACAAAAACCTTGAAGTCGATTTCAGCGATATCCCGGTAACAACCTATGCCTCAAATACAGCCGACCGCCTCTATGATGAGATCATTTCAAACGTTGCTCTCCGGTCTTCCCCAAATGTCGTTTCATTTCTAAACCAGAAATATATGGTATATAATATCTTTTATGTATTTATGGCCCAGGGGTATTTTGATGAATATATCCTGATTGACCCTGACACTGAATATAACATTTTGACCTGTCTCAACTTTTGTGACCTTCTCATCTTGAAACACCTGCTACAAAACAATAAAAAAGTGGTACTGGGCGGTCCCCTCATAAATATCGGACTGTCTCCCTCTTTCATCCGAAAATTCATGAAACTGATGGGCGTCCATCCCTCGAAACTTATTGAAAATCTGATAATCGTCTCGGGCAACATCGATCTGACCACAGATCTTTATCAGATAATGCGGAACTGGAAAGATACCGCCATCATGAGTAATAACTACGGCACGGCGTTTGAGTGCGAAAGGGATTTCCTGAAAGATCTTTATGAGGACCCAGGTGCAATACCCGTACATCTTGGGTTCAGTAATCACTGCTGGTATGGAAAGTGCAAATTCTGCACCTACAGGGAGTTACCCAAAATGAACTTCTTGGCCGGACAGGAAACAAGGACTGTTGCCGATTCCATTCACAGACTCGTGAATACCTTCGGATCTGATCACATCAGATTTATTGATTCATACTTCAGGAGGAATTCTGCGCAGGTTCGAGAGATACTTGAGCAGATAAAACAATACCATATCACCGTTTATACCGGCATAACCCTGCTCAAAGACAAACGATATATTGAGTTTTTAAACAGCCATATCGACTGCCTCCTTATAGGCCTTGAGTCGATATCCGACTTTTCTTTGCACCAGGTTGACAAAGGTTATACCGGCAGGGACATCGAAATTGCCGTGGACAATATTATCAAGCATATGAGCAAAGATATCTTCTTGGAGATATCTATTATCCTGGATTTGCCGTGCAAAGACTCAGAAGATGTCAAAACCAACTACAGAAAAATAGCAGAACTCAAAGAGAGATTAGCCGGGGAAGGTTTCGGGGTCGCATTCCATATGAACATCCTGAGTGTCTTCCCGAATATGGAACTGCTGTATACAAAAGCCGGACTGCTCAGAACTTCAGAGAATCAATCTGATATGAATTTTTCCACCGGCAAGAATTATATTATAAGCACCTTGCGGCAGTGTGGCATGGACAGACCCCTACAGCTCCCATCAGACTGCGTCCTCAGGGACGAGCAAAACCGATACAACCTGCTCTATGGCTATATCAGCTCAGATGTACCGATCGTCCGTTATGACGTTAATGGTAATCTCCTGCCATCAGATTTAGAATTGATGGATGAAACCGTCATGAAGGAAATCTTGACAAGGAAAAGCCACAGAAACGTGAACTAAAGTTTGCCCCGCGTGCCCAAGAGGCGATATCACTTTAGTTCGTTACCAATCATTTCAAGCCCTCAAATTCAGCCAATTAGTTGATCCCGCAATCCTTACAGAGTGTCATTACAGACTGGACAAGCTTAGACCGTCTGGAGTATGCTCAGTCGTAATTTGCCTCGGTTACTCCCGAAAGAGGGACGCACGGTCCCTGTTCGAAGGGTAGCTTCTCAATTAAAAATATGGACTGAAACACGAAAAATGGATACACTTATTTGTATATTCTGCGGTGGCACTGCGAGGATTGTAGGCCGATGAAGTCATGCCAGGGTTATTTGCATGGACTGCAACATGGAAGCTAAACTCAATGAGTATCGAGACCAGATCGAAGAATGGAAGGACAAATGCTGTGACATGGCATTTGGAATTGGAGAATGACAGGTCCTTAAGTTCTCAGCAATCAAATTGATCACACAAGGAGGGTAAAATGGAATACGAGTATGCTTTTGAAATGGCCGCATCAAATATTCGCTTTGGTTTAGGCGCAACACAGGAAGTTGGGATGGATTTGGCGGAATTGGGCGCCAAGCGGGTCATGGTCCTCACAGATCCCGAACTTAGGAAAACGCCCGTCGTAGACAGGGTTCTAACAGCCCTTAAAGAACAGAATATCCCCCATTCGGTATTTGATCAGGTAAGAGTTGAGCCTACAGACGCGTCTATGATGGAGGCCATCGACTTTGCAAGGTCAGAACCCTTTGATGGCTTTGTGGCAGTGGGCGGAGGTTCCACCATTGATACCGCCAAGATGGCGAATTTATATTCGACCTACCCGCCCGATGGCTTTCTGGACTACGTTAATCCGCCGATTGGGAAGGGCCTTCCCGTACCGGGTGCGCTCAAACCGCTGTTTGCCCTTCCCACCACCGCGGGGACAGGAAGCGAGACGACCGGTGTGGCAATATTCGATTTGGAAAAAATGCGTGCCAAGACCGGGGTTGCCCATCGCCGTTTGAAACCCACATTGGGAATCATTGATCCGGAAAACACGGCAACCCTCCCTCCCATGGTTGCTGCCGCCACGGGATTGGATGTGCTCACCCATGCGGTTGAGTCTTATACGGCGCTCCCTTTTAACCAGAGGCCGCGGCCCGAGCACCCGATTCTGCGCCCCGCATACCAGGGATCAAATCCCATCAGTGACATCTGGGCACTGGAAGCCATGCGAATGGTGGCTAAATACCTGATTCGGGAATTTGAAGACCCAGGTGATGTGGAGGCTCGGAGTATGATGGCCTTAGCCGCATCCTTTGCTGGTGTCGGTTTTGGGAATGCCGGGGTGACCCTGCCGCACGGGATGTCTTACCCCGTCTCAGGCATGGTTAGAGGATACCGGGCCGAGGGGTACCCTCAGGATCACCCCATGGTTCCCCATGGCATAGCCGTCGTCCTGAATGCCCCGGCCGCGTTTCGCTTCACCGGCCCTGGCTGTCCGGATAGACACCTCCGGGCTGCTGAGACCTTGGGTGCGGATATCTCCGGTGCAAAGGCAGAAGATGCAGGTCACATCGTAGCAGATACAATTATTGATTTCATGAAAAGGCTCGGCATACCGAACGGCCTGAACGAAGTCGGTTACACCGTGGATGACATCCCACAATTGGTTGAGGGGACACTCCCCCAACACCGGGTCATAAAAATAGCGCCTCGAACAGTCGGCGCTAAAGAACTGAATGAAATTTTCGCGGACGCCATGCGTTATTGGTAGAAAGCGAACCCGAGTGGTTCAGGGCAGGCGCAGTAACAAATCCAGGCCCCCGGGGCCTGGATTCTCTTGGTATCAAAGTGGTCTTAGAAACGCATGACTATCATTAGTCTTCCTGACCTCTCTGTCATTGTCAAATCGGATCAGCGCCTGGTTTAGTTCCTTAGCCATTTCCGAGCTGAAGGTATTCATGGCCTCGGGACGGTTAAGGGCTATTACTCCCACATGCTCTTTTTGCTCAACGATAACGGTTTTGTAAGACATCTATAAACTCGTTTAATTCATTTTGTTTGTTAGGTGTGTGATAGAAGTTCACCGATCAGGATGCCGGACTCGGTGGGGCCTTCAAACGCTAACCTTTTGATATTTGTCAGCCCCGCTTCAATCATCATCTCTTTGATCTGGCCCTCTGTGTAAGATCGGCCCCTATCGGTGTTAATAAGCATATTTAAAGAAAAAATGGCCGGAAAGAGAGGGCCATCGGAAGTGTCATGCAGGATGAAATCGTGGATTAGCATCAGGCCCCCCTGCTCTAAGGAGGAAACCGCCTTTTTTATGATCATCTGGCACACATCAGGCCCTTCACCATGAAGGACGTGGGATAGCCATGCCACATCATAGGAGCCTTTGATATCATCCTCTAAGTAATTGCATGGAACAAAGTCGATCCTGTCTGACAAGCCGAATCGCGAAATGGTTTTTTCAGCAAATGGCCTGGTGGTTGTAAGATCTGCGACGGTCGCTTTCAGGTTGGGATTTGCGAGACAGAAATGGATGGCATAGGTGCCTGGGCCGCCGCCTAAATCCATGAGGTGTCGCCTTTCATTTAGGTCAATTTTCCCTGCCAGGCGAGGGGCAATACTCATGGCCAGATTAAACATCCCCATGAGGAAGCTTTCCCTCTCTTCCTCAGCAAAAGCTCCCCTCTCACGTGCAGGCCTGCCGGTCCTTACCGCCTGATCCAAATGGGACCACGCCTCAACCAAGTGGTGGTGATGCATTATCATGTAACCGATATATTGCGGTGATCCCTTGACAAGAAGCGATTTGCTCGTCGCAGTGTTGGAGTATCGTGACTTGGCTTTGGCAATAAGCCCCATGGCCGCAAGGGCGTCCAGGAGTACCGCAACACCTCTCACATCATACCCGAGACCCCCGGCAATATCTTCGGCCGTATTATCCCCGGCCTCAATCCTCGAAAAAAGATCCAGCTTGACACCCGCATGCAGGGTGCAGGCAGGCCAGTAACTTCCGGAGACCTCCAAGAGTTTGCCAACATTCCAATCTGTCATCCTGTCATCCCTGATCCACTTTGCCTCTTATGCAGGCCACCAATGTCTCGATCTCTTTCTCTTCCAGCTTTCTCAAAAAATCGAGTGTCGCATCTGTTTCCAGCACCTTTTTAATAATTTTTATCAGTTCAGCTTTTCTCATGACAATAAATCTCTCAAGATTCAAAGGATTTTCCATATGTTTTCATTCAATTGTTCCCATCAAACCGTAACCCATGCTCCAATAATAATGGCTTTATTAGCCCAAAAGGAGCGCTTCGTCAATCTAAAGATCTCTCTATCAGAGCAAAAAATAGAGGTTCTTAAGCTCAAATAACGACAAGCTCATATTTTCGGCTGCCTACTCCGATCTGTTCAGCATGATCCAATTGAATGGTCCAGTCTATCTTCGGATAAACGCCCCTGAACTTATCCTCTCCCGGTCCCGCGCATTTTGTGAGGCACGACCCCGAGGTACCGGCCTGTTGATTCACAAGATCCACTGAGGCCTGGTCAATGGCCACGGGATCTTTGGATGCCACAATCCCGATATTGGGGACAATAGGGGCATCGCTATGGCCGTAGCAATCGCAGGCAGGAGAAATATCGATCAGGAAATTCAGGAAAAAGCTCTTGCCCTCTTTTCCTTTTAACACTGCCAGAGTATATTCCGCCATTTTCTTTTGAAACAGTGGGATATCTGCATTCCATTGGACATCTATGGCACCATTCGGGCAGATCAGGATGCATTCGCCGCAACCCACACATTTTTTCTGATCAATGCTCGCCTTTTCTTCCCTGAGGGATATGGCCTTATGCTCGCAGTGCTGAACACAATCCCCGCAACCAACACATTTTTTCTTTTTGACCTTGGGAGAAAGATCAGAGTGTTGTTCAAGCTTCCCTTTCCTCGCTGCGCACCCCATCCCGACATTCTTGATCGTTCCCCCAAAACCGGAAAGCTCGTGTCCTTTAAAATGGGCCACGCTGACAAGAACATCGGACTCAACAATATCTTTTGCTATGTAGGCGGTCTTTATGATCTCTTGATCAATCCTGACCCTTGAAAAGGAAGCCCCCCGGATGCCGTCAGCAATGATAACCGGGGCCTTTACAACCGAGTAGACAAACCCATTTTCAATGGCAGTCCTGAGGTGGTCGACGCTGTCTCCCCTTGATCCTGCATAGAGCGTGTTTGCATCGGTCAGAAAGGGGGAGGCCTCTAACTCGTTGATCTGCTCTACAATTGCCCGGATAAGGAGTGGTCGGATAAAGGCGGTATTACCCTTTTCTCCAAAGTGCAGTTTGATCGCGGTTAGGTTCCTGGGAGCAACAACATCGTTTACCCCCGCATTTTGCATAAGCCTCTTCAATTTGGACGGAAGGTTCTCCTTTACGGAGGTCCTGAGATCTGAGAAATACACCTTACTGATAGCCATCTAACTACTCCTTTTTATTGTAGAAAAATAGATTTATAACCGTTCACAGATTTCCCATTGCAAGCGGGATTCAAGAGTTTGGGTCTCCCCATAAATCCGAAGTTATAGAATCCTATGCAACGATTTCGGACCCGTTGATAGAAAAAAGACGTCCGATAATATAGCAGAACGCTAAAATATGGAAGAAAAAATGGTTGTGGCCGTTCACGGGTTCAAAGTTTCAGAGGTTCAAGGTTCCATTCTCGTCCCCGGAGTGCCTTTGGGATACGGATATTTCCCGTGACACTGGAAACTGGAAATTTGAAATTAGAGGACGAAGGATTTGATGTGTCCGATTCAATTTCCAATTTCTAATTTCAAATATCTTTGGATAGCATCACCAGTCGTAAAGTATCTCCCAGTGATTGTCAAAGGGAGTATCCATCTGGCTGTAGCGGCAGGTAAGGGTCTTCCCCGTGCCGGGCCCATTGGTCGTCTCTTCCTTCCAATACCGGAGGGAGATAGCGGGAAGGAGCCGCGGGTATACCTTCTCTTCGCCAGAATTTGCCGGGACCTCGATCCAGGTCTCCTTTTCTTCGATGACCTTCCAGACCGTATCAAGATCCTTGTTTCGAAGCTGCTCTCCCACCCTTGGCAACCCCAGCTTCTCCCTCAGTTCGTTGAACAGGTAGGAGGATTGTTCCTCCCTGTCCAGGATACGATCCCCCAATATCATTATGCCGACGGCCCCAATGGGCGCCGTTAATAGAATGGAGAGCACCGCCACGGCCAGGATGACCTCGCCGGAGGCCACACCTGCGGCCAGGGGTACGGCGCCGATGGCGGCCTGAACCGTCGCCTTGGGGATATAGGCCACGACGCAGAAAAGCTTCTCTTTCCAACTCAGGTTTGCGCCAAAGAGGGAGATGTAGGTCCCGACGCTTCTGAACAGGAGGCCCACCGTTATAACGGCGATGCCTGCAAGGCCGGCCTTCCAAGCCACCTGGATATTCACTTGGGCGCCCACAAGAACAAAAAGAAGGAGTTCTGCAAACATCCAGAGCTTCTTCAGTTTCTGGGAGATGATGTGGGCGATAGGTTCGGATCTTTCTAAGATCACGAAACCGATGGCCATGATACCGAGCAGACTCGCAACGGGGACCCAGTGTTCTAAGGCACTTTCCAGCCATGTCAGGAAGATAGCCATCCCCATGACCACGATGGTCCGTTTGGGCGGTCGCCAGTCGTATTTGGTGAAGAGGCTACAGAGGAGGTAACCGGGGATCAGTCCTGCTATAATCCCAAGGACAATACTGATGGGGATTTCAGCGAGTCTGGTCCAGAGGTTTACATCCCCTCCCCCGTACATACCCAAAAAGACCGTAAAGAGGACAATAACGAAGACATCATCCACTGATGAGGCCCCTAAGATTAGGGTGGGGATGCCCTTTTTCGTACCGCGGCCCCGGTCCATAAAATCGATCATGAGGGGTACCACCACTGCCGGAGAAACCGCACCGAGAATGGCTCCCAGGATGGCTGCCTCCAGATAGGTCATACCTAAGAGACGGGGAGCCACCAGCGTAACGCCCACAATCTCGAAGACCGCCGGTACCGCGCTCATGGTTATGGCGGCCCTTCCGACCCGATTGAGGGTATCCCGACGCAACTCAAAGCCAGCCCTGAGAAGGATGACGATGAGGGCGATCTTGCGAAAGTCCCCGGACACGGTCATCATCTCCGGGGCCATGAGATTCAGGACATAAGGGCCTATGAATATCCCCACGAGCAGCATTCCCACCAGGCCCGGCAGTTTTAAATGACGAAACAGGTAGTCCCCGGACAACCCCAGGAGAATAATCAATGCTATGCTTATAGCCATAGAAACGCCTCCGATAAAATAAAATGCCCTGCCGGGTGGCGACCATGCAGGGCATCTAAACAAAAAACCCACCCTGAATTTAAGGTGGGGTAGGTGTTATCACTCCTACCCAAAAAGAGACTGGAGGTAGAAGTCATCATCCCTTCGAGAAGGGCGGTTTATAGCAGACCTCATTGCCGAATATTCTGCTGTGCTCTTTACGTCACGAGGGGATATTCTGTCAAGTGATTTTTTAAGGAAATTAGGTGAAAGTGCCACTATTCTGAGGTGGTTAGGGAGCAAGTATTGATAATATATTTTTCGTTTTTCGGTGCCGCTCAGGTTGAAGGATTTGGATAATGATACTTAATTTGATCACAGATCTCTGGCCTATTTCTCATCCAAAGCCTTTCTGACCGTTTCTGCCAGATCTTTAGTGACCAGGGGTTTCATGACAAAGGCCTTGATCCCTACCCCCCGGGCCTTCTCTTTTGATATGATGTGACTGAACCCGGTACAGAGAATGATGGGGATGTCGGGACGTATCTTCATGAATTCCCGGGAAAGCTGCTCTCCCGTTATATTGGGCATGCTCATGTCCGTGATCACCAGATCGAAAAACTCCGGTTTTGCCTTGAAGAGTTCGAGGGCCTCCAGACTGCTGGTCCTTGTGGTAACTTCATACCCCAAGTGTTCAAGTATCTCTTTGCCCACTTCAGCCAGGATCTTTTCGTCATCCACGAAAAGGATATGTTCGTCCCCGGTGGGCAAAGACGCTTCGGTTTTCTCCTCGATCTCATCCTTTTCTCCTTCAATGACCGGAAACCACACCTCGAAAGTCGTCCCCCTGCCCGGTTCACTTTTCACCGTGATTTCACCCCCCTGTTTGTGGACGATCCCCTGCACCACGGCAAGGCCAAGGCCCGTACCTTCCCCCACGCCTTTTGTGGTAAAGTAGGGGTCAAAAATACGATTGATGGTTTCCTCGTCTATCCCATATCCGGTATCACTGACGCTCAGGCAGATATATGGCCCGACATGCAGGTTTGGATGAGTCTTCAAGTCGTCCATCCCGCATTCCCTATTCCCAAGTACCACTTCCATTACACCACCCTTTTCCCGCATGGCGTGTTCTGCGTTGGTGCAGAGATTCATGATAATCTGGTGTATTTGCGTGGGATCGCCTTCAATAAGTCCAATGCCTGTTCCTATATTCTGCCTAATTTCAATGTTGCTTGATATAGAGCTTCTCAAAAGGCTTAATGCCTCCCTGGCAATAGGTTTGATGGACATGGGGATATGAGACTGTTCCTTCTGTCTGCTGAAGGCCAGGATCTGTTTTACCAGGCTTGACGCACGGTTGCCTGACTTGATCACCTGGTCAATGTGTCTGTGAAGCGAAGACCCTTCAGGTGCTTCCATACGGGCAAGCTCCGACATGCCTATGATGGCGCTAAGGATATTGTTGAAATCATGGGCAATCCCCCCTGCAAGGGTCCCGATTGCCTCCATTTTCTGGGCTTGGCGGAGTTGGGTCTCAAGTCGTCTCTTTTCACTGATATTTTCATAAATTATGAACTGGTCTCCAGAGTCAATTGTAACAGATCTGAAGTTGATTGTTTTCAAAGACCCATTTTTGCAGGTAACCGTAAAAGGCTGAGGCCTCACCGCTCCTGGCGCGGCACTTGCCATGTCGATTTTCCAGGTTGAAATGACCTTCCTTCTATATTCGCTGTTTGGATAGGCTCTTTTGAACCATTCCCTGCCGGTTGGGATTTCTTCCAGGCTATAGCCAAAGATCTCCACGAACTTGGGATTGACGTATTTGTACGCTCCGTCCGCGCCTATCCATGATACCCCAAAGGGAGATTCCTCCACAAGGATACGAAATTTTTCCTCCTCACTTCTAAGAGCATCCTCTGCCTGTTTGCGCTCCATGATATCCCTTACCCAGACCTGAATGCCGGGCTCTCCTTCCACCTGGACGACCCGGGCGGCGATGTCACCATAGAACCATGTGCCATTCTTTCGTTGCAGTTTTACTTCGTAGTGGGTTGGAACATCTTCTCCCCTCATGCGGACCCGGGCCCTTTCCCTTGTAATCTCATGGTATTCAGGATGATATATAAGCCAGTGGTCCATGCCCACCAACTCGTCGTTTTCATAACCAAGCATCTCGTGCAAACGGCGGTTCGCAAATATGATCCTGGAGCCCATCTGGACAAAAATGCCGTCAAAACTCTCCTCCACGAGCGTCCGGTATCTCTCTTCACTCTTTGAAAGTTCGCCTGTCCGCAGAGCCACCTGATTTTCCAGGGACCCACACATGGTCCTTAATCTTTTGGCCATCAGGTTGAAACTTTCCGCCATGAGCCCGATTTCGTCGCCGCCTGAAATGTCCACAGGCGAAATCAGAGAATCGGGTCCTTTCTCAACGACCTCTTTGAAGTGGTGAGACAGGATCTCAAGCCGTCGTGCCACCATAAAATTGAATATCCAGTAGATACCCGCGAGTAGCAGGCATATGCCGACGACAAGCACAAAGGATTCAAATCTCATTCCCCTGGCAGCCATGGCCTGGTATTCGGAACTGGGAATGGCAATGGTATCCAGGGCCATGACCTTGCCTACCATGCGATGGAATCCACCCTTGTCTCCATATTGTTCCAGCATGGAACGGGGTGCATCCCGGGGGTCACCGTGACACCGAAGGCATTCTTCCTTCATCCGCCTCGCCCGGAAGTGGGCCTGATATCTTTTCCCGGCCAGATCGATCTCCCCGGTCCATTCTTTGGTCCCTGGATTTTCGTTGAAATACCTGATCAGTTTCAGCTCTTCGGGGCCCGCCCGGTTTATGGGATTTCTCGGATCGTCCGATGAAAACTTTATGACAATACCGGGTATTTCTTTTTGAACATCCTCGAAAATCGTTCGAGCGACAAATGATGTAGACATAATCTCAGGGATGAAATCATCCTCACCCACATGCTTTTCGGCATACGGTCGGACAAACTGCGCTACATATTCACGGATCGCAAGATCAAATTGTAAAGCGAGCTTCGCTTCGCTTTTCAGAAGGCTTGTCGTGTAGAAGTTCGTATAGGACCAGGTCCTGTACAAGGCAAAACAGGCAAACAGCAAGGCGAATATCCCAACAACAACCATGAATCTGGTCCCTATTTTTGTGTAAAATCTCATAGGTTTTCTCGCCTTCCTAACCAAGGCGCCGGTTTCTGTGTCTGACAATCCATTGTGGAACAAACGAATCACCGGTCATAGTATGCCGTGAATGTCTACTAAATACCTTGCAGGGTGCACCGTCAAAATAGCAGCATTTTTCTCTCAACCTTAAGCGGCTTCCACCCCATATCAGCGGTAAGCAGGCATAAACGCCCTGGTTATACTGGCAGACATGTTTGGACGTTTTCATTCCGGGATCCCAGTGCAACCGGACCGTGGCCTCGTCCTTATTGAGTTCTATCAATTCTACCTTCTTGCTTCTGTTCCATTGATCATTTATTTTCTGACAATGCCTGAGCCCCGTTTTAACGGACCAGAATGCTTTGACTACAATCCGCTGGGCGAAACCTAAACCGGTGTTTTCCGTTACATACTGACCCATCTTATAAGCGGCCTGGTCGTCGTCAAGAAGCTGTGTTGCCCTTTCGAATAATCTGGAAACAACGCCAGCGGAAATCCAGTTATCGGGATCCCTCAGGAAGACTTCGGGATCTTCGAGACCGTCAATCTCCGGATCAAGGTCCTTGATCATGCCGGCATAGTCGATGTCATGCGCTCTTAGATAGTCCAGAATCGCTCTGGTATTGATACAGCTTGTCTCTTTTTCCATTTGGCAATGTCCACGCAGGAAGGGGTATGAAGAACTTCCCATGCCTGCTACGATAAAGGGAAATAAGACTAATTTCAATGGAAAACGATTTCAATATTTCCGGAAACGGATTTTCAGGGATCACCTTGGCGAATGTTTATTCTCTCTATGGCGCAGTGTTATACTCAGGGATATACAGGCTCCAATTACGATCATCGTGGCGGAGAGAACCTGCCCCATTGTAAAGGGGCCAAAGATAAAGGCAAGCTGCGGATCGGGTTCTCGAAAAAACTCGATGATAAACCGAAACAGGCCGTAACCGAGCAGGAATGTTCCGAGAAGAAAGCCCTGAGGCAGTCTTCGCTTGCTTAGCCAAAAGAGTATCAGGAAAAGTACCAGACCTTCAAAGAAGGCCTCATAGAGTTGGGAGGGGTGTCTGGCCAAAGATCCTCCACCGGGAAAGACCATCGCCCACGGAAGATCAGAAGGCCGGCCGATTAGCTCCCCGTTGATGAAGTTTCCAATCCTCCCCAGGCCAAGGCCGATGGGAACGGCGATGATAACCCTGTCCGCGATTGCCCGGAATGAAAGCCTGCTCTTAATGGAAAACAACCATCCTGCAACCACTGTTCCGATCAATCCCCCGTGAAAAGACATGCCTCCATGCCAGACCGCAATGATTTCGAGAGGATGATAAATATAATCCGTCAAATTCATGTAGTGGTAGAAGAGAATATACCCCAGTCTGGCCCCTATCACAAGACCAGCGACAAGGTAAAAAATGAGATCCTGAAGCAGGTGGGGGGAGAGGCCTATGGGCCTGGTTTTTTCCTGATACCTGATCAGGAAATAGGTGGCTAAGAAACCGATCACATACATAAGGCCATACCATCGCACTTGAAGCGGGCCGATGTGGATCAATACCGGATCAATATCAGGAAAATTCATTGGCTTGAACATCCTCCGGATGAAGGAACCCTTTTATCCTTCCGGTCAAGCGCCGGCCCTTGGGAAAAAAGGCCCGGTGCATGAGTCACAGCCCTTGTTTGATTCATTCGAAAAGTATTGTTTATCACTGAAAAAAGAATCTCCTGGCCGCCTCTTCTCTATGATCTGCTCTATGACAGGCTGATTACCGGTTGATACCCGCCTGAAGATTAACACGCCGATAGTCACTCCAGATAAGAGACAGGCTGCCATGGCGATAATTCCACCCGCTATGCGAAAAGAAAAGCCATCGGTCAAAAAGGTTGCAAGGATGATACCTGCAATTAGGCCGACGGTGGGAATACCCAAGAGCAGGGCCGCATTTCTTATCATTTCAGTGGCATTGCGACTGACGGAAACCCAATCGCCCACCCCGGCCCCCACCCTGTTCAACGCCTCAATCGTTATGGTGGAACCGTCCGTGGCGCAGTGGCACACGTGACGATTTACATGAGGAGATACCCCCGGGACACCCATACTTCCGGGCTGGATGACCACTTCCGCCCTGTCACCCCCTTTGAGGGTTGCTACAAAACCTTCATGCCGTGGCATCTGATCTATTCCCCTCTCTTATGTCTCTCGTATCGCACCCCTGTGGGGCTCTGTAATGATCCTTTTTCTATGAGTTGTCCCCTGAGAAAACCTGTTTGACCTTCAGCCATCCACAGCACCTCCGGAAGAGATTTCACAAAGAATCCCACCGTTTCCACAATCGCCTGCCCCATGAGCCAGCCTGGACTCCACTCAGTTTGTTTTTCCTGTTTTTCATCTATTTTTTGCCTTTGTTCGAGTAGCACGACCAGGGGAATTTACCCCATCCAGGGCCAAGCGAACCTTCTCTGTCAAAAGAGATGCACCCATCTGTTTTGACAGGGTCAAGGCCTCTTTCAGGGCATTGCGCGCCAGGCCGGGACGCGTTTCGGCCAGAATCTGTCCCTTTAGAAAAAGCGCCCGGGCCTGGTGTTTTTTGGCGCCGCTCTCCTCGGCCATGTGAAGGGCCTTTCTTATAAATTCAAACCCCTTTCTTCTCTCCCCTAATCGTCTATAAAGATCTGCCAGGGCAATAAAAAGCCTGGTCTTATATCGCCACCTCGTATAAAAGACGCCCGGTTTTTTGATTTCCCTCCAGGCCCCCTCCAAAACTTGCCGGGCTTCCTTCAGATTCCCCAACTGGAGATAATTTTCACCCAAATTGATCTGCGCATTATAGAGTGTTTCCGGGTCACCGCCGTCCAAAGCCTCTTGAAACGACTGTTCATTTATCTTGAGGGCCTCTTGGATTTTCCCCTCTTCCGCAAGCACCCAGCCCACGGTGTTCAAGAATCGGGGCCGCCAGAAGGGATTATCGCCGACTTCGATCTGCTTCAATCCGGATTCAAGGTTTTCCCTCGCTTTATCGGTCTGTCCCAGAGCCCCGTAAATGAGCCCCCGGTTAAAAAGAAGGAATATGTTGAAATAAGGGCTTTTCAGTCCCTGATTCAGCCGAAAGAGTTCCTCGCCCAAATTCAATGCCTCTTCAAACTCTCCGGTCCAGTTGTAATGGTAAAGCAGATAGGCGATCAGCCAGGCCCTGCCCTCGGCCCCTTTGAGATCGGCGCTGAGATCGAGGGCTCGGATGAACAGGGGCCGGGCTTCATTAAGCCTCCCTATAACCGCATAGGTAAATCCAAGAGAACTGAGCGCCTTGAGAAGAATATCGTCCAGGCCTTCCTTTTCACTGAGGTCTATGGCCTTTCGGAGGAACTCTTCGGCCCGGCTGGGCTCGTGCATATGGCAGGAGATCCAGCCGATACGAAAGAGGGACTCGGCCTCCGCCTCCTGATCCTTCAACCGCCTCGCCTCGGAATACATGATCTCAAAGGCCTTGCGACCCGCCTTCATCTGCCCGAGACAGTAATGCATTCCCCCCTTCCACTTGAAGAGTTGCAGGGATATCTCTCGCTTATCAGTTAGTTCCGCCCTGGAAAGAAGTTCCAGTGCCCGGTCAAAACAGGTCAGGGCCTCCTGGCACGCATAGGAGCGCCTGGCCTGACCCCCCGCCTTCAGGAAATAGCCAAAGGCCTTCTTCCACTCTTGGGCCTCGTAGAAATGATGAGCCAATACACCTATATGGGGGTTGAGACTATCTCGATAAAGGGCCTCCATGGTTTCGGCCACTTTCTGGTGATGATTCCGCCTCTCACTTCGGAGGAGGCCGTGATACGCGACCTCCTGCATCATCTGCTGCGTGAATTGATAATTCGTACCGTTTCCGGAGGCAGCGCTCATAATGATCCCTTCCTGCTCCAAGCCTTCAAGGAGTTCATCCAGGTCTTCGCGGCCCTCAACCAATGGCAGCAGGAGTTCCATGCTGAATCGCGTGCCGATCACTGACGCTAATTGAGCCAGTTCCTTTTCCGCCGGCGGCAGGGAATCCAGACGGGCGGCCAAAATCCCCTGAATGCTTTCCGGCATTTCCAGCTCTTTCACAGGCAATGTGAGCTTGCACCGTACAGATCCGCAGACGATCAAATCCTGGCGTTTCAGTGTCTCTGCCATTTCAAACAGAAAAAGCGGATTCCCGCCGGCCTTGGAAATCAATTCCTGCCTGGTGCGGGAATCCAGACGGCTGCCTCCCAAGGCTGCTGAAAAGAGCTCTAAAGACTCCTTCTCAGACAAGGGGTGGAGCCGGATGAGATGATCCGGCACGCCGGGCACCCAATGTTCCGGATCCGATCTCCCCATGCACACCAGGAGGATGGCCGACGTGGCAGGCGACCGGGCAACAAAGGAAAAAAACTCCCTTGTGGTAGCGTCCACCCACTGCATATTTTGCACGGCCATAATGACCGGCCTCAGCGCTGCCAAAGAGACGAGGAGCTCCCTTATCGCCCTGAACAGATGTCTTTTTTTTGCCTCCTCGACCATCTCAGAGCCGCTTTCCTTTTCTTCCATCTCCTGCAGGAGGTCGATGACCTGATCCAGCCGGGAATGCAGCGCAGAATCACCTGCCTGGCGACGAACTTCGATCCTGGCCCGTTCAAAGGAATCCCCATCAGAAATGTGAAAATAGGAGCGAAGCATCCGCCGCAGCGGATAAAGAGCGACGGCCTGGCCGTAAGGCATACAGCGACCTTCAAAAACCAGCGGCTTTTTGTCCTGAAGGGATTGGATAAAGTGGTGTAGGAGCCGGGTCTTACCCAGCCCTGCCTCTCCAGTGACGGCAACGAGCCTGGGGCCATCAGAAAGGGCGTCTTCAAAAGAGCGTTTTAGGATGGCGATCTCTTTTTGATGACCGATATAGGGCAGAGCAGCGGCTTCTGTTTTCGAATCAAAGGATTCGTCAGGCGATTCCTGCAACAGCACGAAAACCCGAACAGGTTGTTCCTTTCCCTTAAGGTCCGCCATGCCCCCATCCTGGAATATGAAATGGTTCCCCGCCCACAGATGGATCGGTTCCGAGACCAGGATCTCTCCCGGCTTGGCCAAGGACTGAAGACGCGCTGCAAGATTGGTGGTGTCCCCCTGGGCCGTGTAATCCAGGCGCAGGTTGTCTCCAATGGCCCCCACCACCACCGGCCCGGAATGGATGCCGATACGCATCTTGAAAGATACATGATAGCGGTCTCTGATCTTCTTGTGAAATTCCCCCAAACGCCTTTGAACCCTCAATGCAGCATGGCATGCCAGACGGATGTGATCATCATAGGCGATGGGGGCGCCGAAAAGAGCCATAACCCCGTCGCCGGTATACTGGTTGATGGTCCCCCCGGCCCCGTGGATTTCTCTCCCGAGGATCTCAAAGCAGCCGTCCATGATTTCGTGGACGGCTTCCGGGTCGAGCTTCTCTGACATGGCCGTAAAATTTGCAACATCGGCAAAAAGGACAGAGACCAGCTTTCGTTCACCCACCAGGGCACCGCGGGTCTTCAAAACCCGATCCACAAGAAACCTGGGGGTGTAGTCCAATGGCGACCTCCGGGCGTAAGAGGGAAGCCCCGGTTGATCTAAGAGGGTCTTCCCGCACCGGCCGCAAAACTTGAAGCCGGCTGGATTCTCATTCCCGCATGCCGGACACCGCACGGTGAGTGGAGTACCACAGTTGCCGCAGTAATTCGTTCCGACAGGGTTATCAAACCGACAGCGTTTACATAATATTGCCATCAAACGATTCCATTTTAATTCTGAAAATGAGAGGACTCCATCGCATAGATTGTGTAACGACTTCACATGGCCAAGATTACAGATCTCAGGTTGCCTGGCACTTTGTGCCCTGATTCATGATAGGACACCCGGTGTTTTTCGTCCGGGCTCAGGGTGCTGCTTTTCTTTTCCGACCCGGCAATGATCCTGTCTATAGCTGCCTCAAAATCGGCCGTGCTGATGGCCTTGTGGTTCGTCCGTGCGTAGGATTTCCTGGTAACGGCAAGGGCCGTATTTGCAAGGGCTACTCCGTAAAATGCCCGGTGAAGATTAAGGATCACCTGTTGTTTTATCCTCTCGAGGGTATATACTGAGGCATCTTCCATCTCTTTGGCCTGCTTGATACCGAAATAGATCTTTCCTTTCATATAGACCGGCTGGAGGACTTCTAACTTGGTCTCATAGTTGGAAACATAGTTAGGGTTTGCCATATCGTTGAGGAAATAGTTCATGTCAAATTTTCCCTGGGCAATCTTTGAAAAGGCCGCATTAGCCGGTTCATTGGTTTGCATACCCGTCTGTGTCAGATAAATCTTGGGGAGATATCCCCCACGGGCCTGGTCATACCGGTATTTGGAGGCCTCAAACGCCTGGGAATAGGCTTTTACGATCCGGCTGTTCTTGAGGGCCAGAATTTTTGTCTGTTCAAAGCCCAATCCTTCTGCGTAGGCCGAAACAAAAAAACATACCACAATCAACAGGGTTACAAAATATCTCATTATGCGTCCTCCAAGAAAAAGAGCCACCATTGGGGGGACCAATTCACAAAGCCGGCTCAGGATGCAGGGTTGCGTAGCAAAAGGAGGTAATGCCAAGTTTTACACCCAGTGGAATACATTGTGGCAATACCTGTGCCAAAACCCCTATTTCACCACCTGGCGGGTCAGGTCAATGCCGCATTTTTTCATCCTTTTCCACACGGTCACCCGTGAAACACCCAGGATACGGGCCGCTTTGGACTCTGATTCCCTCCGGCTTTTTTCAATGTCTCGATGAGTTTGGCGCCGGCGTGTTCTATTTCGAGGACTTCGCGATTGATCGGCGACCGAAAATGGCCCGAAGCTGAGAAGGGAAAATATGAAGAGCCAGTTATTCTTGAGCAAATTTTTAGTGTATATACTCGTGAATATACTCGCAACCCTTTTTTCCCATGCCCATATGATGACGCTAATTCCCCCGAAATATGCAGTGGCACAAATTATTGACTTCATAAAAGGGAAAAGTGCTATTCAACTCAGCAATTTCCGGTTAGGTTCTTGCATAACATCTTGAAACTTTGTAGTTTTTTAAATCTGCACCGCCCGTTACGTTCCTGGTGATCCGGGTCTCGTTCTGTATTCTAATACGGAGTTCCCTGACCCTTTTTATGCTAACTTTTTCGTTGTGCTGCTCACGGCAGTAAATGGCAAGCAGCAGGTATGTGATCAGGCCGGCGAATATCTGGACCATTAGGCCATACTCGCTTCTGGCAATAAGATGGTAGACTCGGAGGTGGCGTTTCCACCATCCAAAGAATATCTCTATGTCCCATCTGAGCTTGTAAATGAGAGCGATTTGCCCTGCTGTTAGGTCAAACCGACTTGTGGCAACCCAGTATTTGGTGCCATTGACTGTGTATCCCACCAGTCTGACGGTTTTTTTGGTCTGATTGACCCCAGGGGTACCCAACAGCACAATTGCATCATAGAAGATGTTGCTGCCTGGATCGATTTCATTGCTTTTTAAGCGTTTTTTCTTCGTAATGGCTTTGATGCGACATACAAAATGTTTACCCTCTTCTTGCCACCGATCAAATCGATCATGTGCTTGATATCCTCGATCCATCACACCGGTTTGTCCGAGAGAAAGGATCATGCTGACAAAAGGCCGTTCAGCTCCATTGCCATCAGAGAGGAACACCTTTCTTGGAATGCTGCGGTTTAAGTCAAAACCGAGATGTACTTTTGCTTTTTTTGATTCCTTCTTCGGGAGCTATGTGGCCGCGGGCAAAATCATCTTCTTCAAGAACCTGAAGAAGATGTTGACCGGAAACGTGATCTTCAAGATGGAAGAAAACAAGAGCTTTGAGTTGATCATCAAAAGTCATTTTCAAGGGTCTGTGTCCTCGCGCCTCCAATGGAGGCATTCCGATCATGGCTCTTTGAATTGGCCGGTACAATTGGTGAAAAGACGGTGCAGCTACTTTTTTTTGACGATCGATTGTGTAGGGCATTTTGTAACCTCCTTAAATCATTAAAGATTACAAAATTTTCGCCGCACACCTTAATTGAAATGTCAAGCAAAAAATGAACTTAACCTGCTGATTTTAAAATTTTTTTTAACAATTCATATGCAAGAACCTAACCCGAAATTGCTGTATTCAACTAACAAAAACTTTTGCTGGGCGTAAGAAGATTTTTGTGGACCATCATTTTTGACTTTTTTCTTTATAGCTCCTGTTTATTCGGATTAGACGGCGAACAATAAGTAAATCAGTACATGCGGCGGCGAAAGAGCCAAGCCGCAATGCTGAGGGTAACGATGCCGATTACGGCCAGAGGCCAGAACTGGCCGATGAGCAGGTGAAAGGGGGTGCCCTCGAGAAAAACACCGCGTACGATCACCATGAAGTAACGCATCGGATTGATCAGCGTCAGTTTCTGAACAAGAGGCGGCATGTTGAGAATAGGGGTGGCAAAGCCGGAAAGAATGATGGCCGGAACCAGGAACATAAAGGCCCCCAGCAGCCCCTGCTGCTGGGTTACCGACAGAGAGGAAATCATCAGCCCCACGCCGATAGCCGAGAGCAGAAACAGAAAAAGCCCGGTATACAGGGCCGGCAGACTTCCCAGCAACGGAACCTGAAACCAGAAAACCGCCACTACGCTGATCAGCGTTGCTTCGACCATACCAATGACAAAGCCGGGCACCGCCTTGCCGATAAGAACCTCCCAGGGTCGATAAGGGGTGACCAGCAGCTGATCAAAGGTCCCCTGTTCCCGTTCGCGGGCTACCGAAAGTGCTGTGACCAGCATGGTCACCACCAGGGTCAGCAGCCCCACGATTCCCGGTATGATAAACCAGCGACTCAAAAGATTCGGGTTGAACCACGAACGCATCACCAGGCGGGCCGGAGGTTCGGGCTTGTCGTTTTCCCCGGCCCACTGCACGTTAAAACCGTTCACAATTTTCTGCACATAGCCCATGGCCAGCATGGCCGTGTTGGAATCGCGGCCGTCGAGGATGATTTGCACCGCAGCACCTGCCCGACTGCGCAGATCGCGGCTGAAGCGCGGCCCGATGTGCACCACCAGCAGTACCCGCTTGCTGTCGACCAGCGGGGCAATCTGTTCATCGTGGGTGATCGTTGCGACATCGTTAAAGTTGGCTGAGCCACGAAAGCGGGCCACCAGTTGCCGGGCCTCTTCGGAGGGGCTTTCGTTGTAAATTGCAAAGGGGACATTGGTCAGGTCAAAGGTGGCGGCATATCCGAACACGAGAAGCTGGATTACCGGCGGTCCGATGATCACAAAACGGCTTTTGGGGTCTTTGAGCAGGGCCAGAAACTCTTTTATGACCAGGGCGATGATACGTGAAACCATTGGCGGCTCCTAATCCAGTCGTTTGCGGGTTTTTAGGCGGGTCAGGCCGATGAATACCGTTGCCATGATCATCAGCGCCAGGGAGTTGGGCGCAATTATCGGCCAGACATCTCCGGCCAGAAACACGGTTTGCAGGATCGCAACAAAGTAGCGTGCCGGGATGAGATACGTTATGGCCCGGATGACTGGCGGCATACTGCCGATATCAAAAATAAATCCCGACAGGATAAAGGCCGGCAGAAAGGTGGTAATGATGGCCAGCTGGCCGGCGACAAACTGATTTCTAGCCGTGGTCGAAATCAGCAGCCCCATCCCGAGAGCCGTCAGTAAAAACAGCGATGTTCCCAGCAAAAGGACCCAGATTGATCCGCGCAGCGGAACGTCAAACTGCCAGACGGCCATAATGACCGACAGGGCCATGCCGCCCATGCCCAGGATAAAATAGGGTACAATTTTTCCGATCAGAATTTCACGTATGGTAACGGGGGTGACCATCAGGGCCTCCATGGTGCCGCGTTCCCACTCCCGGGCCATCAGCAGAGCGGTTAACAGCGCGCCGATCAGGGTCATGATAACCGCCACCAATCCGGGCACCAGAAAATTGCGGCTGCGAAGATTGCTGTTAAACCAGACGCGTTGCTCGATACTCGCCGGGATGTTCAGGGGCCGGCCCTTGTCAACGGCATAGTCTTCAAGCCAGTTACCGTACACGCCTTCCACGTAGCCTTCAACGATGCGGGCCGTGTTGGCATCAACGCCGTTTACGATCAGTTGAATGGCGGCGCTGCCGGGTGAGAACAGCCGGCGTGAGAAATCCTCCCGCAGGTGGACAATGGCCTGGATGCGGTGGGCAGATAGGGCCTGCAGGGCCGCGTGCATCCCATGCAGGTAAACCGGCTCAAAATAGCGGGAATGTTCAAACGCGCCGCAAAGGCTGGCAGTATCCGGCGTCGGTTTCTCAACTACCAGGGCCACCGGGACGTTTTCGGCGTCAAGCGAGACCCCGTACCCAAACAGTAAAAGCAGGACCACGGGCAATACGAAGGCGATGCCCAAGCTACTGGGGTCACGAAAGGCCTGCAGAAACTCCTTGCGTATCAGGCCGCGCAGGCGCATAAGTGTGAGTCTTCTCGCTGACGGTCCGGCCCCAGGTGGGCTATTATGATATGGCGTCATGGGGTCTTTTCCGCCTCCTGTGACTGAATAACATGGATAAACGCGTCTTCCATGGTCGGCTCCGGGCTGTCATCTGAATGCGCCTGCTCTTTGATTTCCGACGGTGTTCCCAGAGCGAGGATTTCACCGGTCACCATGATGGCCAGCCGGTCGCAATACTCGGCTTCTTCCATGAAATGGGTGGTGACCATCACCGTCACCTTTTGAGCGGCCAGCGCGTTGATGCGATGCCAGAACTCGCGGCGGGCCAGGGGATCCACACCGGAGGTGGGCTCATCAAGAAACAGAATATCGGGCTCGTGCATCAGCGCACAGGCCAGGGCCAGGCGCTGCTTGTAGCCGAGCGGCAGTGTCGCGCTGGTGGTCTCAAACACGGGCGCAAGTTCAAACCTTTCGACGGCCCACTGAATGCGGGCGGTCCGGCGGTGGCCTTTCAGCCCGTAGGCACTGCTGAAAAATTGAAGGTTTTGTCCCACACTGAGATTGCCGTAAAGGGAAAACTTCTGTGACATATAGCCGATTTTCGCCCGCGCCGCCGCTGCCGTGCGGCGGACATCCACCCCGGCGACATGCAGGCTGCCCGCGCTGGCCGGCAGCAGGCCGCAAAGCATGCGAAAGGTCGTAGTTTTGCCCGCGCCGTTGGCCCCTAACAGCCCGAATACCTCCCCTGCCCGGACGTTAAAACTCACACCTTTGACCGCATAAAAATCACCGAACCGGCGCTGAACGCCGTGTACCTCGATGATGAAACCATCGGGCTCGGTTCTGGAGGCCGTGTCGGGGGAAATGGTCTCAATTACAGCCGGAGGTCGGCGTTTTTTTTTCACACGGTCGGCCAGCATGGCCACAAAACCGTCTTCAAAGCGCGGGGCAACCGCCTGTAGTTCAGCGCCGTCTACGCCCGGCAGCAGTTTTTCCACTGCCGGCCTTGTTTGTCGCGCCAGCACAAGCCGCACGGCATCGCCCTGGATGACCGCATCGGTCACACCGGGTGTGGCGGCAAGCTTTTCCTGCAAATGGCGATTTTTCATGCCGGAGGCCCGTATTTTAAAGGTTCGGCCTGCCAGCGGATCGCTGAAGGCTGCCGGAGGTCCATTGCCGAGCAGCTTGCCGTCGGAGAGAATGATCACTTCGTTGCAGCGTTCGGCCTCATCCAGGTAGGCGGTGCTCAGCAGCACGGTCGTACCCTCCTGGCGAACAAAACGATCGATGATCTGCCACAGCTCGCGGCGCGATACCGGGTCGACTCCCACGGTGGATTCGTCAAGCAGCAGCAATTGCGGGGGGTGCACGAGGGTGCAGGCCAGCCCCAGTTTTTGTTTCATGCCGCCGGACAATCGCCCGGCCCGACGGCCGGTAAAGGGTTCAAGGCCGGTCATACGCATTAATTCCCGATAGCGCTCGGGGCGCAGCTTTTTGGCCACGCCCTGCAGATCAGCATAAAGGTCAAGGTTCTCCTGGACGGTCAGGTCTTCGTACAATCCGAATCGTTGGGGCATATATCCGACGGCCGCCTGTATGGATAGTGCATCCTGAACAATATCCATTCCCAGCACGTCGCCATGTCCTGAGTCCGGCGGCAGCAGCCCGGCTGCCAGTCGCATCAGGGTTGTCTTGCCGGCCCCGTCGGGGCCGATCAACCCCGTGATACTTCCCCGTCGCAGGCGCAGGCTGATTTCATGCAGGGCCTCGATACGGCGCCGGCCGGACTCAAAACTCTTGGTGAGCGAGCGAAAGGTGAGAACGGCATCGGCTTCCGTGGCGCGGTTTCCATTGCCCGGCTTCCCTCTTGTCGGTGGAGGTGCCATCACTGGGTTCATCCACCGCCTGTATCCGGGTTGTGGGGTTGATTTTTTTCCGGAAGGTTCTGGTCGAGTCGAATCCGAACGGTAGCCGGCATACCGAGGCGCAATTCGTCTTGCGGATTTTTGACAAAAATGCGCACCTGGTAAACAAGCCGGGTTCGCAGCTGCGGGGTTTCCACCGGCTTGGGGGTAAATTCGGCCGTGGGCGAGATAAAACCGATCCAACCATCATAGCGTTTGCCCGGAAAACTGTCGGTTGTCACCCAGGCCTTCATCCCTTCGCGAATTTTTCCCAGGTCCGGCTCCGGCACATAGGCCCGAACCCAGAGTGGGTCGATCAAAGCGATGGTAAAAACCGCTTTCTGTGGTGAAGCCATATCACCGATTTCAAGAACCCGATCCTGTATAATCCCGACACCGGGTGCATACAGAAGGGCGTTTTTCAGATCACGTCGCGCCAGTCCGAGTTGAGCCTCGTAGCCTTTCAACAACGCTTTTGCTGCCGCAATGTCCTCCTTGCGGGGTCCGGCCAGGGCCAGATCCAGCAACGCTTTAGCGGCATGGAGCCGGGCGCGGGCCGAGTTTTCGGCAGCCCGGGCATTGTCCAGGTTCTGCACTGACGTAGCGTGCTGGGGAACCAGGATCTTAACTCGCAGGTAGGTCCTTTTGGCGTCATCCAGCGCCGCTTCGGCGGCGCCCACATCCGCCTTTGCCTTGCGGATTCGCTCGACCCGGGTGCCCGCTTCGAGTCGGGCAACTACCTGCCGCTGGGTATTTACCTGCGCTTCATCACGGGCGACCGCAAGTTCAAAACGTTCGATTTCAAGTTTTGCGAGCAGTTGACCTTTTTTTACGCGGTCTCCTTCTTCCACCAGCAGATCGGCAATGCGTTCGCTGTCGTTAAAGGCCAGCTCCACCTGGCGGATATCCACATTGCCATAAAGCACCAGTTCATCGGCCGGGCCTGCCTGCCGGTTGGACTCCCAGAACCAGAAGCCGCCGCCGATGGCAACCGCAATCACCAGTATTCCTATGAAACGAAGCTTTTTTTTCATTGCCACCCGCTTTTTCTCCCCAATTTATTCCCGATTTAATACCATCGGAAATTGTCGATAAATTTGTTTTCCCAACCCCTCTCCCACCTCCTACCAGTCGGGTGTACGGACCAGCGTCTTTTGTTTCTCCCTCTTTTCTGGTCGGACCTTCCCCGGTGACAGCAACCTTCCCCAGTTGGTTCGGCTCTCCATGGCTTCCTTGATTTCCGGCGGGATAAACTCATTCCCCTCGCGGATTTCCCATCCTCCCCCGAGGGCCCGGTACACTGAAATAAGCCCTTCGGGAACGTCTCCCTGACTGCCGGCCAACCGGTCCTCTTCGTTCAGCAAGGCTTGTTGGGCGATGAGCACTGTGGTGTAATCCGTATCCCCCTCCCGATATTGGGTGAGCGCCAGTTCAGCCGAGCGCCGGGCCGCGTCTACACTTTTTTGCAGAAGTTTCATCCGTTCCTGGGCCTTCAGGAATTCCACCAATCCATCCTCCACTTCCCGCTGCGCGCGAAGCACCGTGTCCTGGTAATTCAAAAGCAACGCCTGGAGCCTTGCATCCTGCACCCTGACGCTGTTAGTGATCTGCCCGTAATTGAAAAAATTCCACTTGAAAGAAGGGCCAAAGGTGACTGCCCGGTTTTTCCATAAAAAAAGATCGGTCAGATTTGATGTTCCGGCGTCACTTGACAGAAAACTGAACGCCCCTGTCAATGAAAACGACGGATACAGGTCTGCCTTTGCCACACCAATAAGGGCGCTCTGGGAGGCCGCTTGCAGTTCAGCGTTTCGTATATCCGGACGTCGACGGAGCAATTCCGCAGGAATGCCCACGGCCACCTCGAGAGGGGCCCGCGGGATTTCTCTGCACTCCCTTAGCTGCTCGCTTAACGAACTCGGCGGCATGCCCAAAAGGACGCTCAAGGCATACTGCGCCTTCCGGATTCCCCTCTCGATCAGGGGGATCTTGGCTTCGGTGCTGTTTAACAGCGAGAGGGCCTGCTGCACATCCCGTTCGCCCGTGGCGCCGGCCTCAAAGCGTGCCCGGGCGATCCTCAGGCTCTCTTTCTGAGTCACCAGGTTTTCGTGGGCGATTTTGAGGCGTTCTTCCAAGGTGCGGATGATTACATAGGTGCGGGCCACATCCGCCGTCAGCGTTACCAGGGCGTCGTCGTAAGCGGCAATGGAACTGAGAAAGTTGGCATCGGCGGACTGAATGGCACGCCGGAACTTGCCCCAGAAATCCAGCTCCCAGCTGGCTCCTACGCCGATATTGGCTTGCCAGAAGCTGAGATCCGGATTCCTGGCTGCCGATTCGGCAAGCGTTGCCATAGGAGAACTTCCGCTCCACCGGTTGTAGGTCAATGCGCCAAGGCCCTGCTGGGCCTGGGGGTAAAATTCACCTACGGCGATGCCCAGGAGGGCACGGGCCTCAAAAACACGGACTCCAGCAATGCGAAGAGGGAGGTTTTGCTCGTAGGCCGTTTGAATCAGACGATCCAAAACGGGGTCGTCAAAGACCTTCCACCAGTTTTTGTACTTCGGCTGAGTCTCTTTGACACGTTCATCCTTGGCCTCAACCCACTCCTGTTTCACCTCGGTCTCGGGTCGTGTAAAGTCGGGACCCACCATGGCACAGCCACTCACGCACAGGAGAAGCGCAATCATCCAGACCCAAAGGATGTGTGGTAGACTATATTTCATTTCCTTTTTTCGCGTCTCCATCCGGAAATCTCCCTTTACCCCAATTCCCCGACTGTTTCGGGACAGGTCAGCTTCAAATTCTCCTGGGCCGGACAAGTCGGAATTCCGTCCCCTTGAAGACGGCTTTTTGCGCCACTCCAGTTTTGGATAGAATCAGAGTATTTCCCCCTGTTCTTCTGAAAGGGCGATAAGAAGCCCCCTTTTTGGAGCCAAACCATAGGAGATACGCCCTTGAGTGTCAAGCCAAAGTCAACCGGCTATTTGTTCAAACCCCAAAAGAGCTGGGGGCGATCCCTTAAGCGACTGAGTAGTAAATCGCTTTACATCGAATGCAGCGGCTTTCAGGACACTGCGGTGACCATGGATTTCCCCTTCAGAACATATCGCTCCTGGTGCTCCAGCGGTTTTTCATTCCCCTGTTTCTCATCGTACACACTTTTCATGAAACCTCCCCCGTTTTTCAAATCCTTAAAAGAAAGACAGAACTCAATCATGTAGATGGAACAACCGCTTCACATGACTAAAGTGGAAATTTCAGTTTAGAAGGCGCCATCATCTATCTGTATTCCCAGAACCATAACTGGGCCTCGAAGACGGGCACTCAGTGGGGCTGAAGAGAGGCTTTCACCTGCTTCGCTAAGTTTTTTTTGATAAACGACAGGGTCGCCCCGGCATTATCATCCATGTCGATCCTGAGGATTTTCTGGACCTGAGAGACATCCAGCTGAATCATCACCTTTTTTAGGTTCATGGTATTCACCAGCTATTGTGGCACAAGAATCGCTTCGAGTTCCATCAGCCTCTCGCAGAGTTTCTTGGCCGATTCTATGGCCTCATAATCTTCTGTTATTTCACCCCGGGCAAAGGCCGTGCCATGGACGCCCCTGTTGGCCGGAATCATCTCGTGCTTAAGAAAAAAGGCCTGAATCGCTGTGATCGCACTTTCAGATCCATCTCTTCTTCCAACAACGACAGCACCGCCGATCTTGTTTCTTAAGCTCCCTTTAATGGACCATGTCCGGTCAATGAAGGCCTTTAATTGTGCGGAAACATTATTGAAAAATACGGGGCTGCCAAGGACAATGGCATCGACCTTCAGCAGCGAAGGGATAAGAATTTGACCCATATCATCTTTGATTGCACAGGTGCCTGTTTTCCGGCAGGCCCAGCAGGATTGACAAGGGTCGACTCGGTATTCCGTTAGCTTCACAAGCTCCCCGCCTGTGAGGGATATCATGGATTTCAGAAGGAAGTCTGTATTACTCTCTTTTCTCGGACTCCCGGAGACATACACGATTTTCATAGGTCATGCCCCTTGCGGTCAAGCGCCGGTCCTTGGAGAAAAAGACCCGGCGCATGTGTCACAGCCCCTGTTTGATTCATCCGGAAAATATTGGTTGTCACTGAAAAGAGACTCTCCTTGCCGCCTCTTCTTTATTATGTGTTCTATGACAGGCTGATTACCGATTGATACCCGCCTGAAAGTTAACACGCCGATAGCAATTCCAGATAAGAGACAGGCTGCCATGGCGATAATTCCACCCGCTATGCGAAAAGAAAAGCCATCGGTTAAAAAGGCCGCAAGGATGATACCTGCAATGAGGCCGATGATGGGAATACCCAAGAGCAGGGCCGCATTTCTTATCATTTCAGTGGCATTACGACTGACGGAAACCCAATCGCCCACGCCGGCCCCCACCCTGTTCAACGCCTCAATCGTTATGGTGGAACCGTCCGTGGCGCAGTGGCACACGTGACGATTTACATGAGGAGATGCCCCCGGGACACCCATGCTTCCGGGCTGGATGATCACTTCCGCCCTGTCATCCCCTTTGAGGGTTGCTACAAAACCTTCATGCCGTGGCATCTCATCTATTCCTCTCTCTTGAGCCTTACGGTTTGTTCTCTCCCCTGGAAAGCTTGGTAGAACAAATAGAGCGCCGGGATCAGGAAAAGGCCGTCCCTCATCACATACCATACCATGGGAGCGTTGTTTGTGCCATCCGTGCTCGTACCGAAACAACCGCAATGGATATCTAGACCCCGTGCCAGGTTGAATATCATGGCCCCAAAAAAGACGAGCATAAGAACCGTTACGATACATGCACTCCCTTCCCTGAACAGACCGATGATCAAAAAGAGGCCCAGGATCAGCTCCAGCCACGGAAGAACGATCGCCGTAAGGTTGATGAGGGAGTCAGGGAGGATCTGATAGTTGTAGATCGCCTTGGCAAAGGCTGCGGGGTGGATAATCTTATCGATACTCGCGTATATGAAGATGGCCCCGAGAATCAGGCGAGCGATGATGGCAAAAAGCCCCTCCTGTTTCCATTGTCCCCTGAGAAAACCTGTTTGACCTTCAAGCATGCGTATCACCTCCCGAAGAGATTTCACAAAGAATCCCGCCGTTTCCACATTCCGCGGTCTCGAACTGGAGTACCGGATGATCAATGCCGAATCGATGGAAGAGCTCATGACGGATCGTCTCCCCTAATTTTTCGGTCTGGCTGACCCGCTGATCCAACACTTCCACATGGCAGGAAAAACCGATACTGGTAGCGGAGATATTCCAGGCGTGAAGATAATGGATGGCGCATACGCCGGGGATCTGTTCCAGGAAATCCTTGATCTCCTCAAGATCCAACCCCTTCGGGGTGGCATTCATCAGTATCCCGGCGCTCGCCTTGAGAATTGACCAGCAGTTTTTCAGGATGAAAAGCACGATAAGCATGGAAAGCAAGGGGTCCAGCCAGTACCAGGGCCTGAAGATGAGGACCACCCCGTTGATCAACACCATGACGGAAGCCAGGAGATCACCCATCATGTGAAGGAAGGCTCCCCGGACATTGAGGCTGTGCTTTGAATCCCGGTGGAGCAGATAGGCGGAGAAACCGTTCCCCAGGATACCGACACCGGCCAAGAAGATGACCACCTTGCCGATCACGGCCTGCGGGTGATAAAACCGCTCCACTGCCCCGTAAACGATAAAGGCCGATGCGCCGATGAGAATGGCCACGTTCATCGTGGCGGCCAGGATCTCTGCCCGTTTGTAACCGAACGTGTTCTGAAAGGAGGCCCCTTTCTTGCCGATGCGATGGGCAATATAGGCCAGCAGGACGGCCACGAAGTCACTGAAATTGTGGGTTGCGTCGGAGATGAGGGCCATGCTGTGGGCATAAACACCTCCGATGACCTGGGCTATGGGGATAATGAGGTTGAGTGCCAATGTAAATAAGAGCCGGGACCCGCTGGTGTCTTTGATGTCCACATGTTGGTGTGAACAGGAACCAGTGCCGTGAACATGTTCCATCGTTTCGTGACCCTCAGATCCGTGTACGATCTCATTAGGAGATTCCATTGTTATCCTTTCCGGACATCCGGGTGGCCTTCATGTCCTCTTTCCACGGGAAGCCCGGCCTCCACCCACCGGGTCCAGCCGTTCAGCAGGACATTCACATCTTTGTAACCCATGGCGACCAGCTCTTTGGCCAGATCTTCGCTCAAAGAACAGTGCTCACCGTCGCAGTAAGTCACGATCCGGGTATCCTCCGGGATTGTTTCAAAGACACGGTCAATGTATTCTTCAAAGCCCTGCCAGGATACATTCAGGGCGCATCGAATATGTCCCTGGTCGTAGAGTTCCGGGGATCTTGCATCCAGGAATATGGCGTTGTCTTCTTCGCAGAGCTTTCTTGCCTCTCCGAGGGGAATAACCATGCTTTTAGCGGAATCGAGGGTCAATCGGGCTTCCGCGGACCAATCTTGCACAAGGGTAAGACGTCCGGGTCGGAATTGATTGACGACAAGCCCCAATCCGATCGCCAGAAGTACCATGGCCGTGGTTTCCCAAAACATCCGGAAACCGATTCGATTACGCTTTCCTGCTGCCTTCACTCTTTCCATGATAATACCAGATTAAACAACTTCTTCTTCGCTAATGACTGTCCATTGCCAAGGTCCTTATTACACTGTGGATCGGATAGACATCCCCCGGCCGTGGCTGATAGCTCAGGTCCACCCGGATATTAACTTTCTTGGCGCTCTCAGAAACCCTCACTTGAAAGGTCTCTTCCTTGGCTCCAAAGGGCTGGATACTCGTGTCCCGAATAATGCCAAGTTTTTTGGTGGGGCCATACACCATGGTCTTATTCAACGAGGTTGTCGATTGCGGCATATAAATTCTCGAAGCCCCAAATATTTTTTCGCCTTGATCGGTCGTTGCGGTCACATCCAGGACCACCCTGTTCTTGGAAGGTCAGCCGTCAGGGATCCTGTGTCCGGCCTTACTGGTTATCTTTGTCTTGACAACGAGCATCGGGATGATTTTGCCGGGTGTGAATTGAGACTTGTAGACCAAAGTATCCACTTCCATGGGAAGGGCCTTCTTCAATCGGGCCGATACCTCCCCCCTCTTGTTGAAGTCTGGAGGACAGGAGTGATCCGCATCCTTCATATGACATTCCTGACAGGTCTTGGCGCCGCCAGAAGGGACATACGCGTGAAGATAGCTTCCGTAAAGTGTTGCACATTGAACCGGATGTTCAAATTCCAAGTTTGGACCCAAACCGTGGCACTGCCCGCACATAACGGGTCTTTTCATGATCGGGCTTGCCTTAACCCTCTTATATCTTTTATCCTCATGCTCTGACACGCTATTGGTCCCGTAAAGCATCCCTCTTTCTGGGCGCCCGTGGACCACTCCCTTCTGGTTGTGACAGACCAGGCAGTTGATATTGAGTTTCTTCATGGTTGCCTTGTCTTTTCCCAGGATAGCCGCTGCGATCTCAGAGGCCACTTCGTCTGTGGCATATTCCAATTGAGGAAAATGACATTTGAAGCAGGGAAAATTCTTCTTTGTGGCATCATCGGGATTCTTTACGGAAAGGACGCCTCTCTGCAGATACCGGTCCATAAATATCCCCATGATCGACCTGGCGTGATGGGAGGTCTCCCATTGTGCATGGATTTCCTCATGGCATTCTTTGCAACTTGATGAATCAAACATCGCGATGAGCTCAGTCAGGGTTCTGGCCTTCTGGTCCGATGCCCCGGCTGCGGAGATGAAGATGCAAAAAACGCATACCATTGACATAATAAGAATGCCTCTGAATCCATGTACTTTCTGCAACCGGAGAATTTGATGCGTCCAAATAGCCCTCAGTCTCCGTATAATACGATGATTACTCCTTTGAGTTGCTCGCCCTTTCATGGCTCCCTCCTATTTACCGACGTACATTCCTTCCAAATTCCCATGTCTTAGAAAAACACTCGCTTATTCTTTCTTATCTTTCAAAAAAAACGACCCCTTATCTTTATGGTAATAATTGGTGCCCATGTAAAAAGTCCTTTTTGCATGAATTTAAGCAACACTATTACATAACCTTCATAAGAATGTGTCTTCCCTATCAGCTATCGATTGATGGCTCCTGGTTTTTTCACGGTTTACAGGTCACGTGGCATACCCCGGCAGGCGTTTCCACTGCATATGGGAAATATTTCCTTTTAAACCAGAGAGCAACATTGACCAGGCTGATGAGCACAGGCACCTCTACAAGGGGACCGATGACCGCGGCAAAGGCCTGACCCGAGTCGATCCCGAAGACGGCAACGGCCACGGCAATGGCCAACTCGAAGTTGTTGGAGGCGGCGGTAAAACTCAAGGTGGTGGATTGCTCATAGGTGGCACCCACCTTCATGGAGAGATAAAAGGAGACAAAGAACATGATCACAAAATAGATACAAAGGGGTATGGCGATCCTGATGACATCAAGCGGCAGTTGAACGATATACTCCCCTTTCAGGGAGAACATGACGAGGATGGTGAAGAGAAGGGCAATCAGGGTGATGGGGCTGATCTTGGGGATGAACTTCTCTTCGTACCAGGTGCGACCCTTTGTGTTCAGACCGATGATTCGTGACAGGATGCCTGCGATAAAGGGGATGCCGAGATAGATAAAGACGCTTTCTGCGATCTGGCCAATGGAGATATCCACGACCGCGCCCTTCAACCCCAGCCATTGGGGAACAACCGTGATGAAGATATAGGCATAGAAAGAAAAGAAGAGCACCTGGAAGATGGAATTGAAAGCCACCAGCCCGGCACAATATTCGGTGTCTCCAGCGGCCAGGTCGTTCCAGACAATGACCATGGCAATGCACCGGGCCAGACCGATCATGATGAGTCCCACCATATATTCATGATGTCCGGAGAGGAAGGCAACGGCTAATAGAAACATGAGGATAGGCCCGATCACCCAGTTCTGGACGAGGGAAAGGGTCAGGACCTTGACGTTTCGAAAGACCTGACCGAGTTGCTCATATTTCACCTTGGCCAGGGGGGGGTACATCATCAGAATCAGTCCGATGGCAATGGGGATGTTCGTGGTCCCCACCTGAAAGTAGTCTATTATCCCTCGGATTCCGGGAAAAAGATACCCCCACATGACCCCCGCGAACATGGCTAAAAAGATCCAGAGGGTCAGAAACCGATCCAGAACGGACAGACGCTTTATAACGGAATTCTCTGCTGCCATCGTGTACCTCCTATTCGTCATTTAGATCAGGGAGTTCTCGTTCGCGATCCAGTGTTTCTTTAAATCGAGGTCTGGTGTTTCTGCCTCACACATGGAACAAAGGCAATCTTCAAGTCAGAATAAACGGATTTACAATAAAGTAGATTCCCAAACCGGCAATAACGACCCCGGCCCCTTTTCTAAACCAGTTACCGACCCCTTGCAGGCGGCTGCTTTCCATGACGCGCTTCACTGCGGCGGTGGAACTGCCCGCCACCACAATGGGAAGGCAGTGGCCAATGGCAAAAAGCAGGATGAACAGGACCCCCGTGACCACCTTTTCCTGCACCGTGACAATGGCGAGGATGGGGGCGATAAACCCAAAGGTACAGGAACCGGAAAGGACCCCGTAGGCCAGACCCAGCACCAGGGCCCCGAACATGCCGCGAAGGTTGAACTTATGGAGGAGATTTCCGGACATGGAGCATTTTTCAACACCCAACATCCCCAATGCGACCCAGACCAGGACCAGCCCGATAAGGATCTGCCAGTAGTTTCCCACATCTCCTAACATGCGGCCTAACAAGGCGCAGATGATGCCGATAATTGCAATGGTGATAAAGAGTCCCACGGTGAAGGCCACGGAATAGGTGGCGGCCTGTCTCGGTTTTAAGAGTGTCTCTTGTCCGCCCACGTAGGCGACAATCAAAGGGATGGACGCCAGGTGACAGGGGCTGAACACCACGCTGATCATGCCCCAGATAAAGCAGCCCACGGCGGCGATGGCCGTGCCGCCTGCAATCCAATTGTTTACGGTCAGAAAAAAGGTCTCCAGCATGGATGTCCTCCGTATCTCCGGGTGAGGCTTCGCAGGCCTCTATCTTGGGTCAGCGAACGCCCATCTTTTTCAACTGCCCTACGATGTCAGCCTCGCCCATGAACCCGGTATGGCGATAAACCTCTTTCCCCTCTTTATTAAAGAAGATCTGTGTGGGGATTGCCCTGATGCCAAACCGTTTGGCCGGTTCCTTGTCTTTCCAGACGTCGATAAATACGATGGCGGCCTTCCCCTTGTATTTCTTCTCCACCCTCTCCATGACCGGCGCCATCATCTTGCAGGGGATACATTGGTTGGCGCCCAGGTCTACCATGGTCACCATCCCTTTGACCGGAACGGCGCCGGCGGGTTGCGGATGGGATGCAGGGGGTTCATCGGATGAACACCCGTATAACGGCAGGCCCATCAAACCGAGTAAAAGCAAACCAAGGGCTGCATTCCTCATCTTCTGGGTCATTTAGTTCACCCCCAGCTTTTTCACCTGTTTCAGCACCTCTGCTTCCGCATAGAACCCCTGATGCCTGAAAACCTCTTTCCCTTTGACATCGTAGAAGACCTGGACCGGGATAACGCGGATGCCGAACCGGGCACCCAGCATCTGATTTTCCCTCACGTTCACGAACACCACCTTCAATTTGTCCGGGTATTTCTTCCTGAGCTTCTCCAGTATGGGCTGCATCATATCGCAGGGGACACATCCCGTGGCGCCAAACTCGGCCATCGTCGGTTTTCCCGACATGCGAGCTTGGTCCACCGGGTTGTCAAGGGCCAGATTAGCCTGTTGTTTCACCCAATCCCGGTTGAGACGTACGTTGATCTCTTTCCCGAGATTCGCAATATGGGTATCGAGGATGTCCTGTTTTTTTTGCTGGAGCAAAAACGGTTCAATGCTCCCCTTGACCTGATCAAAGGGCATTCCGCCCACCATCTCCTTGTTGTTGTCGTAAAATGCGCGTGCCTCGGTCTCGGTCACCGTCAGGCCCTTTGTCAGGCGTTTAACGTATGCCTGCCCCATCTCTTTTTCAGGCTGGTCTACTGGAATGCCCATGGCCTTGGCATCCCGCTTGATGAACTCTCGAGTGGCCTCCTGCTCCAGGAGGAAGAACATGTTTTTCTCCAGTTCCTTCTGAATATCCGGCGTCACCTGGCCAAAAATTCTTTCGGTAAAGTTCTCTCGAATTTCAACCCCATCGCCCTGAAGGAGAGTTCCCTTATCCATATCTGCTAATGTGGCAGATTTGAGAACCCCTGTGGCCAGACCGGGATAAACGGTTTCTACGGCAGATGCGTTTTCAGCCCCTGCCTCTTGTACCAACGGCGTTGAATAGAAAAAGGCCGAGATCAACAAAACGGCCAACCCTTGTATCATCGATTTTTTAGTCATCAATTGTCCTTTCTTTTTGGATAGACTGTCAGCAGGTGCAGGAGCACCCTGAAGGCGTTTTTTCGGACGGCTTTGCGCTCGCTGCTCCTTCACCGGCTGATTCCTTTGCGGCCGCCTTGACCTTTTCAATCTCCTCTCTCCCGAGCTTGAAATCGTTGTTTTTTTCGATCCCTAATTCCGTGAGGACCAGGTACCCTTTCAGGGGGACCTCTGCGTGCTCCAAGATGGCCTTGGTGCAACCCACCGGACACCCGTCAATGGCCACCATTTGAGGCACATCCCTGGCTGACTGCACAAACCCTGAAAGATGCCCACCGATGCCCGCAAGACAAAATATTTTCCCGAACCCCTCCTGGGTAAGTTCCACCGCAGCCTGATTGGCAAGCTGCCCCACATTAGAACCTCCTGAGCAGGCCAGGATCATGACATCCCCGTTAGGAGTACAACATTCCTCTGCCATCTTCATCTCTTCCTTATAATGATATTGATTCTAAAAATGTTAGTGACTTTTAATCGGAGATCCACGCCTTGATCTCATCTTTTTTCGGGACCTTTCCCACGCACTTGACCTCCCCGTCGATGACCACGGATGGTGTCATAAAAACACCATACTTGGCTATTTCCATGGTATCGGTCACCTTTTCCACATTGGCCGCCACACCTGACTCGGATATGGCCTCCTTCACGTTTTTTTCCGTTTGCTGGCACTTCGGGCAGCCAGGACCCAATACTTTAATTTCCATTTTCTCTCCTTTCCTGTTTACCAGATGTGACCTTGCGCTTTACGCCTTGAGCCCTGCGCCTTGCGCCGCGGTCAGCCATTCCTTCAGCTTGTTTTCCGGCGGGACCTTCCCCACCGATTTGACCTTGCCGTTGATGATGAGGGCCGGTGTCCCCATTACACCGTATTGACCGATCTCTTTGATATTCCGGACGTGTTCGATGTCGGCCATGATGCCGGTCTCAGCCATGACCTGTATGAGTTCCTGCTCAAGCCGATCACACTGTACACATCCCGGTCCCAGGACCTTGATCACCAGACCCTCCTGTACCTCCTCTTCATAGGGCTTCCCTGAGAATTTTTTAAATTCCCTCAGGAAGGCCTTTCCATAGTTCTCCTTTGCCTTTTCGGGAATGTAATTTCTTTTCCCCAGGCGGTTCAGCAGTTCTTCCAAGACTTCCCGGTCCGGTCTCTCCCCGTATTCAGTGGTCATCTCCTCCATCACGGTCTTTAAACCCATGATGCCGACAGAAGAATTTCCTACCTTGATCTGAGTTACATCATCTTGTGACATATCTCTTTTCTCCTTCTATACCCCTTGAGTCTTGCACCTTGGGCCTTACGCCTTACTTATCCCACAATCCAGCCAAAGCACATCCCGGCAATGGTGGATAAGACCACGATGATCCCACAGAAGACCGCCGTCTTTTTAACCCCCATCACACCGCCGATCACTAACATGTTGGGAAGGGAGAGGGCGGGTCCTGCCAGAAGCAGGCTGAGGGCAGGCCCTTTGCCCATCCCGGCCCCCAACAGGCCCTGAAGAATCGGTACCTCCGTCAATGTGGCAAAATACATCAGCGCCCCGGAGACCGAGGCGAAGAGATTGGCCCAGAGTGAGTTTCCGCCCACAAGCCCTTCAATATACTGGTCTGGGATCAGTGCGGCATGTCCGGGTCTTCCCAACATAAAGCCTGCCACGAGGACGCCGGCGCCAAGGAGCGGAAAGATCTGTTTCATGAATCCCCATGTGGACTGGACCCAGGTAACCCGCTCCTCCTTGACGAACCACCCCTTGAGCATGAAACCGAGGACGATCAGCAGCGCCCCCGTGATATACCATTTTGAGGCAAAGATGGCCGGCCAGATCCCGGTGGAACCTTCGGCCGGTTTGGCAAAGGCGGCGAAGATCAGGATCAAGACCATGGTGAGCATAAAGAGGGCGTCCTGGGTGAGGGTCCGGCCTTCGCTATCGTCCTCCGGCAGGAACATCTCGCCCTTTGCCCGCGCCGCGTCGTCTTTTCTGAAGATAAAGGCCATGAGCAATCCTGTAATCACTGCGAAGAGGACCGCGCCGATGGCCCTGGCCAGACCCAGTTGCCAGCCTAATATCCGTGCTGTAAGCACGATGGCCAGGACATTGATGGCAGGTCCCGAGTAAAGGAACGCCGTTGCTGGGCCGATACCCGCGCCTCTGGTATAAATACCGGCAAAAAGAGGGAGTACCGTGCAGGAACAGACAGCGAGGACGGTCCCGGATACCGATGCCACCGAATAGGAAAGGATTTTTTTAGCCGTAGCACCGAAGTACTTGAGTACTGAGGCCTGGGAGACGAAGACGGCAATGGCTCCGGCAATAAAAAATGCCGGGATCAGGCAGGTCAGGACATGCTGCCGGGCATACTCCTGCAGCATCATAAAGGCCTCAAGGCCCGACCGTCGAATGGCGGGACTCGCCCACGGGATGTAATATGCCGCTACAAATGTCAACACGATGATCAGCAGTTTGGTTCGTTCTTTCATAGATATTCTCCATTCATAGCTATATTCTTATTTAGTTATCCACTTAGATCAAAAACTATTTCTTGCAGATATTCTCACGCCGGATTCTTGGGAGTTTTTCCACCAATTCCCCGATCTCCCAATCCTGTTCCAGCCAGTGCCTCAAATTGCCCAGTAGGGAGGCCGCATATGGGCTGATAGCCCCGTCCGTGAGGTGGTAGTTGACCCACAGGCCATCCTTCTTAGAGTCCACAAGTCCTGCATTTTCCAAGATCTTCAGGTGCTTGGATACGCTAGGCTGTGCTATTCCAATAGAGGCCTGCATTTCGCAAACACACATCATTTTATGCTGCAACATCTTGACGATCTTCACCCGGTTGGGATCAGAAAGGGCCTTCATTACCTTGATAAAATCTTTCATAAATAATTCTCCAATAGATTCATTTTATAGAATATAGTATCCGAGTGAGCGGCTGTCAAGAATTTTTTAAACTTTTTTCATTTTGCAGAATGTCAAGATCTTCGGTGACAGCTTTTGTCAGATTGACAATCGAACTGGAAGGGGTAATAAAATTTGAGATATCTTTATGCTTCTCCATATCAGAGAGGAGGTCCAAGCCGGCCACTGCATGCCAGGTGGCATGAAGAAAAGGGGCCGCCCCGTTTTTTCTCGCAAAACCTCCTCCTCGTGTCTTGCATCTCAGGATAAAATCTCGCGCCATATGAGGGGATATGGGCGCGTTGCCCAAAAGCGCGAGGGCCCTCAGGCAGCAGTGGGTGTTCTCGATAAAAGACGTGGTCCCCGGAAGGCCTCCGAACCCACCATCCGGTGTCTGGCAGGCCTGAAGCCATTTGGTCAGGTCTTTCTTCGTGGCATGAAGGGCCTCCGGCGATCCTCCACGAAGATAAAGGCACATATAGAGCTCTTCTGCGGTCCTCCAGTTATCCGGCCGACCTCCGTCGACAAACTTACCGGGGTCGATAAATGGGGCTTCGGAAAACTCCCTCCAGATTCTTGCGTGGTAGTATAGTTCGCGAAGGGAGATTCCCTCTTTTACCTTTTTTCCCATAAACCGCTTTAGCCAGCCCTGATCAGGAGATACCCCACAGAAGGCACACAGAGCAAGGTACTGGTATGCGGTCTTAAGAGACCAGGTCTCCCTGTCTTCTTTGCG
>Ga0307424_1000010_pt1 | contig 79145 bp, 68 predicted proteins | sample SalMarWE160320MG_FD_202157 | JGI IMG/M metagenome (GOLD analysis project Ga0307424, IMG submission 202157) | Salt marsh sediment microbial communities from the Plum Island Ecosystem LTER, Massachusetts, United States - WE1603-20 | ecosystem: Environmental > Aquatic > Marine > Intertidal zone >... | reverse complement strand
CCGACAGGTCGGACACCAGTGGCGCCTCGGGCCCGACGGGACCCTGCTACGGGGTCTCCTCGTCCGCATCCTGGTACTGCCTAACGACCTCGCTGGAGTCGAGGAAAGCCTGTCGTGGATCGCCGAGGAGCTTTCGCCGCACGTCGGCATCTCGCTGATGGCCCAGTACTACCCGGCACACCTGGCGGCCGGGACGTCCCGCTACCCCCTGCTGGCACGGACGATCTCGGCCGGCGAATGGGCCAGGGCAGTGTCTGCTCTCGAACGCCGCATGGCGGGTGACCACCACTTCATCCAGAGCCGCCGCCTCGCACCCGCCTACTACCGCCCGGACTTCTCCGATACCGAGGTCCCGTTCGCGGATATTGAGGACTTCGTCTGAGTCCGGACCACGTAAGACCGTCGCAGCGCTCGTGCTCGACCAACGGTGCCCCATTGCCGCAGTGTGACGAGAGGATTCGGGCGCGATGCGGTATCATTTCTCCGCCCGGTGCCCGAGGCCGGCGTCGAGCCAAGACGATGCGCAGTGCGATCACCTTCGTGATGCTGATGCTCATCAAGTTGGTGAGCAAGGTGTTCTACCGTCACCGCGTCGAGTGGATCAGCGAGATTCCCCGCGACGCGTGGAAGAGGCTGCGCCTCGTCTCGGTCCTGAATCACACCAGTCTCTACGAGCCTCTCTTGGTGGGCGCTGCGCCCAACCCGCTCCTCTGGAAGATCGCCCGTCACGGTGTCCTTCCGATCGCGGCCAAAACGATGCGGCGCAAGGTCGGTCTCTTCTTCCGCATGATCGCTCGTAACGTCGTGGTCATCACGCGCAAGAACGACCACACGTGGCAGGCCGTGCTCGATCAGATCGATGACCGTGCTGTAGTGTGCATTCTTCCCGAGGGACGCATGATGCGCCGCAATGGTCTCGATGAGCAGGGCCAACCGATGACCGTCCGCGGCGGTATCGCGGACATCCTGCGGGTGATCGAGCAGGGCTACATGCTGGTTGTCTACAGTGGGGGCCTCCACCACATCCAAGCGCCAGGCGAGCTGCTGCCCCGGTTGTTCAAGACCATCCGCGTCCGTCTCGAGCTGGTTGACATTGCTTCGTACCGGTCATCTCTCGCGGAGCGCTCGAATGACGACGACTTCAAACGTGCGGTCATTGCCGATCTCGAGCACCGTCGCGACACCCGCTGCCCGAGCGAGGTTCCCCTGGCTGAGATCCATCGGCGCGGAGCAGCGTAGGACCCCTGGGGCCGAAGTCCACGAGAGCGCCACCACAAACCGAGTGCGAACGGCAGCGTTTGCCCTCGGGGTTCCTACCGTGACAGCTGCCACAGGAATAGGCCGGCAAGCGTCTTCGCGTCCCTGAGGTTTCCCTCCTGAGCCATGCGCAGCACGTCCCCGATGGGCAAGCTCACTGCACTCAGAATCTCGTCTTGGTCCGGCAGCAGATCGGTCCCCGCTTCGAGGCCCTCGGCCACGAACGCGTGCAGAACCTCGTCAGTGAAACCGGGCGTCGTGTAGAACGACCCGAGCGCCGTCCAATGCCGCGCACGGTACCCCGTCTCCTCGGCAAGCTCGCGGCCGGCGCAGGCCAGAGGATCCTCGTCCTGGTCCAACTTGCCCGCCGGTAGCTCGAGCAGGACCTCCCCTACCGGATAGCGGTACTGGCGGACGAGCACCATTCTTCCCCGATCGAGCACCGGCACTACGACCACCGCTCCCGGATGCCGCACCACCTCGCGTACCACCTCGTGGCCGTTTGCCAGCCGCACGCGGTCGACGTCGAGACGGACGATCTTGCCGTCGTAGAGCGTGCTTCCGCTCACTCTCACCTCTTCCATCATCTCGTCCATCCTGCCTCCCAGCGAGCCGACAAAGTGCGCGAGCGACCCGAGCTGCGATTCTACTTTGACCAGCTGACTGTAGACTGTGACGCGATGCAGAGGTTGCTGGCAACCGTCGCCCTGATCGGGGTCACCGCGGTGTGGGGGTGGACGTTCGTCATGGTCCGCGACGCGGTAGCCGTCTACGGCGTGGTGGCGTTCCTCGCCCTCCGCTTCACCGTTGCCACAGTGGCGATCGCACCGTTCTGGGGTCGGCGCCTGAACCGGCAGACCTTGCGGGTAGGCCTCGGGATCGGCATCGTGCTCGCCGCAGGCTACCTCTTACAGACATGGGGCCTGCGTTTCACCACGGCAACGAACTCGGGCCTCATCACCGGTCTTTTCGTGGTCCTCGCGCCCATCGCGGATCGTCTGATCAACGGCACGCGCCTGCCACGGACCTCGGCTGCGGCCGTGCTGCTGAGCGTCATCGGCATGGTGCTGCTTACGGGACGGGCGCCAACATCGCTGGCCATCGGCGACCTCCTGACGCTGGGCTGTGCCGTTGCCTTCGGTGTCCACATCGCCCTGCTTTCCCGGTACGCCCCCCGGTACGATGCCGGGGCGCTCACGGCCGCTCAGATGATCTCGGTCGCAGCCGTGTTCGCTCTCGCGTGGCCCGCCACCGAGCCGTTCACCGCGCCACCGCTGCAGGTGTGGCACGTCATCGTGATCACCGGCCTGCTCGCCTCGGCTCTGGGCTACTACATCCAGACCGCCGCCCAGCGGCATTTGTCCGCTGCTCGGACCGCAGTGATCCTCACATTGGAGCCGGTCTTCGCCGGCATGTTCGGTTTCGTCCTCGCTGGCGAGAGGCTGCGGGCGTTGCAGTGGCTGGGGGCCGCCCTGATTCTCTCCGCCCTGCTGGTCGCCGAGGTTCTGCCGGCCCTCAGCGCACATCGAAGGTAGCTCTGCGTGCAACCCCGGGGCGTCAAAACGCGTACAGTTCCCAAGCGGCTCGCATGGCGGGCCGTTGTGAAGGAGGAGCTTGATGGACCGCAACCTCTATCGGGTGGCGGGAGCCGCCACCGTGGTTGTCGTCGCGCTCGGCTGCAAGCCGGGGCTACTTGGAACCAGGAAGATCACCTACCCCGAAGCGCATGTAGCGAGCGTCGTAGAGAGCTTTCACGGCACGCCCGTTCCCGATCCGTACAGGTGGCTGGAAGATATCGACTCCACGGAGACCCGTTCCTGGATCAAGGCCGAGAACAAGGTCACCTTCTCCTATCTCGAGAGCATCGACGGCCGCCGACGCATCCGGGACCGCCTGACCCAGCTCTGGAACTACGAGCGTTACGGCGTCCCGTTCAAAGAGGGTGGCCACTACTTCTTCACTCGCAACGACGGGCTCCAGCCGCAGAGCGTTCTCTACGTGACCGACAAACTCGACGCTGAGCCGCGTCAGCTTCTCGATCCGAATGCCTTCTCCAGTGACGGCACGGTGGCGCTGTCCGGCCTGGCCGTGTCACATGACGGCCGCTACCTCGCCTACAGCACATCCAGTGGAGGCTCTGATTGGCAGGAGTGGAGGGTCCGCGGGGTCGGCAGCGGTCACGACCTCGAGGACCACCTGAAGTGGGTCAAGTTTTCGGGTGCGAGCTGGAGCGCGGATGATACCGGCTTCTACTACTCGCGCTTCGACCAACCAGAGCCAGGCCAGGAGCTGAAGGCTGCAAACCGCTCCCAGAAGGTCTACTTCCACCGGCTCGGGACCTCTCAGAACCGAGATCGGCTGATCTACGAACGGCCGGACCACGATGACTGGACATTCGATGCCGAGGTCAGCGACGACGGTCATTACCTCATCATCACCGTGTTCAAGGGAACCGACCGCCGGAACCTCCTCTTCTACCTTGACCTCCAGTCTCACGGAGGAACGGTGGTCGAGCTCGTGAGCCAGTTCGAAGCGGGCTATCACTTCGTCGGCAACCAGGGACCGGTCTTCTTCCTCTGGACCGACCTCGACGCTCCCAATGCGCGCCTGGTCGCAGTGGACACTCAACATCCGGAGCGCGCGGCCTGGAAGGAAATCATCCCAGAGGCCGAGGACGCCCTCCGATCCGTCTCGTTGGTTGGCGACACGCTGATCGCCTCGTATCTGAAGGACGCACATTCCCGGATCGCTGTCTTCACCGCCAGCGGCGGTGAGCGGGGCGACCTGCAGCTGCCGGGAATCGGCACAGCATACGGTTTTCAAGGTCATCAGTCCGACGTCGAGACTTTCTACGCGTTCACGTCCTTCACCACACCGGGAACCGTCTATCACCTCGACGTCACGACGCTCAAGAGCAGCGTCTTCCGGCGGCCCAACGTTGCGTTCGACCCGGACAACTACGTGACCGAGCAGTACTTCTGCACCTCCAAGGACTGCACACGAGTGCCGATCTTCGTCACCCACCGCAAGGGGCTCAAGGATGACGGTGTGAACCCAACGCTCCTCTACGGGTACGGCGGCTTCGACATCTCGCTGACACCCAGATTCTCCGTCAGCCACCTGGTCTGGCTCGAGATGGGCGGTGTGTACGCCGTGGCCAGCCTCCGCGGTGGAGGCGAGTACGGCGAGAGCTGGCACCGGGCCGGAATGCTCAAGGACAAGCAGAACGTCTTCAACGACTTCATCTCCTCCGCCGAGTGGCTGATCGACAGCCGCTTCACATCGCCCAAGAAGCTCGCCATCTCAGGCAGCTCTAACGGCGGCCTGCTTGTCGGCGCAGTGCTCAACCAGCGGCCGGACCTCTTTGGCGCGGCTCTGCCGGACGTCGGCGTGATGGACATGCTGCGTTTCAACAAGTTCACGATCGGCTGGGCATGGACCTCGGAGTATGGATCGCCGGAAGACCCAGCGATGTTCCCGGTGCTTCGAGCATACTCGCCGTACCACAACATCAAACCGGGAACGTACTATCCGGCAACGCTCATCACCACCGCCGACCACGACGATCGGGTGTTCCCGGCGCACTCGTTCAAGTATGCGGCCCGCCTGCAGGCGGCTCAGGGGGGGCCGGCACCGGTCCTGATCCGGATCGAGACCCGTGCCGGGCACGGTGCCGGCAAGCCGACAGCGAAGCGCATCGCAGAGGCCGCCGACAGCCTTGCGTTCCTGGCCAAGAACCTCGATGTCGCGGTCCCGACCTGGAGCCCCGACCGGCCATAGCCGCGGTCTCCGCAAAGGCGGTTGCGACACGGGCATCCGCAACGACTCCCGCCGGGGCGCCCTCTGATATAGTCTCCGCAGAGCAGATGACAGGTGTGCGTGCCGAGTGGTCGGCATTCGAACGAGAGATGGAGAATGGCCGGAACGCGTCTCGGAGGCATGCGTGCTGTCAAGCTGCCTCTGGCCGGAAGGAGAGGCTACATGTTACCCGACCAAAACCTCAGTCGCGTTGCACCTCTCCTCCTCATCTTTGCCTTGACGGCCGCCGCCGGGGCGGCTGCCGAGGACCAGCCTACGGCCAAGCCCTGGAGCGGCTCCGCGGGCCTCGCCTTTCTGGCCACGAGTGGGAACACCGACACACAGACCCTCGGCTTCGACCTCGCCCTGAAGCGGGCTCCCGACCCGTGGGGCGTCGAGATCACGGCCGGCTACCTGAAGTCCGAAGACAGCGGGTTGACAACCGCCGAAAGGTACGGCGCCAAGCTGCGCGGCCAACGCTCCCTCAACGAGCGGTGGGCGGTGTTCGCGGGACTCTCCGGGGAGCGCGATACATTCGCCGGTTTCGATCTTCGCGGCATCATGGAGACCGGCGTCACCTACACGGCCCTGTCGGGCCCGGTCCACACCCTCACAGTCGACGGCGGGCTGACGTGGACCAAGGAGGATCTGGTCACGGGCGACAGCAGCAACTCTCTCGGCGGTCTCGCCGGCCTCACCTACTCGTGGAAGCCGCGCCAGGGAATCGAGCTGTCCGAGCGACTGATCTGGTACCCCAACTTCGAAGAAACAGGGAACTGGAGAGCCACTTCCGAGACCGCCATCCAGTCTGCTCTGAGCGGGAGCTTGGCCGTCAAACTGGGCTATGAAGTTCGGTACTACAGTGAGCCGGTTCCGGGGTTCGACAACACCGATTCGACGACCAAGGTCTCTCTGGTTGTGAGCTTCTGAAGAGGTGTGATCATGCTCGAGGAGTTCAAGAAGTTCGCTTTGCGCGGCAACGTGATGGACATGGCAATAGGCATCATCCTCGGTGTTGCGTTTGGGAAAATCGTGTCCTCGTTCGTCGGCGACGTACTCATGTCGCCGATCGGCCTGCTCGCCGGCAACATCGATTTCTCGAAGCTGTTCATCGACCTTTCAGGGAGAGGCTACGAGAGCCTCGAGGCCGCCCGGCAGGCGGGGGCTCCGGTCATTGCCTACGGCGCCTTTGTGAACACGGTGATTGACTTCGTCATCGTCGCGTTCGCGATATTCATCGTCGTGCGCCAGCTGAACCGCCTGAAGGCGAAGGAGGCGGAGCCGGCAGCGGAGCCCACAACCAAGAGCTGTCCCTACTGCCTCTCGGAGGTTCCAGCCAAGGCAACCCGTTGCGGACACTGTACCTCGGAGCTCGACGCAACCTGAAAGCTCTCGACCCGCACTCTCGGGCGATGCCGGAGCGGTCGTGCCGCAGCCCCCGGCCAGAGGCAGACTCGCCGCCGGGCGGCACACAGCCGGAGGGTATCCTTCGGAGAACCAGCGCCGTATACTTGGCCGAACGGCGGAATGGAAAACGACTGCTGCCCACCGCCGAGATGGGGGCAACGCATGAGGATCGAGACGCGGTACTACGGACCCGTGGCCATCATGGACCTCAGCGGCAAGCTGACCCTGGGAAAGGGTGATGTGGCTCTGCGGGGTCGCCTTCTCGAGCTGCTTGATGAAGGGCTGAAGAACATTATTGTCAACCTCAAAGAGCTGAAGGTCATGGACTCCTCAGGTCTCGGCGAGCTGATCCGCTGCAAGACGACCTGCAGCCAGCACGGAGCAGAGCTCAAGCTGCTCAACCTCACGCCCAAGGTTTACAACCTGCTCGAGGTCACGCGCCTGATTGGTGTGTTCGAGATCTACACGGACGAGGTCGAGGCCATCCCGAGCTTCTGGGATGAAGAATCGGCGCCCCGCTCCGAAGGCTGACCACCGCAGCTGACGGCCGCCCAGGGACCGCCCACAGGACAGCCGAGCGGCGAGGGCCGTGACGCGTCGTCTGCGGGCGTTTTCAATCACGAGACCCCCGCCGCGCGGCACCTCTTGAGACGCTTGATTTCGCTGCACGTTGACCGCACCGCCCCGAACGGCCATCATCTCGCAATGCACCGCTCCCCTGTTCCGGCGATGGCCGTGGTGTTGGCGGCGGGTTGGCTCGCCACGGCAGCCTCGGGGGCTGCGTTGGTTGCGGCGATTCTTGCCGCAGCGACTCCGGCCATCGTCGCAGCCTTAGCGCTGCGCCGCCGGCCACAGCCTCTCCGCAGGCCTCTGGCGCTGTTTCTCGGCGTGACGGCGCTGACTATCGCGGCGGCGGAAGGGACCCTCTTCTTGCTTCCCTCGGCCTCACCGATGACGCTGGTTGTGCAGCTGTCGCTGGCAGTCTTCCTCACACCCCTCGTGCCTCTCGTCTACGCCCTGACATTCCCGACCGGCAACGGAGTCAGCCGGTGATTGCTTGGGCGGTGCTTGCCGTTCTCGCCATCCTGCTCGCAGTGTGGGGGGCACGGGAGGCGCGAGATGCCACGGGCTTCTTCGCTGCCTCCCGACGTGCAGGCTCGATCCTCGCTGGTCTCGGCGGCACCGCCGCCGGCCTCTCGGCATTCGTGTTCATCGGGGGTCCCAGTCTGTTCGCCACGATGGGTGCAGCGAGCCTGTGGATCATTCTCTCGGCGCCCCTAACCGGCGCCCTGCAGTGCTGGGCGGTCGGCGAGCCCCTGGTCGACCTCGCACGAACCCACGGTTGCCTCACCATCCCGGACATCGTGGCGGCGAAGTTCGGCGACGGGCTCCCGCGGGGCATGGCCGCGGCGGCCGTCGCCGCAGGCGGCATAGCGATGCTCGCGGTCCAGGCAAAGGGCGTCGGTGTGCTGGGAGAGGTCCTGATTCACGTTCCCGGCTGGCAGGCCGCCACTGCCCTCTTCGCGGCCACGACCCTCTACACGGCGGCCGGCGGGATGCGTGCCGGGCTGGTCGCTGAGGCCGCCCAGGGTCTCGTCATGGCCGTCGCCGCGGTGGCGATTTCCGTGGCAGCCCTGTGGCGAGTGGGAGGACCCGCGGCGGCGGTTCGGACAATCTCTCACCTGAGGCCCGAGCTGCTCGACGCATGGGGAGCGCCAGGGACAGTCTCAGCACTGTCTCTCTTCCTGCTGTTCGGCCTCGGCACCTGCGCACAGCCACACTACCTGCAGAAGTTCCTGCTCCTCAAGGACAGCCGGAGCCTGCGCTGGATGCCGCTCGTCATGACGGCGGCGCTGGGCGCCGTTCTGACCGTCTGGGTCGGGTTGGGTGTTGGCGCCACGGCACTGTGGGCCGACGGCACTCTCCATCTCACCAGCCCAGACCAGTTGGCGCCGGCATTCCTGTCAGCAGCGGGAGGCGCCCTGCTGGGGCTGGCCGTCGTTGCTATCGCCGCGGCCGTGATGTCAACGGCAGCAACGCTCATGAACCTGGTGGCCGCAGCCCTGGTACGTGACTTCCCGCTCGCAGTAGGTCGCTCCCCGGCGCCATCGCTGGGACCGGCACGAGTTGCCACCGTGACTGTCTGTGCCGCTGCACTGCTCCTCGCCTTCCACACGGAGACAACTGTGGGGCTGCTCGGCATTCTCGGTTGGGGAACGTTCACCGCTGCCCTGCTTCCCGTCATCCTGCTCGGTCTCAACTGGCCGGGAGCCACCCGGAGGGGCGCTATCGCGGCACTCGCCATCGGACCACTGACGCAGCTTGCTCTGGAGCTCCAGCACGCCGGCCAGCGGATGCTCGGATGGGAACCGGGCCTGACCGGCGCCGCCGTCGGCACGCTGGCGCTGGTCGCGCTGTCGCTGGGGCGGAAACCCGACGACTCGGAGGTTGGAGGTGAGGTTGGCTGGGTGGACTGAAGCACGGGTATACGACCTGGCCTCTCGGCTCGAGGAGTTCCGAGAAGGCTGTCGCGTAACAACACTTGCTGAGGTGGAGCGAGCGACCCGCTCGCCGTTTCACCTTCTGGTTTCCTGCATCATCTCCCTGAGGACCAAGGACCAAGTCACCCATGCCGCCGCGCAGCGCCTGTTCCGGCTGGCCCAGTCTCCACAGACCATGGCGGATCTCAATGAGGCCGAGATCGCGCTGGCAATCTACCCAGCCGGGTTCTACCGGACGAAGGCCGCGCAGCTGAAGCAGCTGGCATCACGGCTGTGCTCCGATTATGACGGCATGGTGCCGGAATGCGAGGAGGATCTGCTGGGTCTGCCGGGAGTCGGACGCAAGACCGCAAACCTGGTTCTCGGACTCGGCTTCGGGATCCCCGCAATCTGTGTGGACACCCACGTCCACAGAATCTCCAACCGCCTCGGTATCGTGGACAGCTCGAATCCACGGCAAACGGAGCTCCAGCTGCAGCAGCGGATCCCGCGCGACCTCTGGATTCCCATCAACGATCTACTCGTCACCTTCGGACAGAACCGCTGCCACCCTACCTCGCCTCGCTGCTCGGGATGTCCTCTGACCGACCTCTGTGCACGAGTCGGAGTGACACGACATCGGTGATCCAGGGCGCTGTCGTGGCCGCTCACAATGGCACAATGAAGGAGTGAGAGGCATTGCCAAATGGTCTCCACGCATCGGACGTGTCGCCGGGATCCCGATCCACGTGCACTCGACCTTCGCGGTCCTGCTGCTCTTTCTTTCCTGGCAGGCAGGCCGCCGGACCGGTTTCAACGGAGCCGTTGCCGAAACCGTGTTCGTCCTCATTCTGTTCGTCTGCGTCGCCCTGCATGAGATTGGTCACTCGGTCGTCGCCAGGGCGAGCGCGGTCTCAGTAGAGAGGATTGTCCTCTACCCGTTCGGTGGCATTGCAATCCTGTCTGGACCTCCCCCTGCAGGAGCCACCGAAGCACGGATCGCCGTCGCCGGCCCGCTCGTCAACCTTTCGCTCGCCGCCATACTGCTGATCTTCCTCGGTCAGCGGGTCGCAGGCCCTGTCCTGCCCGGGGCCCGGTTGGCGAACCTCCCGGAATCGCTGTTTTGGGCCAACCTCGTGCTGGGCCTGTTCAACCTCGTCCCCGCGCTTCCCCTCGATGGCGGGCGGGCCCTTCGCGGTTTCCTGGCCGGCGCCGTGGGACACGTGAAAGCAACACGAATCACCGGCTCGATCGGGCAGATACTCGGCATCCTGCTCCTGGTGTGGGGCCTGGCCTACAACCCTTGGTTGGGCCTCATCGGCCTGATCGTCGTACTCGGGGCCACCGCCGAGCTCCAGCGCATCCAACCGATGTTGATCCTGGAGAGGCAGCGGGTTGGGGACCTCGTGAAGCGCCGGATCGAGGTCGTCGCCCCCGACGCTACCTTGGAAGGTCTCCGCTCCTACTCACAGGAGCACCCCGGAACTGACTTCGCGGTTGGCACGGCCGGTGCCGTGGTTGGCTATCTCCCCGCAGCCAGCGTTTGGAGAGCACAGTCCCGGATTCCTGGTCCACCCCTGGAGGCGCGTGCCCTCATGCAGAGATTGGCCCGTCCGATCCTCCTGACGGCCCCGCTGTCCGAGGCTTCCGAGCAGATGAAGGGGGACGGCGCCGAGGCCGCTGCCGTCCTGGATGATGCGGGGAATCTGGTCGGGATCATCACTGCCGCTCGGATCGAGCGCTCGCTCGCGCTCCTCAACGCCATCACGAACCGCCGCTCGTCCGGCTTCGGAACACGCCGCCCTGACCCATCCGACCCATCCGGCCAAGCCCCCCAGGACTGACTCCTGGATGCGTGCGGCGCAGTTCACGAAAGCTTCCCTCCAGCCATTACCGTTGAACTGGACGACCTGCGATGTAGACACTCTCAGAAGCCAGGCCGGACATCCCGTTCGTAGCGAGACTCGCGAGACGGGGTCAGATGTACGTTTTCTCGCGCCGGAGCACGTCGCAGGCGTACCTGCAGGTACGTTGGAGACGTGCGACAAGCGAAAAACGCGCAGATGGCTCCGGATCGCGAATCGCAGCCGAATCGGGGTGTCCGGCCTGGTCTCTAATTGGCCTGGCGCTGCTGCCGGAGACCTTGAAGGCGATCGACGACATCCCTGAAGCTCGCATCAATCCCGGCCACCTCCGTGAAGACGCTGACCGCTTCGCTCTCGTCGCCACCTGCCTCGAGCGAGGATCCCAGATCGTACAGCAGTGCCAGCTTCGTTTCCGGGCTCAGGTCGGGCGTTGACAACGCCTTGCGATACCATTGGGTGGCCTGCTCGAACAGCCCCTGCTCCAGGTAGCACACACCGATCATCGAGCAGCTCTCCACGAAGAACCCGGCATCGCGTGCCGAGATCTGGAACTCGCCGATCGCCTCGGGCAGCAGGCCCATCTCCTTGTATGCAATGCCAAGGTTGAAGTGTGTGTCGGAGTCCTCTTCCGAAAGCTGCTCGGCAACTCCCCTCTGGAACTCGCGAAACACCTCTTCCAGCAGTGCCTCACCCTTGCCACGGCCGGTCGCCTCTTCGACCATCGCCTCCTCGGCTGCGAGCTCCTGCTCCAGCTCACGAGCAAGGTCGATGTAGTCCTCTTCTTCGGCAAACAGGTCCTCGGGCCGCTCCGCACCCACCGCCTCCGGCTGCTCGAGGATGACGCCCTTCTCCTTGAGGCGGAGCCGGCGTTCCCTGACCTCAGGGTCGTCTGGAAACTGCAACTCCAGGTCGGTCAGGACGCGGAGGGCGTCCTCGAAGAGCTCCTGAGCAATGTAGAAGTCGATCTGTTCGAGGTCGTCGACGGGAGGCCCCGTGAACGCCCCTGTGATGTCGACCATCTCCTCCGGTACCGCTGTCCGCACTGGTTCGGGCTTCGCCTCGGGGGCGACACTCTCCGCGCCCTCAGTTGGCTCGAGGGTCGCCGCCGGCACTGCAGGCTCCGCACCCTCGGGCATGTCTTTCCTGGCAGCCGTCCCCAGAGATCGCTCCAGCTCCTCCAGCTCCTCCAGCACGAAGCTCTGCACGCCGACGGCCGGCGGAGTCGTGGCCGCCACCTCGCCTATGAGCTCTCTCTCCGCCTCGGCTGGCAGCTCGATGCGCGACTCCTCGCCCGCCTTCCCGGCATCTTCTGCTGCTTCAAGCGTGACGGCCTCGCCAGCACCAGTTCGGGCGCCGCCGGCCGCCAAACCGTCATCGATATCGATGTACAGCACATCGCTTTCTCCCAGCTCCTCGACCTCCGCGACTGGCTCGCCTTCGGTGGGCGCCAGATTCAGGGCCCTCTCAAGCGCCTCCAGTGCCTGCCGGTCGTCGACCGAGGAGTAGTGATCAATCAGGGGATTCGCGACCTGCCTGGCCTCTTCCCGCCTTCCCTCCTCGACATACAGAAGAACGAGCTTCTCACGCGCCTCGAGGAGACCCGGATAGTGCTCGATGATCTCCTCTAGATGGCGTACAGCCTTGTCCACCAAGCCGTACTTGGTAAAGACATTTGCCTCTGCCAGCCTCTCCTGCGGGTCGAAAGTCGCCGGAACCGCGGGGTCGGAGGCTGCTGCACCGGCTTGCACCTCTGCCTCGATCGCCAACTGAAGGTCTTCTCCTTCGTCGGCAACCTCTGAAAGGTCAACTGCTTCCGTGTCAGGTACCAGCCTCGTCGGCGTCTTCAACCCAACGGGCGGCTCGACGGCCCGGTCGCCGCCGGCCTCAGAAGCTGCCGACAGCGAGTTGAGGCGCTCCCGGAAGAGCTTGTTGTCAGGATCGGATTCTGCCAGCTCGAGGTAGAGCCGCAGGGCCTGCGCCGGCCTGTCTTCGCTGAAGTGACGCTCCGCCAGGGCCGCCTTGAGAGTGAAGACCATCTCTTCGTTGTCCGTCGGCTCATAGGCTCGCAATGCCCAGGTGAGAACCTGTGCGTCCTCGGGATCGGCCTTGAGCAACCCTTGCAGAAGCTCTTGCGCCTTTCGGAACTCGCCGCCGCGAATGGCGGCCTCAGCCACCGGCAGCAGAAGATCGCGAGCCTGACCGACGTCGCCGTTTTCCAGCGCGGCGCTCGCCACGACCGCCCGCAGCTCGTTGTCTTCCGGCTGCTCGCCCAAGAGCTCCTCGGCCTCCTCGATTGCCGCCTTCTTGTCACCCTGTTCCAGGAGCAGGCGTGCGTTGAGCGCGCGAAGCCCGTGATGGTTCGGAGAAAGCCGAAGGCCTGCCTGGATCATCTCGTTGGCGTCGGACACGCGGCCGCCATCCAAGAGCGCCCTGCAGAACGGTTCCAAGAACTCACCGCGCGGCGGTTCGAGGCTCAGCACGTGCCTGTACAGACGGTCGGCTTCGTCGAGCTTGCCCCGCTCCAGCAGGAGAAGCCCGAGCCGCTCATACTCGGTAATGGCCTCTTCGTGCTGCTCCGCTTGCATCAGCGCATCCGCCAGCCGGAGGTGTGCAACGTGATCATCAGTGGCAAGCTGGACGAGCTTGCGCTGCACCCGGATTACGTTCTCGACATCACCGTTCTTCCCATACCAGTCGGAGAGGATCTGGAACTGACTCCGAGCCTCGACCAGAAGGCCCTGCTGCAGGTAGAGATCGGCCAACCTGTCGAAGATATCGAGCCGCTGCGGCGCCATACGGTTGATCTTCTTCAGGATCGCTATGGCCTTCGAGGTGAAGCCATCCTGGGTGAAGTAGTCCGCTATGCGCTCGTAGAGCTCGACCGCCTTGTCGACCTGACCGACCCGACCGTACAGGTCACCAACGCGGTTGATGGTATTGGCATCGTTCGGGTTGGCTTTGAGCAGCTTCTCGTACTCACGAATCGCCTGCTCGATCCTTCCCTTTTGGACCAGCTTTTCCGCTTCGCGCAGAACCTTGTCCCGGTTGATGGCCATCCCCTAACGAGTCCTTCCGCGGCGGCTACCGCTCCTCGCATGTTAGCACAGGACACCACTTGAAACTCTTGCGATGAAGGTGGCTCCGGCCATGGAGATCGAGCGCTCGGCGATGCTCCAGCGTCGGATAGCCCATGTTCCGCTCCCATCCCCAGTGGGTGTAGCGCTCGGCCAGCCTCGTCATCACGTCGTCGCGATGGACCTTGGCGAGAATCGACGCCGAGGCGACACAGAAGTAGCGAGAGTCCGCCCGGTTCTCCACGATCAACTCGTCGCCTCTCGCGTCCAGTCGGACACCGTCCACAACCACAATTGTTCTTTCACCATACAGATGGCGGCAAACCGCTTCCATCGCGATCCTGGTCGCACGCAGGATGTTCACCTCGTCGATGACCTCGGGCCAGACCTCGACCACGACCCAACTGTCGCTCTCGCGGCGTATCCAGCGTGCCACCCGTCGGCGAATCGAGCTGGAGATCGACTTCGAGTCTCGGACCTGAGGATGGCGCGGGATCCGGCTCCAGCCGACCCCTGCAACCACGACGGGCCCGGCTAGGGGGCCCCGGCCGACCTCATCGATGCCGACAACCCGTCGAGCCCGCCTCAGCAGGTGGCGGTCACGGCCTCCGAGCGTTTCGCTCACGCCTTGCGCGGAGCCTCCTTGATGCGAGCCGCCTTGCCCCTCAGCTTGCGGATGTAGTAGAGCTTCGCTCGCCGCACCCTGCCGCGCCGGGACACCTCGATGGCTGCGATGCTCGGAGCATGCAGCGGGAACGAGCGCTCGACACCGACGCCTGAGGAGATCTTCCGAACGGTGAAGGTCTCGGAGATCCCTCCGTGCTTGCGGGCGATGACCAACCCCTCGAACACCTGGATCCGTTCCTTGTTCCCTTCCTTCAACCGTACGTGGACTTTCACTGTATCGCCTGGTCGAAAGTCCGGCAAATCCGTTCGCAACTGGTCCTGTGTAAGCTCTCGTAGCAGATCCATGGTCACCGTTCCCTCCCGCATCGGAAAAGGGCTCAGCTGGCCTCGCCCTTGGGCGCCGGAGTATACACGCCACTCCCCATCTCGACAAGGGGTTCCGGAGCCGATCTCCCCGCGTGAGGCGATCGAACCACGGCCTTTCCCGAGACGACGTCACAACCAGGTATAATTCTGACGGCGTGACATACCACGGTCCTTGATCAACGAGGTCTGCGGCATCGAAAGGGGCTGATCCGAATGATCGTCGGTGTTCCAAAGGAAACCTACCCAAACGAGAGGCGGGTGGCGCTGATCCCAGCGACCGTCCCCTCCCTCACGCGAGCTGGGCTCGAGGTCGTGGTCGAACCGGGCGCAGGTTCCGAGGCCGGCTTCCCCGACGCCGCCTTCGAGGCCAAGGGAGCGCGCATCGCCAATGACCGGGCCGATGTGTTCTCTCAGGCGGACCTGATCCTCCAGGTCAGGGCGCTCGGTGCCAATCCGGAGGCCGGCCGGTCGGACCTGCCGCTTTTCAGGGAGGGGCAGGCCGTCATCGGCTTCTGTGACCCGCTTCTCGCCCATGAATCCACCAGTCTGCTGGCGCAGGCCGGGGTGACTCTGCTGTCGATGGAGATGATGCCGCGCATCACCCGCGCTCAGAGCATGGATGCGCTGTCCTCGATGGCGACAATCGCCGGCTACAAGGCGGTTCTGGTGGCCGCCGACTCGCTGCCGCGCATGTTCCCAATGATGATGACGGCTGCCGGCACGGTCGCGCCGGCGAAGGTATTCATCGTCGGAGCCGGGGTTGCCGGCCTGCAGGCAATCTCCACCGCGCGCCGTCTCGGCGCTGTGGTCGAAGCGTATGACGTGCGACCGGCCGTCAAGGAGCAGGTGATGAGCCTCGGTGCCAAGTTCGTGGAGCTCGAGCTCGAGAGTACCGAGAGCGAGGATGCCGGCGGCTACGCCAAGGAGTTGGGCGAGGAGTTCTACCGCAAGCAGCGCGAGATGATGGCCCGGGTGGTGGCCGCGAGCAGTGTCGTCATCACGACGGCGGCAATCCCCGGCAAGCAGGCTCCGGTGCTCGTCACCACCGAGATGGTGGAGAGCATGGAACCGGGCTCGGTCGTGGTGGACCTCGCCGCAGAACGTGGCGGCAACTGCGAGCTGACGCGCCCGGACGAGTCCGTCAGGCATCAGGGAGTGACGATCCTTGGACCGCTCAACCTGGCGTCCACCGTCCCCTACCACGCCAGCCAGATGTACGCCAAGAACATCTCGACCTTCCTCCTGCACCTCGTGAAGGACGGCTCCCTCGTGCTCGACATGGACGACGAGATTACGGCCGGGACTCTGGTCACCCGTTCGGGCGAGGTCATTCATCCTATGCTCAAGCCGAGCACCTCAGACCCGGTTGGAGGGGAGGACTCACAATGACCGACATCGTCATGTTGCTGACAGTCTTCGTGCTGGCGATCTACGTCGGCTTTGCGGTCATCGCCAAGGTGCCGCCGACCCTGCACACGCCGCTCATGTCAGGGTCCAACGCGATCTCCGGAATCACGATCATCGGCTCGCTGGTGCTCGCCGGCGCTCTCCACGAGGCTCCGCTGGCCAAGCTCTTGGCGACAATTGGGGTGGCGTTCGCCACCATCAACGTCGTCGGCGGCTTTCTGGTGACCCACCGCATGCTCAAGATGTTCAAGAGGAAGTAGGGAGTCGCAGATGCTCAGCCAGCACCTGGTCAACATCATCTATCTGGTCGCTGCGGTCCTCTTCATCCTCGACCTGCAGTGGATGGCCCATCCGCGTACGGCAGTGCGCGGCAACCTCGTCGGCACGCTCGGCATGTTGCTGGCGATCGCTGCGACGCTGTTGAGCCAGCAGCAGGACTGGGCCTACATTCTCATCGGCATCGCCGCCGGTACCGTCGTCGGCGCCGTCACCGCGCTCCGAGTGAAGATGACGTCCATGCCGGAGATGGTCGGCCTCTTCAACGGCTTCGGTGGAGGCGCTTCGGTTCTGGTCGCCGGCGCGGCCCTGGTTGCCGCATCCCACGCGCTGTCGGCTGGCGAAGCATCCCTCCAGATGCGGATTGCCACCGTGGCCTCCGGCATCATCGGATCCGTCACGTTCTTCGGCAGCTACGTCGCCTTCGGTAAGCTGGCCGAGTTCCTTGCGGTTCGCTGGAAGCTCCACCCCTGGCAGAAGCTCGTGAAGTTCAGCTTCTCGCTGCTGGTGGCAGCGGGAGGCATCTGGTACGGCCTGTCACTGGGGTTCGGCCCACTGTCGATACTGATGATGCTCTCGGCCGCCGCAATCGCAGGAATCCTGCTCATCAAGAAGGACCGCTTCCCCGGCATGGACACCGTCAAGATCCTGACTGCCGTGCTGTCGATCGTGCTCGGTGTGCTTCTCGTTCAGCACGCCGACAACTTCCTCCTGTTCTGGGCGCTCGTTGGTGTGGCTGGCGTGCTCGGCGTCCTCCTCACCATCTCGATCGGCGGTGCCGACATGCCGGTCGTCATCGCGCTCCTCAACTCCTACTCGGGCCTGGCGGCGGCAGCTACCGGCTTCGTCATCGACAACACAGTGCTCATCATCGCCGGCTCTCTCGTCGGCGCCTCCGGCATCATCCTGACCAAGATCATGTGCAAGGCGATGAATCGCTCTCTCGTGAACGTACTCTTCGGAGTCATGGGGCCCACCTCCGAGACTCCGGATGCGGAGGAGGTGTACACGACGGTCAAGTCAGCATCAGCCGAGGAGGTCGCGATGCTCATGGACGGCGTACAGCGCGTTGTCGTCGTCCCCGGATACGGCATGGCAGTAGCCCAGGCCCAGCATGCCGTCCGCGACCTCGCAAACCTCCTGGAATCGAACGGTGTCGACGTCGAGTTCGCGATCCACCCGGTCGCCGGACGGATGCCGGGGCACATGAACGTGCTTCTCGCCGAAGCCGACATCCCGTACGAGAAGCTCCATGAGATGGACGAGATCAACCCATCAATGGCGCAGGTCGATGTTGCGATCGTTGTCGGGGCCAATGACGTCGTCAACCCGGTCGCCCGCACCGACCCCTCGAGCCCGATCGCAGGGATGCCGATCATCGATGTCGACAAGGCGCGGACCGTCGTGGTCATCAAGCGCAGCCTCAGCCCCGGCTTCGCAGGGATTCCGAACCCTCTGTTCGCGGCTGATAATGTACTCATGTACTTCGGAGACGGGAAGAAGGCGATCCTCGACCTGATCGCCGCCATCAAGGAGCTGTGACGGCTGCAGGGTGACGGCCTCAATCGCACGATTGTGACGCTGCCGGGGCAGGTTGTGGTTGAAGCGAACCAGCAAGAAACAGGGGGATGCCCGGTGGGCATCCCCCTGTGCTCCTCGGCGTGGAAGAACCGGCTACTTCTTGATGCCGGCGCTCTCTTCCAGCATGTCGGTGGTCAGTGACTTGGGCCGCTCGATGGCATAGCCGAGCGCGCGGTCCCAGATGATGTTAGCGAGCACGCCGATGGCACGACCGACACCGAACAGGACGGTGTAGAAGTCGTACTCGGTGACCCCGTAGTACCACTGCACGACACCCGACTGGGCATCGACGTTCGGCCACGGGTTCTTGGCCTTGCCCTGCTTCTCCAGGATCGGCGGCGTCACCTCGTAGATCATGCTGATGAGCTTGAACAACGGGTAGTCCGGGAGGTTCTTGAGGCAGAACTCACGCTGCGCGGTGTACCGGGGATCGGTCTTGCGCAGTACTGCGTGGCCGTAGCCCGGGATCACCTGGCCGCTGTTCAGGGTGTCCCACAGCGCTTCTTCCAACTGCTCCTTGGTCGGCAGCTGGCCGCCCAGCTTGTCCATGAAGGTCTGGGTCCAGCGCAGCACTTCCTGGTTGGCCAGCCCATGGAGCGGACCGGCGAGCCCGTTGATGCCGGCGGACAGCGCGTAGTACGCGTCGGACAGCGCAGAGGCCACGAGGTGCACCGTGTGCGCCGAGACGTTCCCGGACTCGTGATCGGAGTGGAGGATGAAGTACATGCGGGCGACATCGTCGTAGGGATGGGGGATCCCCATCATGTGGGCGAAGTTACCGCCGAAATCGAGGTTGGGGTCGCCAGCGATCGGCGTGTCGCCGCGATACTTCATCCGGTAGATGTAGGCGGCGATCACCGGCAGGCGTGCAAAGAGGTTGCTGGCATCCTCATACATCGGATCCCAGTAGTCCATCTTGCTCATGCCCTCCTGGTACCGCTGCACGAATACGGACTCGCGCTGCATCGCGAGGATGGCGGCCGAGAACATGGTCATCGGGTGCGTGTCCCTCGGCATCGTGCGCAGCAGGTCGTAAACGTACTGCGGCACCTTGGCCCGCTCCTTGAACTCCTTGACGACCTCGAGCGTCTGCTCCTTCGTCGGCACCTCGCCGGTGAGCAGGAGGTACCAGTGCGCTTCCACGTAGGGGTATTCGGACCCGGGCACCTTGGGGAGGGCCTTGAACGTCTCCGGGATCGTCATGCCGCGGAAGCGGATCCCCTCGAACGGGTCCAGGTAGGAAATATCGGTCACCAGGCACTTGACACCTCGGGCCCCGCCGATCGCCTGCGCAATCGTGACATCACTGATCTTGACGTCTCCGAATTCCTTGACCAGGCGCGTGATCCGTGGCCGGTGGGCTTGGATCTTCTCGAACAGCTTCTCCTTTAGCGCGGACATGCTCCCTCCTTAGATCTGGCTCAGTGTGCTCAAGGCGACCGTCATCGTGTTTTCGGACCGCTGTCGATCTCCACGCACCTGCGCCGTTGTGAGTTGTGGCTTTCCAGCCGTAAGGGGCAGATTTCGTGTCGTCACCCCGTCATTATAGGCCTTGTGAAGAAAAGTGACAAGCCTTGGAGCAGCTGTTCAAGCATCTGGAGAACGCCATGATCCGGAGTTGACAGCCTGCGGCTGTGCGCGAAGAATGGCCTGCATGTTTGGCCCGACATCTGTCAGCGACCTCGACCGGCTGGTCATCGCCGCCGTCGACATAGCTGTGACGCTGGTCGCCGGTTTCGCGGCAGCGTGGATCCGGTTCCCGGCTCAACTGCTCCCTCAGACCCTCAACGAGTTGGCCCAACACCCGGGTCTCGTGGTCTGGGGCCTCGCCAGCGTCCTGGGTCTGGCCACGACCTTCGATCTCTACAGGCCGACGTCGTGGCGCTCGATCGACCAGCTGCTGGTCCGGGTTCTAGCCCTTGCCATCACATTGCCGATGGCGATCGCCTTCGGTGTCTACCTCGTACCGCCCTGGCGCTTCGGGCGTGGGTTGCTGGTTCTGACGGTCATCTTCACGATTCTCGGTATCGGCGTTTCGCGGCTCATCTGGGTCACGACGGCCGCCCGCCGTCCCACCGCGACCGCGGTCCTCATCGGTAGCGGGCCGATCGTCGATGAGCTACGAGCGGCGCTTGCCGCCTGCCCGATTCCACCGTTTCGCATCACCCTCCATCTTCCCGCGCTGCCAGTGAGGGACAGAATCCAGTCGCAGCTGGACGGCGTCGAAAACGCCGACATGCTCATCGTTGCTGAGCCGGGCGACACAGCAACGTTCGACCTCCTCGCCGAACTCAACTTCTCGGGCAAGACCGTGGTCGATGCGCCGGCCGCCTACGCGGCGCTGAGCGGTCGGATCCCCATCCGCCAGGTCGACGCGCGCTGGTTCATTGCGACCGGTGACTTCTCATCGCTGGCGACCACGCCCTTCCGCCACATCCAGCGCCTGCTCGACGTCGTCGGCGCCTGTGTCCTCCTCATCCTCGGCTTGCCCCTATTCCTGGTCAGCGGTCTCGCCGTGCTGATCTCGACCGGAAGACCGGTGCTCTACCGGCAGGTGCGTCTTGGTCGCTTCCGCCGCCCTTTCGTGCTCCACAAGGTCCGTACGATGAAGAGCAACGCCGAGCCGGACGGGCCCCGGTTCGCCACCGTGAATGACAGCCGTGTGTTCCCCGTCGGACGACTACTGCGAAGATGGCGAATCGACGAGATGCCTCAGCTGTGGAACGTCCTGAAGGGTGAGATGAGTCTGGTCGGGCCACGGCCGGAACGGCCGGAGGTCGCAACCGAGCTGGAGCGGCTCATCCCGTTCTACGCTTTCCGCTACTCGGTCAGACCCGGCATCACCGGCTGGGCCCAGGTGAATCATACCTATTGCACGTGGCCCGAAGACCACGCCGTCAAGTTGGAGTACGACCTGTTCTTCCTACGCCACTATGGCCCACGTCTGTACGGGCTCGTCCTGCTTCGGACCCTCGGCGCACTGGTCTTCACCCCCGGACATTGACCGATCTGCCCCACTCTGGAAGAATACCGGTGTGAGCACGAAGGATCTTGAAGGCTCCGTCTGTTCCATCCGCGAGATCGACCCTGAGGCTGTCAGCTATGTCGGCAGACGGGCGTTGCCCGCGTCGACAATCGAGAGCCTGAGCCGGCTCTTCTCCGCCCTCGCGGATCCGACAAGGCTCAAGGTTCTCCACGCCCTGACCGTGATCGAAGAGCTCTGCGTCTGCGACCTCGCCGTGCTGGCTGGCCTGTCGGTATCGGCCGTCAGCCACCAGCTCCGCCTGCTCCGCGACCGTGACCTGGTGCACGCTCGCCGCGATGGACGCATGGTGTACTACCGGCTCGCGGATGACCACGTCCGCGGTCTCCTGGGCACCGGTACCGCTCACGCCAGCGAGGGTTGATCTACTCGTCATCCTCGGCAACCGCTGGTCCGCCAGTGATGGCTGTGCTGTTCGCAGTCTGCTGATCTCTTTACGCGAGCTCGTGAAGAACCCGGAACGGCGAAGTCCCACGACAATGATCCTCCCGGTACAACCGAGCTCTGCCCAGCAGGGCGCCTCTGCGCAGCGATGTGGGACTTGAGATTGCCGAGACGAGCCGGGAGAATTCGGTCTTCTCAGTCTGGACAAGCCGTTTGTAGTTGCAGTAGACTCGTTCCAGTGAGACCTGGACACGTTAACTGAGGCACGTCTCCGGGTGCCGGGACAGGTGGAGGAGGAAAGCACAATGGGCAGTCGAATATTGCAGGCCGGCAGTTTTACGAGGTACGCTCTTGTCGCTGTTCTGGTGAGCCTCGTTTGTGTTGCTGCGGCAGACGCTCATGTCGTTCCGTCCAGCTTCGGGAACAGCGCCGACCACGCGTTCGAGGGTCGTCGCGTCGTTCACAGCATGGCGCCCAACGCGCCGCAGGCGAACGAGGTCAGGAACGTCAATACCGGCACGTTCTACAACTCGATCCAGGACGCGATCAACGACCCGACGACCCTCAACGGTCACACGCTCGAGGTCGTGGCTGACTTCGTTGAGGGTCAGGTCAACCTGTCCAAGAGCGTGACGTTGCGTGGCGCCACCGGCGCCGAGGTGGTCCGGGCCGGCGTTGACACCGGGACCTCCGGTGACAACCGGGGCTGGTTCCTGGTGCCGGCGGGCGTCAACGTAACCGTGCAGAACCTGAACTTCGACGGCAACGGTCACAAGGTGCACCAGGGCTTCCGCGTCAGCGGTACCGCCACCTTCACCGGCTGCACCCTGAACGCGATCCAGTACGAGGCGACCGGGCCGCAGTATGCCGGTTACGCCATCGCTGCCTCCAACAATGTGACAGTCACCGGTTGCACGATCCAGGCGTTCGGGCGCGACGGCATCCTGCTCTTCGGTCCCGGCGTCACGAACGGCATCGTCCAGGACAGCACCTTCATCGGCCTTGGCGCCTTTCCCGGCCTCAACTACGGCATCGAGGTCGGCGGCGGCGCACACGCGACGCTGACCAACAACCGGACGACCCTGAGCCAGGGCACGCTGACGGCCGAGGTACTTTCATCGGCAGGGATCGCGGTCTCAACCTACTTCGGAGCCGGAACGGCGGCCACCATCACCTCCAACAACACCTTTACCAACGGTATCGGCATCCAGATCGGGATCGGCGCCGGCTATCCGAACGACAGCTCCGTCGTCAACGCGTCCTGCAACCGCATTTTCGGCAATGAGCTCGGCTTCGGCAGCACCTCGCCGACGGTGACCGCGGAGAACAACTGGTGGGGCTGCAACGCGGGTCCCAACGATGTCACGGCCCTGTGCGACACCATGGAAGGCACGCTGGATGCCGACCCGTGGCTGATCCTGAGCATCGCGGCCAACCCGAGCGTTCTCACGTCGGCCGATGTGTCACAGATCCTCTCCGACCTGACCCGCAACTCTGACGGCATGGACATCTCGGCATCGTGCCATGTGCCCGACGGCCTGCCCGTGGCCTACGCCAGCACCGGCGGTACGGTCGCCCCTCCAACCGGCACGACCTCGGCCGGGGAGTCCAACACGCAGTACACGGCGGGTCCCTCGTTCACCGGCGGTTCGGTTTCCGCAACGGTCGACAACCAGACGGTTACCACGAATCTCGGCACCGGCCCCCCGGGAGGTGCGGGGATCCCGTCGACGACGCCGCTCGGCGCCGCTCTCCTGTTGGCGCTGATCGTGCTCGCAGGCATCGAGCTTCTGCGCCGTCAGCAGTGACACCGGCCCGGCCGGCCACTGCCCGGCCGGAGCACGAGAACACAGCATGATCGAGTACCGGGCGTCCAGGCGCCCGGTACTGCGTGTCTGGGGAGCACATCGCCGAGATCGGCCCAGCGCAACTCCGACGGGCCGCCCCTGGATGGGGATCCACCCCGACCTTCCGTGATAATCTGGGCCCGACGACAGCACCGGAGGGAGTCCATGCGCAGTCAGGTCAGGCTCGTGCGGTACTACCACACCACCGTCAAGGACCGTCCGGGAGAGGGATGTCGCATCCTCAAGGAGCTCGCCGACAACGGCGTCAACCTGCTCGCCTTCAGCGCCGTCCCGATCGGCCCGGGCACCTCGCAGCTGATGCTGTTCCCGGAGGAGGATGATCTGCTGCTGCGTGCGGCCGAGGCAACCGGCATCTCGCTCGAAAACCCCCAGCACGCTTTCCTCATCCAGGGGGAGGACCATCTCGGAGCACTGGCGGCGGTCCACCACGCCTTTGCCGACGCCCATGTCAACATCTTCGCCTCCAACGGGGTCGCGGGCGGCTGTGGCGGGTACGGCTGCGTCATCTACGTCCGCCCCGAGGACGTCGAGGCGGCCGCTGCCGCGCTCGGAGTGTAGCCCGGATCATCCACTCGCGACCTACTGCGACCGGCGATGCGCCAGCCATCGCCATGCTCTTCCCGTCCTCGCGGTTCAATCATCGCTCCGTGGTCATCGAGCTCCTCGGCCGCAACAACCGGGCTCCAAAGGACCGCCACGATCCACGCCGTAGCGGCGATCTCTCACAAGGGACGGTCCCGCGTCAGGACGCGGATGCCTCCCTCTCCGGTCCCTGTCACCCGACCGATGACGGCGGCGCGGTGGTCGTTGCTGGCGAGCTTTGTCAGCAGCTCCCCTACCTCATTGCCGGGCAGCGCGGCCAGCAGGCCGCCGGAGGTCTGAGCATCGCACAACACAAGTCGATCGACCTCGGTCACCTCGGCGTCCCACCGACACCACCCACGGGCGTGCTCGAGGTTTGCCCGCGTCCCACCCGGAACCTCGCCAGCGGCAGCCAGGGCACGGGTGCCTTCCAGCACCGGAACCGATGCGGCGTACAGCTCCCCGTCGACATCCGAGGCGGACAGGAGCTCGTGCAGGTGGCCAATCAGGCCGAAGCCGGTGACATCCGTGACCGCCCTCGGCGCCGCCTCGCGCAGTATCGTTGCGGCATCCCGGTTCAGCCGCCGCATCACCGAGCACGCGCTGGCCCACCCTGCGGCCGGTGCGCGGCCGTGCTTTGCCGCTGTCGCCCAGATACCGGTGCCGATTGGTTTCGTCAGGACGAGCAGGTCTCCGGGCCGTGCGCCCGCGTTGCGCCACAGGTCCTTCTCGTCGACCATCCCGGTGACGACCCAGCCGAACTTGGGCTCCGTATCATCGACGGTGTGCCCGCCGAGAACCGGGATCCCGGCCTCTTCCGCAACCTCGAGCGCGCCGCCGAGAATCTCGCGTAGCACGTCCTTGCCGAGGACGGCGATCGGGAACCCTACGATATTGAGAGCGAACAGCGGCTGCGCGCCCATGGCATAGATGTCGGACAGGGCGTTGGCCGCCGCGATGGCGCCAAAAAGTCGAGGCGAGTCGACAACCGGAGTGAAGAAGTCCAACGTCTGCACGAGGACGCCGCCGCCGTCGAGCCGCCATGCGCAGGCGTCGTCGCTGGTTTCTGCGCCGACAAGCACCTCCCGACGTGTGGATCGAGGGAGCTGTTTGAGCAGCGCCTCGAGCACCCCGGGCTCGAGCTTGCAAGCACACCCGAGCCCGTGTGTGAACCGGGTCAGCCTGACCTCCTCGCCGACACCTACGGACGCGCCTGATCCACGGTCGCCGCGGAGGCCGCCAACCAGCTGTATGACTCGACGAGCGCCTTCCTCGATCTCGTCCTCGTTAGTGAACCGCCCAACCGAGAAGCGGACGGTCGCGAGGGACACCTCGGTTGGTACTCCCATGGCGGCCAGCACGTGCGAGGGTTCGACGACCTCGGCGTGGCACGCTGCCCCGGCGGACGCCGCTACCTCTTCCTCCAGCCGGCTCAGCAGCAGGCCCGCATCCACCCCCGAGAAGGCCACGCTCAACGTATTGGGAAGCCGACGTTCGGGGTGCCCGTGAAACGCGAGATCGCCGAGCCCCTCGCGCAGTCGATCCTGCAGCCGGTCCCGCAGCGCGCGGAGCTTCGGCCCCTCCTGCTCCACCTCTCGTTTCGCGAGCTCGCATGCCGCGCCGAGCCCGACCTGCTCGAGCACGTTCTCGGTTCCGGCGCGCAGGCCCATCTCGTGACCGGCTCCTCGTATCAGGGGTTCGAGACGAACGCCCTGACGGATGTACAGCGCGCCGATCCCCTTTGGACCATAGAGCTTGTGGCCGGCCACGGTGAGCAGGTCCACGCCGAGGCCCCGGACATCGACCTCGATCTTGCCCACCGCCTGCGCAGCATCGCTGTGAACCAGCACGCCGTGGCGCCGGCAGAGGCCGGCGATCTCCGCCACCGGCTGGATGGTGCCGACCTCGTTGTTGGCGAGCATCACTGAGACGAGGACCGTTTCGGGTCGGATGGCATGCTCCACGTCGACAGGATCCACCTCCCCCCACCGGTTTACTCCGACCACCGTAAGTGTGATCCTGCCCGCACGCTCCAAGGCCCGCACCACCTCGAGGATGGCGGGATGTTCCACCGCCGAGACCACGACGTGACCACCCCCGGCGGCCTCGACAGCACCGCGAATGGCCAGGTTATTCGACTCCGAACCGCCGGATGTGAAGACGACCTCCTCGGCCGCACAACCCAGGCATTGCGCCACCTGGGCACGAGCACTTTCGACCGCCGCGCGCGCCTCGCGTCCGGGCCGGTGCAACGACGATGGGTTGCCGAAGAAGCCTGTGAGGTACGGTCTCATCGCCTCGGCGACTCGAGGGTCCACCGGAGTCGTGGCGTTGTAGTCGAGGTAGATGAACCCCTGCTTCACGGCGACACCCCCAGCTCGAAGCTCGTCGCGAGCATAGCAGGCATGGCGGTTTGCCAACGTCATGGCAAGGCGCTACCATGCCCGCGCGCTGCCGCCTTCGGCCCGCGCTTCACAAACGCAAGACCAGGAGGTACCCGATGGCGAACGGAATCGTACCTGTCCCAGCTCCCGCCAATGAACCAATCCGCGAGTACGGCCCCGGATCCATGGAAAAGGCCTCTCTAAAGGCAAAGATGCGGGAGATGGTGTCACAGGAGATCGAGATCCCCCTCGTCATCGGTGGCAGAGAGGTCCGCAGCAACAGAACCGCACAGGCGGTCTGTCCCCACGACCACGGCCACGTTCTTGCCACCTACCACCAGGCCGGACCAGACGAGGTCGCGATGGCCGTCGAGGCCGCCCGCACGGCCTGGAACGAATGGTCAGAAATGGGATGGGAGGCTCGCGCGGCCGTCTTTCTGAAGGCCGCGGAGCTGCTGGCAGGGCCGTGGCGCGACACACTCAACGCAGCTTGCATGCTCAACCAGTCGAAGACAGCGTTCCAAGCCGAGATTGACTCGGCCTGCGAGCTGATCGACTTCTGGCGGTTCAACCCCACGTACATGCGGTTTCTGTTCGAGCAGCAGCCTCGGAGCGCGAAGGGGACCTGGAACTTCGTGGAGTACCGAGCCCTGGAGGGGTTCATCTTCGCGGTGACGCCGTTCAACTTCGCGTCCATCGCCGGCAACCTGCCTACCGCTCCCGCCATGATGGGGAACGTCACTCTGTGGAAGCCGGCCTCTTCAGCGGTCTTCACGGCGTATTACATCATGAGGTTGCTGCAGGCGGCCGGGTTGCCCGACGGCGTGATCAACCTGATCCCGGGTCGCGGCAGCCAGGTGGGGGACCCTGTCCTGGCAAGCCCTGAGCTGGCTGGCATCCACTTCACTGGTTCGACAGCGACCTTCCAGTCGATGTGGCAGACCATCGGCAGCAACATCCAGAGCTACAGGACCTACCCCAGGATCGTCGGGGAGACGGGCGGCAAGGACTTCGTGTTTGCTCATCCATCCGCCGACGCCTCGGCGCTGGCAACGGCGCTCGTGCGTGGTGCGTTTGAGTACCAGGGGCAGAAGTGCTCGGCGGCCTCTCGCGCCTACATCCCCGGATCCCTCTGGCCGGGAGTCAAGGAGCGGCTGCTGGCCCAGGTCTCCGAGATCAAGATGGGCTCGCCGCTCGACTTCAGGAACTTCATGAACGCCGTGATCGACCGTGCGGCCTACGACACCATCATGTCGTACATCGAGGTTGCGAGAGCATCCAACGAGGCCGACATCTTGTGCGGTGGCGAAGGCGACGTCACAACGGGCTACTACATCCAGCCGACCGTCGTGCAGACCACGGACCCTCGCTTCGAGCTGATGAGGGAGGAGATCTTCGGACCGGTGTTGACCGTGTACGTCTATGACGATGCGAGCCTCGATGACACCCTCGAGCTGTGCGACACTACCAGCCCCTACGCCCTCACCGGGGCGATCTTCGCCGAGGACCGCAAGGCGATCGTGCACATGGCGGCTCGTCTGCGCCACGCCGCAGGTAACTTCTACGTCAACGACAAGCCCACTGGCGCGGTTGTCGCCCAACAGCCTTTCGGCGGCTCACGCGCCTCGGGAACGAACGATAAGGCCGGCTCGTACCTGAACCTCATCCGCTGGACCTCGCAGAGATCGATCAAAGAGACCTTCGTCCCGCCGACTCACTTCGCCTACCCGTTCATGGACGAGGAGTGACACTGGACGCGGGGTCGGGGTCGATTCAGCCATCTCACGGTGGGCTGGCCGCTCTCGTTTGAAGCCCGCCCGTTGTCTCAGGCTGGCAGCTGTGCTAAGGTCCCGCCGGGCTTTCCGCGAGTGGCAAGTCCGGGTTCAATGACAGGAGCAACTGGTACGGGACACGCACCGAGGCTCCGGCATGGGGCCGGATTCGGGTCGTGAGCTCGAGGTTGCAGGACAGAGGAGAGAGTCTGTGGAGAAGAAGTTGTTTGTAGGAAACCTGCCGTACAACATGACCGATGCCGAGCTGGAACAGACGTTCAGCGAGTACGGCACCGTTGAGAGTGCCGTGGTGATTCGTGATCGCGACACCGGCAGGTCCCGAGGCTTCGGGTTCGTCGAGATGGCCAGTGGTGACGAGGCCGAAGCTGCCCAACGTGCCCTCGACGGGTCATCGATTTCTGGCCGCCCCCTGCGGGTCAACGAGGCCCATCCACGCGAGGCGCGCCCCAGCAGGTCGTCGTCCTCCTACGACGAGCGCTGGTAGGAGAAGAAGCGAGCCGACAAGAAAGCCCCGCACATGCGGGGCTTTTGATTCTCCAAGCTCAGGCGCCGGAGCGTGTTCACCGCTCCCGGGACGTCCGCTCTTCAACTGTGCGAGTTACTTCTTGACGTCACTCGGCTTTGCCGGGGCACCCGGCGGCTGAACCTGCTCGATATGAGCGGACTTGCGGAGCTCGCTCAGGAGCTGATTGACCTGCTGGCCAACTTCCTTTTGAGTCAGGAAGTTCTGAATCGGGACCTTGACCTCCTCTAGTGGCTGAGTGTGGGGTGGCCGGTGCTCCTCTACCTTGATGACGTGGTAGCCGAACTGCGTTTCGACGACGGGTGAGATCTCGCCCGGCTTGAGGGCAAAAGCCGCATCGGCGAATGGCTTCACCATCTTCGTTCTGTCGAAAAAGCCCAGCTCCCCGCCGTTGGGCGCGCTCGGGCCTTCGGACAGCTGCTTCGCCAACGTCGCAAAGTCCTCACCGTTGAGTGCTCGCTTCCTTGCGGCCTCTGCCTTGGCTAGCACCAGCTTCTTCTGAGCGTCGGACGCGTCCTTGGGAACCTTGAACAGGATATGTCGGGCTCGTACCTCTTCCGGCTTCTTGAAGAAGGTCGGGTTGTCATCGTAGAACTTCTTCACCTGATCGGCAGTCACCTGTACCTTGGGTTTGATGTGCGACTCGATGAAGTCGTTGATCAGCTCCTGTTCACGAATTACCTGCTCGTAGCGCTGCAGGGTCGTGCCATTCTGTTTCAGAAGTGCAGCGAGCTTGTCTTGTCCTCCGGCACGCTGCTCGAGCCCTTGCAGTGTCTGCTCGACCCTCTTCTCGTTGACCTGGATCTTGTTGCGTCGCGCCTCCTGAATCAGGAGCTTCTGGTCCACCGCCCGGTCAGTCGCGAGCTTCATCGCCTGGTCTTCAGTCAGCTGATGGCCCCGCTGTCGTGCCTGCATCTGCGCGGATTGCATCCCAAGGTTGATATCCGACGAGTAGACCGGGTCCCCATTGACCTTGAGGACTACCGGATTGACATCTGCCGGCGCTGGAACGGCCGACGTCGTGGGCGCCTGAGCGCCGGACACTGATGTGAGCAGCAGGCCTGCCACCACGGCAGCGCCGGATAAACCTATTCTCATTGGAGTACCTCCGTTTTTTCTCTCGGAAGGAAGGGCTGAGCCGCAGGGCTGGCGGAGCGCGGGGGCGAGCGCTTCGTTCCTCGGGCCGGAAGAATACCAGGTTCCTGCTCTACCTGCACGTCGGTTCCGTCGGGCCGGAGCCAATCCGGACCCTGCCCGACATCCCCCCCCAAAAAGCGATGGTGGCCACGACGTCCCCCACCCGCCGGAGAACCCTGTGCCCGGACCACCGTATGATGGAGTACCCGTTCTCGGGCTAGGAGGTTGGCCATGCGTCGTCTGTCGGTTGTCGTGTGCCTGTTGTCCGTTCTCGGTGCGCTCCCCGTGCTCGGCATCGAAGCCGGCTTTCCCCGCCACCCAGCGCCATCCCCGGATGGAAGCGTCCTCGTGTTCTCCTGGCAGGGTGACCTGTGGAAGGTCCCGATCAAAGGCGGTACCGCACAGCCGCTGACCCTTCACCCCGGGGCCGAACGGTTCCCGACGTGGTCTCACGACGGCCGCTGGATTGCCTTCGCCTCCGACCGCTACGGGAGCCAGGACGTATTCGTCATGCCCGCAGACGCAAGCCGGCCGCCGCGGCGGTTGACCTTTGCGTCCACGAACGACGTGCCGGTCGATTTCACGCCTGACGGTCGCTCCGTCGTCTTCGCCTCGCGGCGCGATGAGGCTATTCGCTGGATGTCCGCCCTCTACACGGTCCCTGTCGACGGCGGCACGCCGGCCCTGCTGCAGCCCGCCCTCGGACAATCAGCCGCCGCCTTCAGCCCACACGGCGGCGCACTGGCCTTTGTCCGAGGAGCGACCAAATGGTCCAGGAGGGGCTACCGGGGCGCCGCCAACCGGGATCTATGGCTGAGGACGCCCGACAATGAGTACATCCAGCTGACCACCTTCGATGGCGATGACGATTGCCCGAGCTGGGTCGGTCCGCATGTGCTGGTCTTCCTGTCGTCTCGCGCAGGTCGCAAGAACCTCTTCTCTCTCGATACCGTAACCGGCCAGGCAAGACAGCTGACCACACATGACGGCTCGGATGTACGCTTCCCCCGCTCATCGGCGAACGGCTCGATCATCGCCTACGAGTTCGAGGACGGCATTTGGACCGTCTCACCGGAGGGCGGCACCCCCGAACGCGTCCACATCGACGTGCCGGCAGACCGGCAGCGCAACTCGATCGAGCGCAGGACGGCTCACGACGGGGCGGACGAGCTGGCCGTGTCCCCCGACGGCTCGCTGGCGGCATTCACGGCCCATGGCGACGTATACGTGGCGGTCGTGAGATCGAAAGAGGACCAGGAGATTGCCCCGCCGCCGACGATCCGGGTCACAGCTGACAGCTTTCGTCAGCATGACATCGCATGGTCGCCCGATGGCGCCTCCCTTGTCTTCACCTCCGACCGTGACGGCAACGACAACCTCTATGTGGCACACCCGAAGCCGACCGGCACGCCGTGGAACGAGGCAATGAGCTTCGGCATCAAGCGCTTGACGAGCTCCGCAGCCGAGGAGCACGGCGCCGTTTTCTCTCCTGACGGCGGCCGCCTCGCGTTCATCCGCGGCAAGGGCAACCTGGTTGTCATGGCCGTTGATGGGGGCAGCGAGAAGACCCTCCTCGAGCACTGGCAGTCCCCGGAGTTCGCCTGGTCTCCCGACGGGCGCTGGATCGCCTACTCCATCCCCGACGTCGAGTACAACACCGACGTTTGGGTCGTACCGGCCGATGGAGGCAACCCATACAACGTCAGCCGTCACCCGGATGAGGATGTCCAGCCCCGCTGGTCGCCCGACGGCAAACGTTTGCTCTGGCTCTCCAAACGGCATGCCGACACGATGGACGTCTGGGGCGTCTGGCTGACGAAAGCTGACGACGAGCGCACGGCGGAAGGGTGGCTGCAGCTGTGGAATGCCGCTTCGAAGAAGAAGAAGGGGAAGGGCCCGGCCGCCGCGAAGCCGGCGGCCGACACCGAGGGCGAGGCCGAGAACGAGGCCGAGCCTAAGCCAGGCGCTACTCTCAGCCCGGTCGCCATCGACCTCGACGGCCTGTGGGAGCGCGCGAAGGCCATCACCGACCTCAAGGGCGACGAGGGGCCTCCCATTGCCAGCCCTGACGGCAAGAGGATCATCTTCACGGCCGAGCACGGAGGCGAGCGAGACCTCTACTCGGTCCGCTTCGACGGCAAGGATACGAAGAAGCTCACGAAGGGGGACCAGCAGCCCTCACACGTGCAGCTGCCGAAGGACGGCAAGACGGCCTTCTTCCTCGACAAGAAAGGCACGATCAAGCGAGCCGGCCTCGACGGGAAGGCCGGCGACCCGGTTCCGTTCGCGGCGCGCTGCGAGGTCGATCCTCTGGCCCAGCACCAACAGGTCTTCGACGAGGCATGGCGCGCACTCAACGAGTGGTTCTATGACCCGGCGTTTCACGGCGTGGACTGGCAGGCACAACGTGAGAAGTACCGTCCCTGGCTCTACGACGGGATGGATGAACAGGACTTCGCCGACCTCGTCAACCTCATGCTCGGCGAGCTCGACGCATCACATATGGGCTACTACACCAAGCGGCCTGAGAAACGTGAGGACACCGGCTTCATCGGCGCCCTCTTCGACCCCATGTCAGCAGGCCCTGGGCTCGCCGTGCGAGAGGTTCTTCCCGACAGCCCATCCGCCCGCCAGGATGTTCGGCTGGCCGCCGGCGACCGCATCCTCGCGGTCGACGGGACGGTGCTGGGCGAGCACACAAATATCTACGGCCTCTTCGCCGACACCGTCGGCCGCAGGGTCCTGCTCCGCATTCGGACCCCCGATGGTGCCGAGCGATCGGCAGTGGTGATTCCAATCGGTCGCCGCGCCGAGTACCAGCTCCGCTACCGGCAGTGGGTCCGTGAGCGGCGACATCTCGTCGATGAGATGTCGAACGGCCGCCTCGGCTACCTCCACGTTCAGGGCATGGACATCCCCTCATTCGAGGAGTTCGAGCGTGATCTGTACGCCGCTGGACACGGAAAAGAAGGGTTGATCATCGATGTCCGCTCCAACGGCGGCGGCTGGACAACCGACTACCTGATGGCCGTCCTCGACGTCCGTCGCCACGCGTTCACGATACCGAGAGACGCTCCTGCCACCACTCGGGCGTACCCGCAGGGGCGCCTGCCACTGGCGGCCTGGACCCGCCCCGCACTGACGCTCTGCAACTCCGACTCCTACTCCAACGCCGAGATCTTCTCCCACGCGTTCAAGACATTACATCGTGGGCCACTGGTCGGCACTCCGACCTTTGGAGCCGTCATCTCGACTGGCGGCCAGACCCTGCTCAACGGTGGCTTCGTCAGGCTGCCAACGCGTGGATGGTACGTGGCAACCACAGGGATCAACATGGAGCACCACGGGGCGGTCCCGGACGTGATCGTAGCCGAGCCACCCGCCGAGGACACGTCTAATAACACCGACACGCAACTCGCCCGTGCGGTGAAGGTACTGCTCAACGACATTGGAACCGACCCACGGCGGGGCGACTGGTAGGGCTCGGCTGCACTCGAGCAGTAGCAGGACACCAGATTCGGCGTCACCTGCCCGCTAGGGCGCCCAGGAGCTCCCAACTGGCAAGCTGAATCAGGCTGACGCCCTCCTCCTGTGGCACGATCGCACGCAGCCGAACCGGCTCGTCGTGAGCTACATAGTCGGCCGCCAGAGGCCTTACGTCGAGGCCACGCCGCTGGCACAGCATGAGCGCTCGCCGCATATGCCAGGCCGAGGTCACGAGGCCGACACGACTCCAGCGCCTTCCCTTGACCAGCTGCGCGAGCCGGACGACCTCCTCCGACGTCGTCCTTGGTCCCTCGATGACAAGGACACGGTCGTCCGGCACGCCGAGTTCGGTCCACAGTCGTCGCACCGCCGCCGGGTAACTCACCTCGGTCCCTCCCTTGAGTTTAAGGATGGGTCCCGTGGTGATCAGGAGGTTCGTGTGGCCGGTATTGTAGAGACGCGCCGCAAGGATGACCCGGTCCCCGGCCTGCCGCACGACCACGATCCGGCCAGCGCGGTCCAGCGCCACCCCGCCGCCGAGTACGGCCACCGCATCGAACCTCCCGGCCTTGAGCGGATCCGAGCCGACGAACGGCCGCTGGAGGAACGATACGAGCAGATCACCGAGGGGCACGCTGCCGGCCAAGGTCAAGCCCAGCCACAGGGCCCCCGTGGCCACCGCCAGCCGCACCCGGCGTTGCCGCCAGGCCACAGCGGTCAGCGCTCCGAGCCCTATCCAGACGAGTCCAAGCGGCATCACCGCGAGCGAGGCCGTCTTGCGCACCTCGTACGGACCCGCAGCCAACAGCAATGCCACCGTTGTTCCACTGCCCCAGAGGCCCCATACTGCGAGCTGCAGCCGCCACGACTGTGCACTCGAGCGCCGAAGCAACCACAGCGCCACGCCGGCCGACGCCACGGCGAGAATGATCCCGAACATGCGCCAAGTGTACCGACACCCGGTAGCCACCAGGGGTTGACGAAAGTGGGCCGAACGAGTCATCTCGGGAGCGCAAGCACCCCGGAGAAGGCCGCTGGTCCGAAATCAGGGGTAAACTGGGATAGGAACCGGCTCGCCTCACGACGGGCAAGCAAGGAGGTTGACCATGGAGAACATCCGAGCTCGTTTCATCGCTCGAGGTCGGCGGCCTCCCCTGCAGACAGGTTTCGTTGCAGCCCTGGCAGTGATTGCGCTGCTGGTCGCACTGCAGCCAGCGGCCGCGGCAGACGGTCAGGAGCAGGAGATGAAGCCCTCCCCTTGCTGCTTCAGCAACCCGAGCTACGACCGGATCTGCCAGGTGCAGCCAGCACCCGACGAGACTTGTGCTTCAATCCTCGCCTACCTCAACAACCCGCTCAGCACAGGCAAGACGTACTGTGATAACACGAGAGTCCGCGGCGGCTGGGTCCAGGTTGACTGCAACCAGGCGCCGGACCAGCAGTCGGCCGGCCCAGCTCAGCCCAGCCAGTCACGGTAGAGCTCCGGCCGGCGGTCGCGAAGGAAAAGACGCCGAGCGTGGGAGCCGAGCACCTCCTCGAGATCGAGGTCGCAGAGCAGCACTTCCTCAGTCCCACATCCGGCACGGGCCAAGACCCGCCCCCCAGGGTCGGTGATGAACGATTCACCCGCGAAGGTCAGGCACTCCTCCTCACCGACCCGGTTGCACAGCGCGACGAAGTAGCCGTTCTGGAACCCGGCGACCTGCATCTCGGCCTCGAAGAGCCCGTCGGGCCACTCGCCGACCGCACCGGCCTGCGGAACGGCCACGATCTCGGCCTCGGCCACAGCGAGCGCGCGCATGTACTCGGGGTAGTGCCGGTCGTAGCAGATGGCAACTCCCAGGCGTCCGATGCTGGTCTCGTAGACGGGAGCGCCGCGGTCGCCGGGAGTGTAGAACCCCCTCTCGTGGAAGCATTCATAGTCGGTGATGTGGACCATCCGTGTCGCCCCCAGCAAACGGCCGTCGGCGTCGATCACCGGTGACGTGTCGAACGTCTGATGACCGTCCCTCTCGAACAGGTTGAGCACGATGACGATGCCCAAGCGCCGGGCCGCATCGGCAAACAGCTCAGTTGTCGGGCCGGGCACCGTCTCTGCGAGCTGGAAAACGTCGCCGCTCGCCGGCCGCTGCGGGAAGAAGGGGTCGAACGCCAGCTCAGCGAAGCAGACCAGGCGTGCACCTGCCGCGGCCGCAGTCTCGACACTCGCCAGACCACGTCGTCGATTCAGCTCCCGGTCCGGCGAGGCTGCCTGTTGAACGAGCGCAATCCGCATCACGATGCGCCTTTCTCGGCACCCGCTTCTTCCGACCCGTTCTCGATCAGGCTCCTGATAAGCCGCTGGTACCTGCGCTCAATTGCAAAGACTGAGAAGCCATAGAGAATCACCGCGGTCAGGACGATGAAGCAGGCAAGCGACATCAACGGCAGCATCACGGCCAGGATAGTCAGCGTCGAGCCCGGCAGGCTTCCCGCCTCGACTCGTGACGTCACTGCCAGCGGGTTGATGAGCAGCGGATGGCGCAGGAACAGCCAGCCCACAGCGGCAACCACGACGAGGAGCAACAGGACGCCAACGACCGGCCACAGGCGGGCCAGCCGGCGGCGCCGGGAGAGGAACTCCACCTGCTCGGCGGTCAGCTGGGCCATGGCTCCTCCTTGTCGGTGACATGGTACCGTTTCGGCGGCGCGCTACCCAGCCCTCGCTCCTGCAGCGGCTCTGGCCTGCATTCCTCACCACCAGGCGGCCGCACCGCGCTACTCTTGGTGGACTGCGAACGGAGGTGATCCGTTGCCCAGGTTGACTAGCTATGACGTCCTCAGCCTCGACTGCTACGGCACTCTCATAGACTGGGAGACGGGGATCCACTCGACACTCACTCCGTGGCTCGAGCGTGCAGGGCTCAAGGTCGATCGCGAGCCGATCCTGGAGGCGTTTGCCCGTCACGAGGCAGCCCAGGAGGCCGAAACGCCCTCGTTGCTCTACCCCGAGATCCTTGCCCAAGTTCATCGTCGCCTGGCCAAAGAATGGAACATCTCCTGTCGAGACGAGGATACCGCCGACTTCGCCACATCGGTTCGGCATTGGCCCGCGTTCCCGGACTCGGCGCCGGCCCTACGCTACCTGAAGAACCACTACAGGCTGGTGATCCTGTCAAACGTAGACAACGACTCGTTTTCTTACAGTCGCACGAAGCTCGGAGTTGAGTTCGACGCGGTGTTCACGGCGGAGGACATTGGCTCGTACAAGCCGGACCTGCAGAACTTCGAGTACATGCTGCGTGCGCTGAGGAGGCTGGGGATCGGGCAATCGCGCGTCCTGCACACGGCGCAGAGCCTGTTCCACGATCACATCCCGGCGACGCAGCTCGGCCTCGCCACCAACTGGATCGACCGCCGCCATGCACTGGACGGCTGGGGAGCCACCGTTCCCCCTAACGGAGCTCCCAGGATCGACTTCAGCTTCACGAGCATGGAGGAGCTCGTCGAGGCTCACCGCCTGGCGTGCCTCTGACAATCGGCAGATGATCCACCGTCGACTCCCCCGCTCCTCATTCGGGACGCTCTACAGACACCACCGCAGACCCTTCTAGGTCCTCCACTCGGGGTGGGCACCGTTCTTCGGTGGAGCGGTAATCATGGCTGCACACGAACGGTACGCCTTCGTCACCCGGGCCTTTTCGCCTACGATGCTGCCGACCCGATTGGCCATTCAGTGGACCTTCAACGGCGGACCACTCCAGCGATCACGGGACCTCGACATCGTCGCTTACCGTGGGGCTTCAGGGTCTGGGACTCGACTCGCAGACTGTCATGGCGACCAAGAGCAGGTCTATACCGGGCCGAGGTCGTCACCTCCAGCGCCCAGCTCGTCGGAGCCGCGAAGCTGCTGGTCGTTGCAGCCCCCCGCGGTCTCCACCATGCCTCGCCGACGGCCCAGGGAGCTAGCTCTCGGCCCACAGCACGCCAAGGGTTGCGCCACCCTTGCGTCACCCGCAGACTCAGAACCCGGGCTAGTCTTCGTCGGCTCCTTGGCGGTATTCCGTACCCGCGCCTGGCCCCTCGGGTTCGCCCCCCGACCGAACCTCGTCCATCAGCTCCATCTGGATCTCCTGGATTTCCACCAGCCTCTCCCACTGGTGGGACAGGAGATGGTCGATCTTCTGATGGAGCTGACGGATCTCGAGCTCGGCCTTGAGGTTGATCTGATAGTCGTGGATCGAACGCAACCGATCTCGCTCCTCTTGGCGATTCTGACTCATCATGATGACCGGCGCTTGGATCGCCGCCAGGCACGACAGAATCAGGTTGAGGAGAATATACGGGTACGGATCGAACGGCCGTGTCGCGAGGAGAACCGAGTTGATGAAGAGCCAGCCGAAGAGCACAAACGCGAACACGAACAGAAACGGCCAGCTGCCGCCAAAGCTCGCCATCTTGTCGGCAACCCGCTGGCCCAGAGTTCGCGTCGACTCGAATTCTGACTCCACATTTGTGGCCAGCAGGTCCTGCGTCTGCAGGCTCTCGAGCACCTCGTGCTCGATCATCGTCAGCTCACCCCTGTCCTCCTCGAGCAGCGACCGCACGTAGCGATTACGGTATGTGCTGACGTCGGAAGCACAGATCCAGCCCGCATCGGACCACTCCCCGAGCTCGGCCCGTATCAGCGCCGCCACCGCCGGTCGAACGGCCGCCGCGCGAACCAACGACTGCTCGCTTCCGCAGATCTGACATGCGCGCAGCTCATTCCTCGGCTTCGCTACCATCGGATCCTCCTCCAGGCGAAGGCATTCAAGCCGTGCACGCTGGTACCCAGCGACCACCCAACACAAGAGTACCCTGGAGTGCTCACACCGGACCGCAAGCGAGCGGTAGACGACGTGCTCAAGTCTCCCTGTCAACCAACGCCGGCACTCCGCATTAACGGTGATCTCATAGAGCACTCTCGAGCCGGCCAAGAGCTCGATGGCGAAGCTGAGGGTCAAGACGCACGACCCCGTGCCGCGGCGCCTGGGAGCTTTCCGTGGCCGTGGCGTCCTGTGTCCGGAGCACGGACATACTCACGCCCCGGCCCCGCAAGACCCCTCTCAACGGGGATCGCGGGCCCGAGCTCAGTGGGACTGCAGAGGTGCTGAGGAGTGGGCCCTCAGCACGCCGCTACCAGCGTGATCTCTGCGATCCGCCGCCGGTTTCCCGGCGCGGACGGGCCTCGTTGACCTTCAAGGCACGCCCGTCCAGCTCGACCGAGTTCAGCGCCTCGATGGCCGCAGTTGCTTCGTCACTGCTGGGCATCGTGACGAAACCGAAGCCACGCGACCGGCCGGTGTCACGGTCGGTGATGATCGCAACTTCCTCCACCTGACCGAACTCCTCGAACTTCGTGCGAAGCGAATCCTCGGTTGTTGAAAAGGACAGATTACCGACGTAGATCTTCACCACTTCCTCCAAGTTGTACCGCCCGCAGCTGCCTCCGAGCAGTCGCGGGTATCACAGAACATACTGAAGTCTAGCACTATTGGCTACACTCCGCGAGATAGCATACGCCACTTCAGCCTCGCCTGGTATGTCTACTCGGCGTATGCTTCTCGGATACCGCCATCCTCTTGAGGTCCGCAGGGCCGCCAGGAATCGGATAGCCTCGGACTGTCGGGACCGCCGACGAGCTCCTGGAGGGCCTCGGGCGGACTCGTGATCCCCCCCCCACAGCCAGCCAGTCCGTGATGCCGCGGATCACCCTCAGCCCCCCGGCTTCTCGACCACGAAGGCGACAAACGGCCACAGTGGCACGCCGATTCGCCTGTAGAATACCCTCTTGGCCCCGGCGCCCTCGAGGGCCGGCAGGACGGCTACCGAACGACAGCCAAGGGAGATCCAGGGAAAGTGCCAGACGATGTTCTCCACCCTGTCAGCCAGCCACCGCACCCACGCCGCCTGCGGCTCAGTGGAGTGAGCAATCCCCACGAAGCCGCCCGGTCTGACTACGCGGTACAGCTCCAGAGCCCCCTGAGCGGGGTCGAACAGCGGGCACATGCTGTAGGTCGACAGGGCCACATCAAAGCTGCCGTCCTCGAACGGCAGCGAGCTGATGTCGCCGGTCCGGATCTGGATTCTGTCGTCCAGCCCGGCAGCCTCGAAGCGCTTCTTCGCGACCGACAGCATCCCGTCGCTCATGTCATAGAGGACAACCTTCCCCGAGGGTCCCGTTCTCTGCGCCGCCAGCAAGGACGTCGAACCTGTCCCTGCGCCTGCATCCAGGACACGGCTACCTGGGGAGACAGCCCGCCGAACCACGAGCTCCCGGCCGCGCTGATCCGATCTCGCCGTCAAGAACGAGTGCTGAAAGTTGTAGCGCTTCGCGACCCGGTCGTAGACCGTCCTGAGCTTCTTCTTGTCCAACGCCTCTCTCATTGGGCCCCCCCCGAATTCCGGCCTGGCCGTGGCGCGTCCTCACTCCGCCTTGTGGCAAACGGCCTCGATGTTGTTGCCGTCAGGGTCGAAGACGAAGGCCCCGTAGTAGCTCGCGTGGTAATCGGGACGCAGGCCCGGAAGGCCGTTGTCATGTCCGCCGGCGGCCAGTGCTGCAGCGTGAAAAGCATCGACGGTTGCCCTATCCGGGCTCGCAAATGCCACGTGGATGTGAGGCATGACCGGCTCGGCCTCGCGGATCCAGAAGTCAGGCTTGCCGGCGACGCCGAAACCCCCGGCCCCGCCGTGCTCCATCACGATACTGTAGCCAAGCGGCGCTAGGGCAGCGAGATAGAACGCCTTGCTGGTCTCGTAGTTGGACACTGTCATCAGAAGATGATCGAGCATGCGAACCTCCGGTTCAGGAATCACGTCCTTTGAAACACGGTCTCAGTCTACACCGAATTCCCTGAGCAGAGACACTGTGGAAGGGAACTGTGCTGCCTCCGAGAAGAGCCAGAGCTGCCCGCTCTCGACCCGTTTCAGGAACACGACATAGCGTTTCCCGGCCGCGACCGGGGGCTTGCTCGTCGAATCGTATTCGACGGTGAATCGATAGCTCAACGCCGGTTCTGGATCAACGTCGCCCTTGATGATCCGCGTCGGGCGCGCAATCACCGTGTACTGCACATAGCCGATAGCGCCTGAGTCATCCCGAAACGTGGCGGTCGAGTCGAGGCTCAGAACCTCTATCTCGAGCACGTAGGCTGCATCGGCCAGGTTTGCCCGCAAGAGCTCTCGCGGAGGCAGCTCGAGGCGGGCTGCGCGATCACCACCTGCGCAGGCCAGGATCAGCGCCCCGGTGAGGAGGAACGTGAACCAGCGCCGGACGTCCGCAGTCAGCCGATCCTTCAATCAAACCACCCATGGAATCAGCATGCTCGTCCTCCTGCGGTACTCGGCCCACTCGGGGTACCTCGACAGGGACGCCTCGATCAGGAGCATGTTGACGAGAAACACGCAGGTCCACCAATAAGCAAGGACGGCCCAGGGAATCCAGTGCCGGACTAGGAGGGCCAACGATGCGTAGACCATCATCTCGCCGAGGTAGTTGGGGTGGCGTATGCGCTTGAACATACCCTCGGTAATCAGACCCGCACGGTACCTCAACGTGAAGCGCTTCTGACAGTCGGAGGTCATCATGACCGTCGCGCCGAGAACGAGCAGGCCGATACACAGCGCAAGCAGCCAGCTCGGTGCCACGTCGCCGGGCCGGTTCAGCACGTTGGAGATCAGCAAGAACGGAGCCACCCAGTAGGTCGCCAGAAGCACGAACGTGAATGCGGCGCCGCCGATGGTCACTCGCATCTCCCACCTCGGGTCGCGGAAGGCGACGTGCTTCAGCAACCAGCACAGGCAGTAGGTACCGTGTAGCGCGAGGTACACCCACGCCGCCACGCTGAAGTTCTGGTAGCCGAGCATCAGGAGGACGACCACCGCCGGAGTCAGAGCCTTGTGACAGTTGATCGCCCACGCAATCTTGAACCGCCTCGACCCGCCGAGCAGATTCTGCGTCATGTAAGCGTTGTAGGCACCTACGAAGCTCGCCCAGCGCGGCGGCTCCTGCTTCACTGCGGCGTGCATATCGACCCCCTTCCCAGCGGTCCCGGCACCGAAGTTGAGTGAGGGAGGCTGAACCACCCCGTGCTCACAGCTCCCGCGCCGCGATCGATTGGTCAACTCACTGACCGTGAGCGCTGAGCCGGGCACAACACCCGGCAAGAAGCGCCGTCTTGCCTCCCTGGATCGGCTCTCCTCATTCTGCTAGCCAGGAGACCGCATTGTCAATGATGCGGCTTGGCTGGCCGCTGCGGTAGGATCGGGCTCGCGCAGCAGGAGGCGATGATGGAACGATCGGAAGCGCGGCGGAGAACGAAGATCGTGGCGACGCTGGGGCCGGCAACGGCATCGGCGGAGGGAGTGGCGGCACTCGTCGAGGCGGGCGTTGACGTGGTGCGCCTCAACTTCTCGCACGGGGAGCGCGATGAGCACCGGGCGACCATTGTCCGGGTGCGCGAGGCTGCGGCGAGAGTGGGTCGGGAGGTCGGCGTCCTCCAGGATCTCGGAGGCCCCAAGATCCGCCTCGGGCGGCTGCCCGAGGAGGGCGTGGAGCTGACACGGGGGGAACGCGTGCTGCTGGCCGCCGACTCCCATCCCGATGCCGGCGCGCTGCCGGTCAGCTACCCCTATCTGGCGGAGGATGTCGCGCCCGGCGACCCGATTCTGCTGGCCGACGGCCTCGTCGAGCTCAGGGTCATCGAGCGCCGTGCGGAAGCCCTCGTGTGCGAGGTCGTGGTCGGCGGCAGCCTGTCCTCCCACAAGGGCGTCAACCTTCCCGGCACACGGCTCCGGGTGCCGGCGTTCACCGACAAGGACCGGCTCGACCTCGAGGTCGGGCTGGCCGAGGGTGTGGACTTCGTGGCGCTATCGTTCGTGCGCAGCGAGCACGACCTCGATCCGGTCCTCCAGCGGCTCGCAAGTGCCCCGGTCAGGCCGATGCTGATTGCCAAGATCGAGAAGCCGCAGGCTGTGGAACGGTTGCAGGAGATCCTTGAGCGCGTTGACGGCGTGATGGTGGCGCGCGGCGACCTCGGGGTCGAGGTGCCGGTAGAGCAGGTGCCGCTGATCCAGAAACGGATCATCCACGCCGCGGTAGCGTGCGCAAAGCCGGTGATCACCGCGACACAGATGCTGCGCTCGATGGTCGACAACCCCCGCCCCACCCGCGCGGAGGCCTCCGACGTGGCCAATGCCGTGCTCGACGGCACCGATGCCGTCATGCTGTCGGAGGAGACCGCCGTCGGCGCCTACCCGGTGGAAGCGGTGCGTATTCTCGACCGCGTCGCGCGCGCCGTTGAACCGGCGCTCGATTACGCCGGCTTCCTGGCACGGCTCAAGGAGGCGCCTCTGCGGCTCACGAACGAGGCGATCGGGCACGCGGCCTGCTGGCTCGCGCGCGATGTCGGCGCACGGGCGATCGTAGCCTCGACCGTGTCAGGAACCACGGCGCGACTGGTGGCGCGCTTCCGGCCGGCGACGCCTGTGGTCGGTCTCACCCCGCATCCATCGGTGGAGCGCCAGCTGGCGCTCTCGTGGGGCGTCATCCCCGGGCACGTTGACGAGTTCGCCGGCACCGACGAGATGTTCGAGCTGGCTCGACGCTGGGCGGTGGACCACGGGCTTGCCAGCGCCGGCGACCGCATCATCGTCACCGCCGGTGTCCCGATCAATGAGCCGGGCACGACCAACGTCCTGCGGGTGCTGGAGGTCGGGGAGTAGCTCACCAAGCGGGCGAGAACAGGAGCTCAACGCGGGTACACTGTCCCCGTGGGCAAGGACGAGCAGGAGCTGGAGTACTACCGCGCGGTTGAGGATCTCTTTGCCGAGCTACGAGGCGTTCCTCACACCCTGTCACCAAAGGACTTTCAGCTGCTGCGCACCTGGTGGCGGGACGGAGTTGCGCTGGCGGCCGTGGTGTCCGGCGTTACCGAGGTCTTCGCCCGCCGCCGCGAGCGCGGCGAGGCCGACCCCGTCGTCAGCCTCGGCTACTGCCGGCATGCGGTCAAGCGCCAGGCCGCGCACGTCGCCGAGATGCGCGTCGGCACCGCCACCGACCAAGAGGCCGGAGCCGACGAGCAGGTCCGGGCCGAGGTCACGCGACTGGATGAGTTGCTGGCGCGGGCGGAGTCGATGCAGCGCAGTGAGCGTCCCGCCGTAGCGAAAGTCATTGCGCTGGCTCGGCGGCAGCTCACAGCCGCCATCGAGTTGCCCGTCTCCGAGGTTGATGCCTACCTCTTCGCTCTCGAGACCACCCTTCTCGAAGGTTGCTACCACGCTCTGGCCCACGACGAGATGATCGAGCTCGATCGAGGGTGCCGCAAGGTCGCTGAGTCGGCGGCAGGCGACGACGCCGCCGCCGAGCGCGTGTCGCGCACACACCGCGACCGCGAGATCCGGCGCCGCCTCGGTTTGCCGCGTCTCGAGCTGGCGTGAGCCAGCGAGTCGTGCTCCTTCACCCGGCATGACGGAGGCGTCGGTGCTCGAGCGCCGGGTACACTGAGACGATGGAGGGGACACCCAACCACTCCGGCGCACGAGCGGAGCGCGGCCGCATCCGGCTCACGACCGGACGGCTCGTGGGCGGCGGTGTCGCACTCGCGCATTCCGGGGGCGCCACCTGGATGATCGCCGGAGCGCTGCCGGGCGAAGAGATCGAGGCGGAGTACGTGATCGAGCGTGCCGGGGTCGTGCATGGGCGAACGCTCGAGGTCGTGGCGGGCCAGCACGCAGCACGGATGCGCGAGCCGTGCCCGCACGCCGTTAACTGCGGCGGCTGTGACTGGCCACACGTCGATCCGGAGGCAGGAGCCACCTTGAAGGCGGCGGTGGCGGCAGGAGCGGCGCGAGCCTCGCGGGACCTCGCCGCACGCCTTGCGCAGGCGCCGGTCAAGTTCTCTCCCCTCTCCTACCGACTTCGTTCACGCCTCCACTGGGACCCATGGTCCGGTCATCTCGGCTTCTACCGCCATCGAACCTGGCAGGTGGTCGAGATCTCGGGCTGCCGGATCACCTCACCGCGGCTGACTCAGGCACTCCCCGTCCTCGAGCAGGTGCTAGCCGTGAGCTGTCCCGAAGCGGCCGACCTCGAGTGGTTGGAGGACCTGCAGGGCACGATGGCTGTTGCGGCGTTGCGGCCGGCACGACCAGGACCGTCCGTGATCGACCCGGTGAAGGTGCCTGACAGACAGGCCGTCGCAGGCACTGTGGACGGCTTCCATGTCCTGACACGGTCGGGCAGCCTTCGGCCGGCCTGGGGCGTCCGGGCCGTGACAATGGACCTGCCGATACCGCTTTCGGTGCCGGTTGGGGCGTTCTTTCAGGGAAACCGTCACCTCGTGCCGTGGCTCTTCCAGCGGGTCGCAGAGCTGGCCGGCGACCAGCCGCTCCCCGCCTGGGACCTGCACGCAGGGGTTGGATTCCTGGCCGCGGCGGCACTCACGGCGGCGTCGCGAGAGCTGACCCTGGTCGAGCCTTTTCGCCCTGCGGCTCGCGCCGCCGCAACGAACCTCCCCGACGCGCGGGTCATCATTGGCCGTACCGCCGAGGCCTACCTGGCGCGCCATCCCGCGTTGCCCCGTCATGCCGTGGCTCTCACCGACCCGCCGCGCGCTGGTCTTTCTCGCGAGCTCCGGCGTCAGCTGGCCGCCTGGCACCCCGGGCGGATCGTCATGCTTGCGTGCGACCCGGCAACCTGGGCACGTGATGCCGCCGTCCTGCTCGAGCATGGCTATCGACTTGCTCACCTCGAGCTCGTCGACCTCTTCCCCTCCACCCACCACATCGAGATCCTGGCGGTACTGGAGGCCCAGTGACACGCGATGCGGATGCGCTGCGGCCGCTCTGGTGGCTCACGACCGGAATCGTCCTTGCCGCAGCCGGCGGCTTCCTCTGCGTGGACACCGGCCCTTCCTGGCTACGGTGGCTGCTCCTCGGCTTGGCCGGCGCGGCGGCGTGGGCGGCGCTGGGTCGCCGCCACGGTCGCGGGGCGGCCGCCCTCTGGCTTTCTGTCGGCCTCGCAGCGGGCGGTTTCAGCAGCCTCACACACCGAGCCGGAACCATCGACGCGGCGCGCAGGCTCGCCACGCTCGACAACGCCGCGGTCCGCGTCAAAGCGACCGTGACCACGGGATGGACCTCCGCACGTTGGGGACACCGCACACATGTCGTCGTCCGTGAGGCGCACCACAGCGGGCATGGGGTGGCACTACCACACTCGTGCATCGTTGAGGTCCGTGGCGGCGGAGCGACGGCCGGTCTCCCCCCACCGGGAAGCACGTTCGCGACGCTGGCATTGCTCCACGGCCCTACCAGTGCACCGGTGCTGGTCGTGGCCTCTCGTCGCCTGCTGCGACAAACCGCCCCCCCACATGGTCTTCACCGGCTCCGCCAGCACCTGGTCCAGAGACTGCTCAAGGCCGCGGGCACCAATGTGGACCGCATCCGCGCCGCCGAGCTCGCGTCTGCCCTGGCGCTCGGACGCCGCGACATGATCCCGAGGGCCCGTCGCGACCTGTGGCGACGATCCGGGCTTGCCCACCTGCTGGCGGTGAGCGGGCTCCACGTCGGTCTCGCTGCGGGTGCGGTCTGGCTGATCGCCATCCTGTGCGGCGCTCTGCCCACGACCTCGCGCCTCCTCGTTCTCGCTACCGTACCCGCCTATGCCCTGCTCGCTGGAGCGTCCCCGTCTGCATTTCGAGCCGCTCTGATGGTCGTCGCCTATGTCGGCGCCCGCCTTGCCGGCCGTGCCATCCTGCCAATGGCGGCGGTGCTGCTGGCCGCATCCGCGATGGTATTGGCGGCCCCCGCTCTGATCGCCGACGCCGGCTTCCAACTGACGGTCGGAATCACGGCGGCCCTGGTCCGGTGGGTACCGCCGCTCGTCGATCATGTTCCGGGACCGAGGTGGCTCGCCGGAGCGCTGTCTGTGCCGCTGGTGGCCCAGCTGGCCGCTGCGCCGATCCTCGCGTGGCACTTCCGCGCGGCGATTCCTGGCGCCGTCCTCAGCAACATGCTGGCGCCGCTACTGCTGACTCCGACCCTGGCGCTGGCGCTCGTTTCCGCCCTGTCGGCGAGCGTCTGGCCCGCCGCCGCAGGGATTGCCCTCGGTGCTCTCCACCTCTGCTCGACAGCACTGCTGGCCTGCGGAGCCATCGCTCGCAGTCGCCTCATCACGACACCGAGCCTACCTCTGCTGATGGTGGTACTGCTTGTCGTTGCGGCGCTCGCCGCCCTGCGGCCTGGACGCCTGGGGCGCGCCGGCGCCGTCACCTGGCTCGCACTGCTGCTGACCGGCGCCGCCTGGTGGAGCTTGCAGCCGGGTCCGGCGCGGAACGAAGTCTCCGTGCTTCCCGTTGCGGACGGCTTGGCAGCACTGCTGCCCAGCCGTGGGGCACCGCTCCTGGTCGACGGCGGGCGGTGGCGTTCGCAGGCCGCTGAGCTCCTGGCCGACCGTGGGGTGCACAGGCTGGAGCTTGTCATTGCCAGCCACACCGACGAGGACCACATCGGCGGCCTGACACAGGTTCTGGAAACGCTACCGGTCGGGCGCCTGCTGCTACCGGAGTGGATGCGCTCGAGCATCGAGGCCGTACCGCTGTTACGCGTGGCACGCCGGCATGGAGTTCGCGTCGTGCCGCTCGCACGCGGTCTCGTGGTGACCGCGGCCGGCGACAGTCTCGAGGTCCTGTGGCCGCCGGCACCAGCCCCTCCGCTTCACGAAAACGACCGCTCGCTGGTTGGAGTTCTCTCCGTCGACGGCGGCCGCGTACTGCTGACCTCGGACATCTCGACGGTCGTCGAGCGACGTTTGCTGGCAACGCCGTCGGCTCTCAAGGCAGAGGTGCTGGTCGTTCCCCATCATGGGAGTGGGGGCTCGAGCTCGTCGGCCTTCCTGCGCGCGGTCTCACCGCGCGTGGCCCTGATACCGGCAGCGCCGTTGAACACCCACCATCACCCGAGCCGCCGAGTCTTGCAGAGGCTGGCGCAGCTGGGTATCCCCTTTCGCTTTCCCGCCCGCGACGGCTGGTGCGCCGCGGTCTGGGACGGAAGACGCTGGCGGCCGAGGCCGTGACGAGGCCTCTCCTGGTGGTCGCTGGACCGACGGCATCCGGGAAGTCCGCTCTCGGGCTCGCCGCGGCCGAAGCATTGGGAGGCGAGATCGTGTCCGCTGACGCGTTTGCCGTCTACCGCGGCCTCGACATCGGCACTGACAAGCCGCGGCCCGAGGACCGCCGCCGAATCCGACATCACCTCGTGGACATCGTGGAGCCGACTGCACGCTTCTCGGCGGGAGACTTCGGACGGGCTGCCGACGCCGCGATCGCCGATATTTCGGCACGCGATGCAACGGCGGTGGTGGCCGGAGGAACCCACTTCTACCTGCGTGCCCTCCTGTTCGGTCTGTTCGACGGTCCCCCCCGGGACCCTACCGTACGAGCTCGGCTGCAGCAGGAGTGGGAGATGGACCCAGGCGCCCTGCGGCAACAGCTGCAAGAGATCGACCCCGCCTCAGCCGAGCGGATCGCTGCTCGCGATCAGCAGCGGATTCTTCGCGCTCTCGAGGTGTTCGAGCTTACCGGCGTGCCGCTGACGACACACTGGCAACGCCAGCGACAGCAGCTTCGCTACCGGCCTTTGCTCACTGCGCCCCGACGCGACCGGACCGATCTCTATGCTAGAATCGAGGCGCGCGTGGACATGATGTTTTCTGAGGGGCTGGTGGATGAGGTTCGCGGGTTGTTGTCTGCGGGCGTGCCTCCCCGGGCTCACGCCTTCAAGGCGATAGGGTATGGCGAGGTGGTCGGATATGTCCGTGGACACTGGGATCTGGACACCGCAGTGGCCCGCACCAAGCACGCCAGCCGCCTGCTTGCAAAACGTCAGCTGTCCTGGCTACGTCACCTTCGTGAAGGCCACCTCCACTGGGTCGCTCCGGTCGAGGCCGGCGGAACGAAGGATTTAATTCATCTTTGGCATCGACATCTCGAGGAAGGCGGAGTGTCATGAACAAGCCGGGAAGCGCGACAATCAACATTCAAGACCCTTTCTTCTATCAGCTGCGCAAGGAAGCGCGCACGGTCCACGTCTACCTCGTCAACGGCAAGCGCCTGACGGGCGTTCTGCGTCGCTTCGACCGGTTCGCGATCGTGATCGAGAACCGAGGCAACGAGCAGCTTGTCTACAAGCACGCGATCGCCAGCCTCGCGCCTGCGGGTGCGTTCGCCGAGCCGCAGCCGAATGAGGATCGGTCGTAACGCCGCGCTGGCGGCGGGCGCCAGCATTCTCCTGCTCGTTGTGGGGTGCGAGCCGCTCGGGCGGGCGCCGGCTCCGAGGGTGGTGGTCGACTTCCCGTCGCCGCTGTCCGGCCCGGGGCGTCCGCCGACCGACTCACGGACGACCCGTGTGTTGGCGCACGGATGGGACGCTCTTCTGTCCGGCCGTGTCGACGATGCAACCGTTGCGGCGGCGAAGGCCGGAGAGAATGACCCGGCGCGCCTGCTCGCCGCGCAGATCGCCCTGGTTCAGGAGCAAGACCCGTCAGACGAGCTCCGCGCCATCGTCGCCCGCCACCCCGACTACGCGTCGGCTGTTCTCACGCTGTCGGTGGCACGGGAACGGGTCGATGACGAGAAAGCCTCGCTGGATGCGGCTCGCGAGGGCGCCCAGCTATGGGGCGCGCGACGTTGGCGGCAGCGGGTTGCGGACCTCGAGGACCGGTGGGTCGGGGAACGCCTGGCCTCTGGCCGGGAGGCGCTGGCGGCAGGAGATGCAGCGCGCACCCGCGAGCTGACGGCAGCGGTGCTCGGAGTCGAGCCAAATAGCCGCGAGGCTCGCCTGCTCGACGCCGAGGCGCTGACCGCCACCGGCTCGCTCGAGGATGCGGAGCGTGAGCTGGAAGGGCTCGGGGACGATCCCGAGGCGCTTGTACTGCGTGGGGACATTGCTGAGAGAAGAGAAGACTGGGCGGCGGCGATGAACCTCTACGACCACCTCCCGCTGCATCATCCCAAGCGAGAAGAGCTCCTGGATCACGCACGTCGCCGCTGGCGCCTCGCCAACATGCCACAGTACGTACAGGACGCGATCGCGTCTCCGGACCTCAACCGAGCACAGCTGGCAGTTCTGTTGGTGGCGCTGGCGCCCCAGGTCGAGGGCGTGCCTGCGAGCGCCTCTCCCCTGCTGACCGACATCGTGGAGCTCCCCGGGCACCGGGAGATCCTGGTCGCTGTCCGCGCCGGGCTGATCGACTCCGACGAGATCGAGCACCTCTTCTTTCCAGACCGGGAGGTTGAGCCCGAAACCGTTCGCGAAGCGATCGACCGGCTCTGTCGGATCCTCGACAAGGCCGCACCGACCTGGTGTTCCGCCGGCGAGCCGGCGCCGGGATGCGTTCAGCTCGAGGAGCCGGTGACCGGACACCGCGTAAGTGATCTCGTGCTGCAGATCGTGGAAGGGGGTAACCGATGAGTGAGCGCGCGGCCGAGCTGCTGTCGCGGATCGACCTCTTTTCCGAGCTGACGCCCGAGGAGCTCACGGCTGTGTCCCAGGTGGCCCAGGTTCACAAGCTTCCGCGCGACACCGTGGTGTTCAACACCGGGGATCCTGCGGATGCCGTCTACGTTGTGGCCAGCGGCAAGGTTAACATCGTGGTCACCAGCTCGGAAGGCAAGGAGCTCATCCTGGCGGTCCTCGGCGCCGGCCAGGTCTTCGGCGAGATGGGCCTGCTGGATTCCTCGCCCCGCTCGGCTGCGGTGACGACCGCGACCGCGGTCGAGCTCCTGGTCATCAACCGCGACGAGTTCCACCGCATGTTGGACACCCAGCCACAGATCTCCCGCAAGCTGCTGACAATGCTGGCTCAAAGGTTGCGGCGCGCGAACTCGAAAATGGAGTCGCTCGCCTACATGGACGTGGCGGGCCGCCTGGCACGGTACTTCCTCGATCTGGCGCGGGACCACGGGCAGGCGCTCGGCAACGGCTGGCTCGTCGTCCGCCGGCCGACCCACTCCGACATCGCGCACTCGATCGGCACCAGCCGCGAGACCGTGAGCCGCCTCATCAACGACTTCGAGGACCGCCTCGGGATGGTCAACAAGGGCCGCTTCACCTACATCAGGGAAGAGATGGTCCGCTGATCCACGCGGTCTCTCTCGCGCCTACAGTCCCACGGCCAGCAGTAAGCTGCCAAGGGCCAGTCCCGCCACGAGGCTGATCGCCTTCACCTTCACGAACTCCCTGCGGGACTCGGCCAGCAGCGGCAGGGCTCCGTGGCCATCCTGTACCACCGAGGATACGAGGAGCACCGAGAACGGCACCCCCCCCTGGGCGAAGAGCGTCACGAAGACCAAGTGAGGACCCGACTCGGGCACGATCCCGATCAGGCCAGCGGCCAGCAGCGCCGCCCACGGGTGATCCCGAACTAGGCTCACCACAGGGAAGTGGCCAGCCTCCGCCAGCTTCAGGAGCACGAGAACGCCCAGCACCCAAAGGAAGATCCGCGGCAGGTGCTCGCGCGCGACGTGACGCCAGAGATGCTCCTCGAGGAAGTGTTCCGGAACCCAGAACGAGATCCAGAAGGCGATCGCAGCGAGTGTGATCAGGGTGAACCGGATCCAGCCCGACTCGATCGGCCCGAGGGTACCGGTGGCCACAGCGAGGATGAACAGCGCCAGGAACAGGCACAGCGTTGCTCGTGGGAACGAGCATCCCTCGAGAGCGGCGGGGCGAGAGAACAACCGCACCTGCTCCGTCTCGTGCACGGCCAGGCCCGATGGGCAGCAGGCCCCGGCGTAGGACCGACCACCCATGACTCGATCGGTCAGCACGCCCACCACGACCCCGTAAACCAGGAGTATCGCGAACAGGAACACGGCCTTGCCGGGGAAGAGGGCGAGCATGACGAACGCCTCGTCACCACTGGTTGCGATCATGTTGCTCACCAGCGCCCCGAATGGCAACGCACCATGAACGTACATGGCCACCGCGGCGAAGGAGCCCAGGCAGCCAGGAGCGCTACCCAGCAACCCCGAGCCCACGTAGGTGACGGGCCCGCCACGCCGCATGACACGCTGGAACGCCCCAGCGCTCGCCACGTTGACCACCTCGACAATGAGCATCATCACGAACACGAAGCCCGTGATCATCAGGGCATCGCCGAGGATCGCGACAGGGTTCATCGGATGTCTTCCCGGACCGTGCTCGTGCCTTCCACAACCGTCTGCCAGAAAACTCGCCCGCCGCGAACAACACGATGGACCTCACCCCGACGCTCAAGCACGACAAGCGTCTTCGCGACCACATTCCGGTGAAGGCCGAGCCCGGCGACAACGTCGTCCGCCGTGCACGGCCGCCGAAGCAGGAGGGCAAGGATCTCCTCGCTTTCCGGGGTTCGTGACGGCGAGGCGTCATCGGCCGGCCCTCCGGTATCCGCAACGACCTCGGCGATGGGTGAGAACAGCCCTGCGAGCTCGGCGAGCCGCGCAGGCGGAACCGGGACGGCACGCTCGTCGAAGGTCGGCCGAACCGGCGTGTTGAGATCGACCCGGTCCGGCTGAATGCGGCGCGCGAGGCGGGCCATCCGAGCCACTCGATCAGGTGTGTCTGTGATCCCGCCCAGCAGCATCACTTCCAGCCGAATCTCACCTGCGTACCCGCGGCGAAAGTCGGCAAGACCCCGTACCACGTCCTCGAGCATGAGGCCGGGCGCCGGCTGGTTCACGAGCCGGAAGGTCTCTTCATCGCCCGCGTCGAGGCTGGGCAGCACGATATCCGCTCGGGAGGCGTCGCGGCGCACGTCGGGTCGGTGTAAGAGCGCCCCGTTGGTGAGCAGCGCCAAGGGCGTGTGCGTCATTCCCTTCACTCCCTCGATGATCTCACCCAGCTGCGAGCACAGGGCCGGTTCGCCCGAGCCCGCCAAGGTGATCACATCCGGCGCGGGCCTCGTGCGCAGCCACCTCTCGACATCGGCGAGGATCTCGTCCACCGGAAAGAAGACCGCCCGCTCGGTCGTCAGCGTCTGAGTCGGGCCGAGCTGACAGTAGATACAGTCGTAGGTGCAAACCTTCATCGGCACCACGTCGACACCCAGGCTCGCGCCCAGACGCCGGCTTCTGACCGGGCCGTAGACATGGCCACGCGAATGTGTCACCGCGGAGGATCTCCCGTTTTGAGAGCTTGCGTCACTCTCTGTCTTCGGACGTTCACTCCCGCGACGGCAGGGTCGCGGCCCCTCGGCCCCGTTCTGTTGAATCCCGGCGCCGCTTCCTCCTGGCTACCCAGGTGTGCCGTCCCAGTCGTGGCCCTCGTGCAGGCGTCAGCGGCTATCCCACCGTGGGCGCCGCCGGCCGGCCAGTCATGGCTCCGGCACTGCACCTACGGTCCCTCACCCTGAACCAAGTGAGGCCTGACGGCGAGCATCGCCCGTAGCATCCACAGCTGCTTCTGCTGCTCGTCACGAATTCCCTCCAACAGGTTGACGGTCCGGCCGTCCCCCGCCTCGGCCGCCACCTCATTGAAGCGCGCAACCAGTGCTGTCAGGTCGGCAACGGTTCGACGGATCATCTCGTCGGCCGCGGGAATCTCCTCGTCCTCTTCGAAACTGGCCTCCTGGAGCACCGCGCGGAGTGTGGTCAGAGGAGTTCCGCCAAGGATGACCACCGCTTCAGCCACCTCGTCGATGGTCTCGGCCCAGCTCTCATAGAGCTCCTCGAGCTTGGCGTGCAGGGCGAGGAACTGACGGCCCCTGACGTTCCAGTGGTACTGACGCAGCTTCTGATAGAAGACGGTGGAATCGGCCTGGATCTTCCTGAGCTCCTGCACCAGCATCTCGATGCTCATCGCTTCACCTCCTCCTTGCCGTCCGGCCCGATGTGGCCGGCGTTGATGTTCCGGGCAACCGGTCCCGCCCGGCTGGCGAGACCTCCTCGACGACCGAACGCCGCATGATCCGACCCCTACGATCAGCGAACGACCAGGACCGAGCACGACGCCCGGTGCGTCAGGCCGCTCGAGACGCTACCCAGGTACAGCTCCTGCTCGGGCGAGCGCCCCCGCGTCCCGGCCACGATCAGGTCAACGCCCAGGTTCATGGCGAACACGACCAGCTCCTTGGCCGGGTTCCCGACCAGAATCACCTCGTGGATCGAGCTCTTCGCCCCCGCCAAGGCGGTCAATGTTCTCTCGAGGATGGGTCTTGCCACCTCGACTACGCGCTTGTCGGAGGCTTCGGTAGGCAGCTGGACCACCCCTTCGTAGCACTCTGGATCGGAAGGAAGCGGGAACACGTACGTGACGAAGATCTCGTCCTCTGCCCTGGGACACAGGTGCTGCACGAAGAAGCCTGCAGCTTTGAGGCTCGCATGGGAGCCATCAGTGGCTACGATGTACCTCATCGCCTGAGCCTCCCTTCTGACAGCCGGCTCCTACGGATACGGGGCCGTGCTCACCGGCTCCGTCGATCACGATCGTCTCGCCCGGTCTTCTCATCATGGGCAACCTCCTGACATCCCCCACACTCCACTCCGTTCATGGCACCTCGATGACGGCGCCACAACCGCCCGCGAGGAAGTCCTCGCCCCAGGCCGCGCGGAACATCGCAACCGCCTCGTCGCCGGTGCAGTGGCTGGGCGCGACCCTGCGCACGCCGAGCATTCGCAGGTGGTCGATCGTCCTCCGGTGCGCGGCGGGGCTGTGATGGAGCAGATGGAAGCCCCCCATCAGCAAGCAGATCTCTTGGCCCAGGTGCACCCGTGCCGCCTTCGCCATTTCGACGACGCCGGGATGGGCGCAGCCGGTCATGACGACCAGACCGGAGCGCGTCTCGATGATCAGCGCCTGCTCCCGGATGTCCTCTCCCATTTCGCCGGTAGAGTGCACGTTGGCGAACAGTCGTCGCGCGCCGCCGACCCTCTCGATGTGTGCCCCGCGCTGTTCTGCTGCACTACAGAACGCTCTTGGGAAAGAACGAGGAACGTAGACCATGACATCCGGCTGCCGTGCCAGAAGATCATCGAGACCGTCGGTGTGATCACCGTGGATGTGCGACAGCACGACCGCGTCGATCGACCTCGGATCGATGTCGAGCCGCTGCAGGTTGGCCAGCAACGTCCGGCCGTCGCCACCCGTATCGAACAGCACCGTGTGGCGACCCGTCTCGACCACGGCAGCGAAGCCCCAGGCGGTGGCGAGCCCGGGTAAGTGTGGCAGGTTGTTGTAGACCACGGTGATCCGCAACGGCGGCCGCGCATCTCGTGGTTCAGCGCTCATCGTCACCTCCGTCAACGGGGCAATCGCCACCAGGCCCAGAGCCAGCCAGAGTGCACGCTTCACGGCTGGATCAGCCCGCCGTTGTCGGGCTGTCCTGCGGCGCCATCACCACGACGCCGCTCAGCGGATGCCACGGCTGCTCGGACAGGCCGAGCTCCTCGAGCCACAGCTCCGCCGCTGAGTTGAGGAACAGCTGGTCGGGGCGCTCGGGACCAACCAAGACGGTCGGACAAGGCATCGCCTCGGCGAGCTCCTCGATCGTCTTGCTGCCGAACCGGCAACGGTGGCCTTCATACGCGAGAACGAGGATATCGTAGTCGCGTTTCATGATCAGGCACCGCCTGAGCTCGGGCTCTTCGTCACCCTCGCAGAGCCGAAAGCCGACGTTGACGTAGTCACCGAGGAGCTGGTCGTAGTAGAGCCGGGTCTCCCGCTCGAGAGCGACCATCTTCTCCGCCGAGAGCTCGGCCCGCTCGCCCCTGCGACCACGCGACGAGTGTGGCTGACAGGGCGGCGAAGGAAAGAAGAAGACATTGAGGCGTACCTCGTGCGACACGGCCAGGTCGAGCGCGAACTCGAACGCCCAGTCCCCCGCGGGTGTCATGCGTGCACAGTACCCGATACCCCGTATCGACTGTCTTGTCATGCGCTCCTCCTTCCATATGGAACGTCCCCCCTCACGTCAGTCGCTCGACCGCAAACGGCCAGGCTTCCAGCCCGCCGTCGAGCACGAGCGCGTTGTCGAAGCCATGCGCTTTGAGGATCAGGGCTGCTTCGTAGGAGCGCAAGCCCAGGCTGCACACGATCACGATCGGGATGTCGTGGGGCAGCTCCCGCAGGTGGCTGCGCATGGTGGCCAGGGGAATGTGGCGGCTGCCACGGAGTCGGCTGGTCCCATACTCCGAGGGGAGCCTCACATCGAGCAGAAACAGCTCCTCTCTCAGCATCAGGCGTCGGTTCAGCTCACCCGCAGAGATTCCAGAGAAGGCGCCCGCGAGCTTGTTGCTCACCACGTTGGCGGCAACGATCACGTTGTCCATGGCCATACTGTAGGGCGGCGCATACGCGAGGTTGAGGTGGGCCAGATCGTCAACCGTCATCCTCGCCATGAGCGCGGTGGCAACGATGTCAATGCGCTTCGCCACCTCACCCGGGCCCACGGCCTGAGCGCCGAGTATCCGACGACTGTCCCGGTCCACAACGAGCTTGAGAACCAGCGACTTGGCCGTCGGGATGAAGTGTGCACGGTCCGGTCCGGGAACGATGGCGCATACCGGCTCGAGGCTCGCTTCCCGGGCCTGAGCCTCGGTCAGGCCCGTCCGGGCCACTCCCCAGTCGAAGATCTTCACGATGAGAGTTCCTACCAGGCCGGGGTAGCTCTCGTCGCCACCGCAGACGTTGATGGCCGCGATCCGTCCCTGGATCGAAGCTGCAGCGGCCCCGGGCGACCACGCCGGTCTGCCCGTCACTAGGTGGAGCTGCTCGGCACAATCCCCGACGGCGAAGATTGCTGGGTCGGAGGTGCGCAGAGTGGCATCAACCGCAATCGCACCGGTGGCACCCAGTCCTATCCCGGCCTGCTCGGCGACTGTCACCTCCGGTCGGAGGCCGGCTGTGAGGAGCACGAAATCGCAGGGAAGCGTTGTGCCGTCCTCAAGGCGAACTGCCCTGACCCGCTCCTCCCCTTCGAAGCCGGTCACCGTCCGGCCCGTCAGCACCTTGATGCCGTGCCGTTCGAGCTCCGCTCGGACGAGAGCACCGATCTCTTCGTCGACAATGGGCAGGATTGTCGTGCCGGCCTCGACCAGCGTCAGCCGAGCTCCCCGAAGAACCACGGCCTCGGTGATCTGGCAGCCGAGAAGGCCCGCCCCCACGATAATCACCTCTTTGACCCGACCCGAGGCGAGCTCGCTTCGGATCGCCTCCGCGTCCTCCACTCCGTGGAGGGTGTACACGCCATCGAGGCGTGCACCCTCGATCTCGGGGATGACCGCGCTGGTTCCGGTGGCGAGAATCAAGGTGTCGTATGGGAGCTCACGTTCCTTGCCCCCGAGAAGGCTGCGGACCGAGACGGTTTTCCTTGCCCGGTCGATGCTCACCGCCTCTGTCAGGTCCAGCGCGCGTACGTTCTTGTGCTCGTATAGAGAGGCGGGATCGCGCAGCAGACCCAGGGGGGTCTCGAGGAGCATCCGCTGCTCCGGCACTGCGCCTGAAACGTAGTACGGAAGCCCGCAGCCGGAATAGGCGAGAAAGCGGCCGCGCTCGACAATGGTGACGTCGGCCCGTGAGTCGCAGCGCATGATCTTGGCGGCCGCCTTCGAACCGGCCGTTACGCCACCGATGACAACCACTCGACGGGAGGGCTCCCCGCCATCATCTTGGGGCGAGAACCCAGCCAGATTGCGGAAGGGAGTCTCGGCGTCCGTCGCGCAGCCGGGGCAGTGTGGGAAGCAGATGACGGCTCGCACACCGCCCGTGTCGGCCGGCTCGAGCTTGATCTCGCCACCAAGACGGCGCACCGCGCGGGAGGCGAATGCGAGCCCCAAGCCGGTTCCCTCGGGGCTCATCGCCTTGGCCTGGGGCGCCCGGTAGAACTCCCCGAAGAGCTGCGCGTACCCCTCCGGCGGGATGCCGATCCCAGTGTCGATGATCTCGGTACAGACCCGAGTTCCACCTCCTTCGCCGTCGGGCACCGGTTCGGAGTAGAGACGCGCAGAGACCCGCCCCCCGTCAACGCTGTATTTGACCGCGTTGTCGAGGACCACCGCCAGCGCCTCACTCACCATCGTGCGCTCCGCGTGGATCCACGCGTGCTCGGTTTCAGACAGGTCGATGCGGCTCTCGACCTGAACATTACGTTGCCGAGCTGCGTCGGCGTGAGAGTCCACGACCACCCTGAACGTGGCCAGCAGGTTCACCCGTCCCAGAGCATCGTCGGCCAGCTGCTCGATGCTGCGCAACTTCAGAAGGTCCTGAACCAATCGGACGCCATGCGTGCAGCGACCCCACGCCTTTTCCAGGAGCCAACGTTGACGGGGTTGAAGAGGACCAGCGAAGCCGCCGATGACTGTGCTGAGCACCGTCTGCACCGCGGACAGCGGCGACTTCAGCTGGTGGGCGACGACCGCGGCGAGGTGCACGAGAGCCTCATGCTCCGCTTCAGCCACATCCACACCCCTCGGCGTTGCATGACCGCCGAGCCGATCTGCCTGTGCGGGACCCCTTGGTTGATTCTCCTCGTTCACCCCAGACCCCTGACATCGTGCCCTCGGCGCGACTGCTGGCTCGGCAGAATCACGCGCCGCATTCCCAGGCCCTGCACGCTCCAGCCGGCGATACCGACGACTCGGCTTCTGCCACGAGCCTTCAACGACGACCTCTCCTCGATCGCGACCCGCCACCAGGCGGCTGCCCGCCTTCCTCCCTAATCCTCCACGCACCATCCGCGTGGCAGCCCGGCATAATCAGTTCCTCCTTCGGAAGCTGACCCAGCACATAGGCGCTCAGCACATCCGCGACTTGGCCGGCGAGAAACGGGATCATCCGGAGGCCCAGAGTCGCGGCACGTGCCGCCAGCGCCTGGGATACGGCGCCGCACAGCAAGGTATCGACTCCCTGGTTGCGGATGAAGGCGAGCTTTGCTTCCCCGCTTCCGCCTGGCAACGTCACCTCCTCCTGTTCGGTCGGCTGCCCTCGCCGGATCGTCAGCAGTAGTGCTCGCTGCGACACGTCGAACAACGGCGAGATCCGCCTGCCCCATACAGTCACCGCAACCCGTTCCTCTGCCACGCCCCTGAGCTGAGCAACCTTGGTGCCAATCTGCTCGGTAGCTGCAGCCGTACCGAACATCCAGCGCGGACAGTCAGTTCGCCGGGTCCGTGAAGATTGGCGGCGGTACAACCGTCGCGAATCAGCGACGCTACGACAATGCAGTGTTGCATGATCGCGCCACTCGAACCGCCGTCCCGAGCACTCATGCCGACGACCCAGGCCGTACGTTGTCGCGAGCGCGCCAAGAGTTGAGATTCCTCCAGCTTACGCGACCGCCGAGGAGCAACGTTGACGGGCTGGCGATCCGCGGCCGGAGGAGCGCCCAAAGGTCCCGGAGATTGGATGGCCGCACCCCCGCCGCGGCCCAAGTCAGGGGATTTCTCCGGGCAGCGTCGCGCGTGAGCGACAGTAGGCGGCAGCTACCCGACGAGTGTCTCCCGGCCATCAGCTTGTGCGACCGGCAGATCCGAGCTCTGCAGCGCGCCTTCCGCGCGCTGGCACGGCCTGTGCGAATGGAGCAACACGGGGAAGGTCCGTAATGCTCGTCGCTGGGAGGACGTCATGACCAACAAGCCTGAAGCAACAGGGCGGATTGAGCCCGGTCCTCGCTGCCTGTTCCTTCCAGTCGGGCCAGGTGTCGCAACGGCCACTGGTACCCGATCGTGGGCCCGCGACGCCGCGGAGAGAGGGATCACAGGCACACCCTGGGAGGCAGGCCGAGGAACACTGAGATGAGCACCAGCAGGAGGAGGTTCCTACAGCTCGCGACCACGGTGGCCGGCGCCTCGACCTTGCCGACCTCGGTTCACGCGTGGGAATCTCGTGCCCCGGACAACCCGTTTGCATGCCTCGTCGACCTCACACGGTGCATCGGCTGCCGCAAGTGCGAGGAGGCGTGCAACCGGGTCAACCACCTCCCCGGGCCAACTCAGTCCTTCGATGACCTCCGTGTCTTCGAGGCCGAACGGCGTCCTAATACGACCGCCTACACGGTGGTGAACCGCTACACGGCCAGTGCCCTCAGCGCCGGCCGCCGGCCGCAGGCGACCTACGTGAAGATCCAGTGCATGCACTGCCAGGATCCCGCCTGTGCTTCGGCATGTCCGACCGGCGCGATGTCCAAGCAGGCAAACGGTGCGGTGACGTACGACGTGGACCGGTGCATCGGATGCCGCTACTGCCTGATAGCGTGCCCGTTCCAGATCCCGGCGTACGAGTACGAGCGTGCGCTGGCTCCACGCGTGCGCAAGTGCACCTTCTGCTTCGAACGTCTGGACGAGGGAAAGCTGCCGGCCTGCGCCGCGGCCTGCCCCACCGACGCCATTGTCTTTGGCCGTCGCCGGGCTCTTCTGGCCGAGGCCAGGCGCCGGATCCGGGAGCGGCCGGCTCGCTACGTGAACCACGTCTACGGAGAGCATGAGGTGGGCGGAACCTGCTGGCTCTACCTCTCCGGAGCTCCTTTTCCCCAGCTGGCCTTCCCGGACCTGCCATTGCAGGCAACCCCCGGAACCACCGAATCGATTCAGCATGCCCTGTTCCACAACCTGTGGTCACCGGCTGCCTTGTTCGCCCTCTTGGCGGCCGTCATGGCCGTGACTCGGCGGACCGGCGACGAGCGCTCCGACACCGAGGGGAGTGCGCCGTGACCGCGGAGCCGAGGCCGGTAGACCGTCGTTTCTGGACACCAGGTGTGTGGGTCCTAACGGCTCTCGTGAGCGCCGCGGCAGTGACTCTGATCATCCGGTTCGGTTTCGGCCTCGGCACGGTCACAAACCTCGACAACGCCCATCCGTGGGGAATCTGGATCGGAGTCGACGTGGCCGCCGGGGTCGCCCTGGCGGCTGGCGGGTTTACGACCGCCTTCCTGGGCCACATCCTGGGTCGTCGTCACTACCAGCCGGTGACCCGCCCCGCCCTGCTCACCGCGGCTCTGGGGTACACGATGGTTGCCTTTGCCGTCTTCGTCGACCTCGGCCGCTCCTGGGCAATCTGGAAGTTCCTGGTCTTTCAGAACCACCGGTCGGTGCTGTTCGAGGTCGGCATCTGCGTCATGACCTACCTGCTGGTTCTGTGGATCGAGCTGGTACCGGCGGTTGCCAGACGCCTGGGCAGACGGGTCAGGCTCCTCGGCTGGCTCGATCTGGGCGTCCGCAAGACGATGGGGGTGTTTATCATCCTCGGCGTCGTGCTGTCGTGCTGCCACCAGTCCAGCCTGGGCTCGCTCATGGTCATCGCTCCAACCAAGCTCCATCCGTTGTGGTACACGCCCTGGCTTCCACTGCACTTCCTCCTCTCGGCCATCGCGGTCGGATTCCCAATGGTCATTGTCGAGACCGGGCTCGCGACGCGCTCCCTTCGGCTTGACTCGGAGATGCCCGTGCTGGTTCCCATGTCCCGACTCGCAGCAGCCGCCTTGGGCGTGGCGCTCGCGGTCAGGCTGGGCGACTTTGTCGCCAGAAGGTCCTACCTCTTCATCGATGGCTCTGGCGCCTCCATCTCCCTACTGGTCGAGCTCGCCCTCGGAGGGGTATTGCCCTTGATCCTGCTGGTGATCCCGGCGGTACGGCGTTCCCGCGGTGGGCTTTTCCTTGCTGCGGCTCTGGTGGTGCTGGGGGTGCTCATGAACCGTGTCAACGTCTTCGCGGTCGCGCTCCGCCCACCGTTTGCCGAGCACGCGTACGTTCCCGCCGTCGGGGAGCTGATCATCACCGCCGGGAGCGTTGCCGCCCTTCTGTTGCTCTACCGTGCGGCGGTGACCTACCTCCCGATTCTCTCCGCCCGCAAGCTCGAAGAGGTGCACTGATGCCCCCCGTTCGCCGACCATCCGCCTGGCGGCGCAGTGCTTCGCCAGTTATCGGCACCGCACTACTGGCGGTTCTGTGTCTCGCCCAGGGGAGCGGTCCGGCCCCGGCAAGGGATGATGCTCCTCGTTCCCCAGAGCAGGCACAGAAGTCGCGAGCCGACAGGCACCCGAGACCGGACGGCTGGGTTGCCGTCGACTCCGCACGAGCGCTCGAGGCCGGGGGGAAGCAGAAGCAAGAGGTGCTCGAGGTACGATACGAGGACTCGGTCCTTCGGCAACAGAGGTTGCGCCAGCTGGGGCCATCCACGGCCGACATCGAGCACGGCTGTGTGCTGCTGGCCAGCCCACTGGCCAACGCCTTCGAGGATCTCTACGGCCCGGTCCGGTTCATGCACGCGAAGCACGCCGCCTCACTGATGGGAAACTGCGCCCTCTGCCACCACGCGAGGCCCTCCGACCCGCAGCGGAAGGAAACCGTCGCATGCCGAGCCTGCCATCGTGCCGTCGCCGATCCTGACCGCCCCGGATGCGTGAGCCTCAAGGCTGCATATCATCTCAGCTGCGTTGGTTGCCACCGTGATAGGCACAAGGGACCGACCCATTGCGGTGGATGTCACCGCAGGCACGTCCCCGATCACCAGACTCTGGTGAGGCTCCCGCCCGATCCAACACCCGAGCAGGTGACCCTGGAGTGCTTGCGCTGCCACCCCGAGGTCGGAGAAGACGTGCTCCACAGCGCTCACTGGCTGTGGCGCGGCCCTTCCCCCTACACGGTTGGTCGTTGTCAGGAGATTCTGTGCGGCAAGGCCACCAACGCCATCAACAACTTCTGTCTCGGGGTGCCGAGCAACTGGCCCCGCTGCACGTCCTGTCACGCGGGTTACGGGTGGAGGAACGCTACCTTCGATTTCAAGGACCCGTCGCACATCGACTGCCTCGTGTGTCATGACACGACCGGCAGCTACTTCAAGCCTCCAACGGCGGCCGGGTTTCCGGCGCCAGAGGTCGACCTCGTCTACGTCGCGACCCACGTCGGCGCCACCTCACGGTCGACCTGCGGTGAGTGTCACTTCTCCGGAGGAGGAGGGGACGCGGTCAAGCACGCAGAGATGTGCAGTGCGCTCCGCTATCCCGACCGCACATGCGATATCCACATGGGTGGCTACGACTTCTCGTGTACCGACTGCCACCAGACCCGCAGCCACAAGATCTATGGACGCAGCTCATCGGCACCGGTTGCAGAAGGGTCGCTGCTGTGCGAGGACTGCCACACCTCCCGTCCGCACTATGGCGACACCCTGCTCGATTATCACCTCAACGAGCACTGCCAAACGGTCGCATGCAATACCTGTCACTCACCCCTTTACTCCAAGTGCCGCCCAACCAGGATCTGGTGGGACTGGTCCGTCGCCGGCGACAAGGAGAGGGCGCCACGGCCGGATCACCTCGGAATGCCGACCTACAACTGGTTGAAGGGCGAGTTCCGCTGGACCAGCACGGCCAAGCCAGAGTACGCCTGGTACAACGGGTACACCCGACGGGTGCTCGCCGGTGATGTCGTGACTCTGGATGGAACGGTGGTGAACCCGCACTGGCCGATCTCCAAGAAGATGCGCGGCCGGTACATCCACATCATCGAGCCCGTCGGCGACAGGGCCGATCCCTCGTCCCGCATCACCCCGTTCAAGATCATGAGGGGTGTGCAGCCTGCGGATGCCCATCATCCCACTCTCCTGATACCGCATCTGTTCCCCTCTGGTCCCGGCGATACCACCGCCTACTGGAAGCTGCTCGACTGGAAACGTGCCCTTGTTGCAGGGATGGAAGCGGCGTCCCTGCCCTACAGCGGCGAGTACGAATGGGTGCGCACGGCCATGTACTGGCGCATCGAACATGAGGTCATGCCCAAGGAGCTGGCCCTGTCCTGCGCGCACTGCCACCCCGCTCTCAATGGCCCCCAGACCTGCGATCGCTGCCACCGTTCGAAACCCGGTGTCGACTTTGCCAGGCTGGCACGGACAGGCATCAGCTTCGCCGCCCTGAGCCGTCGGGGTTACGACGTCGAGGAGCTGGTCGGAATCACAGACTACCTCGGCTTCAGGAAACTGGGGTACCCGGGAGATCCGATCCTCCACGGAGGGCGTTTCAATAAGCTCCCCTTCGGCCCGAGGCCAACGTGGCTCGCGCCAGGATCGCGCACGGTTCCGCCACCGGAGCGCAGTCAGATTGGCGCCGGCTCGTCCCTGCGCCTGCTAGCCGTCCCCGATCCGGGGAGTGCCGGGAGCGACCGGTGACGTTCTCATGTCCGATCCTGGTACATGCGGGCCCGAGAGGTCCGACGTTCTTGCCACTTGTGGCTCGGCAACTGAAAGGAGGATGCCGTGCAACAGACAGGACTCCGGGGACACACGTTGTTCCAGATGCTGCAACCGCAACAGGTGGCCGCCATCAGCGATGCCGCCGAGGAGGTGGTCCTCGAGGCCGGCAGCCCCGTGTACCGCCACGGCGACCGCGCCGACTTCTTCTACGTCGTGCGCGAGGGAGCAGTCGCCCTGCGTGGCGAACGGGCGGATGGCCTTGGGCTGCACGTGGATGAGGTGGGACCCGGCGAGATCTTCGGCGCCTGCATCTGCTTCGGCCGCGACAGCTACACCTTGAGCGCGCGATGTGAGGCGCGGACCAGGCTGCTCCGCATCCGCGCGGACGCGCTCAAGAGTCTTCTGGACGCCGATCCTCGCCTCGGCTACACCGTCCAGGGGTATATCTCGGGGGTCTACTTTCGGCGGTACATCGAAACGGTAACCAAGCTCCAGGCGGTGGTGCACTCTCTGCCGCTGACGAGCGCCTGAAGACGACAGCCAGCAGCTGTTCGCCGTGCCATGAACGATCGCGTTTTCACACCGCTCTCGCTGGGCCCCGTCCGGGTCCCGAACCGCCTTGCCCTCGCGCCGGTTAAGACCGCGCTCGGCAGCCTGGACGGTGCGGTCACTGCCGAGCTCCTCGCTTACTACCAGCGTCGCGCGCTGGGTGGTGCCGGCCTCGTGATCGTGGAGCCGATGTACGTTGACCCACGCGGACGGGAGCATCCGCGCCAGCTGGGCGCGGACCGCGACCAGCTGATCACCGGGATGCGCGCCCTGGTAGGGGTCGTGCGCCGCCACGGCGCCGTGGCGTTCGCGCATCTCAACCATGCCGGCCGGGCAGCTAACCCCAAGGCCGTCGGCGGTCCTATCGAGGCTCCATCCGCCGTCGCCTGCCGGAGTACCGGCGCCACTCCGGAAGCGATGACCGAGGCGAGAATCAACGCAGTCCTCGCGAGATGCCGGCGAGCCGCGGAGCGGGCGTGCGCAGCGGGTTTCGACGGCATCGAGCTGCAGCTCGGCCTCGGCTACCTCCCGGCGCAGTTTCTCTCCCCCCTCACCAACCGGCGCAACGACTCCTGGGGGCGCGACCGCTGGCGTTTTGCACGGGAGGTCGTTGCTGCTGTGCGAGGAGCCACCGGGGAAGGGCGCGCTCTGATCATCCGTCTGTCTGCGGACGAGAAGGTCATCGGTGGTCTCCGACTGGAGCACTCGATCAATCTGGTGCAACAGCTCGTCGCCTGGGGCGTCGACGGAGTTCACGTCGTGACCGGTTCGGCCTGTGACACCCCACCCTGGTACTACCAGCACATGAGCCTACCGGCAGGGGTCAACGAGAGTCTGGCCGCCGAGCTACGGAAGGTGACGACACTGCCGGTCCTGGTGGCCGATCGGCTCGGCGATCCCGACCGTATCAGGATGATCCTGGAGGAAGGGCTTGCCGATATCGTCGCGCTGGGCCGGCCGCTCGTGGCGGACCCAGACCTGCCGCAGAAGATGCGCGACGGGCGGGAGGCCGAGATTATGAGCTGTGGATCCTGCCTCCAAGGCTGCCTGGCCAGGGTCCGTGCAGGTCGCCCTATCGGGTGTCTCATCAACCCAGAAGTTGGCCACGAGGCTGATCCAAGCTTGCCGGCGCCGGCTCTGGGCACCCGGTTGGTGGTCGTCGGCGGTGGGCCGGCCGGTCTGCAGGCGGCGTTGTCTGCTCATCGTCGAGGCTTTGGCGTGACGCTTCTGGAACGGGAAGCCCACCTCGGAGGGCGGTTCAATCTCGCTCACTTGACCCCCGGCAAGGCAAGCATGGCCCGGCCACTGCGCTCCCTGGTGGCGGCCGTGGAGCGATCCGGCATCGACGTGCGGACCGGCACCGAGGCTACGGCCTCATCGGTCTTGGCGCTCGACCCGGAACGCGTTATCGTCGCCACGGGCTCGCTGACCAGGGTTCCGGACATTCCCGGCTTGCTGCACCCGGTCACGGCGGAAGACCTCCTCACGGGACGGTGCACGGCCGGTCGGTGGGTGCTGGTGGTCGGCGGCGACCTGGTAGGCATCGAGATTGCCGAGTGGCTCGCCTCCGGGCCGCACGTCGTGATGGTGGTCGAGATGCTCGACGAGGTGGCCCGTGACATGGAGACCGTGGGTCGTGCGCTGGCCCTGAAGCACCTCGAAGAGGAGGGAGTCGATATCTTCACTAGGACCCGCATCGACCGTATGGAAGACGGTGAGGTGTTTGTATGTGACGTAGGAGGCGGCGAGGCACGTTCACTGGGAATATTCGACACCGTAGTCATCGCCACCGGCCGCCGCGCCCATGACCCGCTCTCCAGCGCTGTGCGCGCAGCCGGAGTCGAGGTCGTCGTCGCCGGCGATGCGGTCATCCCGGGCCAGGTCATCGATGCCACTGCGTGCGGCCACGCAGCAGCCCTCGGCAGCGTCCCTGCGGCCCGGAGGCCAAGAGCAAGCACACAGAGGCCTAGGCAGATGGTTAAGGGGTAAGGGGATGCGATGGTGGTACCTCTCTCCTTCCCGAAAGGAGGGGCCGATGACGGACCGCGAGTTGATCCACGCGTTGCGACGGGGCCACCTCTTGTCGTTGAAACCGGGGGAACTCCCCGGCCGGCTTGTGGCGGCGCGAGTCATCCGTGCGGACGCCACCTGTGTCACAGGGTGTATCAGGATCTTGGCCGTCGATGACTCGATCGTGGTGCAGGAGGAGACAGTGGACGGCGGCCTGCTGATCCGCGCCATGCCCTCCCTGCAGCGAGCTCAGATCTTCGTCGACCGGCGTCTCGACTCGTACGCACCACTCTGGCACGGGCTGAGCTGCCCCGTCACGGCGTGCCGGTCGTGGCCTCCACAGGCTACGAGCCGTTGAAAACCGGAGCGCCCAACGCATTCGCCGACCCTTTACAGGCTACGAGATACGAGGCGTGGCACGTGGGCCCCGGCAGGCGTGCCGATCGTCTCGAGATAGCCCTGCTAAGAAGGCTGCTGGTGGATGTGCCCGAGGCGCGCTCGGTTCTCGAGATCGGCGTTGGCAGGGGCCACGTCGACCGGCTCTTCGCCGCCAGAGGGTTCGAGGTCATCGGCATCGATCTCTCGTTCTGGCGGAAGTGTTTGCCGCGGCGTGTGAGAATGGCTCCTGTGTCCTCGTGGCGACCGTGTCCAACGCCTGCCTGATAGGCTAGTCTGCAGGCACTCTGGCCCGACGCCGAGCCCCGCGACTACGTCCGTCTTCGGCAGGAAGCTCGATGCCGAGCGCCTTCACTCTGCGGAAGAAGGTCGAGCGATGCATCCCCAGCTCGCGGGCGGCGGCAACCCGGTTGTTCCGGTTGCGGCGAAGAGCCTCGGCGATGACCTCGGCCTCGGCGATTCGCACCGCAGAACGGACGTCCATCTGTACCACCACCCGACCACGCAGATGCTCCGGCAGATGGTGGGGCTCGATGCGTTCGTCCTGGCAGATGACGAAGGCATGCTCGATGGCGTTCTCCAGCTCGCGCACGTTCCCCGGCCAGTCATGGGCGGCGAGCAGCGCAATGGCCTCCGCGCTCAGCCCCTCGACGCGCCGTCCCTGCCGCCGATTGAGCCGAGCCACGAAATGGTCGGCGAGCAGTGGGATGTCCTCGCGCCGCCGTCGTAAGGGTGGCAGCTCCAGGCGCATGACGTTGATTCTGTAGTACAGGTCCTCGCGAAAGCCGTCATCGAGGACCAACGCACGGAGATCGCGGTTGGTGGCGGCAATCACCCGCACGTCGGCGTCAACAGGACCAGTGCCACCAAGGGGCTCAAAACGGTGCTCCTCGAGGACGCGCAGCAGTTTCACCTGGACAGCGGTGCTGATCTCGCCGATCTCATCCAGTAACAGGGTGCCGCCTTGCGCACGGGCAAAGCGTCCGGGGCGATCGCGGCGAGCGTCGGTATACGCTCCTGCACGGACGCCGAACAGCTCGGATTCGAGCAGCGTCTCCGGAACCGCCGCGCAGTTCACCGCCACGAACGGCGCCGCCCGCCGACGGCTCTCGCCATGAATCGCTCGGGCAAGGAGCTCCTTGCCGGTGCCCGTCTCCCCCTCGATGAGCACGGTACAGTCACTGTCCGCAACGGCGGGCAGGATTTCGAGAATGTTGCGCATCGTACGGCTGCAGCTGATCAGGTCGCCGATCGCGAACCGGCCCTCGAGCTCCTGCCGGAGCACCTCGACCAGCGTCAGGTCACGGAACGTCTCGGCTCCACCAATGACAGTGCCCTCCGGATCGCGCAGGAGCGCGGTGGAGACAGAGATGGGGATACGCCGGCCGTGACCGTCAACAATGAAACAGGGTTGGTTGATGATGGGGCGGCCGCTTTCCAGGGTACGCTGGAGGGCGCAGGCTCCCTCGCACAAGCTGGCCCGAAAGACCTCGGCGCAGCGCCGTCCGATTGCCTCATCGCGGCTGATCCCGGTGATTTCCTCGGCGGCGCGGTTGAACGACGTGATGCACCAGTCGCCATCGACGGTGAACACGCCGTCCGAAATGCTCTCGAGAATGCTCTCGGTTGCTTCGCCATACCGTAGACGCCCCGCCAACGCGTCTCCTTTCTGTCGTCTCGGGCAGGTCTTAAGGCCGTCGAACGCCGGGCCGCGCAGGCGCCGCCCTCAATAGGAACATCGGGTGACGCCGCGTTGGAGTCAACCTGCAGTTGTCCAGCATCACTTACGCGCGGTGCCAACTCGTCTAGGCGAAAGGCCCTCCAGGGCGTATTGCCGACGAGGAAGGGCACCAGCTGAACCGAGGCGTCAAGCTGGTGGAGATCGGAAGACCAACGGGAACATGCCGGCCCCGACAGAGTGTTGTGGTAGGAAACCGCTGGGTGCGGGGTTGCTCCTGGCAGGCCTTGTCGATGCGAATGGCAGACCGGCGGGTCAGCCCCAAGCGAAGGACGGCGTCCGACCACCTCGTTCGGCCGGACGGGAGAGGAGAAACGAAGATGAGAGGCATGAGAGCGCTGGGCATCGGATCTCTGGTCCTCGCGGCCATGCTCCTGATGGTCCTGCCGGTTTCGGCGGGGCTGTACTTCGAGCAAAGCGTGACCACCGAGGGGCACGGGCGTGGCATGGAGATGAAGATCAAGGGCTGGGCAGAGTCCGGCAAGGCCAAGATCCTCTACGAGGACAGCAACAACCCGATCCTGCACAAGGGCGACTACCTCCTGACCCTCGACGGAGGGAAGACGGTCTATCTGATCGACCCGGAAAAGAAGACCTACTCGAAGTGGAGCATGGAAGAGCTGTTCGCCTTCATGAACCGTCTCGGCCAGTCGACCGGCGGCATGGTCAAGATCGACTTCCAGGATCCTCACAGCCAGACGCTGGTCACCGAGCCGGGCGGCACCGTCCTCGGTCACTCGACAACGCACTACAAGTGGAAGTCGGGCTTCACAATGGACATGAAGGTGGCCTTCATGCACACCAGGGACCGCCTCGACACCGTGACGGACGCGTGGGTGACGAAGGACGTCTTCGATCCGGGCCTGTTCTCCTGGCTCCGCGCCACGGTGCCGACGACCGGAGATCCCGACCTGGACAAGATCCTGAAGACCAACACCCGAGTCATGGGCCACGGTCTCCTGCTCAAGATGAACCAGACCACCATCACGACCAACAAGAAGGGCAAGCAACGGACATCGACGACGCACTTCGAGGTCACCAAGCTGGTCCAGAAGAACGTCGACGACTCGATCTTCGCCATGCCGTCCGGATACTCCGAAGCTCCACTACTACCTGAGATGGGCGCTTCACCGGATCAGGGCGGCAACGGCAAGGGACACGGATCTCAGGACGAGGAACACAAGAGCCCCATGAACTCGCTCAAGAGCCTCTTCGGCAAGAAGCACTAGGCCCGCCTGGGGAAGGACCGCGGGAGGTTCTGACGGGCCAGACGGCACGCGCTCCTCATGGATGCGCTTCGCGCATCCTCACCTGACGAAAGCAGAAGACTGGAAGAGCAAGGTTGGGAGGACGCTGCAATGGGATCGAGATGCACGAGCGCGTCGCACGCCCACTGCACGCGCAACGACCCGGAGTGACGCCCGACCCCGCCGACTACTTGACCACGACCGAGACTGCCGCGCCCAGATCGAGCGCTGCGCCACCCCACGCTCCGTCCACCAGCGGCGCGCCGGCCTGCACCAATATCTGACGCACGATCGAGGGTGACACTGTAGGATCGAGGCTCCTGATGAGCGCCGCCCCCGCGGCCGCGAACGGCGCCGCCATCGAGGTCCCGGACGAGGTGCCGAACTGCCCCTCATCCAGCGCGCCGTAAACGTTCTCGCCCGGGGCTGCCAGCGGCACCCTCGGGCTCCTGTTGGCGAACGTCGCCAGGCCAGTGCCCCCAGCGTTGAGCGCCGTGACCGCTAGCACGTTGCTGTCGGTGGCCGGAAAGGAGAGCGTGGTCGCGGCGTCGTTGCCCGCCGAGGCCACAACCACGATCCCCATCGACTCGGCTCGCTCGAGCAGCAGATCGACCACGCTGGACCGTGCGTGGTAGGTCAACGACAGGTTGATCACGCTGACACCCCGGCTGATGGCGTCCGCCAACGCCAGCGCGAGCGAGAACGCAGTCCCGCCCCCGTCATCGTCGAGCACCCGGTACGGCAGGATCTCAGCGCCGGGAGCAGCGAGGGCCACGATCGAGGCGACGAACGTTCCATGCCCGGCGGCCTCGTCCACCAGGCCATCCCCGTCCTCGTCGATGCCGTCACGGGTTTCCCACGGCGAAGTGTCGCCGTCGATCAGATCCAGTCCGCCCGCCAGGATGCGTCCGGCGAGCACCTGGCTGCACGGATCCACGCCGGTGTCCATGACTGCAACCACCACACCGCTGCCGTCGGCATTGGTGAGGGCTGGCGCCAGGTCGATCTGCGCCACCGCTGCCTGCCCGCGGTACTTCTGCTGGGTCGGGAACCGGTCTACGACTGGAAACCGCTTGCGGGAGGTCTCGGGGTCGCGGAAACGATAGTTGGGCTCAATGGCAAGGACGTCCGGATCGGCCTTGACTGCAGCAAGCAGCTGATCGGTCAGCTCGTCCTGCCACCGGAAGAGAACCCCAAAAGTTCCAATCGTTCCGATGACTTTGGCGCCGTAACGGGCCGCCACCAAGTCGGGATTGGCGCCATCCACGAGCACGAGGAGCGCCTCGTGGGGCTCGAACTCCTGGCCCTCGATGGTCGGCGGGGCCGGGTTCTCCGCCCGCACCGACCGCGCGAGCAGGTCGCCCGCCACGTTCAGGAGCGCCTCGACGTGAACGGTCCACCCCGGTTGAATGTCCGCCGCCGAGTCGGCATCACCCTCGAACCGAGTCGTTGGCTGCAGCGCAACGGTGCGGCCGTCGTCCAGAGACAGAGAGCTCGACGTGACTGAAATGACCGTGCCCTCGATCTCGCGGTATCCCTGGCCGGCGTCCTCCTCTCCCTGGAGCTCGATCTTCACGGCGACGTAGGTCCCGGCGCCGATGTAGGCGGCCTTGACCTCCACGAACTGCCCCGCGCGGAGGTCGGAGTATGCGTAAAGCGGGCCCTCGTAGGCGGTCGAGGCCGTGACCCGATAGATCCGTCCGTCATCGAGAGAGAAGCCCTCGGGCGGCAGCATCCCGGTGACCAGTCCCTCGGCGTCAAACTCGACGTCGCCGTCGCACGAGCTGCATCCACCTCCATCTCCGCCGCCTTCATCGCCACCCCCATCGCCCCCGTCGCCCCCGTCGCCCTCGTGGAGCTCGACCTCCGTGGCCGTCATGACCGTGGCCTCGAGCTGCCCGCGCGCGGTCACCGAGTCCCCGACGGAAAGAGCTGCAAGCGACTCGACGTTCTTGAAAACGGTTCCCTCCGTTACCAGAACCTGGTAGTCCTCGGCCTCCTGGATGCGGAGGGAAAAGCCGTCCTCGGCCACGGCCGTGACCACACCTTCGAGAGAGGTCTCCGACTCGAGCGCGAGCGACCTGAGGTTGCCGGCCGTGGCGGCACTTTCGGTTCCGGCAACGCCGGCCTTATCCATTGCCCCCGACGCTGACAGGCCGGCCAGCGACGCGACCGCCTGAGTACACAGCGGCGGTTGCGCCGGCGCGCGGCCGGCGGCCCGCCGCGCCACGCTGACATGGGTGGCGTGCACGATCGTCAGAGTCAAGCCTGCCTCCGCCGTACCGACCGCGCGCACCACGTCGCCAAGGGCGATCCGCGGTCCGAACCACTGCGTGCGGGCGTCGATGTGGAGGGTCGTCCCACCTTCCAGGTCAACCTCGGTCGGGAGATGCAGCGCCGTCACCCTCCCTTCGAGCGTCACCGCGGATGAGAGCTGATGCTCGCGGAGGGATGTGGCACCTGCTGAGGCGGCGAGTATGACGCCGGCCAGGGCAACGGCCAGGGTCGTGGCACGGCTGCGTTTCATGACGTCTCCCAAGGTCTCATGTCGCCGTAGAGATGGAAGATTCCCCACGACGCCGGATGTGGGTCCAGCTCCGTGACGGCGGTCACGGCTTCGCGGTAGGCGCGCGCCGGATCGCCGGCGTCGCGCAGGCTGCGGTGTAGCTCGGTTCCGAATGTAAAGGCGACCTCGTCCCGCACCGCCCCGGTCGCCCCGACCACTGTCCGGACCCCGCCCGCGACCAGGGCCTGCAGGAACCCTGCGTAGTGATCTCCGCCCCGCGCTCCAATCCGCAAGCCGGAGCACACGCCGAAGGTCACCACGTGTGCCGAGAGGCGCGTGGCGGCAACGTCGTGTACGGTCACGTAGCCGTCGCTCAGCCGGAGACCTGAGGCCGACGGGGAGCCATCGAGAAACACGGCGTGCCCGGCAAGATGGACCATTTCATAGTTGGTCAGGAGGGCGAGGAACCCGCTCCGCCCAACCGTCTCCACCACCTTGGCGTCCGGAAGAACCTGCCGCAGCCGTCGGATCTCCTCCCCGACTAACGGCAGCCCCTCGTCAGACGCTCCGCTCAGCGCCACTGATTGCGGTCTTCGGGGGGAATGGCACAGCAGCCGGACGGCCGCTGCCGCCCCGGGCACCAGCGTGAACGGCCCCTGAGTCCCCAGCCGTCCCGCACCGGGGACCGGCAGAGCCGCCCACGGGAGGTGGTAGAGGCCGTCCTGGGGCGCCAGCCACAGCGGCCCCTCTCCGGAAGCGGCGATAGGGCCGAGCAGCAGCTCGCTCAGACGCTGCAGGCGTTGATCGAAGACGCGCCGCGAAGCGGTACGGGCGCCGTCAGCCGCCCAGGCGTCCGCGTCGAGGTGAAATCGGGCCGAGGCCACGAGCCGCCGGATCTCCCCGGCAACGCCGCGCCGGCGTTCCACTTGCAAGGAACCTGACGAGACGGCGAAGATCACCAGGTCGTCCCGCCCCAGGAAGTACTCCAGGTAGCGGCTGCCGTGCGGCAGGAGCTGGGCGAGCTCGTCGATGACATCCGTCCCGCGGCCGAGGCCCGGCCTGAGCTCGGGGTGACGGCGAGCCAGCTCTGTTTCCACCTTCCGGAGCTCGTCGTCGAGAGCACGAATGGCGCCGGCAGCCCTCAGGCCCGAGCGCCGCAGCCTTCGCTCACTGTCGCCCTCGGCCTCGCGCAGCAGCGCGGAGAGGCGGCGCCTGAGCTCCTTCCAGCGTCGGATCTGCGGATCGTCTCCCCTGTCCGCACGGCGGCCGAGCTCGTTGACCAGCCAGCCGGTTCTCATCCTATTCGCCACCTCGAGAGCCCTCTTGCGGTCACTCGTGCGGCCGCGGTCCAGAAGCTGCGTCAGCAGATCGACGTAGACCTCTCCGCGAAGCGAGAGGAACGCCTGCTGGTCCGCAGCCGCCGCCAGGCGACCGTTGAGGAGATCGGCGTAGTGCGCCGCCCTCGTCAATGCGGCGATCGCGCGGTCCGGCTTACATCTGCCAACCGTGTGCCATGCGATCAGCTTCGCCCACGGCGAAGCACGACGCGCCACCACGACCTCCCGTGCCAGCTTCAGGGCCGTCTCGCGGCGACCCCACTCGAGGGCGCGGCGGGCCGCCCAGGCAAGGGCGACCCAGCCCCTTCGCCGTAGGCCCGCCTTCTGGAGACGACGAGCGGCACCGGCCACGGCCCGAGGATCGCAGCTCGGGTCGAGCTGTGCGACATCACTCAGCAGCAGATCACGGGCGAGTGCGTAGCGGCCTCCGGAGAGCTCTCGAAAAGCGCGGCGCCACATGGCGACCTCGCCCTCCGCCGCCGTCACCACTGCCTCCAGCCGCCGACCCCGCAGCACCTCTCTCTCCAACCCCGTCCCGTCTGCCACCAGCACCGCATGCGCCAGACGGCGGCGAGCGGCAGCGGGATCGCCGAGGCTGACCTCGGCCTCGGCAAGGTCGAGCTCAGCCACCACCTCCACGCCGACGTCGCCCGAGCTGCGCGCGGCTTCAGCCACCGCCTGCCAACGTGCCAAAGCCTCATCGACCCAGCCGGCGCTGAACTCGGCCTCGGCCCGGTTCAGCTGAGCCTGTAGCGCCACGGCGGACCACCCCCGATCGGTGGCCACCGATGCGATCCTGCCATACTCCGCCACCGCCTCTCGCAACCGCCCCTCCGCTACCCAGACATTGGCCAGGTTGGCCTCGGTCACCAGGCGCCGGAGCGATCCCGCGGGGAGCGTGCGGCAAGCCCGCCGCCACAGTCCGCGGGCCGTCGCCACCCGGTCCGCGGCGTCCTCGGCACAGCCCAGGTTGATCAGGACGGCAGCGCTTCTCTCGTTGTCGTTGCGAGCGCCAAAGCTGCCCCGTAGCCGCCCCGCGAGGGTACGCGCCTGCCGGAGGTTCAGCCGCTCGCCGTACAGATCGATCAGGGGAAGAGCCGCGCGGTCCGCCTGCTCGACAAGGCCACGGCGGCGGAAGATCCGTGCCGCTGTGCCGAGGTGCCTCTCGGCAGCCTCCGCCTCCCCAGCGAGGTAGAACGCGATGCCAGCCGCCCAATCCACCCAGCCGCTCAGCTCCGCCGGGGCATTCCCGGAAAGGTCTCTCGCCCATTGCCGCGCCTCGCCGGGCTGACGTCGAACCAGCTCCTCGGCGAAACGCCGCAGGGCTTCACCGGCCGCTTGCGGATCGCCCTCGTCGAGGGCACGCCGCACGAGCGGCGGCAAACCGACGCTTCTAGCTGTCATCACCTTCGCCGATGAGAAGGGACAGCAGGTCGATCCTGTGCTCGTGAAGCCACCAGGTCCCGCGGTAGACACCACCGGCGACGTGGTCGAGGTGGAACTCGCCCAGATTGTCGATCTCTCCCTCGGCCGCCGCCCCGGACTCCTGCCCCAGCACGACCCTGCCGCTGCCGGCCGGTTCTCCCCGTTTGTCCGTGATCTGACCGTGGACGTCGAACCGCGAGCCGCCCTGGGGCAGTACCTGCAGCACCACGCGGTACGGTCCCGCCTCGAAGTCGAACATCTGGGCCGCCCCAGCCGGTCCGCGAACCGCGGCGAATGCCGGCTCGGCGGCCGACGACGACCGCAGGCGCCCGGTCCAAGTCTGGCGCCGGGAACCCGGCCCGAGCTCACGAAACAGCGAGCGAAGGAGGTGGAGCTCCCGGGCATCGGTCTGCTCACGCTCGAGCTCATCGAGGTCGGCGAGCAGAGATTCCCAGCGAGCGAGGTCCTGCCGGCACCTTCCACATCCAGCCAGATGCTCCCGCTCGGCCTCCGACCCTTTTCCGCCGAGGACCGCCAGAGCTCGCTCGTCGCTGAGGTGTGTCATCATTCCCTTCCACCTACCAGTGATCTGGATCACACGATCGAGACATCCCGATCAAGATCTTCTTCAGGCGCTGAAGGCAGCGCCGCCGGATCGGGCCTATGGACGAGGTTGCCAGGCCCTCCCCCGCAGCCACCTCCTCGTAGGAGTCGCGAGGTTCCTTGAGGTCCAGGCGCTGGATCAGGCGCCGACATCGTTCGTCGAGCCGGCTCAGCGCCTGACGCACCTGTGCCAACCGCTGGTCCCTGTCGAGAGCTTCCTCGGGGGTTCGAGTGTCGACGGCCGACCACGGGTAGAGCTCGTCGCCTGGTCGACGCCGTCGGATGACCTCCTTGGCCTGATAGCGGGCGACCCCAGCCAGCCAACCCGGCAGCTTCTCCGGCTCGCGAAGGCGATCGAGCCCCTGCAGCGCCACGAGCGCGACGCGCTGTAGCACGTCGCGCGCCTCTTCCTGGTCGCAGCCAGTACGTCGGGCGACGGCCTTGACGACCGGACCATAGCGTACCCACAGTTCGTTCCACGCAGCCTCGTCACCGGTGAGGCATGCCCTCACGAGCTCACGGTCTCGGACGCGGGCCGAGCTCCAGTGGTCGGGATCGCGTTCCACCACGGGAGTATCGCAGAGCAGGCGAAGGAGACCGTTCGAATACCATCGACGGCGCCGTGACACAAGTCACAGCCGCCTACTGGAGACATGTCTCTTTGAGCATATGTGGACACACTATCCACTGGCTCGCTTCTGCGAAGCTCGAAAGGGAGGGCACTATGCGGATGAGATGCATCTTCAAAACCGTCGGATATACGGCCGCGGCTCTGCTGCTGGTCTCCGGTCAGGCCCAAGCGCAGACCGGCAACCAGTGGAAGATCCTCGGTTGGAATGACCTCGGCATGCACTGCATGGATGACAGCTACGAGGTCTTTTCGATCCTGCCACCGTACAACACGATTCACGCACAGCTCATCGATCCATCCGGAAACAGACTCACCAACCCGTCGGGGATCACGGTCAGCTACCAGGGGATCGCCGACCCGACCGGCTCGATCAACACCACATCGGCCGGAAAGACCAACTTCTGGCAGTACGTGGGACAGCTGTTCGGCGCGTCCCCGCCGGTCGACCAGGGGTTGACCGGCTCTCAGATGCCGGGCGCCGGCAACGTGCCGCAGCCGATGCAATGGGAGAGCGGCTTGCAGTGGTTCACTGCCGAGGGCATACCGCTGACACCGTACGACGACAGTGGCAACAAGAACTACTACCCGCTGATGCGGCTGGTTGCGCGCGACTCCGGCGGTGCCGTCATCGCGACCACCGACATCGTACTCCCTATCTCCGACGAGATGACCTGCACCGCGTGCCACGCCTCCGGTTCGCCTCCGGCAGGCGAGCCGGCCGCCGGCTGGGTGAACGACCCAAATCCCGTGCGTGACTACCGCCTCAACGTGCTGCTCAAGCACGACGATCTCCAGCTCGGCACTCCCGCCTATCAGCAGGCCTTGGCCGACGCGGGTTACAGCGCCGCCGGGCTTTACGACACGGTCCTCAACGACGGAACACCCGTTCTGTGCGATCGCTGTCACGGCTCGAACGCCCTTCCCGGTACCGGCATGACGGGTATCTCAGCGCTCACCGCCGCAGTGCACGGTCTCCACGCCTCGGTCACTGACCCCGCCACCGGCATGACCCTCGATGCAGCCGATAACCGCACCGCCTGCTACCGCTGCCACCCCGGCTCGGACACCCGATGCTTGCGAGGCGCGATGGGGCACGCGACGGCGGCGGATGCCAGCCTCTCCATTCAGTGTCAGAGCTGTCACGGGGCCATGAGCACGGTGGCCAATCCGGCGCGCGCGGGCTGGTTGGAGGAGCCGACGTGCCAAAGCTGCCACACCGGCACCGCTACCAACAACGCAGGACAGATCCGCTTCCTCACTGCGTTCGACTCGCCCGGTCACTACCGCAACCCTGCAAGCACGGTGTTCGCGACCAACCCCGACACGCCTGCAGCGGGATTCTCGTTGTTTCGGTTCTCTACCGGGCACGGCGGCCTGCAGTGCGAGTCCTGCCATGGCTCGACTCACGCCATCTTCCCCAGCTCGCATTCCAACGACGAGATCCGCAATCAGGAGTTGCAGGGGCACGGCGGCACCGTGGCCGAGTGCTCCGCCTGCCATGGCAACCAGCCGCAAACCACGACCGGGGGGCCGCACGGGATGCACCCGGTCGGGCAGACCTGGGTCCAGCGTCACCACGACATCGCCGAGGAGGGCGGTGCGTCGGCCTGCAAGGCGTGTCACGGCACCGACTACCGCGGCACCGTTCTCTCACGGGCCCTCGGTGATCGTACGGTTTCCGCCTTTGGCACGAAGAACTTCTGGAAGGGTTACCAGATCGGCTGCTACACGTGCCACAACGGCCCAAGGAGCGAACATGCCAACCCCAACCATCCACCGTCGGCAACCGATCTGACCGCTAGCGTTGCCTCTGGCGCCACCCTGACGCTCACCCTGCAGGCCAATGATACCGATGGCGATTCACTGCAGCTTCGCATCGTATCCCAGCCAGCGCACGGCCGGGCCGGCGTGGGCGGCAGCACGGCCACCTACATCCCCGACCCGGGGTTCACCGGCTCCGACTCGTTCACGTATGCCGCCTCCGACGGGATGGCGGACTCGAACCTCGCGAGCGTGACCGTGAGCGTCGGCGGCACCCCGTGCACGCTGTCCTGCTCCGCGACCGTGCCGGACGTTGCGCAGGTCGGGGAAACCGTCCAGTTCGCCGCGCTCGCCACGCCGAGCGGATGCTCGGGAACACCGGAGTACAGCTGGTCCTTCGGGGACGGAACGACCTCGAACACCCAGAACCCCCAGCACGCGTACTCCTCGAGTGGGACCTTCACCTGGACCGTAACCGCCACGCTCAACGGGGCGTCCTGCTCACGCACGGGTAGTATCGCTGTCAGCGATGTCGGCGGCGGCTGCTCGATCGAGTGCTCTGCCGAGGCCCCCGGCACGGCAATCGTGGGCCACAGAGTGCGGTTCTCGTCGGAGGTTGCTCCCTCGGACGGCTGCAGCGGTACGCCGACCTACCTCTGGCAGTTCGGCGATGGCGGCTCTTCGGACCGATCGGACCCTCGCCACGCCTACGGAAACAGGGGGACCTTCTCGTGGACGTTCACCGCCTCGCTGGACGGGGCTACCTGTGCCAAGGAGGGAACAATCAACGTGACCCGGCACGGAGATGGCGAGCATGGTGGACGCCACAGCTCCGTCCGTGGTTTCGCCAGCCCCCGGCCCGGGTCCGACTGACCTTACTCTCTGGAACCTGTAGGCCACGGGCCCGCGCTCAAGCGCGGGCCCGCTTTCTTACACCGTCCCTGCCTATCTCCTTCGTCCAGGCTCCCTCCTGTCAGGCACCGTCTCGAGTGCCGTTGAGGCTTGGCTGTGAACGGCGAAGACGCCAAGTACGCTGGGTTCGCCAAGGAGATGTTTGAGTCTAAGTCTCTGCGTTCTCTGCGCCTTGTCGGTTCAATCATCGCTTTGCCAATATCGGGTTCTGCGCGGAGACAACCTGACTCAAAGGGATAGGTGGAACCCGGTCCAGTCGAGTGCCGAACCTCGCTGGCTCACCGGGCTCGAGCACCGACGTGGGCGATGATCTGCTCGAACTTGTCCTCGAACGTCTGTCGGAACGCCCCGTGGAACAGGGCGATCCGCTCGTCCGTGAGCCGCGCGCTGAAACCTCCGTCGGCGACATCGAGGGCGTACCTCAGCTCGCTTGTCCCCATACGGGAGAACCTCACCACGAGCTCGTCGCCGTCGCGTTCGAGCGTCACGATTTCGCCGAGCTCGCGGCCCGA
>Ga0307424_1000008_pt1 | contig 89013 bp, 84 predicted proteins | sample SalMarWE160320MG_FD_202157 | JGI IMG/M metagenome (GOLD analysis project Ga0307424, IMG submission 202157) | Salt marsh sediment microbial communities from the Plum Island Ecosystem LTER, Massachusetts, United States - WE1603-20 | ecosystem: Environmental > Aquatic > Marine > Intertidal zone >... | reverse complement strand
TTCTCCCTCGAGTAGCCCGGGCCATCCGGCCTCGCTACGATCACTCATGGGCGATCCGGGCGGCCGCGCGCCGTCTCGACACTACCCGCGGTGAACGGTCTCGGGAACCCAGCGCACCACGACCCAGGCGCCGATGAGCGACATCACCCCGCCGATGATAAACGGCATCTCGAACGAGTGCACGGCAAGGACGCCGGCAATGAGCGGTCCGAGGGCGATTCCGAGCCCGAAGCCGCTGGTGACGATGCTCATCTGCCGGCCCTCACCGCCGCTGGTCGAGAGGTCGGCGACCACCGCGAATGCGGGCGCCGCGATAGCTGCGGCCGCCAAGCCCTGAAACAGGCGCAGGCCAGTGAGCTGCAGCGTCGTGGCCGCGAACCCGAGCAGGGCCGTGGCCGGGCCCATGAGGACGAGACCGCTGACGAGCAGCGGCTTGCGGCCGACACGATCCGACAGTCGCCCCAGCGGAACCTGAAACAGGAGGCGGCTCACCATCAACGCGCTGAACGCGACCGAGAAGCCGAGTGCGGTCTGATGCAGGCGTTGATTGAACTCGTTCTCCAGGGTCGTCATCATCGAGAAGGAGCTCGCCATCAGGAAGGTCGCAAGCCCCGCGCCGACGATGCCGGCGCTGAGAAGCTTAGGGTCGATGATCCGGAACCGGCCCGCCGCATCGGTCGCCGGCGGTACCGGCGCCTCCTTGACCCAAACTGCCACGATGGCGAGTCCCAGGAAGACGAAGGCCGCACCGACTATGAACGCTGCCGCGAAGCCGACGTGCACCTGCAGCAGACCGCCGATCAGGGGGCCAGCAGCGAACCCCACCATGCGCATGGTGCTGTAGATGCCCATCGAGCTGCCCCGCGTTTCCCGCTTGGTGGCCGCGGCCATCAGTGCCATCGACGCAGGAATCGTGAGCGCGACGCCGATCCCCTGCAGCATGCGGAGCAGTAGCAGGTCGATGAAGCGTGTGGCACAGAGAAAGCCCAGCGTGCCGGCGCCCATCACCACCAGCCCCGCCATGATCATCGGCTTGCGGCGCCCGAGACGGTCGCTCCAGGCGCCGGCGACCGACTGCAGGACAGCGCCCACCAAGCCGTACAGCGAAAGCAGGAGACCCACCCTGACCGTCTCGGGAACCCGGAACACCGGCGCCGACAGCTTTGCCACGTACAGGGGCAACACGATGAAGAGGATGCTGTTACCGACGGCATCGCCCAGACGGGCGATCGACAGCGCGATCACGGTTCGGTTGACGCCCCAGCGCTCGGCTCTCCCCATCGGCGCGGCTCTCCGTTCTCCCCAGGCGCGCCACCGAGCGGCGGCCTGCGCCGCGCGAGTCTACCGCTTCCCTCCGGATCACGCCCTTCTTGTGCTCTCGGGTTGGCGCCGAGGCCGCCACGGCCGGGAAAGTTGCTGTCGCAGGTGGGGAACGGCCCGGCGTCAGCCCGCGGCGGCCGAGGCGTGCTCGCCGGCCCTCGGGGCCGGCAGCCGCACCGGTAGTAGCGCCTCCGTCCGGCGCCTCTTCTCGGTTCGCGCCTCCGCCGCCGCGGCGGCGATGCGCGGCAACACGTGCTCGGTGGTGTAGCGGATCATGTGCTCGCCCTTGATGGCGCAGGTCACCGCGCGGCGGAACGCCCTCGGCGCTCGCGTCAGGGAGTGCCAGAGGAGAACCCAGAACTGCCGGCGGCGGCGGCCGAGGATGCCGACGTGCAGGATGCCGTTGAAGAACGCTGCGAGGTCCTCGAGCATACGGCCTCGCACCGGTGGAGTCCGGCCAACGCGCTCGAGGAAGGCAGCGCAACGCCGGTAATGCTCGCGCGGAGCGTAGAGGTCACGGAGCAGATCGGCATAGCCCCGCAGCAGGACCTCCTCGTCCATCACCGGGCGGAAGTTGGGACGTTCGAACTGGTCCCCGGAAGGACAGCCACGCAGCCTTCCCTCGTCCTCGAGCCGCCGCCAAAGAGCGGTCCCGGGAACCGCGCTGAGGACGCCGATCATGGCGAGTGGGATCGGTGCGGTGCGGAGGAGCTCACGCTGGGCGGCAAAGATCTCCGGGCCGTCCGAGTCGAAGCCGACGATGAAACCGCCCATCACCTCGAGGCCGGAACGGGTCAAGAGGTCGACGGCGTCCGAGATCTCGACCCTCAGGTTTTGCAGCTTGCCGCAGGCTTGGAGCGCTTCACGGGATGGCGTCTCGATACCGACGAACACCGCGGAGAAGCCGGCCACGACCATTTCCCTCACCATCTCGGGATGGCGGGCGAGGTCGAGGCTGGCCTCGGTGTAGAGGTCGAAAGGCCGACCGTGCGCCTCCTGCCAGGCGGCAACCGCCGGCAGCAACCGCCGCACCGCCGGGCGGTTGCCGATGAAGTTGTCGTCGACGAAGAACAGCGACCCCCGCCATCCCAGCTCGTACAGCAGGTCCAGCTCGGCCAGCACCTGCTCCGGGCTCTTGACCCGCGACACCCGACCGAAGAGCTCGATGATGTCGCAGAACTCGCAGCGGAACGGACAGCCGCGGGAGTACTGCAGGCTCATGGAGGCGTAGCCCTTCAGCTTCAGCAGATCGAAGCGTGCAGTCTGCACCGTCGCCAGGTCCGGGAAGGTATCGGGCGGCGGCGCCAGCACCAAAGGACCCGGAGCACCTGCTTCGATGGCTCCCACAAGCTCCTCGACCCGTCCCTCAACCTCGCCACAAAACACTACATCGGCGCCGTCGAAGAGAGCAGGAGCCTCGCTGGGGGCGGGACCGCCGACCACCACGAGCCGGCCGAGCGCGCGGGCACGGGCCATGACCTCTCGCATCGAGTCGAGCTGGAGGAGCATGCCACCGACGAGGACCGCGTCGGCCCAGGCGATGTCCGCGTCGCGGAGCGGGCTTAGGTTGAGATCGACCAGCCTCAGCTCCCACGCAGTCGGCAGGACTCCGGCCAGAGTCACCAGCCCCAGCGGTGGAAGCGACGCCCGCTTGCCGATAATGCGCAGGCTGTACTGGAAGCCCCAGTAGGTTGTCGGGAAGGCTGGGTTGACGAGCAGCACTCTCACGCAACAGTTATGGTGCCCGCGTGTCAGCGGCGTGTCACGGTGATGTCAGGATCCGGCCCGCGTCACCGACTCGCGCTCAGCGCACGACACGGTAGCCGGCGCCGCGCACCGTCAGCAGGTGGCGCGGAGCAGCAGGGTCGCCCTCGAGCTTCGCACGCAGCTGACCGATGAAGTTGTCGACACTGCGCGCTGTACCGTGGTGGAGCGGTCCCCACACCGCGTCCATGATCTGCTCTCGAGACAGCACGCGCGGGCTCGCGCGCAGCAGCGCCGCCAGCACCCCGAACTCCATCGCCGTCAAGGCGACCGGTGACCCCGCACGGCGGACCTCCCGGGTCGCCGGGTCGACCTCGACATCGCCGAACGACCACAGCGGTTCGCCGGGTTGATCCCGTCGCCGCAGCAGGGCGCGGATGCGCGCCAGCAGCTCGCCGACCGAAAACGGCTTGGTGACATAGTCGTCGGCACCCAGGTTGAGGCCCATGATCTTGTCGACGTCCGCCGCGCGAGCGCTGAGAACGAGCACCGGCGTCCGATCGTGCTCGGCGCGCAGAGCGCACACGAGCTCGTAGCCGTTCAGCTTCGGCATCATGACGTCGAGGACGATGAGGTCCCACTCCTCCCCACGCGCGCGTCGCAGGCCGACCTCGCCGTCCTCGGCCACGCCGACGACATAGCCCTCACGCTCGAAGCTCATTCTCAAACCCAGGAGGATGGAGTGGTCGTCCTCCACGACCAGGATGCGCGGCGCACCGGTGGTCACGGTGCCAGCCCTGCGCCGACACGGTCGGGACCCGCAGCCATGCTGCGGGCCAGCGCCTTCGCATGCGGAAGGATGATCGTGAATGTGCTGCCCCGGCCGGGCTCGCTCTGAACCTCGACCCGGCCGTTGTGGCCCTTCACCACGTGACGCACGATAGCAAGGCCGAGACCCGATCCCTCGACCGAACGCGACAGGCGGTCGTCGGCACGGTAGAACTTCTCGAAGATGCGGCGGTGCTCTTTGCGCGGGATACCGATGCCCTCGTCTGTGACCGCGAAGTGCACCGTGCGTCCCCGCATCGCCACGGTCAGCGTGATCGGCTTGTTCCCACCGCTGTACTTGTGGGCGTTGTAGAGGAGGTTCATGAGCGCGTCCACGATCGCTTCCCGATCCACATTGATCAGAGGGAGGTCGGGTTCCAACTGTACCTCGACCCTGCCCGGCTTGCCGACCGTGGCGGCGCTGAAGGCCTGCAGAGTCCTTTCGACGATCTCCGCGGCCGCAGTCGGATGCCGCTCGTAGACGCGCCTGCCCGACTCCATCCTGCCCCAATCGAGCAGGCGCTCGATCCGCTCCCCGAGTCGCACCGCTTCCCTCTCTAGAGTCTCCAGACACACCTTCGTCTCCTCCGGATCCGTGCTGGAGCCGGTCCGCAGCATTTCTGCGAACATGCGGATCGAGGTCAGGGGAGTGCGCAGCTCGTGGCTGACCTTTGACACGAAGTCGAGCTGGAGCCTGGAGACCGCAGCCTCTCGCCGCAGCAGGACCAGCCCCAGAACCGTGCCGGTAATCAGGCACGCCACCAGCGCCGTGACCAGGATCCCGAACAGAACGTTGAGACGCTCCCGCCAGAACACCAGCATCAGGATGCCGACCGCGAGCAGGGCCGAGGTCGGCAGGATGACCAGCCACACCTGGAGCTCCACGATCAGCCGAAAGCCGCGCCTACCTTCAGCGGAGCCGGCAAGAGGGGTACTGCGCACCTTTCCATCCTACCGTGCCCTGGCCAGCGCGGCGGCCGCAACCGGCCGCCTCAATGGACCACCCGGGCTACCGTCCCGAGGCGGCTCTCAGCCGCGCCACGATCTGCTGGTAGCCCTGCTCGCCGTGGAGCGAGGCGAGGTCGGCATCGCCCTCCATGTGCTCAAAATCGCGATAGCCGCACTCCACGGCGCGTCGCAGCGCGGTGGTCGCGTCCGTCGTACGCCCGATCCGGGCTCGCGCACAGGCCAGGTTGTACCAGACGTCGGGGCGGTTGTTCTTGATCTTGGCGGCCACCGTCAGCACCGTTTCCGCGTCGGCGTACCGGCCGGCCGCGAAGAGACCACGCGTCATGTAGAAGGAAGTGCGGGTGAACACGGATTCGAGGAGACGGCGCGCGGTGGCCCCCTCTACACCGCTCTTCCCGGCCCGCTGCAGCAACTCGTCGAGGCGGAGGTCCGCCATCAGCCGCGTGGCGGCCGGCACCGCATTCCGGGGCTCGAGCGTCCCAAGCACCTTCCACATACGGTCGAGGTAATGGTCCGCGTAGGTTTCCCAGTGCCGCTCGTTCTTGACGGCGGCCTTGACCCTGCGATCACGCTCCAGCCGTCTGGCAGCGGCACGGGGGCCGCTGACATCCCGCAAGCCATCAAAGGTGGTCGCCACGGCGCGGTAGCGGCGCAGAGCCGCCAGCAGATCGCCGCCGGCTTCGAGCTCATTCGCGGCCTGCAGGTCCGCGGCGTACAGCCGCTCGATCAGCACCTGGTCGCGGCTGCGCAGCCCCTGCTTCATCGCGATCAGCTCCATCCACTCGACGCCCTGGCGTGCCAACGGCTCAGGCATCCAGCTGTGGGGACCCGGGAAAACCTCCAGACGGTGCGGAAGCCCCCTCTCGTCGAACAGAGCATCGACGCGCCGCATCTCCCAGTAGTTGAAGTCCGCGTCCCCAGTGGTGGCGAAGCTTGCGAACGAGGTGGCGCTTGAGAACGTCCCGGGCGCCTCCCGGCCGCCGCTGGAGATGACCCCGGCGACCTTGCCGGTCTGTGTCGCCGCCACCCAGGCGAGGATCGCGGTGCCGGAAAAGCCCGCCATGTACAGCCGCCTGCGGTCGGTGGCATAGCGGAACGCCGCGTCGGGCAGCAGAGCGTTGATGGCCTGGATGCTCGGCCCGGTGGGCTCGTCGCTGCGGGTGTCGTTGGAGGACAGCAGGATCCAGCCGTAGCTCTCCGCCGCTTCGCGGAAGAGCTTGGCCGCCAGAACCGAGCGTCCCCTGGGATCCATGATCACCAGCGTTGGCCACCTGCGCTCGGTGGTATAGGCGGAAGGGAGGTAGAGGGTGTAGGTCTGGGTAGGGTCCTTCCGACAGGTCACACCCTCAACCAGCTGGCCGGTCGGGAACGCGTCCGCGGCCGGCGCCGCCGCGGCGAAGGTGACGGCCAGAATCCAGAGCAGCGCTCGCCACCGAAGCCGACCGGTCACATTGGCAACCGCGCGGCGCCCTGGCATCGGCCGGTGGACGCTGCGGCACGCGTTCGTCGCCATGGTCCGATGTGGTGCCATGACGTGTGATACGTGGCACCGGGGGCCGGGTTCCGTACCGTCGGGGCCCCGCCCGGTGCGCGTCACAGCAGGCGGCGGCCGTCCACCGTCAGCTCGTCGACGATGCCGACCACGACCGCGCGCACCGGGGCGTTCGGCGCTTCGAGCACCTGGCGCGCGGAGTTGCCCTCGTCGAGCACGAGTACGGTCTCCCCGGCACCGGCGTCGACTGTGTCGATGGCGATGACGTACCCTCCCGCCGGTTCGCCATCGGCGCCGAGGAGATCGACGATCAGGAGCCGGCGTCCGTCGAACACCGGCGAGTTGATGGTCGAAACTACCGTGCCCGCGATGCGGCCTATCTTCATGACCCGCTTCCGTCCACGGTATCGACGATGCCGACGATGGCATGGTCGACCGGAACGAAGGTGACCGGCAAGGCAAGCGCCGCCTCGCGGCTGGCAACGAAGTACACCAGCTCGCCGGGCCCCGCCATTGCCACGGCATCGGCGGCCACCAGCGGCCTGCCGCGCGCCTCGAGATCGCGAGCGAGCGGCTGCACGATGAGAAGCGGCACGCCCTCCAGATCGCGGTAGGTTGCGGTCGCAACGACGGTGCCGATGACACGACCCAGCTGCATCTCAGCCACCTCCGCCGATGCGGTCCTGGAACTCGGGCGTTGCCTCGAGGTTGGAGAGCATGTCTTCGTGGAACTGCGGGATCACCACCTTGGCCACCAGGGTATCGGGGCTCTCGAACACCGCGACCGCGAGGTCGACCGCAGCCTCGACATCGGCCACGTCGCCCGTAAACACGCAGTACGCCTTGCCACCGAGGCGGTCCGCGAGACGGATCTCCAGCAAGCCCACCTCGGCACCCTTGACGCCACGATCAGCTGCTCCAACGGTGGCCGCCACCGTGCGCGTCTCGACCACCCCCAGTGCCTCGCCGAGGATCCGCCCCCGCACGCCACGCAGGGCCGACAGCACATCGGGGTGAACGCCGGGCAGGAAGACATGGTCCACGAGCGCCTCGGCACCCGCCGCCAGCCCGGCGGCGAAAGCCTCCTCCACGCTCGCCACATCGCCGCCCACCAGCACCAGGTACTTTCCTGGGTGGACGGTGCCGGCATAGGCCACCTCGACCGGGGCGCGCTTGACCATGGCGTCGCCGGCGCGGACGCCGATGGCGATGGAGTCGAACTCGAGGAGAGCGATAGCCGGGTACATGGTCATACGATCCGCAGGCCGCCGGCGACCGTCATGCGGCGCTCACGCGAGAAACTGCGAGGGCGGGTCAGACCCTCACCCGTGGGGCTTGCGATCGAGAACGAGCTGAAGCCCTCGCCGCCGTCACCGAGCCCGGCCAGGTTGGCGGCATTGGCGACGAAGATGCTGACATCGATCTCGCGCGCCATGCGGGTAATGGCGTTGACGTCACGCGAGTAGATCGAGGCCGTGTGGCCGCAGCCGCGCTCGGCGCGAATCGCAAGGTCGATGGCTGCGTCGACATCCCTGACACGCACCACCGGCAGCACCGGCATCATCTGCTCGGTCCAGACCAGGCTGTGCTCCTTCGGCACGTCGGCCACCGCCAGCCGAATGTTGCCGTTGGCGCGAATACCGATCTCCGCCAGGATCGTGCCCGCGTTGAGGCCGATCCAGCGCGGGTTGATGCGCCCCGGTCGCTCGCCCTCGCCGAGCTCGGCGAAGATCACCCGCTCGAGGCGCCTCAGCTCGTGCTCGGCGAGCACGTGGGCTCCGTTTGCCGCCATCGCCCGCAGCAGGCCATCAGCAACCGACGCCACCACGAACACCTCCTTCTCGTCGGTGCAGATGAGGTTGTTGTCGAAGGAGGCCCCGCGCACGATCTCTCGTCCTGCGAGCTCGATGTCGGCGTTGGCATCGACCACCACCGGCGGGTTGCCCGGCCCGGCGAGGATTGCACGCTTCGAGGTCTTGCGCGCCTCTTCCACGACGCCGGGCCCGCCCGTGACCAGCAGGATCCGCACCCGCGGGTGGCGCATGAGACGCTGTGCGGTCTCGATCGTGGGCTCCGGCACCGCCGCGACGAGATCCGCAGGGCCGCCGGCGCTGGTGATCGCACGATTGATCCATCGGATGCACTGCACCGAGACCGCCTTGGCGTTGGGGTGGGCGTTGAAAACCACAGCGTTGCCGGCCGACACCGCAGCGATCGAGTTGTTGATGATGGTGGCGGTTGGATTGGTAGTGGGAGTGATCGCGCCAATGACGCCGAACGGTGCGTACTCGGTGAGGGTCAGCCCCTTGTCCCCGCTCCACACCTGCGGCTCGAGGTCCTCCGGGCCGGGCGTCTTGGCGATGACCAGCAGGTTCTTCAGCTCCTTGTCATCGGCACGGCCGAGGCCGGTCTCATCATGGGCCATTTGCGCCAGCTCCCGCGCCCGGGCCCGCATCTCACGGCGCACGGCATCGATGATCCGATGCCGCTGCTTCAGACCCATCGAGCGATAGCCCTGGAACGCCCTTGTCGCCGCGGCCACCGCCGCGTCGACGGTAGCGTGGATGCCGTCGCCGGGAGTCGCGGCCGGACCGGCCGCGGGCGACGGGGCCACGGTTGGGCCGGAGAGCTTCAGGCGCACCCGCTCGATGATGCCCTGGACCTCCTCTTCCGGTACCGTCAGCATGGCTGATCGCCCATCGATCTCACCCCCCGCTCCTCACGCCGGCCGCAGCGACGGGGCAACCTTCGATGACCGCCCCGAAGGACCGTCGGGCGCCCATCGCCATGGCTCCGGTCAGCTCGCCCACTCGCCGTCCGCCGGCGTCTTCCGGTAGACCTCCGCGCCCCCGACCTCCCAGCTGTCGACAATGGCCATGATGACGGCGTCGCACGGCCGGTCGCGCGTGGCCTCCGTCTGTCGCGCCGACGACCCCGAGGCCCACAGGACGACGTCATCGAGCCCTGCCCCGACGGCGTCCACCGCCACCACGTGGCCCCCGCTCTCGGACCCGTCGACGTCGAGCTGGCGTACGACGAGGAGCTTCTGCCCGGCCAGGCCTTCGTCCTTGCGGCTGGCCACCAGAGTGCCCGCTACTCGGCCGAGCAGCATCAGCCCTTGCCCTTGGCCTCGCCGGCGGCTTGGTCCGCGCGGCCGAGGGGCAGGACGGTATCGATGTTGGCGTGCGGCCGGGCAATGACATGGGTGGAAACGACCTCACCCACGGTCTGGGCGCCGCGGACGCCCGCATCCACCGCTGCCTTGACCGCCGCCACGTCGCCGCGCACGATCGCCGTGACATAGCCGCCGCCGGTCTTCTCGTATGACACGAACTCGACCTTGGCCGCCTTGACCATCGCGTCGGCGGCCTCCACCATGGCCGCAAAACCCCGAGTCTCGATCATGCCTAGCGCCTCAGCCATTGAGCTCTCCTTTCGGAACCGTCGTTGTCATGTCCTCGATCCGTGTTTCGGAGGCGAGGGCTCTTGCTCTCACTGGTTGTCCTCCTGCCGTCCCTCCACACCCTCGATCGCCGCCGCCGCCGCCCGCCACCCGACATCGATGTCTCGCTCCTCGCCGCCGAGGTAGACGCGACCCATGGAGCCGAACGCGCGCACCTCGAGGATGTTGATCTCCGCCGCCTTCTCCGCCTCGTTGGCGGCCAGCGCGGCGTACGCCGCTGGCTCCACCTCGAGCACATACAGGGTCTGCCCCGGAATGATCATGTGCCCGTGCCGCATGCGGTTGATGAGCTGCGCCTGGTGGTCGTCGAGGTGACGGATCACCTGGCTGGAGAGCACCCGCGGCTTGCGGCGGTCTGCCTCGGTCAGGCCGAGCTCGGCGAGGATCGCGGCGCCGGCGGCCCGGGTATCGGCCTGCGACTCCGAGTGCACCTCGAGGAGGCCGTAGTAGCGCTCGACGATCTGCATCCCGGGGCGCACATGCGTCGCCTTCAGGGCGACATCGGTGAGGCGGTTGATCTCAATCCCCGGTGAGATCTCGACGTACAGCGAGGCGTCGGCGGCCAGCGGCAGGAAGCCCTGCGCGATGGTTCCGAGGAACGCCGCGTACTGCGGCTGCAGTGAGTCGAGAAACACGTACGAACGAAGATCAATATGATTCACCGGAGCCTCCATCCTCGCCGGTCACGATGCGCACGCCCGCCGATGCCCCGATCCGGGTGGCGCCGGCGGTGATCATCTGGCGCACCTCCTCCGCGGTATGAATCCCTCCTGCGGCCTTGACCCCCATCCTCGAGCCTACGGTCTCCCGCATCAGGGCAACGTCGAACACCGTCGCTCCGCCGGGCCCGAACCCGGTCGAGGTCTTTACGAAGTGGGCGTGGCCCACCTGCGCCAGCCGGCAGGCGACAACCTTCTCCTCGTCGGTCAAATACGCGGCTTCGATGATCACCTTGTTGAGCGCCCCCACCTCCCGGCAGGCATCGCTGACACCGGCGACGTCCCGCCTCACGAGGTCGTGGTCTGAGCCCTTGAGAGCACCGATGTTGATGACCATGTCGATCTCACGCGCACCTTCTCGAAGCGCCCGGCGCGCTTCCATCGCCTTGATCTCGGGCGTGTTCGCTCCGAGCGGAAAGCCGACCACTGAAGCCACCGTCACCCGGCTCAATCGCAGCCTACGGGCGGCACGGGCCACCCACGCCGGGTTGATGCAGACGGCGGCGAAACGGTACTCGACCGCCTCGTCACAGAGGCGATCAATGTCCGCCGGGGTCGCGTCGGGGCGCAGCAGGGTGTGGTCGATGTAGGCGGCGAGGCCCTCTGGAACATCCGCCCCGTTGCCGCAGTAGCCGAGGCGGGCCGCCCCGTTGGCAACCACCTGGTCGGCGTGCTCGAGGCCCTGCTCCGAGTCCCGCCCCTCCAGTGCCGCAAGCACCTGGCGCGTTACCACCTCGATGAGCTCGTCGCGATCGATCATGAGCCGTCCCTCGGCCGCAGGTAGCGCTGCTCGATGTCGGTAATCAAACCGACTCTCCGTGCGTGGCGGCCCGGTCCCCACGGCGTCTGCAGCCACTCGTCGACGATTTGCCGGGCCAGGCTGTCACCCACCAGGCCGGCGCCGAGCGTGAGCACGTTGGCATGGTTGTGGTCGCGGCTGTTGCGGGCCGTTGACAGGTCGTGGCAGAGGGCGGCGCGAACGCCCGGCACCTTGTTGGCCACCATGCACGAGCCGATCCCGGCGCCGTCAATGACGATGCCCCAGCGGCAGGAACCACCGGCTACCAGGCGAGCCACCTCGTGGGCGAAGTCGGGGTAGTCCACCGAATTGGGGCCGCTGCAGCCGCAGTCGTGCACCGCCAGTCCCTGCTGCTGCAGGTGCTCGATCAGGAGCTGCTTGAGACGGAAGCCACCGTGATCGGCGCCGATCGCGATGGCCTCGCCCCCGCCGCTGGGATTGTCACCCTTGGCGCCGAGGGCGGCATCCACCACGCGACTCACGAGGCTTCGGACGTCGTCCTCGGTTGTCATCCGCCGACCTCACCAACCGTCGCCGGGCGCGGTCGCAGCGGCCGCCTCACCACGCCCTCCAGTCAAGCTCCCGCGACGCCCTCCGCTGCTGACTCGGCTTGCGCGTTGGCGGCTGAACGGTCTTCTGGCCCCGGCTTGCGAGCAGCCCGACGTAGCACCGCAGCTGGGCCGTTGCGACGTCGAGCGGCGCCAGGCTGCGGGAAACGCGGGCCTGGATCACCGCGCCCTCAACGACCGACAGGATCAGCCCTGCCAGAGCCCCCCGGTCGACACCCACCGCCAGGCGATCGCCGGCTCGGGCGAGCAACGCCTCCATTCCGTCCGACCAGGTGGCAAAGAGCTCCGAGAGCTTGGGTCTGACCTGGGGGTGGCTGCCGCCGAGCTCGGCGGCAAGGGTCCCGAGCGGGCTGCCGAGCCCAAAGCCGTTGTCCTCGAGGTGCCGGCGGTAGTAGCCGAGAACCGAGAAGATGCGCTCGATGGGGTCCTCGGTCGCGGCCGTTGCGGGCCCGAACACCTCGCCCTCGAGCACCTCGCCGACGTGATCCAGCACCGCCAGCAGCAGGTCCTCCTTGGTCGGGAAGAAGTGGTAGAAGCTGCCGCTGGTCGCTCCCGCCTGCTGCATGATCGCGTTAACGCCGGTCGCGGCGTATCCCTGGCGCCAGAACAGCTCAGCCGCGGTCCTGACCAGGCGCTCCCGGGTTGTCGATCGGCGTGCCACCGAGGTCAACCTCCACACTTTGATCGTTCTAAGTGGAACGATCTATACACATCATGATAGGGCCCAGAGGTTCCGCTGTCAATATCGACAGTCGTCGGCTCCCATGCGGCAGCAACTGCTTCTTGGGGTAGAGCTTTCTCTCCAGCTCGTGGAGGCTGGCGGCGACCCATGGGGCGAGTAGTGGGGCTTCGCTCGCAGCGTCGAGCTCGGCCAGCAGACGGCTGTACTCCTCCCGGTGTTGCACGAGGTCCGCGTAGTCGAGGAAGTTGTGAGGGTTGATCCAGCACCACGGGCGGTCGAGGAGGTCGGGCGAGCCGGCGGGGAGGATCATCTCCGACATTCCCTCCCTCCCGCACTACGTGCTCTGGCACGAGCGGTCCTCCGCAGCAGCCCCCGGGACCAGCCTCTCGGGCCGGTGACGGGGACCGGGTCTTGACAGCTGAGAATCACGATTCTATTTTCAGAACCCTGATTCCGACCTGCACTACGCAGCGGGATCTGCAGAGATGCGAGCAGCAACCCCAGCCGCAGGGCCGACAAGGCGGCTGGTTTCCCGCTGGGCCTGGCGACTGCTGCTGCAGGAGGTGCTGGATTGAGCACACGACGAGCCAGGGAGAAGGCACTGCGCCGAGAGCTGGTGCTCCAGGCCGCCGAGCGTGTGTTCGGACGCCGCCCGTTCCACGAGGCCACTATGCTGATGGTGGCCACGGAGGCAGACCTGGGGATGCAGAGCCTGTACGAGCAGTTCCCTTCCAAGCAGACCCTCTACGAGACCGTCATTCTCCACCGGGCTCGCACGTTCCAGGCACGGCTCGAGGAGGCGCTGGCCAGCCTCACGGATCCCCTCGATCAGCTCACGGCAGTCGCCCGGGTGCGGGCGCGGATGTTTACCGAAGCGCCAGCGTTCCTGCCCGTGTTCCTGGCAGAAAGGGTGCGCTGCAACTGGGGCGTGAGGTCGCGATCGAGCCGGCGGATCGGCGGCGTCATGAGGGAGGCCACGCACCGGCTACAAGGAATCATCGAGCGCGCCGTCGCCGACGGCAGTCTGCGGCGCGAGGAGCCTGACTTTCTGGTCCATCTCTTCAATGACACCCTTACGGCGGCCCTCTACGCTCACCGGAACCATCCACGGGAGGACATTGAAACATGCATCCAACGCGCCATTCGGGCCTTCCTCCACGGTACGGCAGCCGCGTCATGAAGGCCGTCCGCCTGTTTGCCGCGTACGCTCTCGTGGCGGCACCACTCACGGCCGCGGCCGCCGGCGCCGACGCCACCGCTGTCCTGAGCCTGTCGCAGGCGCTGCAGCGGGTCGCGAAGGGCTCCCTGGCTGCCTCCGACCGCGACCTCGACGTCGCGGCCTCGCGCCAGCAGACCCGCCAGGCCCGCGCCCGTCTCTACCCCACGCTCGACCTCTCGGGCGGCTTCACGGATCGTGACAGCCCGGTGATTGCAGTCTTCGGCGACTTCGAGGCGCCCCTGAACGACAACACCTACGCGCAGTCCCAGCTCGCCGCCCGCTACCTGCTGTGGGACGGTGGCGTGAGGAGCTCGTCGATCGAGGCGGCGCGTGCGTTAGAGGACGTCGCTGGCGACGCCGGCGACGCTCGCATCGTCGCCGCCCAGCTCGAGGGCATGGGGGCCTACCTGCAGGCGATGATCGCCAAGGCGCGGCAGGCCGCGGTTGCGAAGCGAATCGAGGCGGTACAGGGGCATCTCAAGGTCGTTCGCGACATGTTCGGACAGGGCATGGTGGCGCGCAACGATCTGCTCGAGACCCAGGTGCGTTTACGCACGGTCAAGGACCGGGCGCTCGAGCTGGCCGATCGGGAGACCACGGCAGTTCGGGAGCTCGAACGGATCATGGGGGAGGCGCCGGCCGACGCCGTGACGCTGCCCGATCGGCTGCCCGCGCCGCCGCCCTTGGCCGGATCACTCGACGAGCTGGTCAAGGCCTCCCTCGACCGCAACCCGGTGATCCGGGCGGCGCGGGCCAAGGTGGCGGCCGCCGCCAAGCAGGAGGCACTGCAGCAGCTGACCGGCCGGCCGAAGGTGTTCGCCGAGGCCGCGCACACCTATGAGCAGAACCCCTACATGCTGTATCCCAACTCGAACTACATCTTCGTCGGCTTCTCCTGGAACCTCATCGACGGCGGCGCCCGGGCCACCCAACGCGAGCGGGCCTCGCTCGAGGTGACGAAGGCGCAGCGAGACCTCGAGGAGGCACGACGCCGGGCCGCGAACGGCGTCGACAAGGCCTACCGGGAGTATCGCCAGGCCCTGCGAGAGGCGAAGACGGCGCGGGCCAACGTGGCCGCGGCCGAGGAGAACCTGCGCATCGAGGAGGATCAGTACCGGGCCGGCATGTCCAAGACGGCCGACGTGCTGGACGCGGAGGCACTCCTGGCCGAGAGCCGCTTCGCCCTGATCGCTCAGCACTACAACGCCTACCTCAAACAAGGCCGTCTGCTCGCGCTCTCCGGCGAAAGCCTGGTCGATTTCTACCGCAGCCTGGCGCCGAGCGCCGAAGCCAAAGGAGCAAGCTCATGAAGAAGTGGATCGGCCTCGCGGTGATCCTGCTGTTCGTCGCCGGCGGGGTCGTGACGTGGTTCTTCTACTGGAAGAACGCACAGCTGTACCCGAGCACCGACGACGCCTACGTGGCCGGCGACATCTACCAGATCTCGTCCAGGATCCCCGGCACCATCCTCAACCTCGATGTCGACGACAACCAGCCGGTGGCGAAGGGGCAGGTGGTGGCGACGATCGACCCCGAGCAGTACGACCGCGAGGTCGACCAGGCACAGGCGGCGCTGGCCCAGGCGCGGACCATCCCGGCCAGGAACCGAGCGAAGATCGCCGAGGCGCAGGCCGACGTCCAGGCGGCTTCCAGCGCCCTCGAGCTGGCGCGGGCCGACCTCGCCCGCTTCGCCGAGCTCGTCAAGAGGAGCTCGATTCCGAAGCGCGCCTACGATCAGGCGGTGACCGCGGAGCAGGTAGCTGCTGCGCGCCTTGCCGCCAAGCAGAAGGCGCAGGCCGCCGCTCAGGCGAGCCTCGACGTGAGCGAGAAGAGTGTCAAGCAGGCCGAGACCGGCGTCGCCGCAGCGCAACTTCGCCGCTCCTACTGCACGATCCTGTCGCCGGTGGCCGGGCTCGTCAGCGAGAGCACGGCCCAGGAGGGTCAGGTGGTGGCGCCGGGGCAACCCCTGTTCGCGGTGGTTCCGCTGCACGGGGATCACCTCTGGATCGAGGCCAACTTCAAGGAAACCCAGCTGGCGAGGATCCGCCCCGGTCAAACGGTGCGCTTTCACACCGACGTCGACCCGAAGCGGGAGTACCGGGGCGTCGTCGACAGCCTGAGCGCCGGGACCGGAGCAGCCTTTTCCCTGCTGCCGCCGGAAAACGCGACCGGCAACTGGGTCAAAGTCGTGCAGCGACTACCGGTCCGGATCGCGGTCGACCCGACCTCGATGGCCGGGCAGCCGTTGCGCCTGGGGCTGTCGGTTCACGTTGCCGTTGACACCGTCGATGCCGATCGGGAAGTCGGCGGCAGCAGGTCCGGGGCCACGGAGAGGGCGGGGGATGGGGAACGCCGCGTCCAATAAGTACCTCATCGCCCTGACGGCGATGATCGGCACCCTGATGGAGGTCATCGACACCTCGGTGGCGAACGTGTCGTTGCCCCACATGCAGGGGACGTTCTCCGCCGGCGTCGACGAGGTGACCTGGGTCATCACGTCGTACCTGGTCGCCAATGCGATCATTCTGCCGATCACCGGCTGGCTCGGCAACCGCTTCGGGCGCAAGCGCTTCTACATCACCTGCCTAGGCATCTTCACGCTTGCGTCCCTCGGCTCTGGGTCGGCGCCAACGCTGCCGTTCCTGATCATCATGCGCGTGCTGCAGGGGTTCGCCGGCGGCGCCATGGTGCCGATGTCCCAGGCCATCCTGCTCGAGTCCTTCCCCAAGGAAGAGCATGGCAAGGCGATGGCGCTGTTCGGGGTCGGCGTGGTGTTCGGACCGATCATCGGGCCGACCCTCGGCGGCTACATCACCGACACAATGACCTGGCGCTGGGTCTTCTACATCAACCTCCCGGCCGGTATTCTCGGGATCCTGCTGGCACTCCTCATCATCAAGGACCCGGCTTACATGCGGCGCCCGAAGGGACGGGTGGACTACTGGAGCTTCGCCTTCATCGCGCTCGGGCTCGGCTCGCTCGAGGTGATGCTCAACCGCGGCCAGCGCTACGACTGGTTCCACAGCAACTTCATCACCTTCTTCGCCATGTGCGCGGTGGTGGGCGTGGCTCTCTTCATCTGGCGCTCCTTCACCGCCGCCAACCCGCTGGTCGACCTCAGGCTGTTCGGGAACCGCGAGTTCGCCAGCGGCACCTTCCTCATGTTCGTGCTCGGCTTCGGCCTCTACGGGTCGTTCACGATGCTGCCGCTTTTTGCCCAGCAGCTGATGGGCTACACCGCCACCTGGGCCGGGCTCGTTCTGTCGCCGGGCGGTATTGCCTCGCTGCTGGCGATGGTCATCGTCGGCAACCTGGTCGGCAAGGTCGACACGCGCCTCCTGGTCCTCGTCGGCGCGCTCTTCAACATTGCCGCCCTGTGGCTGCTCCACGACCTCAACCTGCAGGTGGACTTCTTCTTCCTGATGCTGTCGAGGCTCCTGCAAGGTTTCGGCCTCGGCTTCTTGTTCGTGCCGATCACGGCCGCAGCCTTCGTTCGCCTGTCACGCGAGCAGACCGGCCAGGGAACCGGGCTCTTCAACCTCTTCCGTAACGAGGGCGGCTCGGTCGGCATCGCCATGGCGGCGACCGTGCTGGCTCGTCGTGCCCAGCACCACCAGACCCATCTCGTGGAGCACCTCACGCCCTACTCGCACCGCTTTCAGCAGCGGCTGGCGGAGGCCGCCCACGCCATCTTCGCCGCCTCCGGCCACGACCCGGTTACCAGCCGCAAGCTCGCCGGGGGGATCATGTACGGCATCGTGCGCCGGCAGGCCGCCGCCATGGCCTACGTCGACGTCTTCTTCATGCTCACCATCGCCTTTGTGGTCTTCCTGCCGTTCATCCTCCTGCTGGCGGGAAGGAACGGCCGCTCCACTCCCGACGAAATGCAGAGGGAGGCATGACCGGCGTCGTGCGCCGGCGGCGGCGGGGGGCCGGCCGAGGTCCGCTGGAGCGTTTTCGAGGCTCCCCTCCCACACATCTCTCCTAGATTCCGGCGAGGCCGGAGATCGCCCCGCTCACACGTCGCCGCAAGAAGCGGGCAGCGGCTCCCTCGTTGAGTTGGGGCCGGGGCACACAGGGTCGCGGTGAGAATCGCGACCCCAGCCGGCAGAAGGAGAGCTTCTGCAGGCCGCTGGCGCTCGTCCCGGCTGCGGAGTAGAGTGGAGGCAGGTACTTCGCCTGGTGATGAGGAGGAGGGGCCGAGTCAGGGCGCACCGGAGGGGGTTCGGTGCGATGAAGACAATGCAGCAGGAAGCGTCCGGCCGCCGGAGGGCGTTGCTCGCCGGCGTGATCGTGCTGGTGTCCGGCCAGATGGTGGTGGGCAGCGTTGCTCTGGCCCTGTCCCCGACTAAGACCATGACGCAGTACGCCCACCGCGTCTGGACCCCGGACGAGGGCTTGCCCCAGGTCACCGTCCAGGCGATGGTGCAGACGCGGGATGGGTACATCTGGATCGGCACTAGAGGCGGTGGGGTTGCCACCCTCGTCGGCAACGGCGTCAAGCGGTTCAACCTCGGACTCTCGGCCAACCAGGAGAACGTCAAGGCGGCGCACGAGGAGGCGGACGGCACGCTCTGGTTTGCGACTACCGGCGGCCTCATCCGGCTGGCCGACGGCAAGACGCTCGCCTTCACGATCCGCGACGGCCTCGCCGAGGACAACGTACACCAGGTCCTTGAGGACGACTCCGGCAATCTGTAGGTGAGCTCCAACCGGGGCATCATGCGGGTGGCGAAGGCCGAGGTCGACGCCTTCGCCCGCGGCGCGGTCCACACGGTCCACAGCACGCTGTACGGGCGTGCAGACGGGATGCTCAGCCGCGAGTGCAATGGCGGCTCACAGCCTGCCGGCTGCAGGACCAGCGACGGCCGTCTGTGGTTTCCAACCGTGCACGGCGTCGTCACGGTCGATCCGTCCAGCCTCGGCGGTAAGCCGTCCGCGCCGCCGGTTCTCATCGAACAGGCCCTGTTCGACGGCACCTCCTACGCCCTCGGCTCGAAGGCCGTCGCGCCGGCTGGGTCCCGCAGCTTCGAGATCCACTACACCGCCCCCAATTCCTGACTTCCGAGCGCGTCCGCTTCAGGTACATCCTGGAAGGCCTCGACCGCGACTGGATCGACGCCGGAAGCCGGCGGACCGCCTACTTCAACCGTCTCCCATATGGCCAATACCGCTTCCGCGTCACCGCCTGCATCGGCGACGGGGTGTGGAACCGGGACGGCGCCTCCTTCGACCTCCGGGTCAGGCCTCACTTCTACGAGACGACGCCTTTCCTCGCGATCGCCGCTCTCATGCTTATCGCAGCCGTAGGCGCCGGCCATCGGGTGAGAACGCGCCAGCTTCGCCGGCGACAGAGTCAGCTTGTGGCTGCCGTCGAGGATCGTACCCGCTCCCTCTCCGAGCTGGCGGCCGAGATGAAGGAGCTGTCCCTGCGCGATCCCCTGACGGGGCTGCGCAACCGCCGCTACCTGTTCGAGACGATCCAGCCGGTGATCCAGGACCTCGCGCAGCTGCGAGCGGCCGCGGCAGAGGGCCAGCCGTTCCGGCGAGGCATGGAGCACGGCTCTTCACTCGGCGTGCTGATGCTCGACGTCGATCACTTCAAGGAGGTCAACGACCGGCACGGGCACGAGTCCGGCGACCTCGTGCTGCGCGGAATCGCCGACGTGCTCACGGGGTGTATCCGTCCCCGAGACCTGGCCGTCCGCTGGGGGGGCGAGGAGTTCCTGCTGGTGTTGGTGAACACCGACAGCGCCTACCTGGCGGCCGTGGCGAAGAGAGTGCTGCAGCGCGTGGCCAGCGCCAACCTCACCACGATCGACGGCACGACGATCCGCCGCACCTGCTCCATCGGCGTGGCGTCGTACCCGTTCTACCCCGACCTCGATCGGGATCTGTCCATGGAGCAGCTTATCGCCGTTGCCGACCTGGGCCTCTACCTCGCGAAACACGAAGGACGCGACCGCTTCGTTCGCCTGGTAGCCGGAAACCTCATCCCGGAAGACGAGGGCGAAATCGGCCGCATGCTCGGTTCGACCGACGTGGCTCTCGGCGACGGCTACGTGGCGATCGATCAATGATGGACCACTTCCGACCAGAGGAATGAAGAACTGCCATGTGATGTTTCCTGATAGGGTTGACCGGAGTTCGGGGCCTTATTGTCTCTCCTGACCATCTCGACCGGACGGCGCGCGAGCGCTCGCGGCGCCGTGCTCGAGGCCTCGGCCCCTCTCGACACGCCGCCGGCAGGCTGCAGAATGCCGGAAAGGCGGGATGCGATTGTCTGAGCCGCTGCGAGCGCTGATTCTCGCGGCCCGGCGCGAGGATGCCGAGCTGATGCTGGAGGAGCTTCGCAGCCAGGAAGTCGTCGTTGAAGGCATCGTGGCTGACGGTGAGCGAGGCTTCCGCGCCGCGCTCAACAGCCGTTTCGATATCATTCTCGCCGACCCTACTCTGGCCTCGTTTCGCCCGCTGGAAGCGCTGGATGCGGTTGCCGCTGCAGGCCTCGAGATACCAATCATCTTTGTCTCCGACAGGGTTGACGAGCCGGACGACATCGACAGCATCAAGAACGGCGCAGCCGACTACATCCCTAAGAATGAGCTTGGCCGCCTGGGCACTGCCGTGCGTCGCGCGGTCGAACGACAGCGCCGGCGCGAAAGAACGCGGCGCAGCGATCGCGCGCTGCGGGACAGCCGGACCGAGCTCAACGCGGTGTTCGAGAGCGCACCGGTCGCGATCTTCCTGGTGGACAGTGAAAGAAGAGTCGTGAAAGCCAACCGCGCCGCCGAGGACATCACCGGGCATTTGGCGAGCGAGCTGCAGGGAATGACGACCGGCGATGCTCTCGGCTGTCTTCATGCCCTTGACGACCCGCGCGGCTGCGGCTTCGGACCCGACTGCTCGCGCTGTGTCGTGAGACGGGCCGTGCTGGACACCGTCGAAACCGGTACTCCCCATTACGGAGTGGAATGGGTCGCTCCTGTTATGCGCGGCGAGGCCGTGGAGCCTCGGAGCTTGCTGATCTCCTCGGCACCGGTCGAGACGTCACGGGGGCGGCTGGTGATCGTCTCCGCCAACGACATCACCGAGCGCCGGGCCGCCGACGAGCGCTTTCAGTTCCTGAACCGTGTTCTGCGCACGATTCGCGAGGTCAACCGCCTCATCGTCCACGAGCGCGACCATGACGCCCTGCTGGGCGAAAGCTGCCGGATTGCGGTCGAGGAGGGCGGGTTCAGGATGGCCTGGATCGGCCGTGCGGACCTCGCGGCACAGACCGTCGATCCGGTCGCGAAAGCGGGCGCCGAGGAGGGGTACACGGAGCTCGTAGGCATCCGCCTCGATGGCTCGCCGCGAGCCCGCGGCCCTTGCGGTACCGCGGTGCGGGAGGCACGGCCGGTCGTCATCGACGACACATCGACCGATGCGTCGTTCGCACCATGGTGGGACGCGGCGAAGCAGCGCGGCTACCGCTCGGTTGGCTCGTTTCCGATCCTCGTCGGCGGCCGCACCTGGGGTGCAATGAACGTCTACGCCGGGCAACCAGCGGTGTTCGGTGACGAGGTTGTCGCCCTGTTCGAGGAGCTGACCGCCGACCTCGGTTTCGCGCTCCTGGCTCTCGAGATCGAGGAGCGCCGCCAGGGCGCCGAGGAGGCGTTGGCCGCTTCCGAGGCGCGGTATCGGGAGCTGACCGACTTCCTCCCGCAACCGGTGTTCGAAACAGACCTCGAAGGCCGAGTGTTGTTCGCCAACGAGACCGCATTCCGGAGGTTCGGATTCACACGGGAGGATGCCAGGAAGGGCATCTCTCTCTCGGATGTGCTGCTGCCTGAGGACCGCGCCGACGCACGCTGGCGGATGGCACAGCTGGCCGCGGGCGAAAACGTCGACATCCGCGAGTACTCGCTCGTCCGCAAGGACGGCACCACGTTTCCCGCCCTGATCTACAACTCCGCGATCGCCCACGACGGCCAGGTGGTCGGGTTCCGTGGCCTGATCGTCGATATCACCGACCGCAAGCGCGCCGAGGAGGAGCTGGCCGCCTCGGAGCATCAGTATCGGGCGCTGTTCGAGGGCGCGAACGACGCCATCATCATCTTCGACCCCGACACCGAGGCCATTCTCGAGGCCAACCCCCGCGCCTGCGAGCTGTACGGCATTCCCCACAAGGACCTCGTTGGGATGAGCCTCAAGACGATCAGCGAGGACGTGGCGCGAGGCGAGGCACAGATCCGCGAGCTGCTGCGCGAGGGCGGCCTGCGGAACTTCGAGACAATCCAAGTGAAGAGCGACGGTTCGCCGATCGACCTGCTCGTTAACTCCTCGGTCATCGACTACCGAGGGCGTCCAGCCATTCTCAGCATCAACCGCGACGTGACGGAGCTCCACCGGCTTGAGGAGCAGCTCAGGCAGTCGCAGAAGATGGAGGCCGTTGGCCGCCTCGCCGGCGGCGTCGCCCACGACTTTAACAACCTGCTGCAGGCGATGCTGCTGCAGGCGCAGGTGCTGAGCATCGCGCCCGGAGACCAGCGGTCGATCGCGGCCACGGCGGAGGAGCTCGAGGACCAGATCAAGCGCGGCGCCGCTCTCACCCACCAGCTGCTGCTGTTCTCGCGCCGCGAGGCGAGCCGGACGGAGGCGTTGGACCTCAACGAGGTGATCGACGACGCCGTCAGCCTGCTGCGCCGCCTGCTGCGCGAGAACATCCGCCTCACGCTCGAGACGGCGGAGGGCCCACTCCCCGTCAAGGCCGACCGCGGCCAGCTGGGCCAGGTCCTGATGAACCTAACGATCAACGCCGGCGACGCAATAGCCGACCGCGGAGTGGTCACGATCCGGTCCGGCTCGGGCGACGACGGCACGGTCTGGCTGGAGGTCGCAGACACCGGCGAGGGGATCCCCGAGGACGCCCGCGAAAAGCTGTTCGAGCCGTTCTTCACCACCAAGGAGGCCGGCAAGGGCACCGGCCTCGGCTTGTCGGTCGTGCACGGTATCGTCTCTCATCACGGCGGCCGCATCGAAGTCGAGAGTGTCCTCGGGGAGGGCAGCACGTTCCGGATCCTGCTGCCTCGCGCGGCCGTATCGCAGACCGCGTCTCCCGGCGGCGCCACCGGCGAGCCGAAGGACCTGCCGCGTGGGAACGGCGAGCGCGTGCTGGTGGTCGAAGACGAAGACGACGCGCGCGAGGCCTTCGAGAAGATGTTGACGGGCCTCGGCTACGAGGTCTTGACCGCCGCCAGCGCCGAAGACGTCGACGAGCTGCCGCCCGACGGGCCCGTCCACCTCCTTCTCACCGACCTGGTCCTGCCCACGCTATCCGGCGCCGAGCTGGCCCGCGAGCTCGCCGCCCGCTGGCCGGAGATGAAGGTGATACTCATGTCGGGGTACACCGAGGATGAGACGGTTCGCGCCGCCATCCGAGAAGGCAGCGTTCGCTTCCTGCAGAAACCCTACGGCCTCGCGACCCTCGCCCGCGCCGTGCACGACGCGCTCAACGGCTCGTAGCCTGCCTTCGCCTCGGCGGTCAGGTCAGCTCCCGGTCCGCGCCGCCATCGCCGCCAGGAAGCGCCTCTTGTTCTCCAGGATCTCCTCCTTGAGCGCCGCCGCCTCGCCGCTCTGCAGCCGGGCCACCGGACGACCACTTCCGAAGTGCTCGCGGACGATCTCGGCCACGTCGTCGACCTGGACCCGGGAGTACCACACGCCCTCGGGGTAGACGACCATGTTGGGGCCACGCTCGCACAGGCCGAGCGAGCCGCAGGTCGTGATCTGGACGTTGTCGTGCAGGCCGGCCTCGTGGATTGCCGAGCGCAACGCCTCCAGCACCTGCTGGCTGCCGCTGGCCGCGCAGCACGGCATCTCGTCCGGCTTTTCCTGGGTGCAGACGTAGACGTGATACTTGAAAGGCTCCATGACATCCCTCCTACAGGGGACCAGGCGATCGTCGCGGTGCCGGCCCCCCGTCGGATTCCACTCTACTCCTCCACACCTACCCAACATGTCCGGGCTCGCACCACCTCGTGGCCGTCGGAGGTGCGGACCAGGCTGTGCACGAAACGGCCTTCCCCGTCGCTGGTCCGTGCGACGACCGCCTCGAGCGTGTCTCCGACCGCCACCTCGGCCCGGAACTCCACCTCGACCTCGGCCGGCGCGCAGGAGGCGAGCGTTGCATTCGGCGCGCCGTTGAGCACCATGCGCAGCAGGGCGACGTTGTTGACGTGGTGGTTGACATCGAGGTCGGAGAAGCGGGCGGTAAACTCCGCGACGCGCTCGCCCGCCTCGGCGGAGGGCAAACGGGCGAAGTCGTCCACCAGGGCCCGTCCGGGCGCAGCCTGCGCCACCCTCTCGATCTCCGCCGGCGGCCGGATCGGCCGGCGGGACGCGAGGTTCAGCAGCAGCCAACCGGAGGTGGCCACTGCGACCGTTTCGCCCCCGGGGTCGAAGGCGCGGAAGTCACGTATCGCGTACAAGCGGTGCACCCCGGCCGGCCAAGTCACGAGCCGGACCACCGAGCCCCATTCCGGCTGGGCGTCGAGCCGTAGGTGAAGGCGCGACAGCACCCACGTGAGCCCGCTCGCCGCCAGCTCCTCGATCGCCCAGCCGAGGGCCCGGGCGTGCTGCCCGGCCGCCTCCTGCAGCCAGTCGCACAAGGTTGGAACGGCCAGGTGCCCCCGCATGTCGACCTCGTATGCCCGGACCTCGAACTGCTGCTCCCACACCGTCGATGGCTCCATGCCAGCCTCCCGCACCGGATGGTACCGCAGAGCCACCTTGCTCCCGGGTCTTGACATTCGGCTTGATCGGCCCTATAACATGACCGACTGGTCGGTCGGATTATTAGACCGACGGCGGGAGAGGAGCCATGACGCCACGTCCACCACGGCCGGATCTCAGGGATCGGAAGACGCGCGCCATCGTCGAGGCTGCCGCGACCGTGTTCGCCGAGCGCGGCTTTCGAGCCGCCAGGGTCGCCGATATCGCCGACCGCGCCGGCATCGGCAAGGGAACGGTCTACGAGTACTTCCGTAGCAAGGAGGAGCTCTTCCTCGCCGTCTTTGACGCCTTTGGACTGGGCACGCTCGATGCCGTCGCGGCCCGCCTCGAGCCTCGTCCGGCTTCGGCCGTGGCATTCCTGCGGGAGTTCGCCGATGCCACGCTGGCCTCCTGTCAGGAGGCGCTGTACCTCTACCCGTTGACGATGGAGTTCTGGTCGGCGGCGGCGACCCCAGAGTTCAGAGACCGCCTCATGGAGGAGTTCAAGAAGCTGTACGCCGGCTACCGTGGAGTGCTGGCGGACGTGATCCGCGAGGGTCAGGCCACCGGCGAGATCGCGGCCGACGTCGATCCCGACCACACCGCGGCGGCCATTGTCGGCGCCCTCGACGCGCTCTTCCTACAGGCCTGGTTCGATCCCGGCTTCGATGCGGTGGCGGCGGGAAAGCACTTCGTCGACGTGATGCTGCGTGGGATGGCCATCGAACCTTCGGCAAACGCAGCTGGTTCAGAAGAAAGGGCAAGGAACACAACATGAAGGCTTCCGCACCCAGCGTCTCCATGGTTCTGGCAGCCGCCCTCACCATCCTGGCGGCCTCGATCCCCTCCTCCGCTGCGGATGACCCCGCGGCCATCGTCAAGGGGGCCATCGACTACTGGCGGGACGTCTCCTCGTTCGCGGTCGTCGAGATGACCGTGCACCGCCCCGACTGGGAGCGCAGCTCCCTGATGCGGGCCTGGACACGGGGTGAAAAGGACTCGCTAGTCCGCTTCGTCAAGCCCGCCCGCGACGCCGGCAGCGCGACGCTCAAGGTCGGTGACGACATGTGGATCTTCTCCCCCAAGCTCAACCGCGTGATCAAGCTGCCGTTCAGCATGATGGCGCAGAGCTGGATGGGGTCAGACTTCTCCTACAACGACCTTGCCAAGTCGGACCAGATCATCCAGAACTTCACCCATCGCCTGGTCGAGACCCGGAAGCAGGGCGGCCACACCGTGTACGTGATCGAGTCGATCCCGCGCCCCGACGCCCCGGTCATCTGGGGCAAGGAGAGGCTGACCATCCGCGACGATCGCCTGCTCCTGGAGGAGACGTTTTTTGACCAGGATGGCAAGCCGGTCAAGCGCTTGCGGGCTGTCAAGATCGGCAAGCTCGGCGGCAAGCTCTACATGACAACCATGCGCATGGAGAAACTGGACGAGACCGATCACTGGACCGAAATCACCTACCGCAAGGCCTCCTTCGGGCTGTCCCTGCCCGACGCGCTCTTCACCCTGTCGAACCTGCGCAACCCGCGCCCAGACTGGGAGCGGCAGTGACCGCCCGCGACGCCGGCTCGCCCCTCTCGCCGCAACGGCCCGGCTTCCGCCTCTACTTGCGGCTGGCCTGGCGCAACTTGTGGCGCAACCCACGGCGCACGCTGCTGACCCTGTCGGCGGTCGCCTTCGCCGCCGTCGTCCTGGTGTTCATGGTGTCGATGCAGCTGGGAGGCTACGGCGCCATGATCCGCGGCGCGATCGGGGTGTTCACCGGCGATCTGCAGGTCCAGGCTCACGGCTACCACGCCAAGAAGCGCCTGCGCACTGCTATCGGCGATGCCGCCGAGGTCGAGGCCCGAGTGGCGACGGTGCCGGGAGTGACCGCTATCGCCAGTCGCGCCGAGGCGTACGCCCTGGTGTCCTCCGCGAGCCGCACCTACGGCGCCATGATCGTCGGCGTCGAGCCGACGAAGGAACCGTCAGTATCGACCATCCCGCGCACGATCCGGAAGGGCCACTACCTGTCCGGACCGTCCGCCGACGAGGCGGTTGTTGGGCAGGCCCTGGCCTCGAACCTCTCGCTCACGGTCGGTGACGAGATCACGGTCCTCGGTCAGGGGCTCGACGGCTCGCTGGCGGTGGCCGCTCTGAAGGTCGTCGGAATCTTCTCGAGCGGCGTTCCCGAGCTCGACCGCCAGACGGTGGAGATGCCGCTCGCCTCGTTCCAGTCCTCGTTCCTGCTCGGCGACCGGGTCCACACGATCGTGGTCCGGACCAGCGGCCTCGAGGCGGTCCCCCACGTCGCCGCCGCCATAACTACCACTCTCGCCCAGCACCGCGGCCTGGTGGTGCTGCGCTGGGACCAGCTCCTCGAGGGTCTCAAGCAGGGGATCGCGATGGACGCCGCAGTCGGGTGGTTCCTGTACACCGCGCTTGTCCTGGTGGTCACCTTCAGCATCCTCAATACCTTTCTGATGTCGGTCCTCGAGCGCACACGGGAGCTTGGCGTCCTGCTCGCACTCGGCACCCGTCCGAGGTTCCTGAGCCGTGTCGTGGTTCTCGAGTCGGCGATTCTGCTGCTGCTCGGCCTCGCCTTCGGCACGCTCGCCGGTGCCGGCCTGACCGCTTACGCCGGCGTGCACGGCATCGCATTCTCGTCGAGCGAGGAGCTGCTCGCACAGTGGAGCCTACCCGCCCGCCTCTACCCCAGGCTGGATCTCCTCTCCCTGACCCTCGGACCGGCGGCGATCTTGCTCGCAACGATGGCCGCGGCGTTGTTCCCGGCCCGGCGCATCCGCCGGCTCCGTCCGGTCGACGCGATGAAGGCGGTGTGACCGTGGCTCAGCTTGCCCTCCTGCTCCGCCTCGCCCGCCGCAGTGTGCTCCGCAACCGGCGCCGGACCCTGATCATCCTGGTCGCCATCGGCGTTGCCCTATGGGCCATGATCTTCTTTGCCGCCCTCACCCGGGGGTGGGAGAACGACGTGGTCCACAACGCCATCTTCACCCTCACCGGCCACCTCCAGGCGCACGCTCCCGGTTACCGCGACGACCCCTCGGTCGACCACACCATGAGTACCCCGGGCAGCGCCGTCATACGCCTCCTGGACAACCCGGAGGTCGAGGCCTGGGCCCAGCGCGTTCGGGTGCCGGCGGTGGTGATGAGCGAGCACGACACCGCCGGCGTGACGCTGGTCGGCATCGACCCCGCGGCCGAGCGCGGGCTATCGTTCATCGCCGACGCGGTGCACCGGGGCAGGTACCTGGACTCGCCCGACGACCACGGGATCCTGATCGGCCGCGCCCTCGCTGACCGGCTCGGCACCGGCCTCGGCAAGCGGGTGGTGGTGATGAGCCAGGGCACCGATCACTCCGTCGCCGACCTGGGGTTCCGCGTCGTCGGGCTGTTCGAAGGGGACCGGGAGGCCACCGAAATGGCCTACGTGTTCGTGGGCCGCGGGACCGCCGCCACCATGCTCGGTCTCGGGGACCGGGTGTCGGAAGTCGCGGTGATGCTCCGCGACCGCCGCCGGCTTCCCTCCTTCGTGGCGCGTCTGCGCGCGGCCGCCCCCGGCCTCGAGGTCCAGCCTTGGACAACCCTCGAGCCGATGGCGCAGGCAATGGTGGCGCTCGGCCAGGCGTGGATCTGGATGTTCTTCATCGTCATGTATGTCGCGATGGCGTTCGGCCTGATCAACACCATGCTGATGGCGGTCATGGAACGAACCCGCGAGTTTGGCATGTTGCAGGCGCTCGGTATGCGGCCCCGCCTGATCCTGACCCAGGTGGTGTTCGAGTCCTGCCTCCTGCTGGCCGCCGGGACCGTGGCCGGGGTCGGCCTGGCCGCCGGGACCTTGGCCCTGCTGCACGGCGGCATCAACCTGTCGTTCCTCGCCCAGGGCGCCGAGATGTGGGGCATGGGCAAGGTCATCTACCCGGCTGCCGCTGCCGGCGACGTGATCGGCGCGGTGGGCCTGGTCGTCGTCCTCGGGGTGCTGTCCAGCGTCTACCCGGCCTGGCGAGCTGCGCGCCGGGTCCCGATCGAAGCCATCACCAGGAACTAGGAGCTCGCCCATGACCGACATCGTTGCCTGCCACGGCCTGTCCAAGACCTACCGGCCCGACTACCTGGCCGTCGACGCACTGACCGACATCGAGCTGAGCATCGCCGAGGGCGAGTTCGCAAGCCTGGTCGGTCCCTCGGGGTCGGGCAAGACCACCCTCCTCAACCTCATCGGCGGCCTCGACTCGCCGACCGCTGGCGAGGTCTACCTGCGGGGCCGCCGGATCGACACCCTCCCCCCGGGCGAGCTGGCGGACCTGCGCCTGAACCACGTCGGCTTCGTGTTCCAGGCGTACAACCTGATACCGGTTCTGACCGCGCGCGAGAACGTCGAGCTGGTGATGGAGCTGCAGGGTATCGACGCCACCGGCCGCGCCCGGCTGTCACGCGACATCCTCCACGAGGTCGGCCTCGAGGGTCTCGCCGACCGGCGACCGGCGGAGCTGTCCGGCGGCCAACAGCAGCGAGTCGCGGTGGCGCGCGCGATCGTGTCGCACCCGGCGGTGGTGCTCGCCGACGAGCCCACCGCCAACCTCGACTCGCAGACCGCTTCGAGCCTGCTCGAGCTGATGCGGGAGCTCAACGAGCGGCACGGGATCACGTTCATCATCTCCACCCACGACCCGATGGTGATGGAGTTCGCCAGGCGGCGGGTGATGCTGCGCGACGGGCGGGTCGTCGACGACACGGTGGCCGCTTGAGACGGGCGGTCCTCGCCCTCCTGGCCGTGATGAGCACGACCGCGATCGCTGCCGGCGGCGGACCGGAGCTGCACGGGCACGTCAAGCTGCAGTCGTCGCTGCAGCTCTTTCGTCCCGACGACCTCGGCGCGCTGCTCGCCGGCTCCCACGCCGACGACTCGACGCTCGACCTTCGGCTCGACACCGTGTGGCGCCGCTCCCGCTGGGACCTGGCGGCGGACGCCCAGCTGCTGGCGCTCGACGGGGACAGTGTCGGAGCCCGCAACAACCCGCTCGGCAGCGAGCTCGCGGGCTTCCTTCTCGGTGTGCCGACGCCGTCCGACGAGCGCCAGTGGCTCGACCTCAGCCACACGTTCTCCAGCACCGGCTCACGGCTCGTGTTCGGGCGGCTGGATCGCCTCTCCGTCGGCTACACCGGGGACCGGTTCGTGATGCGTCTCGGGCGGCAGGCGCTGAGCTGGGGCGGCGGCCTCGTCTTCCAGGTCCTGGACCTGTTCAACCCATTCCCGCCGACCGTGATCGACACCGACTACAAGCCCGGCACCGACATGCTCACCGCGCAGTGGCTGCTCGCCGGCGGTGACGACCTGCAGGCAATTGTGGTGCCGCGCCGCCCGGGGCCCGGGCGACCGGTCGCCGCCGATGCCAGCTCGCTGGCGGTCAAGTGGCACCACTTCGCCGGCAGCACCGAGATCGAGCTCATGGGCGCCAGGCACTACGGTGACACGGTGGCCGGCGCCGGCGCCAGCGGCAACCTCGGTGGCGGTGTGTGGCGGGTCAACGTCGCCTACACCGCTCTCTCGGGCGGCGGCGGCGCCACCTCTTTCGTCGCCAACCTTGACCGCTCGTGGGTGTGGCGAGGAAGAAACGCGTACGGCTTCGTCGAGTACTTCCGCAACGGCTTCGGGGTCGACTCCCTCGACCGCGACGTGGCCGCGCTGCCGGTTCCCCTCGTTGGCCGTCTCGCGCGCGGCGAGCTCTTCAACCTCGGCCGCGACGAGCTCGCCGCCGGGCTCCAGCTCGAGTGGACGCCGCGCCTGACCCTCAAACCGACCGCCATCGTGAACCTCGATGACCTCAGCTCGATGCTGCTTCTCAGGGTAACCTTCGACTGGCTCCAGAACCTGCAGCTCGACGCCGGCCTGCAGGCAGGCGCCGGGCCTCGCAGAACCGAGTACGGAGGCGTCCCGGTCAGCCCCCTCGGTGCCTACGCCGCCCCCGGCCGCCGCATCTGGCTCCGCCTCTCCCGGTATTTCTGAGCTGAGACGCCTCCCCCAATCTACTCGTTGACGCCTCAGCTAACGCTGAACCGGCTACCGCCGTAGCGGTCCGCATGGCGCACCAAGAACCGGTTGTTTCAGACCTCTTGAGGCCCGGCCGGCGCCCCCGTTCGCAGCGAAATTTGCGAGACGGGTGTCAGATGTGCGTTTTCTCGCGCCGGAGCACGTCGCAGGCGTACCTGCAGGTACGTTGGAGACGGGCGACAAGCGAAAAACGCACAGATGATCCCGTATCGCGGATTGCAGCCGAACGGGGGTGCCGGCCGGGCCTCTTGACACCTTCACACCAAGTTCACATCGTCGCCCTACAAGGGTTTCGCCGGACGGGCCGGAGTCGCCGACCCGGCACCGGAACAACGACCAAGCAAGGAGACACGACGATGACACGGAGACTTGGCTGGCTGACGCTGATCGCCCTCGTGGCACTCGCCCTGACGGCCGGAATGGCCGCGGCACAGAAGACCCTCAACGGGGCCGGCGCGACCTTCCCCTACCCCGTGTACGCCAGATGGGCGGCCGCCTACGCCGCGCAGACTGGGGTCAAGCTCAACTACCAGTCGATCGGGTCCGGTGGCGGGATCGCCCAGATCAAGGCCAAGACGGTCGACTTCGGGGCTTCCGACGCGCCCCTGACCAAGCAGGAGCTCGACGAGATCGGGCTCATCCAGTGGCCGATGATCATGGGCGGCGTGGTGCCGGTCCTCAACATCCCCGGAATGGCGCCAGGACAGCTCAAGCTCACACCCACCCTGCTCGCCGACATGTTCCTCGGCGAGGTGACGAAGTGGAACGATCCCCGGGTCGCGGAGGTCAACCCCGGCGTGAAGCTGCCCGACCTCGCGGTTACCGTGGTGCACCGCGCGGATGGTTCCGGCACCACCTGGATCTTCACCAACTACCTCGACAAGGTGTCCCCCGCGTGGCACACCAGGGTCGGCACCGCAAAAGCGGTGTCCTGGCCGGTCGGGGTCGGTGGCAAGGGCAACGAGGGCGTGGCTGCCTACGTGCAGCGCATCAAGGGCTCGCTCGGCTACGTCGAGTACGCCTACTGCCTGCAGAACAAGATGACCTACGCCAAGCTGCAGAACGCCGCCGGCAACTTCGTCGATCCCACCAGCGAAAGCTTCCAGGCGGCCGCCGCCAACGCCGACTGGAAGGACGCGCCCGGCTTCTACCTGGTGCTCACCAACCAGCCCGGCGCCGACAGCTGGCCGATCACCGGCGCCTCTTTCATCCTGTTCTATAAGAGCCAAACCAACATGGTGAAGGCCAAGGCGGTGCTGAGCTTCTGGGCCTGGTGCTACGCCAACGGCCAGAAGATGGCCGAGGACCTCGACTACGTCCCGATGCCGAAGGCCGTGGTTGACCTCGTCGAGACGAGCTGGCGCGCCGACATCCTCGCCGGCGGTCAGGCCGTGTGGAAGTAACGACCGCTGATCGGGGGAGGAGGGCGGCCATCGCCGAGGTGGTTGCCTTCCCGGGTAGGACAATGCAGAGAAGGGTCCACACCAGGGCGCAAGCCCTCGCCGAAAGTACGTTCCACGGGACCGCGCTGACCTGCGCGGTCTTCGTGCTCGTCGCCATGGTGGCGATCTTCGCCGAGCTGGTCAGGAACTCGCACCTGTCCCTCGCGAAGTTCGGCTGGGGCTTCCTGACCTCGGCGGCTTGGAACCCGGTCACCGGCGATTACGGCGCCGCCAGCAGCATTTTCGGCACCCTCGTCTCGACCGCGATCGCGCTCCTCATCGCCGTCCCCCTCAGCCTCGCTATCGCCCTCTTTCTGGTGGAGATGGCGCATCCCAGGGTGGCCCGCCCCGTCGGCTACGCAATCGAGCTGCTGGCCGCCATTCCGAGCATCATCTACGGCATGTGGGGGCTGTTCGTGCTCGCCCCGTTCATGGCGGATCACGTGCAGCCCTACCTGCAGAGGGTCTTCGGCAACCTGCCGCTGTTTTCCGGGCCGCCGATGGGCATCGGCATGCTCAGCGCCGGCCTCGTCCTTGCGCTGATGGTGCTGCCGTTCATCACCGCAGTGGTACGGGACATCTTCGCCCTGGTGCCGACGGTGATGAAGGAGGCGGGCTACGGCATGGGCGCCACCACCTGGGAGGTAACCCGCAAGGTGACCCTGCGCCACGGCATGCGCGGCGTCCTCGGCGGCGTCTTCTTGGGGCTCGGGCGGGCGATCGGCGAGACCATGGCGGTGACCTTCGTGATCGGCAACGACCACCGCATCGCCGCGTCGCTGTTCGCGTCCGGGAACACCATCTCGTCGACGCTGGCCAACGAGTTTACCGAGGCCTCACAACCGCTCTACCTGTCGGCGCTGGTCGAGCTCGGGCTGATCTTGTTCGTCATCACGTTCCTGATCCAGATCGCGGCCCAGCTCTGGCTCAAGCGCATGTCGCGCCGTCTCGGGACCGACAAGTGAGGCGCCGCCCCTCCTGGCCGCGCAAAGTGACCGACGCCCTCGTCAAGACGCTGGCAGCGTTGTCGGCGGCGCTCGGCATCGTCGCCCTGGGATGGATCCTCTTCATCATTCTGCGCCACGGCGCCAGCGCCCTCAACTGGGAGTTCCTGACCAGCCTCCCGTCGCCGCCGGGCGTCGAGGGAGGCGGGCTCGCGAACGCCATGATCGGCACCGCCCTCATGACCCTGCTGGCGTGCGCCCTGGGAGTCCCTATCGGGCTCATGGCGGGGGTCTACCTGGCCGAGTTCGGCCGTGGCAACAGGTTCGCGATGCTGGTCCGCTTTCTGGTCAACGTGATGATGGGCATCCCGTCAATCATCGTCGGGCTGTTCGTCTACACGATCATGGTCCGCCCGGTTGGCCACTTCTCCGGCTGGGCCGGCGCCGTGTCGCTGGCGCTGCTGATCACGCCGGTCGTGGCGCGCACTACCGAGGACATGCTCGCCCTCGTTCCCAACGCCTTGAGGGAGTCCGCGCTCGCGCTCGGCGCGCCGCACTGGCGCAGCACGATTCAGATCCTGTTCCGTGCCGCCAAGGCGGGGCTCCTCACCGGCGTCCTGCTGGCGGTGGCGAGGGTCAGCGGCGAGACCGCACCGCTGCTGTTCACGGCCCTCAACAGCCCGTACTGGCCGCAGTCCCTCAACGGGCCGACCGCCAACCTCACCGTCACGATCTTCAACTACGCAATGTCGCCGTACCCCAACTGGCAGCAAGCCGCCTGGGGCGCATCTTTTCTGATTACCGCGGGCGTGCTGGTGCTGACCATCGTATCGCGCGCCCTGGCTCGGGAGAAGAAGTGATGAACAGCCCCTCCGTCCCCCACACGCCTCCCCTCACCCAGCCCTGGCTGAAGCCTGCCGTCAAGCCCCACGCGGCGCCGGCGGCCAGCGAGACCAAGATCTCCGTGCGCGGCCTGGACTTCTTCTACGGCGATCATCAGGCACTCTATGACAACAGCCTGGAGATCCCCGTGGGCACGGTGACCGCCATCATCGGCCCGTCGGGCTGCGGCAAGTCCACCCACATCCGGGTGTACAACCGCATCTTCCAGCTCTACCGCGACCAGCGGGCGAGCGGCGAGGTGCTGCTTGACGGCGAGAACGTCCTCGCGCCGGGAGTTGACCTCATCGAGCTGCGACGGCGGGTCGGCATGATCTTCCAGAAGCCGACGCCGTTCCCCCTGAGCGTATACGAGAACCTCGCCTATGGCCTCCGCCTCCACTACAAGGTGAACCGCTCCGAGCTCGACGGCAGGGTCGAGCAGGCACTCCGTGCCGCCGCCCTGTGGGACGAGGTCAAGGACAAGCTGCACCGCTCCGGGACCGCTCTCTCGGGCGGTCAGCAGCAGCGTCTCTGCATCGCGCGCGCGATCGCGGTCGAGCCGGAGGTACTGCTGATGGACGAGCCCACCTCCGCTATCGACCCGGTTGCCACCGCCCGCATCGAAGAGCTGATCAACGAGCTCAAGCAGCAGTACACGATCGTCATCGTCACCCACAACATGCAGCAGGCAACCCGGATCTCCGACTTCACCGCGTTCTTCTTCGAGGGCCGGATCATCGAGTTCGGGCCGACGGTCCAGCTGTTTACCAACCCGAGAGAGCGCAAGACCGAGGAGTACATCACCGGCCGCTTCGGTTGATCCCCAACTCGGCGTGGGAAGAACTCAACCACGGATTTCACGGATTCTCACAAATTTCAGAAAATCGGTAGTGAACTGCAAAGTCGCCAAGTACGCCAGGCTCGCTAACAAGATATTCCTTTTCTTAACTTTGCGCCCTTCGCGCCTTGGCGGTTGAATCGTAGTCCAGTCTCTGTCGAGTTCTTCCACGCAGACAATGTGACCCGCGGGGACAGACAGGATCCGGGTCAGTCGGCTGTCTCGCGGATCCTCTGCGCCGCCTCGGCCAGGCGGTCTGACTCCCTGATCGCGGCCAGTTTGGGGGGCGACTCCTGGAACTTCTCGAGAGCGTTGAACGACGCGTCGAGGACGTCCCCCCGGATCGTCGGCACCAGGAAGAGATGGGTGTGCGGGATCCGCCGGCCGCGCGCGTAGAGGCAGACGAAGTCCGGCGAGTACGACCGGTCGAGCCGCCGCGCCACTCGCCTCGCCATCGTGAACAGGCTCACCGTCTCCTCCTCGGTCAGGTCGTGCCACCACGGCACGTGCCGCTTCGAGATGACCAGACAGTGCCCTTCGGTAAACGGGTTGATGTCGAGCAGACCCAGGGACAGCTCGTCCTCCTCGACGACATGGGCCGGCGCTATCCCCGCGACAATCTCGCAGAACACACAGGCTGCATCTTCTCCGGACATCTTCCCCTCCACTCCCCGCATCGGAACCGCTGGCGTCAGTCTCCCGCGCGCTCCCGCCCGGGTCAAGAGCAGTTCACTACGCGAAACGCTGGAGAGCGCTCCTGAGGTTGGGCGGGATCTCGATCGTCTTGCCCGCCGCGTAGTCGAACGCGACCTGGACCGTGCGCGCCGTGGCCACCGGCCGGCCCGACTGCTGATCGGTGATCAGGTACTCGAGGTCGAAGCTCTTCGCCCCGGTGCGGGCGACCCGAATGTGGACGACAAGGGTCTCGCCGACCGCCGCCGGCGACAGGTAGCGGCAGGTCGCCTCGGCGAGAATGAACGGGAACTGCTCGAGCGCCGACGGGCTCGACGTGGCGGTGAACCCGAGCTTGGAAAACAGGGCGACCCGCCCCTGCTCGAGGTAGGTCAGGTAGACCGCATTGTTGACATGGCCCATGGCGTCGACGTCGCGGAACCTGACCACAATCTCCGTCTGAAGGGGAAACTCCTCGGGTAACGGGACCGAACGGGATGGCGACATGCCGGCCATTGTGCTCAGCCGGGGGCAGGAGGTCAACCGCATCCTCCCGCGCCGTACCGCCGGGCCGTTCAACCGGTGATGGTCGACTGGCATGGACTCGAGGTGTGAGGTACCCTCGTCCGGTGGCGCAATGAGGGAACCGAGCCGCGACACGCCTCAGTATGAGATGGGACAAGCCGAGACCGAACGGCTGCGCCGGGTGGAGACGACGTTTCTCGCGCGGCCCCGGGTCAGCATCCGCCTGCGCATCGTGGCCGGTTTCCTGCTGTGCTTCTTCCTGCTCGCGATCACCGGCCTCATCAACCTTGTCATCCTCTTCCAGGCGCGGAGCAAGCTCCACTTCCTCGACGTCAGTCAGAGTCTCTCGCTGGAGATTCAGCGTGCCGCTCACACCGCCAGGCTCGACTTCCCGGATCAGAAGAACCTGGCAGCGGCGGCCGCGAGCGCGAAGGACGCCTTCGACCTCTTCATGAAGGAGGGGGCCCAGATCATGGGGGCCACCGGCGAGAAGGATCTCGCCCTCCTCAACTATCAGATGGGACACTACGTCCAGCTCCTCGACGACGGGCTGGCCCTGGCCAGAAGCGGCGCGGCGTCGGCACGCGAAAAGAAGGCGTTGCAGGAGCAGATGGACGCCTCCGCCTCCGGCCTCCTCAACCTCCTGCGCACGATGAAGGCACGCGAAGCCGCTGCGGCCGACCGTGTTCTCAGTCTGTCTCAGAAGCTCCCGTTCGTGTTCTCGGCGCTGATGCTGGTCATTATCTTCTGGATCACCAGCCTCCTGGCCGGCACTATCACCGACTCGCTGAAGCGCCTGGAAGAGTCCACGCGCCGCATCGCCGCCGGCGACTTCTCGCTCATGAACCCCAAGCGGCGCTACCACGACGAGTTCTCCGACCTGTCGGTCGCCGTTAACCGCATGCTGTCGGAGCTGCGCGCCCGCGAGGCGCAGGTCATCAAGGCGGATCGCCTCGCGAGTATCGGTCTCGTGACCTCGGGCTTCGCGCGGCAGTTCAGCGCCACCCTCGACGCCATCACGAGCCACGTCGGCTCCTTTCTCGATCAGTGCCCGGAGGCCAAGGCGTGCGAGCAGTGCGGGTTGCTTCAGGCCCTGTCCGCCGAGACCCAGCGCGGTAAGGAGACCGTCGCCACCCTCCTGGAGTTCACCCTCGACCACGACTTCGTCCTCTCCGACGTGAGCCTGCACGAGGTCGTGGAGTCGGCGCGGCAGCTTCTCCAGGATCAGATGGACGAGGCCCACGTCTCGTATTCCAACGGGATCCCGCCGGACATGCCCCAGGTCCGGGGCGCGGTGAACCAGCTCCGGCACGTCTTCGTCAACCTCTTCCACAACGCAATCCAGGCAATGCCCCACGGAGGCGCGCTGTCGGTGAAGGCCGCCCTGCTGGAGGGCGAACGGGCCAGCGTCACCGTCTCCGACACCGGCACCGGGATTCCGCCGGAGGACCTCGCCCACCTCTTCGACCCTTCCTTCACGACCAAAGACACCGAGGGAGGAACCGGGCTCGGGCTCTCGATCAGCTACGGGCTGATCAAGAGGCACGGAGGCGAGATCCGGGCCGAGAGCCTGCTCGGCAGTGGAACCACCATCTCCCTCACGCTTCCCCTGGCGACGGGTGCACAGTAGGGTCAGACGTTGGTCGGTCTGTTTCGCTTCCTCGCTGCATGGATCGCGCCCAGCCGTCCCAGCACATCGAAGATCAGGCACATGAGGAAGCCTACGACGACTGCCAAGCTCACCGCGGCCAAGCCGTAGAGCACGCCGTGGGAATGGGCGAAGGTGCTGACGAAAGCCTCGATCCCGATCTCGTGAACCTCGACCGAGACGGATCGGGTGCCGACGACCCAACGGTCGCGGATCGCGAACGCCTCGATCGTGTAGCGGCCCGAGGAAACGCCGGCAGGCCAGAAGAAGCTGGTTGCGAAGCGGCCGTCGCGACAGGTGACGCCGCCGTCTGTGAAGGCGAAGAGGCCGGCCGCCTTGCGCGCCGCAATGAGCTCGTTCTTATGAAGCTCGGCGTCGGTCCCCCCCTTGACCGTCAGCGACCGGCGAAGACCCCTGAGCCCGAGGCGATATCGCAGGTGCTCTTGAGCAGGCAAGATCACCTCGAGCGGACCGCTGCTCTGGACCTTGTACATCCGCGGCACATTGCCGAACTGCACGCGGCCGACGGACATCCAGAACGGCCCGACCTTGCCCATCCGTGAGAATGTCACCGTCCGGCCCGGCGACGTCAGCTCGACCACGACGTCGCAGCCGGGCTCAACCCTGCCCCACACCTTGACGCGCTCGCCGGCGTAGCGGGGTGTCACCTGGATGTCGTGGTCGGACACCTCGAGCGTTTGCAGCGGGTTCGCCTGCTGCGCCACATCCCGAGGCCCGGCGCCGAGGGCGAAGTGACAGAGCAAGAGCCCCAGCATGGTCCCAAGCGGGCGAACTCTCATCGCCGGCCGACCAGCTCCTGAAGAAGAAACAGAGGCGCCGCCAGGAGACCGTTTAGCATCTTGACCGACATCGCAAGGACCAGCAGCGAGAACACGACCTTGAGCTGGTCGGCTCTCAGGCGCTGCGCCGCGCGGGCTCCCAGCTGCGCCCCGAGCGTGGAACCGATGAGCAGAATCGCCGCCAGCACAACGTCCACGGTGTGGTTCATGGCCGCCTGCATCAGGGTTACCGAGCTCGAAGTGAACAGCATCTGGAACAGGCTCGTCCCGACCACGACCTGCATCGGCATGTCCAGGAGGTAGGTCATGGCGGGGATCAGAATGAAGCCTCCCCCAACCCCCATGATCGCCGCTAGAACACCGACGAAGCCGCCGAGCAGGAACGGCGCCAGGGCCGACGTCTGAGTACCCGCGGCCTTGAACCGCATCTGCAGCGGCAGCCTTCGCAGCAGCCGCACGACGCGCGACGGCTCTCCGCCCTTCGGCGTGCCCCGCACCTGGCTTGTGAGCCCTTCAACGAAGACGATCACGCCGATCACCGCCATCAGGACCACGTAGCAGGAGACGATCACGAGGTCGAGGTTGCCTACCGCGCGCAGCAGCTTGACGATCCAGGTCCCCAACGCGCCGCCTGAGACCCCGCCAATGAGCATCAGCACACCAATTCCGATGTCCACGTTGCCGACCCTCAGGTGGGCGATCGCGCCCGAAACGCTGGCGCCGGCGATGGCGTTGATCCCGGAAGCGGCGGCGACCGCGGGGCTGACGCCCATCATGATCAGGATCGGCGTCAGCAGAAAGCCGCCAGATCCGAGCAAGCCCTGGACAAAGCCGACGCCGATCCCGGCGCAAGCGACCCACAGGATGTTGATGTCCATCCCGGCCACTGGGAGGTAGATGTTCATCAGCTCCAGGCTCCCCGTCATGTCGCTGCGCGGCACAGCCGCCGCACCACTCAGGACAGACGTTCGAGTCCCGGCGCCAGCCCCCCCAGCCTGGCACAACCGGGCTCCCGGCACGGGCCGGGCGTTGCCGATCTCAGTGTCCCTCCGCACCGCAGGCCTGGTCAAGGGCGACTCACACACTGAAGCGCCGTGGGCGACCCGGCGCATCTGGATCATTTCGGAGAACCTGGGCAGCAGACCTGAGCGCAGCGGTCCCTCGGGGCCGGAAGGCAGGACCGAGGCTCGCCTCGAGGCCGGGCTCCCCGTCCCCGAGGGGTGCGGCCGCAGGCCGCGGATCTGCCTGAGCCCGGATAGCGCGGGCTACACTACGCGGGTGTACGGGAGGGAGCGATGGCGAAAGCGTACGACCTTGTGGTTCTGGGCTGCGGGCCGGCCGGCGAGCGGGCCGCGATTCTGGCCGCCAAGGCCGGGCGGCAGGTGGCCGTGGTGGAGCGCGCCAACGTGGTCGGCGGTACACGGATCAACTGGGGAACGATCCCCAGCAAGACCCTGCGCGAGAGCGCCCTCTTCGTGTGGGCCCACACCCACCACCGCCTGGAGGGCATCCGCACCGAGATCGCCCAAGAGATCACGGTCTCGGACTTCATGTACCGCGAGCACATGGTGGTGCAGCGCGAGCTCGCGCTCATCAACCGGACCCTCGGGCGCTACAGCATCGAGGTCTTCCGCGGCCACGGTCGCTTCCTCGACCGACGGCGGGTCGCGGTGCTGGACGACGACGGTGTCGCTTTGCACGAGCTCGACGGGGAGGTCTTCGTCATCGCCACTGGCACCTCGCCCAACCACCCCATGGACGTCACCTTCGACGGCACGGTCGTTTTCGACAGCGACACCATCCTCAAGCTACCGCGTATCCCTCGCACCATGATCGTTCTCGGCGCGGGCGTGATCGGGGTGGAGTACGCCTCGATCTTCGCCGCCCTCGGCGTCGCCGTGACCCTGGTGGACACGCGCAACGAGCTCCTGCCGTACCTCGACCGCGAGATCGCCGCGCGTCTGGAGCAGGAGCTCGGGCGCCTCGGTATCACCATCCGCCACGGCGAACGCCACCGGCGGATCGCGAGGGTCGAGGGGGGGCCGCCGTCCGTTCGCTGCGAGACCATCAGCGGGGACATGCTGGAGGCGGACGCGCTGCTGTACTCGGTGGGCAGGGACGGCAACACGGCCGGCATCGGCCTCGAGGCGATCGGGATCGAGCCGACGGAGCGCGGGCTGATTGAGGTCAACCAGGTCTACCAAACCACACAGCCGCACATCTACGCCGCCGGCGACGTCATCGGCTACCCGGCCCTGGCCAGCACCTCGATGGAGCAGGGACGGCAGGCGGTTCGCCACGCCTTCAGCATCCCCGGCCCGCTCGGTCGCGAGGGAACGCTCCCGTTCGCCATCTACGCCATCCCCGAGATCGGCACCATCGGCGCCACCGAGGAGGACCTGGAGCGGGCCGGGACGGAGTACGTCATCGGCCGCGGGCTCTACCGCCTCAACCCGCGCGGCCAGATCATGGGCGACACCGGCGGCATGCTGAAGCTGCTGTTCGACCTCGCCGGCCTGCGCCTGCTTGGCGCCCACATCATCGGTTCCCAGGCCAGCGAGCTGGTCCACATCGGTCAGGCCTACCTGCGCGCCGACGCCACCGCCTTCGACATCGCCGAGGCGCTCTACAACTACCCGACCCTGGCCGACCTCTACCGTCACGCGGCGCTCGAGGCGCTGCGTGAGAAGATGCAACGCCGCCCCGGCTGGCAGCCGTGGACAACGCCCCGCTCGCCCGGATAGTCGCGCGTCACATGCGTTAGCGCGCTCAAGAGGGCCGGAGCCCCGGAGACCGAGTCCCGCCGGGGTTCGTCAGTGCCTCACAGGTGCTGCTGCCAGTACTCAAGCATCCGTCTGTAGAGATCGATGCGGGCCGGACGGTCGCTGATGATGTGCTTGCGCATCGGGTAGACCATGACGTCGAACGTCTTGCCGGCCTCGAGCAGCCGGTCGACGAAGTTCCAGGTGTTCTGCGGGTGCACGTTGTCGTCGTGCGTGCCGAGGACGAGCAGGATGCGGCCGTGCAGGTCCTTCGCGTACCGCAGCAGCGAGGTGTGCTCATACCCCTCCGGGTTGTCGGCCGGGGTCTTCATGAAGGTCTCGGCGAACTTGGTGTCGTAGAAGTGCCAGTCGGTGACCGGGGCAATGGCGATGCCGACCTTGAACTCCTGCGAGCGGGTCATCAGGAGCACGGTCGAGGTGCCGCCGCCGCTCCAGCCCCACACCCCCACGCGGCTCCCGTCGACCCACGGGTGCGACTTGAGCCAGCGCACGCCCGCCACCATGTCGCCGAGCTCGACATCGCTCCACACCTTGCGGACGACGGTGTCCTCGTCCGTCTTGCTGGCGCCAGTGGCGCTGCGGGGGTCGATGTTCATGACCACATAGCCGCGGTCGGCGAGGATCTGGTCGAACTTGGCGTTGAGGGCGAACGAGTAGTCGAAGGAGTCGGTCACCACTGGCGCCGCGGGCCCGCCGTAGATGTAGACGATCGCCGGGTACTTCTTCGCCGGGTCGAACCCCCTCGGCTTGATCAGGCGCACCTGCAGCGGGTGGCCGTCGGCGGCCGGCACCGTCAGCAGCTCGGGACACTGCCAGTCGAAGGCCTCGAGAAATAGCGCTGCCACGGCCTCAGTTGTCCAGACGGAGGCAGTGTCACTATGAAGAAGACCAGCGACCGGGTCATCCTGATCACCGGTGCCACGGACGGTCTCGGGAAGCGGGTCGCGCAGGACCTGGCGGGATCCGGAGCAACGGTTCTTCTTCACGGGCGAAGCCCGGCGAAGGGGGAGGCCACCGTTCGTGAGATCCGGGCCGCCACCCGCAACCGACAGCTCGCGTACTACAACGCCGACCTGTCATCGCTCGACGCGGTCCGACGTCTGGCCGAGGAGATCCTGGCCCATCAGGATCGCCTCGACGTGCTCATCAACAACGCTGGCATCGGCGTGGGGTCGCGCCGCGACGGACGCGAGCTGAGCAGGGACGGCTTCGAGCTGCGCTTCGCTGTCAACTACCTGGCGCCGTTCCGACTCACGCATCAGCTGCTGCCGCTGCTGCGGCGCTCGGCCCCGGCGAGGATTGTCAACGTTTCCTCGGTCGGGCAGCAGCCCATCGACTTCGACAATGTCATGCTCGCGAGCTCGTACGACGGCCTGCGGGCGTACCGGCAGAGCAAGCTCGCGCAAGTCATGTTCACGTTCGACCTCGCCGACCGCCTGAAGGGCACGGGTATCACGGCCACCTGCCTCCACCCCGCAACCCTGATGAACACCAAGATGGTGCTCGACACCGACTACTTCGGGGGAGCGATGACGACGGTGGAGCAGGGCGCCAGCGCGGTGGAGTACCTCGCCACGTCGCCACAGTTGAACGGCGTCAGCGGCGAGTACTTCGACGGACGACGCCCGGCGCGGGCCAACCGCCAGGCCTACGACTGGGAGGCCCGGCGGCGCCTGTGGAGGTTGAGCGAACGGCTGACCGGTCTCGCCGGAGCTCCGGCCGCGCCAGACTCCCGTACGGCTCGACCTGTGAGAGACTGACGGGTGCCCTCTCTCGGAACGCTCATCGTCGGCCTCGCTGCCGGCATCATCGGCCTGGCGTACTTCGTCTACGGCAAGCGTGCGCAGCGGCTGATCTTCGTCGTCGCCGGCGTCGGCCTGTGCGTCTACCCGTACCTGGTCAGCGGCGTGCCGCTGGAGCTCCTCGTCGGCTCACTGCTGGCGGCCGCACCATTCGTGATCCGCGACTGAGCGGCCTGGAGGACACGAGGTGTCGGCGCAAGGGCGGACCGGCGCAGTCGCGAGTTGAAGGGTGGCCGTCGCTCTGGTCCGACCTTCGCATCCGCAGTTCCTCACCCTCGACTGGAACCTCTGTGGAACCAAACCGGCGGCGGCAGCGTCCTACTCTCGGGGCTCACAATGAGGACCGCTGACTTCGAGCCGGAGTATCCGCGTCAAGGGCCGGAGGACGGCGTCGGAACTCGCCTGTGGATCGCTCTAGTCCTGGCCTGTTGCTTGCACGCGGTCCTGCTCTGCCTCCCGTGGTCGCCCGCGAAGTCTCTCGGATACTCCTCGGGCTCGCTTCACATGGTGCAACCGGTGAGATTCCAGCTCTCCCAGCTGTGGCAGCCGCCAGCCTTCCGCCGCGCCAGGCGCCGTCTCCGCCAGCCACCGCACCCACGACAACCCACTACTCCGAAGACAAAGCCTTCCTCGGCAGTCTCGAGGCACAAGGCAGGACCGACGGCGTTCCCCAAGACGAGGTCCTATCCCGGCGCCCTGGTGGCCGGGATCGACGTGGCAACCCCCGAAGTGCTGCACTCCGTGCGCCCGGAGTATCCGCCGGTCGCCGTCCGGGCACACCTCCAGGGAACCGTAGTTCTCCGACTCCTGATCGACGAGCGTGGAACGATCGCGGCGTGTGAACCCCTCCAGGTGCTTCCCTTCGGGCTCACTGATGTGTCGATCGCCGCGGTCCGTCAGTGGAGGTTCACACCGACGATGGTTCACGGCAAGCGCGTCAAGGTGCAGATGGACGTGACCGTCCGGTTCATCCTGAAGTAGCCACGGCATCACTCGAACCGTGAGGTCGCGGGAAGGGCGAAGACACCGTGTACTGCGGTTTGCTATCGCGAATCGCTGAGCTCGAAGTCGTCGAAAACCACGCGTGAGGGCTTCTTCTCGGAGGTGGAGAAGAGACCGAAACGTCACCGGAACCAACCTCGCGCCCCTGGAGCATGCAGCTGGTAATCAGGTTGGTGTCGGAGTTGACGATCTCGTACACGCCGTGGTCATGGCCCGAGCGGTAGGTATCGTCGCGCTCTCGTTCCCACTCGCTGGTCGGGTCCGAGAAGTCATCCTTAGCGATTCGCGCAGCGAATCGCTATGAAGCTGGGGTGGTCCGGGGTGTGATAGATCCGCTGCACGGCCTTGCGGTAGTCGTCCGGCTTGGCCCAGAAGATGTTGGGCACGAAGGTCTGCGGGTTGCGGTCATAGAGCGGGAACCAGCTCGACTGCACCTGCACCATGATGCGGTGGCCGGGCAGGAAAACGTGGTTCGCGGCGGGCAGGGCGAAGCGATAGAGCAGCGGCTCTCCGGGAGCGATGGGCTCCGGCGTCTCCAGGCTCTCGCGGTAGCGGCCGCGGAAGATGTCGGCCGAGACCATGAGCTGGTAGCCTCCCATCTCCGGCTGCGCGGCCACCTCGTCCGGGTAGACGTCGATCAGCTTCACCACCCAGTCGGAGTCGGTGCCGCTGGTGGAGGCCGTGATGTTGGCAACCGGCCTGCCGCTGATCTTGACCGGCTTCGTCAGGACATCGGAAACGTAGGTGAGCACGTCGGGCCGGCCGGAGGCCTCGCGCTGGTCGTCGACCAGCCAGCGCACCCACGCCGCACCTCCCGCGTAGCCGATGGCGGGAGACGGGCGGCCGTGATAGGGCACGGGCTTGGCAGGATCGGAGACGTACTCGTCGAAGGGGGCGTCGCCCTCCTTCGGCGGCTCGAAAGCCAGCTGGAAACCGGCCTCCAGGTACAGCGGAGTCGGACGCATCTCGCTACCGTCGGGGCGGCTCGGGGGCCACGTCCGGAGACGCCGCCAGGTGTTGGCACCGGTCTCGAACGCCGTCACGGGCGCCGCGTCGGCGGTCGGCGCGCCCTGCTTGAGGTAGGAGTCGAGAAATGGCAGCAGGATGTCGCGGCGGAAGCTCAGCGCGGTGTCGCTGCCGAACCTGATGGCGCCGAGCGAGCTGCCATCGCGGATCTGCTGGCCGTGGCACCAGGGTCCCATCACCAGGAACACCTTGTCGTTGTGAATGTCCTTCGGCTCGATAGCCCGGTAGACAGCGAGTGCCCCGTAGATGTCCTCCTGGTCCCACAGCCCGTGGACCAGCATCACCGGCACCGTGAGGGGTTCTTGCGCCAGCACCCGGTCCATCGCCTGGTCACGCCAGAAGGCGTCGTAGCTCGGGTGGGCGAGGATCTTGCGCCAGAAGCCGAGCTGCTCCATGCCGTGCCGCTTCCCCAGCTCGCCCGCCGAGCCCGCCCGCATGTACACGTCGTAGTCGTCGAAGTGGTCGGTCCACCACTTCACGTCCGAGTCGCCGGTCGCCTCCTGCTGGTAGATGTAAGGCATGTTCTGCTGCCGGAAGGCGCCGTAGTGGAACCAGTCGTCTCCCATCCAGCCGTCGACCATCGGGTTCATCGGCACCGCCACCTTGAGCGCCGGGTGCGGATGCACCGTAGCCGTGAGGGCGAGGTAGCCGTCGTACGAGATGCCTATGATGCCGACCCTCCCATTGCTTTCCGGCACGTTCTTGACCAGCCAGTCGATGGTGTCCCAGGTGTCCGTGGCGTTGTCCACGGGTGTCGGGTTCTGTGGCCCCCGCATCGGCCGGTTCATCACGTAGTCGCCCGCGGAGCCGTACTTGCCGCGCACGTCCTGGACCACGCGGATGTAGCCCCCGTCCACGGTCACGTCGGTGACGTTGTCGTACCCCTGGAGGACCGGCCCGAGGTGGGCACTGTCAGCATGGGTGGTGAGACGGGTCGCGTTATAGGGCGTGCGCGTGAGGAGGATCGGCGCGTCCTTCGCTCCCCGCGGCACGAGGATGACCGTGTGCAGCTTGACGCCGTCCCGCATCGGGATCATGACCTCGCGGCGAACGTGGTCGAAGGAGCCCGTTACGGGCTGGAACTTCGCCGGCGTCTCGCTCGGCAGGTCGGCGTAGGTCGTGGGCCGCGGCGTCGGTGTTTGCGCCGCCGCCGGCCCCACGAAGGCGAGTGCCAGAGTAAGCGCCGCCAGCGAGCGCGCGCGGCGGAGGCGGGGCGATTCGCGCAGCCCAGTGCCGTCGATCGTCGATCGAGGGACCTTCATCGACGATGACTATATCAACTCGTTGCCGCGGATCACCAATCGCCAGTCCTGCGACTCAGCGGCGACCGGGGGGCGGGAGTTCACCACCCTCGGGCGGCGGCAGCTGGCGCTGCTCGCGGCGCTGCTGCCAGCGCTCACCGATGCGCCGCCTGACCTCGCTCCGCAGCGCGTTGAGCTGCCGCCACTGCTGTGCGGTCATCAGCTGGCGGAAGCCGATCAGGAGCTCGAAGCGCTCGGCTTCCAGGCGTTGCCGTGCCTGCTGCAGATTGGCGAACGCCGCCCGCACTGCCTTGACATCGAAGTCGTCGCGCTCGGCGAGGTCGCCGAGCTGCAGCTCCGCCTTCTTGACCTCGGCGTTGAGGTCGATCATCCGTGGCGCGTGCGAGAACACCAGGTCGTGCATCTTCTTCTGCTGCTCGGGCGTGATCTGCAGGCGCTCGACCAGGCGCGGGTTCTGCCACCACTTGCCGGCAGGCATCTTGAAATCTGCCGCCCACAGGGTGCCGCCGACGGTCACCGTCACGGCAATCAACAGGGTCAGTGCTCGCTTCATGCTCCACCTCCAGGGACGCCCGCTACGACGCCGGGTTGGTCATCATGGACTCCATCTCGTCGGCCGTCGGCACCATTGGGCTCAGAGCCTCGAACCCGGGGACCTGGTCATCCGCCAGAGTGGCGTCGACCTCGGCCAGGATCTGCTCGACGGGCACCGCGGGCTTGACCGGCGCCGGCGCCTGGCGCCCGAACTGAAGCCAGACGCCGACGGCCGCGAGCACAACCGCGGCCACCGCCAACAGCGTCCGCCGCCACCGCCCGCGGTGCAGCGGCACCACCTCGGCCCAGGGCTCACCCAGCTGGACCAGGATCCGCCGTCTCTGCGCCCCCCAGTCGGGCATCTCGGCTTCGAGCGAAGCCCGCCTTTCGGAAACGAGGCGGCGGAACTCGTCGACGCTCCGGCTACAGGTCATGCAGGCGGCCAAGTGCTCGTCCACCTCGGCCTGGCTCGCCAGTCCGGCCGCCGCCGTGGTGATCTCGTCTTCGGTCAGATGCCTTCTCATCGTATCTCTCCCAGCTCCCGCCGCAGCCTGTGCACCGCCCGGTGTAGCTGCGTCTTCACCGTCCCCACGTGGACGCCGAGGGAGTCGGCGATCTCGTCAAGCTCCATCTCGGCGTAGAAGCGGAGGCGGAAGATCTCGCGCTGCCGCCCCGGCAGGCCTTCTTCGCACGTGACGAGGCGGGCTATCGCCTGGCGCTGCATCGCCCGTTCCTCGGGGTCGGCTGCGCCGTCCGGCATTCTCGCCAGCGGGTCGTCCCCGTCGTTCTCGCTGCTCTCGACCCGCTGCCCCCAGCGCTTGCGCCGGCGCAGCCGGTCGACGCAGGTGTTGATGGCGATTCGGACCAACCAGGTCCCGAACTGGGCGCGCCCATCAAACGAGTCCAGGCGCCGGAACGCCTTGAGGAAGGTGTCCTGCGCCGCCGAGTCGGCCTCATCACCGCCGACGTACTGGCGGCACACCAGCCAGACCCGGCGTTGGTGACGCCGAACCAGCTCACCGAAAGCGGTCTCTTCGCCATCGCACGCCCTCCGCCACAGCAACCCATCGTCCTGTGGAAGATCGTCCCGAGCCGGTGTCATCGCGCCTACTCGTATCACCCCCTTACGACGCGGCTGCGGCGGCAGGGTTGACACGGGCTGTGGCCCTATCGCCTAGACCATCGCCGAGCCGCGGTGCTCGCCGAAAACCGTGACCAGCGCGGCGGAGATCTCGCCGATCGTTGCGTACGCCTCGACCGCAGCGATGATCCTCGGCATCAGGTTGTCGTCGCCGCGGGCCGCGGCCTCCAGCTGGGCAAGGCTACCAGCGACTGCCGCCTGGTCGCGTCTTTCTCGCAGGCCGCGCAAGCGCCCGACCTGCTCCTCCTCGATGCGCTCGTCGACGCGCAGGGTCGGGATGGCCGTTTCGTCTTCGACCGTGAGCTCGTTGACGCCGACCACGATCCGGTCGTGCGTTTCGATCGCCCGCTGCGCCCGGTAGGCGGCGTCCGAGATCTGCCGCTGCTGAAACCCTGCCTCGAGCGCCTTGAGCGCGCCGCCCATCGCTTCGATGCTGTCGATCAGCTGCTCAGCCTCCGCCTCCAGTAGATCGGTGAGCCACTCCACGTACCAGCTGCCGCCGAGCGGGTCGACGACGTCGGCGACCCCCGACTCATGGGCGATGACCTGCTGCGTCCTCAGGGCGACCCGCGCGGCGTCCTCGGTCGGCAACGCCAGCGCCTCGTCGCGAGCGTTGGTGTGCAGTGACTGGGTACCGCCGAGCACTGCCGCCAGCGCCTGCAGCGCGACCCGCACGACGTTGTTGTCGGGCTGCTGGGCGGTCAGCGTCGAGCCCGCGGTCTGGGTGTGGAAGCGCAGCATCCACGCCTTGGGATCGGTGGCCTCGAAGCGGTAGCGCATGATCCGCGCCCACAGCCGCCGCGCCGCCCGGTACTTGGCGATCTCCTCGAAGAAGTCGTTGTGGGCGTTAAAGAAGAAGGACAGCCGCGGCGCAAAGTCGTCGACCGAGAGGCCGGCGCCAAGGGCCGCCCGCACGTACTCGATCCCATCGGCGAGCGTGAACGCGATTTCCTGCACCGCGGTCGAGCCCGCCTCCCGGATGTGGTAGCCGGAGATCGAGATGGTGTTGAAGCGGGGCACCTCGGTCTGGCAGAAGGCGAAGATATCCGTGATCAGGCGCAGGCTCGGACTCGGCGGGAAGCGGTAGGTCCCGCGCGCCATGTACTCCTTGAGGATGTCGTTCTGGATGGTGCCGGAGACCTTATCCCAACCGACGCCCTGGCGGCGCGCGACCGCCAGGTACATGGCGAGCAGGATCGAGGCGGTGGCGTTGATGGTCATCGACGTCGATACGCGGTCGAGGGGGATCCCGTCGAGCAGGACCTCCATGTCGGCCAGCGAGTCGATCGCGACCCCGACCTTGCCGACCTCGCCGGCGGCCAGCGGGTCGTCGGAGTCGTAGCCGATCTGGGTTGGCAGGTCGAACGCCACCGACAGCCCGGTCTGCCCCTGCTCGAGGAGATAGCGGTAGCGCTCGTTGGACAGTGCGGCGGTCGAGAAACCGGCGTACTGACGCATGGTCCACATCCGGCCCCGATACATGCTCGGGTACACCCCCCGTGTGTAGGGGTACTCGCCGGGCAGCCCGAGCCGCGCCGCAACCCCCGCGTCGAGGCTCCACGGCCCGTACAGGGGCTCGACCTCGAGCCCGGACACGGTCTCGAACCGCTGCCGCCGCTGCCGCCCCGCCTGCCTGCCAAGGGTCTCCTCGAACCACCTCTCGTAGTCCGTCCTCGTCGTCATCCAGCGCTCCTCCCCGCAAAGCCGGCGCGCGTCTACTCCGCCGGCGGCAGCTCGAGCCGGTCCGCGATCGTCGCCATGGCGTCGCGAACGAAGGCGATATGCTCGTCGAGCTCGACCCCGAGCTCCTCCGCGCCTCGGCGAACGTCCTCGCGGTTGACGCCGCGCGCGAACGCCTTGTCCTTGAGCTTCTTCTTCACCGACTTGACCTTCACCTCGGCGACCGCCGTGTCCGGGCGGACCAAGGCGCAGGCGGTCAGGAAGCCGGTCAGCTCATCGACCGCGAACAACGCCCGCGCCATCGCGGTGTCCCGCGGCACGCCCATGTAGTCGGCGTGCGACGCCACCGCGCGCACCCACTCCTCGGGCCAGCCCCGCTCGCGAAGGACCTGCGTGCCGACATGGAGGTGGGTCTCCTCGGTCTGGTTCTGCTGGTAATCGAAGTCGTGAATGAGGCCAACGATCCCCCATGCCTCCTCATCTCCGCCGAAGCGCCCGGCGTAGGCCCGCATCGCCACCTCGACGGCGAGCGCATGCTTGATCAGGCTGGGGTTGTCGGTGAACTCGTTGAGGAGCCGCCAGGCGTCGTCGCGCGTCGGTCGTTCGCTCATCTCGGCCTCCCGGCGCAAGTATACGACGGAAACACGCTGACCTCAGCACTTGCGCGGTTTGACACGAGATTTATGTTCAGGATGCAGGTAAGTCGCTTGACAAAGTCGAAAATTGGCTCTAGAACGTGCGTAATGACACCCATGGAGGTCCCATCGTGCCACACCGAGCCAACGATATCCTCGCCCGCTGCACGGAGGAGAACGTCCACTTCCTCCGCCTGCAGTTCACCGACATCGACGGCATCATCAAGAACGTCGAGGTTCCCCAGAGCCAGTTCGACAAGGCCCTTGACGGCCAGATCATGTTCGACGGTTCGTCGATCGAGGGTTTCACCCGGATCGAGGAGTCGGACATGCTGCTGGTGCCCGACCTCGACACCTTCGGTGTCTTTCCATGGGAGAGCGACCACGGCAAGGTCGGGCGCCTGATTTGCGACATCGCGAACCCCGATGGCTCGCCGTTTGCGGGCTGCCCGCGCACGGCGCTGAAGAAGATCGTCACCAAAGCCGAAAGGCTCGGCTACCGCATGATGGCAGGACCTGAAGCCGAGTTCTTCCTCTTCCATCGCAACGGTGAAGGCGAGCCGATCCCGACCACCCACGACACCGGCGGCTACTTCGATCTCAGTCCCCGCGACCGCGGGGAGGAGGCGCGCCGCGACATCTGCCTGGTGCTCGAGGCGATGGGCTACGAGGTCGAGGCCGCCCACCACGAAGTCGCACCCGGCCAGCACGAGATTGATTTCAAGTACGCGGACGCCGTCACCACCGCCGACAACATCGTCACCTTCCGCTTCGTGGTCAAGAAGGTGGCGCTCATGCACGGGTTGCACGCGACCTTCATGCCGAAACCACTGGCGCGGGAGAACGGCTCCGGCATGCACACGCACCAGTCACTGTTCACCCTCGACGGCGCCAACGCTTTCTACGATGCGCAGGGACTGTGGGAGCTGTCCGAGACTGCCCGCTCCTACATCGGCGGCCTGCTCGCCCACGCCCGCGCCTTCGTTGCCGTCACCAACCCGCTCGTCAACTCCTACAAGCGCCTGGTGCCGGGCTACGAGGCGCCCGTCAACGTCGCCTGGTCGGAGAAGAACCGCTCGCCGATGATCCGCGTACCCGCACGGCGCGGCATCGGGACCCGTTGCGAGGTGCGTGTGCCGGATCCTTCGTGCAACCCCTATCTGGCGTTGTCGGCGATGCTCGCCTCCGGGCTCGACGGCATCGACAACGGCATCGAGTGCGGCGAGCCGGTGAACCGCAACATCTTCGAGATGAGCCAGCGTGAGAAGCGTCGCCTCAAGATCGTGCAGCTGCCCGCCAACCTCGCCGAGGCGCTCTCGTACCTGGAAAAGGACTCCGTTCTCGCCGAGGCCTTCGGTGATCACATCTTCCAGCACTTCCTGTTCAACAAGCGCCGCGAGTGGGCCGAGTACATCCAGGTCATCCACGGCTGGGAGCTGGAGCGCTACCTCGACAGGTACTAGCCCGGGCTATCCGGCCGCGACCTACTGCGAGCGACGATACGCCAGCCAGGGCCGTGCTCTTCGCGTCGCGCTCTCCTCAACGTACAGGAAGTACGCCTGCGTCAGCGCGACGCTCAGATCCCGGTCCTGCCAAGCGTCTCGCCGCTCTCGCTACGATCGCGTCCGGATAACCCGGGCTCACAGAAGGTGAATTACTCCGGCGCGAGAAGACGCACATCTGAATCCCGTCTCGCGTATTTCGCTGCGAACGGACTCTCCGCCCGGACCTCCCGTGACTCTGAACAACGAGCCTTGGTCCGTTTTGCACTGCGACCACCGGCCGGGCATCTGCCGCTGAAGGAGCTCTCTCCTACAAACTGCTAATCCCGAGGGGTGCAGCCGCTGGCCCCGGATCTGCCTCACGAGGGCCGTCTCCCCTGGGACGGTCCCGCGACGGGGCAAGGACGGAATGGAAGGAGGCGAGCGGCCATCCCGCCGCGGGCGGCAGGGGGACCGGGCGCAGGAGGCTTGGCCCGAGGTTCACCGAGGGTAAGCCTCCGAGCACGGTTACTCCGGCGTCCTCGGCGGGTGCAGCCGTGAGCCGACGCGCCGCTCCGTCCCCGCCCCGCCGGCCCGCGCAGCGGGCTGCGGGCGTAAGCCCGCACGGGACATGCGATCGCGTCACGCCCCTCCCAGCGGGATCGCGCAGGGCGTTCTCCTCGCACCTCGCCGCCAGCGAGCGAGGAGTCGCTGACCTCGTGGTCGCGACGACGAAACGAGTGCAGCGGCGGGGTGCGAGAGGGTGCTCCTGCGTGATCCCTCACCTATCAAAAAGGGAGGGGGCTCACTGTCCTCTCAGAGAACCTGGCAGGCAGACCCGAGCGCAGCGGCCCCTCGGGGCCGGAAGGTCGGCCCGAGGTCCTCCTCGAGGACGGACTGACGGTTCCCGAGGGGTGCGGCCGCAGGCCGCGGATCTGCCGGAGCCCGGGCGTCTCCCCCAGGAAGGGGCCCGCGGCAGGGCGGGAACGTGTAACATCGGGGGCTGGGAGGCCCGATGAACGCGTTCTCAGAGATGTCCCGCGACGAGCTTCTCAAGGCCGTAGAGATGTTCGCCAAGAACTGGCTCGCCCACGACGGCTGCTGGTTCCTCGCCGCCGAGGAGCGGTTTGACCTCGAGACCGCGATCGATCTCGACACGAGATCGTGGGCGCGCTTCGCAGCGGCCGAGGCGCGACGGATCATGAGCACCTTCGAGATTCCGGAAGGCGGCGGCTTGGAGGCGCTCGAGCGCGCGCTGGGCCTGCGCATGTACGCGGCCATCAACCGTCAGCACGCCGAGTGGTCCGACGACCGCGCCCGGCTGCGCTTCTTCATGGACGGCTGCCGGGTCCAGGACACGCGGCGACGCAAGGGCCTGCCGGACTTTCCCTGCAAGAGCGTCGGCGAGGTCGAGTTCGCGACCTTCGCGCACGCCATCGACGAGCGGATCAGGACCGTCTGCCTCCACTGTCCGCCGGAGGCGCCGGAGGGGAGGTACTGCGGATGGGAGTTCTCCCTTGATGAGCGCGTTGCCCGCCCCGTCCCGGGGGCCGAGTAACGGCGACCTCGCCGAGGCGTTGTTCGCCCTCGCCGAGCGCGAGCCGGCCGGCGACCGTCGCCTCGCTCTGCTACGGGCCGGGTACGCAGCGATGGACAGTCTCCGCCCCGCGCGGCGGGGACTCCTCGACGGCGCGCCGGCCTGGCTCAGGCCCCTGGTCTTGCAGCTTGCCGGCTGCCCCAGCGAAGGGGCGCTGGCCGCGGCCGTCGAACGCCTGAGCTCCGGCCACCCGCCGCAGCGCAGAGCCACGCGGCAGCGGTTCCTCTCCCGCTGCGAGGTCGACCGCGTCCTCGCCGCGGGTCCGGAAGAGCTGCGACCGCAACGCCTGCGCGGCGCCTTCCATTGGCACACCGATGCCTCGGACGGCCGCGCGGCGCTGGAGACGATGACGCGCGCGTGCACGCGGCGGGGCGCTTCGTGGGCCGTCGTCAGCGACCATTCCCGCGGTCTCGAGGTGGCCTCGGGGCTCGACCTCGAAGGCGTCCGGCTACAGCGCAAACGGGTGGAGCGCTGGAACCGGCGCCGCGGCGACGAGCTCCACCTGTTCCAGGGCCTCGAAGCGGAGATCCTCCTCGACGGCACGCTGGACGTGCCCCCCGAGGAACGGTCCGAGCTCGACTGCGTCCTCCTCGCGCTGCACCGGGGTCTCGATTCGCGGCCGGACCAGACCGAGCGTCTGTTGCGCGCCGTGGCAACGCCCGGTGTTCACGTGCTCGCCCACCCGCGCGGCCGGTTGTTTCACCATCGGCAGGGTGTACGGGCGCGCTGGGAGCTCGTGTTCTCGGCCTGCCGGGAGCACGGGGTCGCGGTCGAGATCAACGGCTTCCCGCGCCGCCAGGACCTCGATTGGGAGCTCGCGCGCCTCGCCGTCGACGCCGGCTGCGAGCTGATCCTGGCTTCGGACGCACACGCTCCGTCGCACCTCGAGCTCGACGCCTACGCCTGTGCGATCGCGGCGCGGGCCGAGGTTCCTCCCGAACGCATTCTCAACCGCCTGCAGCCGGAGGCCTTTGCCGACTGGCTCGAGCTCCGCAGATCCTAGACCGGATCATCAGGCCGCGATCTACTGCGACCGGCGAGACGCCGGTCACCGCTAGCATGGGAGGGACCTGGTGCGGCGATTGTCGGTTTGGAGCTTTCCGAACCCCCCGTCTTCCGACGGCCGTCCGCAGCCGTCGGACCCGATCGCTTCCTCTCCACGCCAGAGGAGGGGAATCGATATCAGTAGAGCGGGAACCTGGAGGTGAGCTCCTTCACCTCGGCCTCGATGGCGGCCATCTTGTGTTGGAACGCCTCGAGCTTGACCGGGTCGTCCTTGTCCTCCTCGGAGTCAAGGACGCGGTGGATGAGCCCGGCGATGACCTTCATCTCGTCCTGTCCCATGCCGCGGGTGGTGACTGCTGGTGTCCCGATGCGTAGGCCGGAAGCGATGTACGGCTTGCGGGTGTCGAATGGGACCGTGTTCTTGTTGACCGTGATACCCGCCATGCCCAGCCACCGCTCGGCCTTCTTGCCGGAGATGAAGTCGGTGCCGAGGTCGATCAGGAAGAGGTGATTGTCGGTGCCGCCGGAGACGATGCGCCAGCCGTGCGCCTTCACCGCGCCGCAGAGAACGGCGGCGTTGTCTACGATCTGCCGCTGGTACTCCTTCCACTCCGGCTTCATCGCCTCTGCGAAAGCCACCGCCTTGGCGGCGATGATATGCATCAGCGGGCCGCCCTGAATGCCTGGGAACACGGCCTTGTCGATCGCCTCCGCCCACTCCCCGGGGCACAGGATCATGCCGCCACGCGGGCCGCGCAGGGTCTTGTGGGTGGTGGTGGTCACGAACTGGCAATGCGGTATCGGTGACGGGTGCAGCCCGGCAACGACAAGGCCCGCGATGTGGGCGACGTCGGCCATCAGCAGCGCCCCCGCCTCGTCGGCGATCTCGCGCAACCGCGCGAAATCGATGGTACGCGGGTACGCGGAAGCGCCGCAGACGATGAGCTTTGGCTTGTGCTCGAGCGCCAGCTCGCGGATGCGGTCGTAGTCGATGGTCTCCGTGTCCCTGCGGACGCCGTAGGGAACGACGTTGAACTCCTTGCCCGAGTAGTTGAGCGGGTGACCGTGGGTCAGGTGGCCGCCGTGCGTAAGATCCATGCCGAGCATGGTGTCGCCGGGCTTGAGCACGGCCAGGTAGACGGACATGTTGGCCTGCGCGCCCGAGTGGGGCTGGACGTTCGCGTGCTCGGCGCCGAACAACTCCTTGGCACGCTCGCGCGCCAGCTCCTCGGCGACATCGACGAACTCGCAGCCGCCGTAATAGCGCTTGCCGGGGTAGCCCTCGGCGTACTTGTTGGTCATCACCGAGCCCATTGCAGCCAGCACAGCCGGCGACACAAAGTTCTCCGACGCGATCAGCTCCAGCCCCTCGTTCTGCCGCCGGCGCTCGTTCTCGAGGGCCTCGGCCAAGGGCGGATCCGCGGCCGCCACAAGCTCGTTGTGAACCGAGAACAGCTGCGCCTTCAACGATGTCATCTGCCGTCTCCCTTCGCATCGATCTCGATCTTGCCGACCCGCCGCTGGTGACGACCGCCTTCGAACGGGGTGCCGAGAAAGACGTCGACCACCTGCTCGGCAACCCCGGCGCCAAGGACCCGCCCACCCAGGCAGAGCACGTTGGCGTCGTTGTGACGGCGCGCCATCTCGGCGGTGTAGGCGTCGTGACAGAGCGCAGCGCGCACCCCGGGGTGCCGGTTGGCGGTCATGCTCATGCCGATACCGGTGCCGCAGATCAGGATGCCCAACTCGCCTTCGTCCGCGCTGATGCCGGCGGCAAGGCGGTGGGCAAAGTCCGGGTAGTCGACCGAGGCCTCGCTGTCGACGCCGAGGTCGCAGACCGCGAGCCCCCTCGCCTCCATGTACGCCCGCACCTTCCGTTTGAGCTCGAAACCGGCGTGGTCGGATGCGATCAGGATCATCTCAGGTCTCCCGACAGCTGCTGCTCGATGCCCGGCTGCTCGAGGGAACGGTACTCCTCGAGGGCGAAGCGGTCGCTCATCCCCGCGATGTGGTCCGCCACCAGGCGCGCGAACCCGGGGCTTGTATGGTAGCGGGCGGCCACCTCGCCCGCAACCGAGGCCAGCGGCAGGTCGCGCAGGTAGGTGAAGCCGAGCTCCTCCTTGGCGCGCAGCAGCACGTAGGAGGGCAGGTTGCGCGGATTGAGCCAGAAGGCCCGGAATAGGCCGGTGACGACCCGGCGCGCCCGCCAGTCCTGGCGGTTGACCTGGGGGTGGTTGATGATCGATCGGTAGATGAACCCCTTGAGGTCGTGAAACAGCGGCTCGACGCCGCGCGAGAACCAGATCGTGGTCTGTGAGAGCGAGCGCGCTTGGCCAGCGAAATCCTCGTGGTTTGAGATGCCGCGGCGCTTGAGGAAGCGTTGGATACGCTCGGCACCGGCGGTGATGACATCGGTCACGAAGAGATGAATAAGGGCCCGGATGAGCAGGTTCTGGCGCCGCCAGGCGTGGCGCTCCCCGCCGTAGGCCGCGCCCATGCGGTCAATGATGCGCTGTGCGACAGGCAGCCTCTCCACCCGTCCCAGCTCAACGGCGCCGGCGCGCAGGCCGTCCTCGAGATCGTGGGTCTGCTGCGCAATCTCGTCGGCCACCGCCAGCGCCTGGCCTTCGAGGTGACAGGCCCTCTCGAGGCACAGGCCGTCGGTGGCCGGTAGCGGGAACGGAAAGCGCTTCTTCCAAGAGGTGTGCTTCAGGATCCCCTCGCGGACCTGATCGGTGAGGTTGAGGCCGGGGTGCTCGTAGCGCCGCTCGAGCAGGTCGACGACCCGCAGCGACTGGTAGTTGTGCTTGAAGGTCCCGGCCTGCTTGACGACCGCGGCCGGCAGCGGCACGGCCGGCTCCTCGCCGGTCAGAATCTCCCGCAGCACGGTCTCGCCGATGTGACCGAAGGCGGTGTGCCCCAGATCGTGGCCGAGGGCAATGGCCTCGACCAGGTCCTCGTTGAGGCCGAGCGCGCGGGCGATCGTGCGGCCGATCTGTGACACCTCGAGGGTGTGGGTGAGGCGGGTCCTGGGATGATCAGCGAGGTGGGGCACGAACACCTGCGTCTTGTGCTTGAGGCGCCGGAAGGCCCGCGAGTGGAGGATGCGGTCGCGGTCGCGCTGGAAGGCGAGACGGTAGTCGAAATGCCGTCCCTCCTCGGCAACCGGAAGCCGCCGCGTCGCTTCGGTAGAGCGCACCGCGAACAGCGCGAGCCTGCCGGCCTCATCTTCCTCCAGCGCGGCCCGGTCTCGAGTCAGCTGGCTCGACATCCGATTAGCCTCCCCGTTCACCATACTCCAGCAGCGTACCCACCACCCGCAGGCTGCCGGCGGCGAGCACGGGGTCCTCGAGCATCTCCAGGCCCTCGAGCACGCTCGCCGCCTCGCGGGCGCCGGTGAACGCCGCACGCAGCCGCTCGAGCGGCGCGGCGCGCTCATCGTCGAGCTCGAAGACCACGACCTCCCCGACCAGCGGCTGGAGCCGGGCCGCCATCTGGGCCACCGGCTTGTCGTCGAGACACGAGAACAACAGGTTGAACCGCCGCCGCCTGCCCTCGAGGTAGGTGGCGAGCGCCGCCACCGCCTCGGCGTTGTGAGCACAGTCGAGCAGAATCTCCCGACCACACACCCGGTGCGTGGACAGCCGCGCCGGCCAGCACACGCCTGCGAGCCCACGCCGCACCGCCGGGCCATCGAGCGGCGGCGCGATGCCGATGTCCGCCGCGGCGCGCGCGAGCGCGAGGGCGAGATGGAGATTGGCAACCTGATGCGCTCCCGCGAGCGGCACTTCGACTGGCACCGCACCGTCCCCCCAGTCGGCTTCCACCCCACCCATCTCGCCGGCGGTCAGCCGCACCAGCTCGGTCGCGGGGATCGCGCCAGGGACGCCGAGAGATGGCACTATGGCCTCGTCCACGTTCGGGCCGAGCACGGCGACCGTGACATCAGTGAGGGCGGCCCCTTTCTCGGCGGCGATCTCCTCGCGGGTCGACCCCAGCCAGGACCTGTGATCCGTGCCGATGTTGGTGAGGCCGGCGACCGCGCTGGTCGCAATCCGGGTGGCGTCCCAACGACCACCGATCCCGACCTCGAGCACCGCCACCTCGGTTCCCGCCTCGCGGAACGCGAGCACCGCAGCCAGCGTCAGGGTCTCGAAGAAGGTGAGCTCCGGAAAGCGCTCCAGCCGCTCGAGACAGGCCGACATCGCTGTCGGGGAGATCGGCTTCCCGGCCACCCGAATCCGCTCCTCGACTCGCACCAGGTGCGGCGAGGTATAGAGGCCGGCCCTCACCTCGTGGGCGGTGAGGATCGCCTCCAGCATGGCGGCCGTCGACCCCTTGCCGTTGCTGCCGGCGATCCGAACCGATGCGAGCTCGCGCTGCGGATCGCCAAGCGCTTGCGCCGCCGCACGGACGGCGTCGAGCGAAGGGTGGATGCGGCCCGGGCCCCGGCGCCTCAGCTGGGCTGGAAGCAGGTGAGGCATCGTGCGACCACCTCCAGCAGCTCGCTGCGCGGCACAACTATGTCGAGCATGCCGTGCTCGAGGAGAAACTCGGAGCGCTGGAATCCCTCCGGCAGCGTCTGGCGGATCGTCTGCTCGATCACCCTTGGGCCGGCGAAGCCGATCAGTGCGCCTGGCTCGCCGATGTTCACATCGCCGAGCATGGCGAAGCTCGCTGTGACGCCGCCTGTGGTCGGGTCCGAGAGGATGGAAATGTAGGGTAGTCCCCGGTCCCGCATGCGCGCCAACCCGGCCGAGATCTTGGCCATCTGCATCAGGGACAGGACGCCCTCCTGCATGCGCGCGCCGCCTGAGCAGGCGACGCTGATCAGCGGCAGGCGGCGGGCGAGACAGCGCTCGATGGCCCGGCTCATCTTCTCACCGACAACCGAACCCATCGAGCCACCCATGAAGCGGTACTGCATGGCGGCGACGATCGCCGGCCGCCGGTCGATGTCGCCACGAGCGACGAGCAGCGCGTCGCCGGGTCCCAGCCGCCTGGTGTAGGCCGCAACGCGCTCCCGATAACTCTTGGTGTCGACGAAATTCAGAGGATCCGCCGACCGCACCTTCTGAAACAGCAGCTTGTACTTGCCACCGTCGAATAGCATCTCGAACCGCTCCTCGGCGGTCATCCGGAAGTGGTGCTGGCAGCGAGGGCAGACGAGGTGGTTCTCACGAACCTCCTTGTGATAGAGGATCTCCTTGCACGACTCACACTTCACCCAGAGCCCGCGGGGAACGTTGAGGGGGTTCTTCATAGGCGCCTTTCACGATCTCGCCGGCGTTCCGTCGGCAGCACGGCCTTCGAGCCGCACCGCCCCGGCCTCGAGAGAACCGAAACCCCGGCTGCACCGGGGTTCCTGGAGCCGCGGGGCCGATGGCTGTCAGCCTTGGCCTTCCTGCTCCTCGAGGTCGTTTGGAACGCCCAAGCGCTGACAGGCTGCATCATACATCTGGCGCGCCGCCTTCTGAGCTGCCTGCAGGTCGGCGATCTTCTGCTTCACCCGCGCCAGCTCCTCCTGGATCAGGTTCTCCAGGTCCTGGATCTCTCCCTTGGTCGTCTTCAACGCGTCCTCGTAGAACTTCTTCTGCGCGTCGCTCAGAACACTCATGGCCGCTCCTCCCTATGAATCACGAAGCATCACCGTAGCTCAAATGGTATGCGGATCAGTACCCACATCCGGACCTTCACTCCGAGCTTGGTAGCGGGTCGGTACCGCCACTGGCGAACAGCCTCCTCGGCAGCCTTCTCGAAGCCCGCGCCCTGGTGCGTGACCTGCAAGATCTGGACGTTCTCGACGCTGCCGTCGATCCCGATCAGCGCCCGCAGCCTGACCTCGCCGCTGAACTGCATGCGGCGGGCCACCGGTGGGTAGCTCGGGGAGACTCTCTTGATGAGCACCGGCAGCGTCACCTGAGGGCCACCGGACACGATCTCGCCCTCCTTCACGGCCGGTGTCGGAGTGGGCGTAATGGTCGGCGTCGGTGTCGGCGTTGCCGTCGGCTGCGGCGTCGGCGTGTCAGTCGGAACTGGAGTTGGGGTGTCGGATGGAACCGGGGTCGGCGTGGCCGGCTCCGGCGTCGGTGTCGCAAGCTCCTTCTCGAGGCGCTGCCGCATCGCGGTCTCCTGTGCCGCGACCATCGCTTCTGCCTGTTGGCGGACCATCGCCTTCAGCTCCTCGGTGGGAGTTGCGGTCGCCTCGGCCACCGGTGTCCCGGCAGCCGCCGGCGTCGCTGTCGGCGTCGCCACCACCAGCGACGGCGTCTCGCCTCCACCTCCACCGCGCAGGAAGATCCAGCCGCCGACGGCAGCGATGATAATGAGGGCCCCCAGGCCCAAGATCAACGGCAGTCGAGACTTCTTCGCCGGCATCTCGCGGCCTGCCCAGCTGGGCTCCTCGGGCTCCTCGGGAGGTGCCGGCGGCTCTTCGACGTCCCGCGCGACCGCCGCAGCGCCCACCTCGACCTCAGGTGTCGCGACCACCGCCTCCTCCGGCACCGGCTGCGGCGCCTCGGCACCGGCTGCGACACCGGCTACAAGAGAGATCTCCTTGCCCTCGGCCAGCTCCGCGGCAAACCTCGCGACCTCAGACCGCGTTGCCGACCACGCGTGCTCGTGCATCACCTTCTCGAGGTCTCGCTGTAGGTCGCTCGCCGACTGGTATCTCTGGTCCCGTTCGGCCTCGAGCGCGCGCAGCACGATGGCATCGACATCGCTCGGAACCTCGGTGTTGTACTTTGAGGGCGGCTCGACCTCCGGGTTGCGGACCTGCTCGAGGATCGACAGCTCAGAGTCCCCGGCGAAGACCTTGCGGCCCGCCAGCATCTCGAACAGGACCAGGCCGAGTGAGAAGAGGTCCGACCGGTGATCGATGCTCTTGCCCCACGCCTGCTCCGGCGACATGTACTGGAGCTTCCCCTTCAGCGCGCCGGCGCGGGTGTGGGACGCCTTCGAAGCCGCCTTGGCGATGCCGAAGTCGCACAGCTTGATATCGCCTTCCGTCGCGATGAGCACATTCTGAGGCGACACGTCCCGGTGGACGAGACCCAGGTCACGGTTCTCGAAGTCACGACGGCGGTGAGCGTAGTCGAGAGCCGAGGCGAGCAAGGTTCCGATGTGCAGAGCGAGCGGGACCGGCATCGTGACACCACGGTCACGACAGCTGGCGAGCAGCGACTTCAGGTCCCAGCCGTCGATATACTCCATCGCGATGTAGTACGAGCGGTCGATCTTGCCGAGATCGTAAATGTGAATGATGTTGTTGTGGTTGAGCTGCGCCGCCAGCTTGGCCTCGTCGATGAACATGCTGACGAACTCGTCGTTGTCCGTCAGGTGGGGCAGGATTCGCTTGATGGCGACAGTCTTCTGGAACCCCTCCATCCCCATCATGCGCGCCTTGTAGACCTCGGCCATACCACCGGTCGCAATGTGCTCCATGAGGACGTACTGCCCGAACTGGGTGCCGCCCTCGGCAAGGGAAACCTCGGCTGCCGCGGCCGCCTCCGGCTCGGACGCCGGCGGTGGGGCAGCCTTGGCGGCGGCCGGCGGTGAGGGCTCGGCTGTCGGTTCCTCCGCCGACGGCGCGACGGCTTCCGCCGCCTCGGGCTCGGACGCCGGTGGCACCTCGGCACTCGGACCTTCGGGCGCTGGCGCCGCAGCCGAGGGCTCCTCGGTCGCCGCGGCCACGGGCTCGGCCGGCGGCTCGGAGGCCGGCGGCTCCGCGGGAGCCCTGCGAACCGGCTTGACGTCCAGCCCGGCCAGGGTCTGAGACAGAATCGCGTCGACATCGGTCTCCGAGGGCGGCGCCGCACGCTTCACCGGCTCCGTGCTCTTCGACTCGGAGAGCACATCCGCGAGGGTCTGCTCGAGGCGTTTCTTGGCACTCTGCTCGGTTTTCGACTGGGCAGCCGGCGTCGCCTCCTGGCGGCGGTCCTCGCCGTCAACGTCGGACAAGATCTCACCGAACAGATCGTGCGAGGTGAGGGTCTTTGCACCGCTCTCCCCGTCGAGCCCGGCGTTCTTGCGCAGTGTCTGCAGCATGTCTTGCGGAATGGCCTGGGTCGTCGCCGGGGGCTCCTCCGAAGTGAGCAACCGCTCCACCCGTTGTAGCAGCGCTTCGCCGGAGAATGGGCGCTCGAGAATGTCCTGGGCCCCGTAGCGGGCGGCATCGTTCCTGGGGTCACTGCCGCGGTACCCCGACATCAGGATCAGGAATGGGGTCGCGCGCAGGCCGGCACGTGCGCGGAGCTGCGTGATGGCGTCCTCGAGCTTGATCCTGGGCAGGACCGAGGTCAGCACCACCAGGGTCGGCTCGAAGTGAGCACAACGTTCCACGGCGGCGTCGAGGTCGGCGGCCACCTCCACGATGTAGCCGGTACCCTCCAGGGCCTTCTGGACCCGATCAACGTAGCGCGGTTCATACTCGATGAGAAGGATGTGTCGTTTCATGGCCCCGATTCACCCGATCAGCAGGTCAAGAGAAGAAGATACCCGTTTCATTATCAGTCTCCCGAGCGCAAAGTCAACCGCATGGCGCCGTGCGACCTGCGAGCCGACCCCGCCGTTCGGCACAGATGCTGACGATCCGTGACCAGCCTCGGGCCACCTCGTCGTCGAGCATCGAGAGGTCTCCGGAGTTGTCCACGACCACGTCCGCGAGTCGGCGCTTGTCGTCGAGCGGAAGCTGGGCCGCCATCAGCTGGCGCGCCCGCTCCGGGGACATTCCTCGCCCGGCCGCCCGTTCCAGCTGCTGCTGTGGACGGCACCACACCACGGCCAGCACGTCGTAACCGCGGTAGGAGCCGGTCTCCACCATTAATGTCGCCTCTATGACGGCGGTCACCGGCTCCCCTGCAGAGTGGTGGAGATCCTCCAGCCAGCGGTCGATCCGCTCGTGAACCAGAGGATGCACTGCGGCGTCGAGACGTGCGAGCGCCTCGGGATCACCGCTGATTCTGTCAGCGAGCGCGGTCCTGTCCACCGAGCCGTCGGCGGCCTCCACTTTGCTCCCGAACAGCCCTCTCACCGCCCGCGCCCCCGCCGCTCCGGACCGGTACAGCTCATGAACCACCGCGTCCGCGTCGAGAACCGCCGCGCCCATGGTGGCCAGCCGGCGGGCGACCGCGCTCTTGCCCGACGCCAGGCCTCCAGTCAGCCCGACCGTGCACGGCCTCACACGCCCCTCCGCTGGCGCGCGGCGGCGACCGTGTTCGCCATCAGCCTGGCGATCGTGAGCGGCCCGACGCCGCCAGGCACCGGTGTGATCCGTGCCGCCCGTGGCAGGACCCTCGTGAAGTCGACGTCGCCGGTCAGCACCGAGCCCTTCTCCTCAAACCGGCGCCGCCGCCCCTCGTCCCCCGGGAACAGCTGCTCAACCTCCTCGGCCACCGTCACGCGGTGCATCCCGACGTCGACCACCACGGCGCCCTCCGCCACATGGTCGGCACCGATCAGGGCCCGTCGTCCAGCCGCCACGATGAGGATCTCGGCCTGGCGGGTGACCGCCGCGAGATCACGGGTTCGCGAGTGGCACACGGTTACCGTCGCGTGAGCATGCAGCAGCAGCATCGCCATCGGCTTGCCAACGATGTCGGAGCGTCCGACCACTACCGCCCGGCGCCCCTCGACGGCGATACCCTTCCGCCGCAGCAGCTCCATGATGCCCGACGGCGTGCACGGCACCAGACGTGGTCTGCCCTGTTGCAGCAGGCCGACGTTCACAGGGTGAAAGCCGTCGACGTCCTTGGCGGGATCGACCGCGTCGAGGATCTCGTGGGTGTCGAGCGATGGCGGCAGGGGTAGCTGGACCAGAATCCCGTCCACCTCCGGATCAGCGTTGAGAGCCTTCACCAGATCCAGGGCCTCCTCCCGAGCGACGTCCGCCGGCAGCCGATGGGTGTGGGAGACCATTCCGAGACGGTCGCAGGCTCGCGCCTTCGAGCCGACGTAGACCTTGGAGGCAGGATCGTCGCCGATCAGCACCACATCGAGCCTCGGCGTCACGCCCCGGCCGGCGAGCTCGCTGACCTCGTGCGCAACCTCGGTGCGGATCTCGTCGGCAACCTTCTTCCCGCTCAGAATCTTGTCTGACTCCATGTGCCTCCCTCGACACCCTCGGCGGCCCCGTCTCAGTGAGCCGGCGCTTTGGTTCCTTCGTACAGGGTCACGACGCCGCCGGTGAGCGGCGTACCGCTGACGGCGACCAGCCCGAGACCCTTCAGCACCCGGCACAGCCCATCCCGGTCGGGAAAGGTCGCCACCGACGCCGGGAGGTACTGGTACGCCTCGCCGTCGCCGGACAGCCACCGCCCGACCCGCGGCGGCACGACCCGCGACCACCAGCCGAGGACCGGCGCCAGCACACCGCGGGGACGCGAGAACTCGAGGATGAGCAGCCTGCCATTCTCGCCCAGCACCCGGATGAGCTCCGCCAGACCGGCCTCCAGCCGCTCGAAGTTGCGAACCCCGAACGCAACCGTCACCGCCTCGACGGTTCCGTCAGCCAGCGGCAGGCGTGCGGCGTCCGCCGCGAACAGGGCGAGCTTCCTTCCCCGCCGACGGGCCTTGTCGGCGGCCCGGGCGAGCATGGGAACGCAGAAGTCGCTGGCCAGGGTCGGCACGCCGGCGGGAAGGGCGAGCGCCACGTCTCCGGTGCCGGTGCACATGTCGAGAACACGTTGTGGCTTCACGCCGCCGATGCGGCGCGCCAGCGCACGCCGCCAGACCACATCCCGGCCGAGAGAAAGGACCCGGTTGAGGAGGTCATAGCGGTGGGCGATCCGGGCGAACATCCCCTGGATCTCGGAAGCTCGCTTCTCGAGCAACGCCTCGTGCACGAGGCGGAGACTATCACAGCGACTTTTTCAGGGACTCCAAGGCCTTTCTGCGGTGTGAGATGGCGTTCTTTTCGACCGGGCTCATCTCGGCGTACGTGCGGCCGTCGCCGTCCTCGGGGATGAATACGCTGTCCCAGCCGAAGCCCTTGCGGCCTCGAGGCCGCTCGGCGATCACGCCACGCACCACGCCGGTGCCGACGACGTCGTCGACGCCATCGCACGCGCACGCCATGCAGCGCACCACGGCACGCGGGTCGGCAAACGCGTGCGCGATGCGGCCGATTCCGCCCGGGCCTACGGTAACCAGCAGCCACCGTACCAGCGGCCCCGGGAACCCTCCGAGACCGGTGAGCTCGAGGGCCGTGTCCTCAACCAGTACTGGACGGCCGATGCGCGCGAACGCGGTCCGCGCCTTGTCCCGGACCACCTCGGCGAGATCGAGCGACTGCACCTCGACCAGATCCAGCGCCTGGTGGTCGAGCTTGACGCCGAGCACCGTCTCGGCCTCGCGCAGCTTGCCGAGGTTGGACGTGACAAACACGAGGTCGGAGAGGTTCATGCCCTCCCGACCTCCGCCTGGCTGATCTCTTCTACCTTGATGCGGTAGGCCGCGATCTTGCGGCTCAGCCCCTTCAGCTGCACGTTGCCGAGATGCTCAGTGGGGAACAGGTGCGCGATCGCCCCCTGCGTGCTCTCGCCGATCACGATCTGGGCGGGCTGGGCGACGAACTCCTCCAGCCGGGCAGCAACGTTGACCGTATTGCCGAGCACGGTGTAGTCAACGCGGGTCGCCGAGCCGATATCGCCGACCACGACCGGACCCGAGTGAATGGCGATGCGAACCTCGACCGGATCGAGGCCGGCGACCGCACGCTCGCGGTTCCACACCGTCAGCGCTTTCTGCAGCGCCACGGCGCAGCGCACCGCGCGCTCGGCATGGTCCGGCTGCGGCAGCGGCGCGCCGAAGAACGCCATTACGGCGTCGCCGATGAACTTGTCGAGGGTGCCCCCGTAAGCGAACACTGCCTCCGCGGCGAGCGAGAAGAACTGGTTCAGAAACGCTGCGACGTCCTCGGGCGGCAGGCTCTCGCAGCGCGTCGAGAAGCTCACGATGTCGGCAAACAGGATTGAGGTCTCCCGTAGCATCACCGGTGGCGTGCTCCTCTCGGGCGCTGCCAAGACCGCCTCGATGACGGCAGGCGAGTGATAGCGCTCCAGCCGCTGGCGGACGCTCTGTTCGCGCTGGATGTGCTCGCGCAGACGGGCCTGCTCGATGGCGACGGCGGCGTAATTGGCGAGCGCCGTCAGGAGGTCGAGGTCGGCTGCTGAGAATGAACCGACGTGCAGCGGCGAGTCGACGTAGATGACGCCCATCACCTGCTCGCGGTGCCACAAGGGCGCGCACATGGCGGAGCGGATCTGGTGGATGCGGATGCTGCGACCGGCGTCGAACCGTTGGTCCGCCTGTGCATCGTGCGTCAACAGCGCCAGCTTCTGACGCGTCACCATGTCGAGAATGGTCCGCGACAGCGGCACCTCGGGTTCCTCGCCCTCCTCGGAGTTGCGTGCACGGCACAGCTCCAACCGCGGCGTCCCTTCCGCGTCGTAGAGCAGGATGAAGCCGCGGTCGACCATCAGGTGCTCGAACACCAGATCCATCACCTTCTCGAGCACCGGCTGCAGCTCCTCGACCTGCAGCAGAGTCTTCGCAACCTGGGCAAGGACCTCGAAGATGCGCTCCCGGTCGCCGAGCTTGCGCACTCCGGAAGCCTCGCCTTCGAGGCCGTAGTCCTGGTTGAACTCCTTGAGCGGCCTCAGGTAGGTGGCCGAAGAAAGCCCCTCGGAGCGCTCCTCCGCGCTTTCCACGAGAAGCACGAAGTTGCCGATCGCAATCTGGTCGCCGGGGGCCAGCGGCGCCGAGGTCACGAAGGTGTCGTTGACCTTGACGCCGTTGGTCGATTCCAGGTCAACGATCTTGAACACCTCGCCGTCCTTTTCGATCCGCGCGTGATGGCGCGAAACCGAGAAGTCACGCAGCACCGCATCGTTGTCGCTGGAGCGGCCCATGGTCGTGCCATCGCGAATCGCGACCCGATGGGAGACCCCGCCTTCCTCGAACACGAGCTCATACATTTGGGTTTATTGTAGCCGTTCCGAAGAAGTCAAGAGAATCCGGCGAGGATGCGCGCGGCGCATCCATCTAGGAGCGTGTGGCGCAGGGCACCTCCGAAGCTGCTGCGGCCACCTCCCAGGCGTGCGAGACGGGCTTTGCGGTATGGGCTCCTAGTCGGCGTGGTACTGGTCGGTCAGCTGCGTCTTCAGGTACATTCCCTCGATGAGCTCTCGGTAGCGTTCCGCGATCACCCGCCGGCGCACCTTCAGCGTCGGCGTGATCTCACCTTCGGCGAGCGAGAACTCCTGCGCCAGGATCATGAACTTGCGTACCTTCTCGTGCAGGGCGAGCGTGCCGTTGACCTTGGCGACGGCCTCGTTGACCAGCCGGTAGCCCTCGGCGTGCGCCGCCATCTCCTTCTCCTCGAGCCCGCTCTCCCCCAGCGACGCCAGATGCGCACCGAGGTTCTCGAAGTTGGGAATGATCAACGCCGTCAGGTATGGGTAGCGGTCGCCGATCACCACCGCCTGGCTGATGTACGCGGTCGCCTGCAGCTGACCCTCGATCGGCTGCGGGGCGACGTTCTTGCCGCCCGAGGTGACGATGATGTCCTTCTTGCGATCGGTGATGAACAGGAAACCGTCGGCGTCGAGGTAGCCAACGTCGCCGGTGTGCAGCCAGCCGTCGGCATCGATCGCCTCCGCCGTGTCCTCGGCACGGTTGAAGTACCCCTTCATGACATGCGGACCCCGGGTCAGAATCTCACCGTCGTCCGCGATCAGAACCCCGATCTCCGGAATCGCCTGGCCGACGGCACCGATCCGGTTCTGCGCCGGGGTACTGACGGTGATCACGGGTGAGGTCTCGGTGAGACCGTACCCCTGGTAGATCGGCAAGCCAATCATCGAGAAAAACTCACCGACCTCGCGCGACAGCGGGGCGCCGCCCGAGACGGCGAAGCGGAGCCGGCCGCCGAGGCGGTCGAGGATCTTCGAGAACACCCTCTTCTTCGCCAGTGCGTACTGTGCGCGCAGCACGGCCGACGGCCTGGCGCCGGACCACACCTGCTCCGAATAGCGCCGAGCCACCTTCAGCGCCCAGTCCACGAGCCGGCGCTTGACGCCTTCCTGCTGCCTTAGGTTCGAGATGATTTTGATGTAGGAGCGCTCGAACAGGCGCGGCACCGACACCATGATCGTCGGCTTGACCTCGAGCAGCCGGTTGGGCACCCTCTCGATCGCCTCGACGTAGACGATCTGCACGCCACGGTTGAACAGCGCGTAGTCGACCGTACGCTCGAACACGTGCGACAGAGGAAGAAACGACAGCACTGTGTCCTTCGGCCCGATGTCGAACGGCTTCATCGCGCGCGTCTCGTTGAAGACAAAGTTGCGGTGGGTGAGCATGACGCCCTTCGGGTCGCCGGTGGTTCCCGAGGTGTAGATGAGACTCGCCACGTCATCGGGCTGCGGCACGTGGAACGGGTCCCCCTTCTCCTTGCGCGACGCCTTGAGTGCGAGCCGCCCGCGCTCTTCGAGGTCGGCCAGGGTACCGACTCCTTCTGGGGGGCCGTCCTCCGGGGGATCGATGACCACGACCTCCACGTTGCCGACCCGCTTTGCTGCCTCGAGGGCGGTTTCGAGCATGCTTGGTGTCGAGGCGACCAGCATCCTCGCCTCCGCGTCCGCCACGATGTAGGCAATCTGCGCCGCCGTCAGGTTGGGGTACAGAGGTACCGAGACCGCACCGCTCAAGTGGCAGGCGAAGTCGAAGACATGCCACTCGGGCCGATTCTCCGAGAACAGGGCGAGCCGCTCGCCGGGGACGACGCCGGCGTCCATCAGACCCGCGGCGAGGTTGTGGACGCGACGCCCGAGATCCTCCGTCGACAGCCCGACCCACTTCCCCCCGCGCTTTGCCCGCAGCAGGTTCTTGCGCCCGGAGTACGAGGTCAGCACATGCTCGAACAGGTCGCGAAGAGTCTCCATGTTTCCTCCCCGAAAGAACCTGGCCTACACTTCTCACCGCCACCCGGCGACAGCTTCCTCATCGCGCCTTGATCTCGAACCCAAGCCGCGTCCACGCACGGTACCGGATTTTCGGCCGGACCTCTCATCCGATACTAACTCAGTCCGAAGGTCCAGCTCAACGCGCGCCGATCATGGGGGACGGCCCGTGAACGATCCGGGCTATACTTGCCCATGCGTCAACCTCGAAGGAGGGTATCGATGACACATCGCATCGCCATCAACGGATTCGGTCGCATCGGTCGTCTTGTGACTCGGCACCTGCTTGCCCGCGAGCAGTTCGAGCTGGTCGCGGTCAACGACCTCACTTCCCCGGACATGTTGGGCTACCTGCTCGCCCACGACACGGTCCACGGCCGCTTCGCGCGACCGGTCGCGGTCGAGGGTGGCACGCTGATCATCGACGGCCACCCCGTCAAGGTGCTCGCCCAACGCGACCCGGGAACGCTGCCTTGGCGGGAGCTGGGCGTCGAGTACGTGTTCGAGGCGACCGGCCTGTTCCGTGACCGCGCCAAGGCGGCAGCCCATCTCGAGGCGGGCGCCCGGCGCGTGATCATCACCGCTCCGGGCAAGAACGCCGACGCCACCTTCGTCATGGGCGTCAACCACGACACCTACGACCCCGCCTCTCACCAGATCGTGTCGAACGCGTCGTGCACCACCAACTGCCTGGCGCCCCTGGTCAAGGTTCTGCACGAGACGGTCGGCGTCGCCCACGGCTGGGTCACCACCGTCCACGCCTACACCAACGACCAGCGCATCCTCGACGTGCAGCATCCGTCCGACATGCGGCGGGCACGCGCCGCAGCCGTCAACATCATCCCCACCTCGACCGGCGCCGCCAAGGCCATCGGGCTCGTCTACCCGCAGCTCAAGGGCAAGCTCGCCGGCGCCGCGCTGCGCGTGCCGGTGGTCGACGGCTCGGTGTGCGACGTCACCTTCGTGGCCGAGAACACGTCGTCGGCGGGGGCTCTTCGCGACGCGTTCACGGCCGCCGCGGCCGGACCGCTCAAGGGCATCCTGCGCGCCGCCGACGAGTTCATCGTGTCCTCCGACATCATCGGCGAAACCCACTCGACCGTCATCGACCTGCCACTGATCGCAGAGATCTCACCGTCATTCTTCCGAGTCGTCGGCTGGTACGACAACGAGAACGCCTACTCCCTGCGGTGCGTCGATCTTCTCGACTACATGGTGGGACGGGAGAAACAGTGACTCTCCCGCGCCTCGAGGACCTCGAAGCCCTCGACACGGCGCGGGTGCTGCTCCGCCTCGACCTCAACGTCCCCGTCGCGGGCGGCGAGGTCGAGGACGACGCGCGCATCGTCGCTGCGATGCCGACCCTCCGTTGGCTGCTCGACCGTGCGCCGATGGTCGCGGCCTGCTCGCACCTCGGCAAGGCCAAGGGCTCGCCGGACCCTGCGTACTCGCTGCGGCCGGTTGGGGTGTCGCTCGCACGTCTGCTCGACCGCGAGGTGCGCTTCGTCGACGACTGCGTCGGCCCCGCGGTGGCGGGTGGCGGCGGCAGCCTGCTGCTGCTCGAGAACCTACGCTTTCACCCCGGGGAAAAGGCGAACGATCCCGACTTCGCACGCCGGCTCGCCGACGGCTTCAGCCACTACGTCGACGACGCCTTCGGGACCGCCCACCGCGCCCACGCCTCGGTGGCAGCCGTGGCGGCACTGTTTCCACCCGGACGGCGGGCCGCCGGCCGCCTCATGGAGGCCGAGCTCGGCGCCCTGCGGCGGCTAGTTGACGACCCCGCCCGGCCGTTCGCGGCGGTGGTCGGCGGCGCCAAGGTGTCGACCAAGACGGCGCCGCTGATGGCGCTGCTCGAGCGCGTACAGCGGCTGTTGGTCGGTGGCGGGATGGCCAACACCTTCCTGCTCGCCCAGGGGCTGGAGGTCGGCCGTTCGTTGGTCGAGGAGAGCGAGGTCGACACCGCGCGCAAGGTGATCGCGCGCGCCGAGGAGCGGGGCGTCGACCTCCTGCTGCCGACGGACCTCACGGTTGCCGACGACCTGGACGCTCCGCGTCGGGTCGAGGTGGTCGCCGCCGAGGCGATCCCCGCCGACCTGATGGCGGTCGACATCGGACCCGACACGCGCGCGGCGTTCACACACGCGTTGGCCGGTGCCAGGACCGTCTTCTGGAACGGCCCGATGGGCGTGTTCGAGAACCAGGCATTTGCAGCGGGCACCATGGCCGTCGCGCATGCCCTGGCTGCCTGTAGTGGCTTCACCGTCGTCGGCGGTGGTGAGTCGGTGATGGCTGTGCATCGTGCCGGAGTCGTCGATCGTATCGGCCACGTTTCCACCGGCGGCGGCGCCTCGCTGCAGCTGATTGCCGGCGGGCCGCTGCCCGCCGTCGACGCCCTGGAGGTCGCATGACGATGCGCAGGTTCCTGATTGCCGGCAACTGGAAGATGCACCACGGCGTCGTCGACACCGCGATGTTCGTCGAGCAGCTGCTCCAGCAGAGGCTGCCGACCACGGTCGACGTCGTGGTGTGTCCCCCGTTCGTGTCGCTTCCCGCAGCCGCGATGCTGCTTACGGGCTCTTCGGTCGGCCTCGGGGCGCAGAACGTTCATTCTCAGGGGAAGGGTGCCTTCACCGGCGAGGTGTCGGCGCCCATGCTCGCCGAGCTCGGCGTGGAGTGGGTCATCGTCGGCCACTCGGAGCGGCGGGCGATGTTCTGCGAGACCGATGAGACCGCCGCGGCGAGGGCGCTCCGAGCCCAGGAAGAGAGGCTCACGGTCATCTTCTGCCTCGGCGAGACCCTCGAGGAGCGCGAGGCGGGGCAGACCCTCGACGTGCTCCGCCGCCAGGCCTCGGTGCTTGCCGCCCTCGATCCCGCGCAGCTCGTCGTCGCTTATGAGCCGGTGTGGGCTATCGGCACCGGACGCACCGCGACCCCCGAGCAGGCGCAGGAGGCGCACCGCTTTCTGCGTACCGAGCTTGCCGGCCTGTTCGACCAGGGCGCCGCAGGCGCCGTCCGCATCCTCTACGGGGGCAGTCTCAAGCCTGCCAACGCGGCCGAGATCCTCTCCCAGCCAGACGTGGACGGCGGCCTGGTCGGCGGGGCAAGCCTTGACGTGGAGCCCTTTTGCGCTATCATCCGCGCTGCGGCTGTGCTTGCCGCGGGAGAGTCATCGTGATTACGCTGCTGGTCATTCTTTATGTTCTCGTCTGTCTGTTCCTGATCATGGTCGTCCTGTTCCAGCAGGGCAAGGGGGCCGATCTCGCCGGGGCTTTCGGCGGCGGCGGCACTCAGACCGCGTTCGGCCCGCGCAGCGGAACCACCCTCATGCACAAGCTGACCACGGTGTCGTTCGTCCTCTTCGTGGCGCTATCGATGGCCCTCGCCATCCTGCAGGGCAAGCGCAACACCTCGGTGATGGACCAGGCGACGGCGCCGAAGGCAACACCGGCGGCGTCGGCGCCGGCCGAGACGGCGCCCGCGAAGGAGCCCGGAGAGGCGGCCGGGCAGACTCCGGCCACCGGCACCCAGCAGCAGCAAGCACCGGCGCAGCCGCCGGCCGGCGGGCAGTCGGGCGGCTGACCCCTTGCCTCGGCCAGTCACGGAGCCTAGAATGTCAGCACGTGCCGAAGTGGCGGAACTGGTAGACGCGCACGTTTGAGGGGCGTGTGGCTTACGCCGTGCCGGTTCGAGTCCGGCCTTCGGCACCACTTTAGAGACCCGGCCGGAGAGGCCCGTTCGGCTCCAATCCGCGATACGGGATCACCTGCACGTTTTTCGCTTGTCGCCCGCCTCCGACGTACCTGCAGGTACGACTACGGCGTGCTCCGACGCGAGAAAACGCACATCTGACACCCGTCTCGCGGATTTCGCTGCGAACGGGCTCTCCACCCGGGCCTCTTGAGACTGTCAACGACGGGTTTTCATCAAGCCGTAGGTGCAAACTGATCGGTACAAGAGTCATGCACTCCTAGTGCAGATGTGATCGTTGCGTCCGGCTACGCTCAAGGGCTCAAGGAATAGCCGGTCATGGGTTTGACAGTTTGGAGTTTCAGGAGTAGCGTTTCCGTCAAGGAGGAGTACCATGAGACATCCGCGCGGAGTGTGGTTTGTCCTTGTATTGTTGGGCGTAGCCCTTTCTTTCGTATCATTCCCAGTAAGTGCACAGGAGCCCGGGTCCGTCCAGGAAATGCCCATCGACCCACACCCAGGTATGTACCCGTGTTGGAAGTGCTTCTGTGAATACGATCCCCCATTTGGGACTTTTGCGCAGTGTGAGCAAACCGCCGGCGGCACGCTCGCGTGGTGCACGGTGCAGAATCTGGGCGGCGGCGTATACCAGTGCATAGGGCAGCCCTGCGCGGGCGATCAGCCTGAGGCCACGTTCGGAGAGCTCTTCGCTGGCACCGCCTCCGGGCATAGAACCAGCGTAGCGCGCGGGCAGGGGCTCTGATCTGTGAGAGTGCCCGCGTTCCGAGGGCTCGTCACTCGCCGGACTCTCCTCGTACCAGCGCTGATTGCAATCGCGTCTGCTGCCGGTTCGCAACAGTCGCCGCTGGTCGGGGGTGGATCGCGTCATGACGGCGCATCTACGACTCCCGCTCTGTCGCTCGCCCCAGACCCCGGCGTGGCGCCCGCAGGAGTAACGGTTTACGAGTGGATACAAGGCCATCTCAAGAGGCTCGATGCACGGGCTGTCAAAGACTCAGCGGGCGTCCTGGTGGTGCCTAGAGCCTGCGCTCAGGGCTCTCGGGTGCTGGTCGAAACTGAGGAGTTGGTGTCGCGCCCGTTCGAAGTGAAATCTGCCGACTGCTCGGGCGGACCACTGAAGGTCAAGTTGTTCCCGCGCGCGGAGCTCAAGCTCCGCCTGGCGGCAGCCGGGGGGAGCGCTCTGCCCTCTCAGGCGGTGATTGCCTTCGCTCAATGCCCAGCGTCCGCCCGCTCCGAAGCTGAGAAGCAGTTCCGGTTACCCGTGGCCATATCGCCGGCGGGCGCCATGACTGCCTCTCTACCGGCCGGCTGTACTGATCTCTCGGTTCTGACCCCCGACTTCGCACCACTCTCATGGTGGGGCCTTCACCTGCCAGCCGGAAAGCTGACCGACCTCGGCGCCAAATCCCTGCAGAAGGGCGCGTCCCTACTCATACGAGCTCTAGACAGCGACGACGGCCTCCCGCTGGAGGGTGTGCACCTGAGGCTCGTACGGGCCGCTCAGGCCACGAAGGCCATCCGCGGCGTACTCGCCGGGCACGGCGCAGGCTCCACGGCCGAAGGCGTGACCGGAAACCGGGGCTGGCTGCGACTGTCCGGCCTTGACGACGGTGGGTTCACTTTGATCGCGATGGCGAAGAACCATGCTGTCAGCTGTCAGAACCTGACGTTGGAGCATGGCAAGCAGACGGTGGTCGACGATCTCGAGCTGGGGCGACTTGGATCTGCAGATGTGTCTGTGACCTGGGCTAACTCGGCCACGCCAGACGACCTCAGTCTCACCCTGGTTGCGAGTGCGCGGTTGTGCTGCCACGAGATCTTCGGCGTCCGATCGACAAAGGTCCCGCCCTCCGGCCTGGTCCACCTTGCGGGCCTCTCTCCCGGCAGCTGGAAGTTCACAGCTGCGCTGATCCACCCTTCGGGTCGCGCCTATACCCTCGGGGATACAGAAGCTACAGTGGTTTCTGCTCAGAACACCTTCGTGGACCTGTCGCTCTCCGACCTGCTATACCGCGGCGAGCTACTGCGGGGCGATGAGCCGGTGCGGGCCGCGCTACGGCTCGACCCCCTCAAACCTCGTCCCGGTGACACACGCGCGTCCACCTCTTCCCAGGACGACGGCAGCTTCATGGTGGTGCTGCCGAGGGCGGGCAAATACGACGTGCGAGTGACCGCCCGGCAACCCCAGATCGATACCACCGTCCCGTCGGTTTCGTTCTCCGACCCGGACAAGAGGGTCGAGGTGCATCTGCCCCGCGGACGAATCGTCGGTACCGTGGTTGACGGAAACGGCAACCCCGTGGCGCGCGCCCGGGTGACCGCGTACCTGCTCCAGAAAGTCGCCGGTGGAAAGGCGCCAGCGGATGTCGTCGTTGGACATGGGCTGTCGGCAGAGGACGGCAGTTACAGCGTCGAGGGCGCTCGTGCCGGTTCCTGGCGGGTGACGGCAGAGCACGACCAGCTGGCTTCCGACCCGCGAATCGTCCAGGTACCGAAAGACGACGACGCAACCGGGGTGACCCTGGTTGTGAGAATGACCCTCACTCAGTCCGGTACCGTACGGCATGCCGACGGCCGCCCCGCCGCCGGCGTTTACGTCTGGGGCAACAGCGTCGCCTCAGACGGGCTGCTCAGCAGTGCGTACGCCACCACCGACCCCAACGGGCACTTCGAGATCCGGCTGAAGGCCAAGGAAGGGTCGCCGGGCGATCTCGTCGTCTGCGGGCCCGGGATCGCGGCCGAGCCGTTCCGAATCACCCTGTCCGGCAAGAAACCGGCCGAGCTCAGCGTGGTCGACACCGGCGGAAGCCTGCGGCTCTCGTTCTCGTCCGCCAGTGCGAGCATGTTTGCAGGCCTGGCCCTGGTCCGGCCGGACGGCGCTTACCTGCCGGCAGGCGAGCTCGTAGGCGGTGGAGTGGCCGCGAGCATGAGCGACGGGAATACCGTGATGACCATTCGCAACCTCGCACCCGGGGCTTGGGATGTCGTCAACATCCGAAACCCTGCTGCGGCTGCGGCCGTCTTCTCAGGAGCCGGCGGAGCGTTGCCCGGCCTCGCCAAGGTGATGCTGGGCCGCGGCGCGACCGAGCGCGTCGCGATCAGCCCTTGAGCTTCTGCTCGATCTTGGCCCAGCTGTCGCGGAGCGCGACGGTGCGATTGAGGACGAGGCGCGCGTCGGTGGTACCCGGGTCGACGCTGAAGTAGCCTTGGCGCTCGAGCTGGTAGCGCTCGCCGGCATCGGCGCCGGCCAGGCTCGGCTCGAGACGCGCCTCGACGACCTCGAGCGACTCCGGGTTGAGGTTGGCCAGAAAGTCGTCTCCGGATTCCGCCGCCTCGGGGTCGGGATCCGAAAACAGGCGGTCGTACAGCCGCACCTCCGCCGCCAGCGCGTGGCGGGCGGACACCCAGTGGATGGTCCCCTTGACGCGCCGCCCGTCGGGCGCGTTGCCGCCGCGGGTCGCCGGGTCGTAGGTGCAGCGGACCTCGACCACCCGGCCGTCGTCGTCCTTGACGACTCCGGTGCAGGTGATGAGGTACGCCCACCGCAGCCGCACCTCGCGGCCCGGGGCGAGGCGCCAGAACTTCTTCGGCGGCTCCTCCATGAAGTCGCCGCGCTCGACGTAGAGCTCGCGCGTAAACGGGACCTTGCGAAAGCCCATCTTCGGGGGGTCGTCCGGGAAGTAGGGCGCGTCGAACTCCTCGACCTGGTCCTCCGGGTAGTTCTCGATCACCACCTTGAGCGGGTCGAGTACGCCCATCACCCGCGGCGCCGTCTGGTTGAGGTGGTCGCGCACCGCCCACTCCAGCAGTGCGACGTCGACCGTGCTGTCGCGCTTGGCGAGGCCGATGCGGTCGCAGAAGGCGCGGATCGCCTGCGGCGGGTAGCCGCGCCGGCGCAGGCCGGAGATCGTCGGCATGCGCGGGTCGTCCCAGCCGTTGACGTGACCCTCCTTGACCAGCCGCAGCAGCTTGCGCTTGGAGAGCACGGTGTAGGTCAGGTTGAGGCGCGCGAACTCGATCTGTCGCGGCCGGGCGGGCACCGGCAGGTTGCCGATGAACCACTCGTACAGCGGCCGGTGGTTCTCGAATTCGAGCGTGCACAGCGAGTGGGTAATGCGCTCGATGGCGTCCGACTGCCCGTGCGCGAAGTCGTACATCGGGTACACGCACCATGCGTCACCGGTGCGGTGGTGGTGGGCGTGCAGGATCCGGTACAGCACCGGATCGCGCAGGTTGAGGTTGGGGGCCGCCATGTCGATCTTGGCGCGCAGTACCCGCGAGCCGTCGGGAAACTCGCCGGCCCGCATGCGCTGGAAGAGGTCGAGGTTCTCCTCCGGTGGGCGGCCGCGGTACGGGCTCGGGGCCCCGGGGTGCGTCAGGGTACCGCGGGTCGCCCGGATCTCCTCCGCCGTCTGGTCGTCGACGTACGCCGCGCCTTCCCGGATCAGGTGCACCGCCCACTCGTAAAGCTGCTCGAAGTAATCGGAGGCGAAGTAAAGGTGCCGGCCCCAGTCGAAGCCGAGCCAGCGCACGTCCTCCTTGATCGACTCCACATACTCCATCTCCTCCTTGGAGGGATTGGTATCGTCGAAGCGCAGGTGGCAGCGGCCGCCGAACTCGGCCGCGATCCCGAAATTGAGCGCAATCGACTTGGCGTGGCCGATGTGGAGATAGCCGTTGGGCTCAGGGGGAAAGCGGGTCACGACCTCACGGTGCTTGCCGCCGGCCAGGTCACCGGCCACGATCTCGCGGATGAAGTCCTTCGCCTCGTTGCTCATCAGCCCTTTCCTCCGAACCCGGGGAGTATACGTGAGAAGCAAGAGGGAAGAACTTCCCCACCCGTGAAAAGGTCAGGAGGTAAGAGGATCCCGCCGGTCCTGGACGTCGTGAGCCCGCACCTCTCACCTCCACAAGGCTGCAGCGCTCGCCGCGCCGGCGGCGTCCTCTCCTCCCCGGGTGCTTGACGTGCTCCTGATCCGGGCCTGCAGAATCGTCCGGGGCTCCGCGTGATCGCGAAGAGAACGCCCGTGCGTCGGAGCAAAGGAGCCCAGAATGGAGCCCAGGCGACCTGCGGCACTCGCCGGTTTCCCCCTAAGTGCTGCTCCCTTCCGGGCCTGACACGGTTCGGAGGCTGGCAATGCGCAGGGCCCAGGCTCCAGTCTGGGCTCCTCATCTTCCACAGCTGGCGGAGAGGGCGGGATTCGAACCCGCGGTGGAGTTGCCCCCACACACGCTTTCCAAGCGTGCTCCTTCGGCCACTCGGACACCTCTCCGGGCTTGCTTGTCGACCTGGCGGAGAGGGTGGGATTCGAACCCACGGACCTCGTGAAAGGTCAACGGTTTTCGAGACCGCCCCGTTCGACCACTCCGGCACCTCTCCGCAACGGGAGCGGCATTCTACCAGAGGTGTGTGGACGAGGCACGGGAGCCCCGTGCGGGAAGTGAGAAGGTGAGGAAGTTCCCCCACCCAACCAGCCGGTGACGGAGTGACGGAGGCCCCCACCCACCCGCCCGGGAAGATCGCGACACGAGAACCGGGGAACGGGAGACGCGAGACGGGCGCCTGCGGGGCAGGCGCACGGCCGCCGCAGCTGCAGAGTAGGGAGGCTCTGCTGGGTCTTGGCGCCGCCTACTCGTTCGCCTCTCCGAGCACGGTTCTGAGGCTGACCTGGAGCGACCGGCCAGGCGCGGCGACCGCGCCTTCGTCGGGAGAGACAAGGTAGCTGCGATCAAGCACGTTGGTGACCATGGCCCGAACCTGGAGGTGGTCGCCGAGGCGCCAGCCGACGCCGGCGTCGACGACCGCATGGCCCGGCACGTCCTGCTCGGAGGGACCGGGGCGGCCCTTGCGTGCGTAGGTGGTGAGGCGCACCAACCACCAGCCGCCGCGGGAGATCTCGTGGCGGAGGACGACGAAGGCGCCCGGGGCGGGAATGTCATCGACCGGTTCGCCAGCGTCGCGGATCTCGCCGCGTTCGCTCCAGATGCCGAGCTGGAGAGTGAGGTGAGGTGTGAGGATGAAGCTGCCTTCGAGCTCGAGCCCCCGCAGCTCGGCCTCGCCGCGGTTGCGGAAGAAGTAGTCGCCGTCCGTCTTGAAGCGCTCGATGAGGTCGTCAATGCGGTACATGTAGCCGTAGAGGGCGAGCTGGACGCTACGCCCGCGGAAGCGAAGGGCAAGGTCGAGCTGGCGGCTGGCCTCCGGCTCGAGGTCGGGGCTGCCGGTAATGAAGCCGCGGCCGGTGAAGCCGCGGTAGAAGCGGTCGGAGAGGAAGGCGTCACGAAAACCGCGCGCGACCTGACCCGTGAGGTCGAGGCCCGAGGCGAGTGGGAGGGTCGCAGCCACGAAGCCAGAGAGGTCGCTGTGGGTCGTCGAGGTGTCGCCGAAGTAGCCGCCTTCGTTGGAGGTGTGGACGCTGTCGGCGCGCAGGCCGCCGGATAGGCGGAGCGGCCCGGCCATGCCGCTGATGCCGGCAAAGGCGCCCAGGTCGTCACGCCTCGCCGACTCGATCGAGGTCTCGCGCGAGCTCAGCACCGGCCGGCCGCCGGCGAGGTCGAAGCTCTCGTTGATCGCGTGCAGGCCGTAGCGGCCGTAGGCATTGAAGCCGACGACGAGCCGCGCACCGCCGAGCGGTCGCTCGGCCTCGACGCGCAGCTCGTAGTCGCGCGCGTCGACGTCAGAGCGGTCACGCGACAGCGGTGCGCCGTCGGCGGTCAGCTTGTCCTTGTTGAGGATCAGCTGGTAGCTGTCCCAGCTGGCCGCAACCGACAACCGCTTCCAGGCGCCGGCGCCGGGACGCTCGAAGCCGACGTCGAGGCGGTGAGAGTTTTCCTCCGGGTAGTACGAGCGCTTGCTGCGCGAGTCGGGCGCCGGCTTGCCGGAGTCGCGGCCGTAGTCGGTGCGCCAGCCGACGCGGAGCACACCGCCGGCGAGCTCGCGCTGGTACGCCAGCCGTAGACCCTCGGTCTCGGAGCGGCTGTTGAAGATCGTGCCGTCCGGGCTCGAGTAGTCCTCGCTCTTGCGCCAGGAGGCGCCCAGCAGCAGGCCGCCGCCGAGACCGCTGGTCGTCACCTCGGCCATCGCCCCACGCTCCGAGGCCGCAGAGGCGCCCAGGACGACGGCTCGCACACTCAGCGGCGCGTCCGGCTGCGGCATGCGCGTGCGGGCGCGGATGACGCCGCCGAAAGCGTCCGAGCCATAGGCCACGGAACCCGGCCCGCGAACCACCTCCACCTCCTCGACCGTGTCCGGATCCAGGAAGGTCGCGGAGGCGCCGGCACGGCGCTCGGTGGTCACGCGGCCGCCGTCGAGCAGAATCAAGGTCCGTCCCTTGGGTAGGCCGCGAAGGGCCGGCACGGCGGCCGGCCCGACGCCACTGGCGCTCGCGCCGGGAACGTTGTCGAGAGCGCCGACCAGGTGGGCAGGACGCCGCTGGGCGAGCTCAGTGGCGCCGATGACGGTGGCGGCGGCGGCCGGCGGTAGCTCGAGATCAGGGGCGGCGCCGGTAACCACGGTGACCGTCTCTCCGAGCGGTCGGACGTGGATCTCCAGCGGTCCGGCGGCCGGCAGCTCGGTCACGGTCACCGGCCGGAAGGCGACGCCGTCGGGTCGCGCCACCAGCAACACGAAGGGAAGCTTGGGATCGGGCGAAACCGAGAAGCTGCCGCCGGTGTCGGCGAGCACCACTCCCGGGCGGTCGAGAACAGTGATCTGGGCGCCGGCCAGGGGCTTGCCGTCCGGCATGATGATGCGGCCGTCGAAGGCCGCGGCGAGCGAGGCGGTCAGCAGCAGGGCTGCTGTGGCAACGATCGAGATCGAGCGCATGTGTCCTCCTTCGGTGACTAGGCACGGACACGGATGCGGCCGCAGGTGGCGGACCGCGTCGGTCCAAGCCGTGAGATGTCCGGATTGGGATGCTCAGTGAAGCAGAGTCATTCCAGCCGAGGGAGGCCGACGGCTACGCGCGGGACGCGTGCCGGCAGCGCGATTCGGAAGCTCTGGTACAACCGGGGAGTCTCCTCGCGGACGAACAGCTGGCTGGAGATCCGGGCGCCATGACGGCCGCCGCGGACCAGCGCCGGAAGGCCGTAGATGACCTCGGCCAGCCAGTCTGCGATCGGCCGCGCTCCGCTCGAGCCGACCGGGGCGCCGGGCGTGCCACGTCCCAGCCACCACTCGCCGGCCGTAAAGCCGGGCGCCGCCAAGGGGGCGCGGGCGGCGCCGGCGATGCGGAAGACGCCGCCGTGCTGAGCCGCGACCTCGCATCCGTGACGTCCGAACCTCACGAACAAGAAGGCGGCGGGCGTTGGCAGATCGGGCACGTGCCAGCGCACACTGCGAAGCCGGGGATCGAGCTGATCGGTGAGACGGACCGGGAACCGCCCCTCGCCATCGACGGCGAGCAGGATCTCCAGTTCCTCCACCGGTTGCTCGAACGCCGTCCAACGAACCTCTACCACGTCGCCGGCACGCAGCGTCTGACCTGCGGCCGGCGACACGATCCGCCCCTCACTGGCAGCCACGGGGAAGGCGGTGAGAAGCACGGCGACCGCCACCGCCGTCGCGGCGAGACCTGCTCTTCTGCGGACGGAGCTGTTGCCAGGCACCGGCCGCAGCGTAGCACGTGCCGCCGCCCGGCGTGGTTCCGCGCTCTCGGTTTGCAGTGATGTCCGACTCTTGTCCTTGCACGCCACCGCGTCCTGCGCCACAATCGCCGGGGAGGTGCGCATGCAGGAGTGGCACCACACGACGGTTGTGGCCGTTCGCCGCGGCGGCACGGTGGCCGTCGGATCGGACGGGCAGGTAACGCTGGGGAGCACCGTGCTGAAGGCGTCGGCATCGAAGGTGCGGCGGCTGGCCGGCGGCAAGGTGATTGCCGGCTTTGCCGGCTCCGTGGCAGATGCACTGGCCCTGTTCACCCGCTTCGAGGCCAAGCTGGAGTCGTACGGCCATAACCTCGAGCGGGCGGCGGTTGAGCTTGCACGCGAGTGGCGGACCGACAAGGCGCTGCGCCATCTCGAGGCGCTGCTGGTGGCCGCCGACGGCTCGACCACGTTGCTTGTGTCCGGCACCGGCGAGGTGCTGTCTCCGGACGACGACGTGGTCGCGGTCGGCTCGGGCGGCGGCTATGCACTGGCCGCGGCGCGGGCCCTGCTGGCCCACACCGACCTGGATGCCAGTGGCATCGTGCGCGAGGCGCTGACGATTGCCTCCGCCATCGACATCTATACCAACGCCCACATCACGATCGAGGAGCTGACCTCGTGAAGCTGGACAACCTCACCCCGAAGGAGGTCGTTGCCGAGCTCGACCGCTACATCATCGGCCAGACAGCGGCCAAGAAGGCGGTCGCGGTCGCTCTGCGCAACCGCTGGCGCCGCCAGCATCTCGACCCGGAGCTGGCGGAGGAGGTGGCGCCGAAAAACATCATCATGATCGGTCCGACCGGGGTCGGCAAGACCGAGATCGCCCGCCGCCTGGCGCGCCTCACCGGGTCGCCGTTTCTCAAGGTGGAGGCGTCGAAGTTCACCGAGGTTGGCTACGTCGGACGCGACGTGGAGTCGATCGTGCGCGATCTCGTCGAGGCGGGGATCCAGCTGGTGCGCGCGGAGCAGGTGGCGGAGGTCAAGGTCCGGGCAGAACGCTCGGCGGAGGACCGTCTGCTGGAGCTCCTGGTCCCCCAGCGCCCGGGACCCGTCGACGAGTCGTGGGAGGACAACCGCCGAGCCATTAAGCGCCTGCTGCGCGACGGACAGCTGGAGGAGCGAGAAGTCGAGATGGAGGTTGCAGAGCAACGGATGCCGACCCTCGAGCTCTTCACACCCCAGGGCATGGAGTCCATGGGCGTCAACTTCAAGGACATGTTCTCCGGGATGTTCGGCCGCAAGTCGATGAAGAAGATGAGGGTCGGCGATGCGCGCCGGGTGCTGGTGGCGGAGGAGGAGGAAAAGCTGATCGACCGCTCGCAGGTGGAGAGCGAGGCACTGCGGCGGGTCGAGGAAGCGGGGATCGTGTTCCTCGACGAGCTCGACAAGATCGCCTCCCGTCAGGAGGGCGGCCACGGACCCGACGTCTCCCGCGAGGGGGTACAACGCGACCTGCTGCCGATCGTCGAGGGAACCACGGCCAACACCCGCTATGGTCCCGTGCGGACAGACCACATCCTGTTCATCGCGGCCGGCGCCTTCCACGTCGCCCGCCCGGCCGACCTCATTCCCGAGCTCCAGGGCCGGTTCCCGATTCGTGTCGAGCTGTCGTCCCTCGGCGCCGACGACTTCACGAGAATCCTCACCGAGACGGAGAACTCTCTGATCCGCCAGTACACGGAGCTGCTGGCAACGGAGGGCGTGACCCTCCACTTCGAGATCGGTGCGGTGGAGGCGATCGCGCGGGCGGCGGCGGAGATCAACGCCGCGGCCGAGAACATCGGTGCGCGCCGGCTTCACACGGTGATGGAGCATCTGCTGGAGGAGATCTCGTTCGAAGCGCCCGAGCGCTCGGGAGAAACCTATCAGGTCGATGCGGAGGCGGTGCGCGAGCGACTGGAGCCGCTGATCGCGGACCGCGACCTCGCGCGCTACATCCTCTAGGGACTGACGATGCGCCTGCCTACAGCGCCCCGCCGGATCGTCCTCGTTGCCGCGGCCGCCGCAGCCGTCATCGCGCCGGGCTGCGGGCGGCGGGGAGCGCCGTTACCGCCGGTCGTGCGGGTTGCCGAGCGCACCCGCGACCTCCAGGTCGTCCAGGAAGGCACCTTCGCCGTCCTTACCTGGAGCTATCCGTCAATGACGCGCGCCGGCGGGCCGCTGCCGGACCTCGAGGCGATCGAGGTGTGGCGTCTCAGCCTGCCCAGCGGACAGGAGCCGCAGGGTACCTCGCCGCAGCAGCGTGCGGTGCGGGAGCAGCTGCTGCTGAGCAAGGGCCAGCGCCTCCTGGTTCTCGACCGGCAGGCGCTGACCGGAGCGACCCACGGCTCCCAGCTGACGGTGCGCGACGACCTGCACGCCTGGTACAGGGAGAATGTGGACCGATTGCCGCTCGTGGTGTGGTACGCGGTACGGGCCGTGTGCTGCCGCGGGCATCTGTCAGAGCCGTCCAACATCGTGCGTCTCGTTCCGCAGGCCCCACCGTCGCCGCCGACTGCAATCACCGCCACGCCGGAAGCCACCGGGATCGTGCTCGGATGGACGAGCGCGGACGGGGCGACGGTGATCGTCGAGGGCTCGGCCGACGGCACGACCTGGCGGCGTCTGACAGCGGAGCCGGTGGCGCAGCCGCCATGGCGCGACACCACAGCTCGCCAGGGCGCCACATCGTACTACCGGTTGCGTTCGGTGGACGCGACCCGCGGCCTCGGCCTGATCGGCGAGCCGAGCAAGCCGTTGGCGGTCGCCTACCCCGACATCTACCCGCCCGAACCGCCGGAGAACCTCGTTTGCCTGCCGGAGGAGGGGCGCGTCCGCCTGCGCTGGGACGCGGTCGCCGGCAGCGCCGAGTACCGGGTCTTCAGGCGCCGGCCGAACGGCGGCTGGGACCACCTCGACTTTTACGTGCAGAAGCTGGAGTACACGGACACCTCGCCACCCTCGGGAACCGCCACCTACGCCGTCAAGGCGGTTGACTCGGCCGGCAATGAGTCCGATGCCGCGCTGTGCTCGACGGCGGCCGGGCCGACGCCGTGAGCGACCGCCTGATCAAGGTCGAGGGCGCCGGCAACGACTTCCTGCTCGGAACCGGTTCCTGGGCGGAGCGGCTTGCCGCCGACCCGGATCTCGTGCGCCGGCTGTGCCGGCGGCGGCTCGGCGTCGGTGCGGACGGCACCCTGGCGCTATTCCCGGAGAGGTCCGGTGCGGTACGACTGATCTACCGCAACAGCGACGGATCGGAGGCTGCGTTCTGCGCCAACGGCACACGCTGTGCCGCACGCGCGGCGGTCGAGCTTCTCGGCCTCGGCTCGCCCCTCGTGGTGCGGACGGCGTGGGCGGACATTTCGGCCGAGGTAGCCGGCACCGAGGTCACGCTCGTACTGCCAACGCCGCCAGCCGCGCCGACGATGCTCAAGCTGGAGACGACGCCGCGGACATGGCACGCGCACCTCATCGAGGTCGGCGTGCCGCACCTCGTGGTGCCCTTCGACGGCAAGCTCGACGCCCTGGAGCTGGCCGAGGTCGCGCCGCCACTGCGCGCGCACCCGCATCTCGGACCCGGTGGCGCCAACGTCTGCTTCGTGGCCGCGGCAGGCGCTGGGCGACTCGAGGTTCGGTCGTGGGAACGCGGAGTGGAAGCGGAGACCCTCTCCTGCGGCTCCGGCGTCGTCGCCGCGGCACTGGTTTGGATGACGGAGAGCGGTGGCCGCCGCCTCGTCTGCGCAACCCGCTCCGGACAGGATCTGACGGTCGAAGCAATGGGCGAGCCGCCCCTGTGCGGCGTTCGCCTCACCGGCCCGGCGCACTTCGTGGCGGAGGTCATTCCACGGTAAGTCTGCGAGCTCGTGGAAGAGAGGCCTCTTGCGCGGTTGGGTTGTGAACACGGTGAGGAGTGTCCCTGCCCGCAGGCCCCCTCGACGCGGTTCGCGGATCTGCCAGGAGTGGCTACCGCAGAGCTGGTCAGAGGATCCGCGGGTTACTTTCCAACCGTGTGCGGAGCCCGGAGCATCTATGAGCGATCGTAGCGAGACCGGCAAGACGCTTGTCAGGGCTGGGTTCTGAACGTTGAGCTGACGCAACCATACTCCCTGTATGTTGAGGACAGCGAGACGCGAAGAGCACAGCAATGGCTGGCGTATCGCCGGTCGCAGCAGATCGCGAGTGGATGGTCCGGGCTAGAGGCCCGGCCGCAAATCCCAGTGTCGCCCGTTGCGAGCGCCACGGGCCCAGATTCGAGACGTCGTGCCGCTGGCGATGTTGTTTCATCATCAGGGCGCGACAACGAAGAAGCTGGGTCAGTGCCGCTGCAACCCACTGGGCAGGCTTGGCTTGCGGCCGATCTCGGCGTTGCTCGTCGTCGCGGTAGAGCAAGGCTACGGCTTCCTCCTCGCGCCTTGATCTCGACCGCCAGCCAAGACTGCGGACGGTACCGGGGTTTCCGGCCGGACCTCTAGAAGTGGTAGGTCCTGCCCTGCTGCAGCTCCTCGAGGTGCTGCGCAAACTCCATGTCACCGATCTCGGCCCGCAGCTGATCGATGTACGGCGGCTTGAAGTGGTAGAGCATGACCGGGATCTCGGGACGGACCTTGGCGAGCTCGGCGGCGAGGGTGGTGGGGGTGAGATGGAGCGAGACGTCCGCGATGTTCTGCATGTCGGACGGGAACGAGCACTCGGTGATGAGTGCAGCCAGGTTGTCGGTTTGGTTGGCGACCTCCCAGACCCGCTCGGTCGGGCCGGTGTCGGAGGTGAATAGCACCGTGCTCGATCCCTGGCGAATCAGGAAGCCGACGGTCGGCACGATGTGATCGACGGGGATCGCGGTCACCTCGACCGGACCTGCACTGAGGCCAGAGATCTCGAAGGGTCGCTCGGCCTCGATCTCGACGAACCGCACCGACGGGTAAACGTGGTTGGGGATCCGGGAGAAGTCGGGCCAGGTGTCGTTGTTGAACATGTGGCGCCGGACGTTCACGAGGACGCGCTTGGTGCAGTACATGTTGACCGTTGCGTCACCGTTGGCGAAGCTGTTCTCGATCAGGAACGGCAGGCTCGCGATGTGGTCCATGTGCGAGTGGGAGATCAGGATGTGGCGGACCTGACGCTGCTCGTCGATCGAGAGCACACGGGTCACGGCGCCCGCATCGACCGCCAGCTGGCCGTCGATGAGGAACGACGTCATACAACAGCCCGGGGCGTCACCCCCAAAGCTCCCAAGAACGCGGAAATCCACGTTTCAAGTATAGCGTGCTCCCGAAGGTACATTCCCTCTGTGTCCGCCCAGACCCGGTACCATGGAGACATGGATCACACTCTGACCCCGAGCGCGCTCCGCTTGGCGATGTTGATGAGCGGCTTTGGCAGCCGCGAGCGCCGGCTCATCGCCGAGGCCGGGAACGGCAGGGACCCTCTGTCGGCGCTGGCCGCGCGGGGTGTTCCGGCGGCCGTGCTGACGGGAGTAGGGCGGATCGCCCGTGACGAGGCGCCGGCCCTGATCGAGCGCCTCTCCGGCACCGGATGGCGCTGGCTGACGCCCGACGATACAGGCTACCCCGAGCTGCTGACGGTCCTCTCCGACCCCCCGTTGGGCCTGTTCGTGCGCGGCGCCCTTCCCGACGGCCCGGCGGTGGCCGTAGTCGGCTCGCGGCGGGCAACGGCCTACGGACGTCAGGTCGCGGGTCTGATCGCGCGCGAGCTGGCGGCTGCAGGCGTGGCCGTGATCTCCGGGATGGCGCGCGGAGTCGACGCCGCCGCGCATCGCGGCGCTCTCGAGGGTGGGGGTCCGACGGTCGCGGTGTGGGGCACCGGGCCCGACCGCGTGTATCCCGCCGAGCACCGCCGTCTGGCCGACGAGATCGCGGAGCACGGCGCGCTGGCCACCGAGTATCTGCCGGGAACGCCACCGCGCCGCCATCACTTCCCTCAGCGTAACCGGATTCTCGCCGGCATGGCCCCGGCGACGGTCGTCGTCGAGGCGGCGGCCCGTTCCGGCGCCCTGGTCACCGCTCGCCTTGCCCTCGAGGAGGGGCGCGAGGTGTTCGCGGTGCCTGGCAGCATCCTGTCCGAGCTTTCCGTGGGACCGAACACCCTGCTGAGGCTCGGCGCGCGGCCGCTACTGACGCCGCGCGAGCTGCTCGATGAGCTCGGGGTGACGGCGGCCGCAGCAGCGCCGGTTGCGGCGGGCCGGAACGACCACGGCGTGCTGGCGGTTCTTCAGGGGGGCGAGGCGCTGGCGGTCGACGATCTGGCCGAGCGTACGCGGACCGAGGTCCCTCAGCTGCTCGCAGAGCTTCTGGAGCTGGAGCTCGCGGGCCACGTCGAGCGGCAGGCCGACGGCCGCTACTGCCTGGCCCGCGTCAGGCCCGCAACCGAGAGCCAGGGCCGCTCGTGAGCGGTGGTGACGCGGTCGGCGCATCGCCGGTCGCGCCGGGCCACAGTTGAGCGGGCGGATGCAGTCCCGGCCGGAGCGGAAGGGCCGAGACCGGTAGATCGTCGGTCCCGGAACCGTGTGTGGTAGGGTGGCGCGCCGTGGGAGGAACGAAGGTATGGGCTCGAAGTTACTGATCGTGGAGTCCCCCGCGAAGGCGCGGACGATCGGGAAGTTCCTCGGTCGTGAGGTGGCCGTGAAGGCCTCGGTCGGACACGTCCGTGATCTGCCGAAGACGAGCCTCGGGGTCGACGAGGAGCATGGGTTCGCCCCCGAGTACGTGGTGCTTCCCGACAAGAAAAAGGTGGTCGACGAGCTGCGACGCGCCGCGCGCGCCGCCGAGGAGATCTACCTCGCGACCGATCCCGACCGTGAGGGCGAGGCAATCTGCTGGCACCTGGCGGAGCTGCTCAAGGACACCGATCGGCCGATGCACCGTGTCGAGTTCCACGAGATCACGCGCCGCGCGGTGCGCGAGGCCTTCGCCAACCCGCGTCAGGTCGACATGGCCCGCGTCGACGCCCAGCAGGCCCGCCGCGTCATCGACCGGCTGGTCGGCTACCGCCTGTCGCCGCTGCTGTGGGACAAGGTCAAGCGCGGACTGTCAGCCGGGCGTGTGCAATCGGTGGCGCTGAAGATGATCTGCGATCGCGAGGCCGAGATCGACGCCTTCGTTCCCGAGGAGTACTGGCTTGTGGACGCCCGCGTCGCGGGGGCCGTGCCGCCGCCGTTCGTTGTGCGCCTGGCCAAGAAGGACGGCCGCAAGTGGCGCCCGTCCTGTGAGGACGATGCCCGCGCGGTCGAAGAGGCTCTCAACTCCGGACCGGTCGTGATCGACGGCGTGGCGCGGCGTCAGCGGACGCAACGGCCGAAGCCGCCGTTCATCACCTCCCACCTGCAGCAGGAGGCGGCGCGGCGCCTGCGCCTGCCGGTGCGGCGCACGATGCAGATCGCGCAGCGCCTGTACGAGGGCGTCGATCTCGGCGAGCGCGG
>Ga0307424_1000007_pt1 | contig 99915 bp, 72 predicted proteins | sample SalMarWE160320MG_FD_202157 | JGI IMG/M metagenome (GOLD analysis project Ga0307424, IMG submission 202157) | Salt marsh sediment microbial communities from the Plum Island Ecosystem LTER, Massachusetts, United States - WE1603-20 | ecosystem: Environmental > Aquatic > Marine > Intertidal zone >... | reverse complement strand
CGAGCTGGTCGGACGCCGGCATCACCGTATAGCCCATGAAGTTGCGATGGACGCGTCCCTCCCGCATCGCGGTTGCCAGCTCGTCCTCGGGACGGGCAAAGTGGTCGAATCCTACGAAGCTGTACCCTGCTGCGAGGAACTCCTCGACCGCGCCGACGAAGATCCGGAACTTGTCCCAGCCGTGCGGCAACGTGCTGTCGTCGAGCTGGCGCTGGTGGGGCTTGATCCACGGCACGTGGGCGTAGGAGAAGCAGGCCACCCGGTCCGGGTTGAGCTCCTCGATCACCGTGCGGACGGTTTGCCGAAACTGGGCCTCGTTCTGGTAGGGGAGACCATAGATCAGGTCCACGTTGACGGACTCAAAGCCGAGCTCGCGGGCGCGTTCTACGTGGAGCCGGGTCAGCTCGAGGGGCTGGACGCGCTGGACCGCTTCCTGCACCCGGGCATCGAGATCCTGCAGACCCATCGAGATGCGGTTGAAGCCGAGCTCGGCCAGAACCTCCAGGTGCTCGAGGCTGGTCACACAGGGGTCCACCTCGATTGCCACCTCGGCGCCGGCGTTCAGCGGGAAGCGGTCGGTGATCGTCGTGAACAGGCGCCGGCACTGCTGCGGCGTCAGATACGTCGGCGTGCCACCTCCCCAGTGCAGCTGGTTGAGACTGCGGCGGCCGTCGAGAGCCCCGGCGAGGAGATCCAGCTCGCGATCGATTGCATCGAGGTATGCCACCTCGGGACCGCGATGGGGGGAGATCACGATGTTGCAGCCGCAGTAGGTGCAGCGGTGCTCGCAAAACGGCACGTGGGCGTACAGGGATAACGGCTCCGAGGCGCGGCCGGCGGCTTCGGCCAGCCGCTCACGGTAGGCCCCCTCGTCAAAGTCGGTCGTGAACTGGGGTGCGGTCGGGTACGAGGTGTACCTGGGACCGGGGCGGTCGTAGCGGTCCAGCAGCTCCGGGGTCAGGGCGGTGAGATCGAGCTCAGGCATGACGAAGCTCCTGCACGGTACGAACGAAGGCGGCCATGTGGCTCACCGGGACATCGGGGGTGATGCCGTGCCCGAGGTTGGCGATGTAGCCCGTGCGTGGCGCTGTGCGCAGCATCTCGAGCGTACGCTCGCGGATGACGTCGACAGGCCCCATGAGCAGGCCTGGATCGAGGTTTCCCTGCAGGGCGTGGTCGGGGAGGGTGTCGGCTGCTGCAGCGAGGTCGGCGCGCCAGTCGAGGCCGATCACCTCGCACGGCATCCCGGCGAGATCGGGCAATAGGTGGGAACCGCCGTTGGCGAAGTAGATCCGCGGCACGCCGAGGCCGTCGAGCTGCTCGAGCAGCCGGCGGGCTGGGGCCAGGGCCCAGCGCCGGGCATCGGCGGCGCCGAGAGCACCCACCCAGGAGTCGAAGACCTGCACGACCTGTGCGCCGTGCTCGATTTGGCTGCGGAGATACGCGGCCATGCCGTCGGCAACCAGGTCGAGAAGGCGGGCGAAGGCTGCCGGCTGTTGCAACGCGAACCCCTTGACCTTGGTGAACGAGCGCGACGTTGTGCCCTCGATGAGATAGGTTGCGAGTGTCCACGGCGCGCCGCAGAAGCCGATCAGTGCGACGCCTGGGTCCAGCTGGGTGCGTACCCGCTCGAGTGTCTGGTCGAGGAACTCGGTTCCGTGCCACGGCCGCGGCAGCGCGAGCCGGTCGGCATCCTCCGCAGTACGGACGGGGTTCGAGATGTGCGGCGCTGGAGAGAACGTGAGGTCGATCCCCATCGGTACCAGCGGTGTGAGGATGTCGGAGAAGACGATTGCGCCGTCGAGACCGAACCGACGCACCGGCTGCAGCGTGACCTCGGCGGCGAGCTCGGGGGTACGGCAAAGGGTCAGAAAGTCTCCCGCCCGCTTGCGCACCTCGCGGTACTCCGGCAGGTACCTTCCCGCCTGGCGCATCACCCAGACCGGTGGCCGGTCGACGGGGCGGCGGTAGCAGGCGTCGAGAAGTCGGTTGGTGGTGGCTGTCGCAGGCTTCATGTTCCCCCTGAGCAGGCAGCTCAACGTTTCAGATAATCACGTCATCCTGTAGATATTTCCCTGACCGCCTCGCCGAAGGCCTTGATCGTGTCGTCGATCACGTCCTCGTCATGGGCGAGGGAGACGAAAGCCACCTCGTAGGCCGACGGCGCCAGGTAGACGCCGCGTTCGAGCAGGGCGCCGTGCAGGCGGGCGTAGATTCCGGCGGCCTCGGGCCGGATGTCCTCGAATCGGCGCGGCGTCTCCCCCTCCTGCAGCGACATCCACAGGATCGAGCCGGCACGGGCCACCGACCAGGAGGTGCCGGCCTCGTCGAAGACCCGCTCGATCCCCTCCTGAAGGCGCGAGCCGAGCTCCTCGAGGCGGGCGTAGGCGGCGCCGCCGTCGGCCAGCAAGTGACGCAGCGTTGCCGCACCGGCGGCCATCGCCACCGGGTTGCCGGACAGCGTCCCCGCCTGGTAGACGGGGCCGAGTGGTGCCAGCTGCTGCATCAGGTCGCGGCGACCGCCGTAGGCCCCGACAGGCATGCCGCCGCCGATCACCTTTCCATAGGTGGCCAGGTCTGGGACTACACCGTAGCGCGCGGCGGCGCCGCCCGGGCCGATCCGAAACCCGGTGATGACCTCGTCGAGAATCAGGAGGGCGCCGTGCTCGTCGCACAACCCGCGCAGCCGGTGGAGGAGCTCGTCCCGCTGCACCAGGAGCCCGGAGTTGGCGGGAATGCCCTCGATGATGACGGCCGCGATCGAGCTTCCCCGTTCGCTGAAGATCCTCTCCAGCGCCGTCTCGTCATCGAGGGGGAGCACGATCGTGTGCTCCGCAAAGGAAGCGGGCACGCCGGCAGAGGATGGGGTGCCGAAGGTGGCGAGGCCGGAGCCGGCGGCGACCAGCATGTGGTCAGCGTGACCGTGGTAGCAGCCGGTGAACTTGACGATGTCGTCGCGGCCGGTGACGCCGCGCGCGAGGCGGATGGCCGACATCACCGCTTCCGTGCCGGAGGATACGAAGCGCACCATCTCGAGGTGCGGGACGGCGCCGATCATGAGCTCGGCGAGCTCGATCTCGTGCTCGCACGGCGCGCCGTACGACAGGCCTTTGCGGGCGGCCATCGTCACTGCCTCGACCACCTCCGGGTGAGCGTGGCCGAGGATAAGTGGGCCCCACGAACCGACATAGTCGATGAAGCGGCGTCCGTCGACGTCGGTGAAGTGGCAGCCGCCGCCGGAGGCGTAAAAGAGCGGACCACCGCCGACACTGCCGAAGGCACGAACGGGTGAGCTGACGCCGGCAGGCATCAGCTCGCAGGCGCGGCGATACAGCTCGCGGGATTTCGGCCCGGCGCTCACAGCCAGCCTTCCCGGAGCGCCTGTCGGCCGTGGTAGGTGATGATGATGTCGGCGCCGGCGCGGCGGAAGGCGTGCCAGTTCTCGAGCACGACAGCCCGTTCGTCCACCCAGCCGCGGGCGGCCGCGGCTTTGACCATCGAGTACTCGCCCGACACGTTGTAGACCGCCAGCGGCTGCGAGAACGCCTGGCGAAGATCGGCGACGACGTCGAGGTAGGCAAGCGCCGGCTTCACCATCAGGATGTCCGCGCCCTCGCCGATGTCGAGCTCGGCCTCGAGCAGTGCCTCGCGCCGGTTGCGCGCGTCCATCTGGTAGGAGCGGCGGTCGCCCTGCGCGGGGGCCGAGTGCGCCGCCTCACGGAACGGGCCGTAGTAGGCGGAGGCGTACTTCACCGAGTACGACATGATGGCGGTCTCGACGAGCCCGTCGCCGTCGAGGGCCTCGCGGATCGCCGCGATCCGGCCGTCCATCATGTCCGAGGGAGCCACCACGTCGGCGCCGGCCTTCGCATGCCCGAGGGCCATGCGGGCGAGATGCGGGAGCGTGGAGTCATTGTCGATGCGGCCTTCGCGAATCAGGCCGCAGTGGCCGTGATCGGTGTAGGCGCACAGGCAGACGTCGGTCATTACCGCCAGACGGTCGCCGAAGCGCTCCTTGAGAGCCGCGACCGCTCGCGGCACCGCGGCGTCGCTGGCGTACGCCGCGCGGCCGTCCGGCGCCTTGTCGCCGTCCTCGGGCAGGCCGAACAAGAGAAGGCTGCGGATCCCGAGCTCGAGGTCGGACGCGACCGTCCGCAGCAGGCGATCCACCGACTGGTGCTCGATGCCGGGCATGGCTTCGATTTCCTCGGAGATTGCCTCTCCCGGGACCACGAAGTGGGGCTGCACCAGCATGCCGGAGTCGAGGCGCGCCTCGGCCACGAGGTCGCGAATGACGGCGCTCGCGCGCAGGCGTCGGGGACGGGTGATCAGCTCTTGCATAGCTCCTCCGCTAGGGATTCAAGGTCCGGCCGCGGCGGGATCTGGCAGTCGATGCCGAGTGCGCCGGCGGCGTCTCGTGTTGTGGGTCCGAGCGCCCAGTGCGGGCATGTCAGCGGTCGCCCGCCGATGCTCTCGAGGTAGAACCGGGCCGCTCTGGGAGAGGTCAGGACGACTGCGTCGACCCGGGGGCCGAGTGGCGGCAGCTCCCGCGGCGGCGTCTGCCGCATGCGGTAGACGATGACCGGCAGGACGGTATGGCCGGCGGCGGTTAAGGTATCGGTCAACTCCCGGCGACGGTTCTTGCCGCAGGCGAACAGGAAGGTCGACGGACGCTGCAGGCGCCCTGTAAGCAGTCGCGCCAGATCCTCGCCTATGCCGGGACCGGTGACGTCGACGGTGAGCCCGGCCTCGCGCGCCGCGGCCGCCGTGCCGGGGCCGACCGCGGCTGCCGGCCAGAGCAGCACGTCGTCGGCGCCGTGCTGGCGAGCTATCTCGATCAGCGGTCGCGGTGCACGGGGCGAGGCGAGAAGAAGGCGGCGGTCGGGTGCGGAGGAGCCGGCTGCGAGTGCCCCCGAAGCTAACGCGGCCTTCCAGCCGGCGGTGTCGTCGACGGGCTCGAAGCGGAGTACGGGGTAGGGCCGGATGAGCAGGTCGCACCCGGCCACCAGCTCCTGGAGCCGCTTGGAGTCCTCGCGGCTGCGCGTGATGAGGACGTGGCGGGTCATGCCTCTGCCACCTCCGGCAGTGCGAGGCAGAGGGCCTCGTAGCACGCTCGGGCCGCCCCGCCGGGGGTCGGCGCCACGGCGCCGACGCGGGCCACGCGGCTGCGGGTGATGTTCTCGTCAACCTCGCCGAGGACGGCCTGGAGACGGATTCCGCCGTCTGCCTCGACCGTGGCCAGGCAGCCGAGGGGGAGATGGCAACCGCCTCCGAGGAGGTCGAGGAGCTCTCGCTCGGCGCCGACACAACGAGCGGCAGCTTCGTCGTGGAGGGTGGCGAGGCGCTCTCGCACCGGGTCGGCGGTGCGAGTCTCGATGGCCAGCGCACCCTGTCCGGGCGCCGGCAACATTACCTCCGGTGCGAGCTCTCTGGCGTCGAGGTCGGCGAGGTCGAGCTCGAGGCGTCCGACGCCCGCTGCGGCGACAACGATGGCGTCATACCGGCCCTCGCGGAGCTTGCGCACCCGGGTCGGGACGTTGCCACGTAGCGCCGCCAGCTGGAGGTCGGGTCGTAGCGCCAGGACCTGGGCGGCCCGCCGCAGGGACGACGTACCGAGCCTTGCCTCCCGCGGGAGGCCGAGCGGATCGGCAGCCGAGGGGGTGAGAGAGGCCTTGCGGGCGAGCAGGAGATCGGCAGAGGTCGTGCGCTCGGGGATGGCGGCGACCGTGAGCCCGTCCGGCTCCTCGGTCGGCAGGTCCTTCAGGGAGTGGACCACGAGATCCACGCGTTGCTCGAGCAGAGCGACCTGCAGCTCCTTGGTGAAGAAGCCCTTGCCTTCCATCTTCTGGAACGCGACGTTCTGGATTTGGTCGCCCTTGGTCTGGATGACGATGAGCTCGCAGGTGGCGCCGAGGCGCTCCTCGACGAGCTCAGAGACACGTCTCGCCTGCCACAGTGCGAGGTCCGATCCACGGGTGCCGATACGGAGCTTGGGCGCTTCGGTCACTTCTTCTTCTCCTTCTCGTCCGGACCCGGAGGTCCCTCGCTCAAGCTCTTCTCGAAGCTCTCCAAGGCACCGCTCGAGTAGTCCCAGGCGACCCCCTTGAGGCCGCGGAGAGGAACCTGGACGAGCCGCTTCACCAGCCCCGCCGTCAGCTTCTCCACCGCCACGCGGTCCGCCTCTTCGAGGTGACTCAGGTCCTTTCCCAGAGCGTGCTGCACCGCGCGCTCGGCGAGGTCCGAGAACGCCTGATGGAGGCTGCGCGCGACCGGCGACAGCGACCGGTCGAGGAGACGTCGGCGCAGGATGACGATCTGGTGCTCGACCAGGGCGTCACATCGGTCCATCTCCTGCAAGCGCAGCGTGCGGTTGCGCTCCGCCTCGGCTCGCATGCCCTCGATCCCCACCAGGTCCACTCCGTCGAGCCGGGACGCTGCGGGATCGAGGTTGGGCGGCATGGCGAGGTCGATGAGGAGCATCCCCTCGTCTGCGGGCAGTCGTTCCCGCATCGCCGCCACGTGCTGCGCGGTCAGCAGGAGCTCCCGCGAAGAGGTGGCGGCAACCACGAGACCGACCCGCGGCGGCTCCAGGGACAGCGAGTCAAGGGTCAGCGGGTAAGAGTTCTCGTCGCCGTGCGCCAGCTCCTGCGCCCGCTCGGGCGAGCGGTTGGCGATGAGGACGCGTCGCTCGGAGTCCGCAGCGCGGATCAGCCGCAGCGCCTGCCCGGCCATCTCTCCGGCGCCGAGGACAAGCGCCGGGGCGGAGGTCGACAGCAGGTGGTCGTTGAGCTTGCGCTCGACCAGCGTCACCAGTGATACCGGCCGCCGTGTGAGCTCCGTCTCGGTGCGAATGCGCTTTGCCAGATGGAACGCCTCGTGGAAGGCCTGGTCGAGGACTCCTCCGAGCAGCTGTGCTCCGTGCGCAACCTCGTGCGCCTGCTTGATCTGGCCGACGATCTGCGCCTCGCCGACCATCATGGAGTCGAGGGCCGCGGCGACACGGAAGATGTGGCGAACGGCGGCTTCCCCCCTTTGCATGTAGAGCTCATCGTCGGCAGGCAGCTGGGAGGCACCGTCGGTCAGGTCGGCCAGGGTGTGACGGAGGTGGAAGAGGGTGGATACGGGGTCGTTGACGGTGTCCGAGCGGAAGTAGAACTCGACCCGGTTGCAGGTTCCGAGGTAGACGAGCTCATCGAAGCCCGCCAGCCCGGCCAGCTCGACCAGGTTTTGGTGGCTGAAGTCGGCCGGCAGCGCGGCGGCCGCGAGCCGGTCAACGTTCGTGGTGCGGTAGCTCGTCCCCACCACCCCTATGCGGTCCAATACGCACCCCCCGCGCGATCATACGCGACATGTAAGCCGTTTGCAGTCACAAGAAGGTAAAACCCAGCTGGCAGCGGTGAGGAAGGGGCGTCTCGCCGCCTGGCAGACTGCACCGGCTGGAGGGTGGTCGCCGGACCTTGAAATTTTCTTCACAAAGGGGTACGGTTCGGCGAACGCAGCCTCGTCTGTCGATGTACTGCGGGGAAGGAGGGGTCGGAATCGGTCATGAGCTCAACCCAGTCTTTTTACGGCTCGACGATCGGCAAGAAGATCCTGATGGCGGTCACCGGGGTCATACTCTTCGGCTTCGTGCTGGTCCACATGCTCGGGAACATGCAGATCTACATCGGACCCGCACGCCTGAACGCGTACTCGAAGCTGCTGCACGACAATGCGCTGGAGGTCCTGTGGCCGGCGCGGATCGTGCTGTCGTTGTGCGTTCTCGTCCACATCATCGCGGCGGTGCAGGTGTGGCTGAGGAGCCGCTCGGCACGGCCCGTCAAGTACCGTGTCAAGGTGGACATCGCCACCGACTATGCGGCACGGACGATGGTGTGGAGTGGACCCATCATCCTGGCGTTCGTGGTCTTCCACATCCTGCACCTGACCACCGGCAACATCCTTCCCGGCCAGTTCATCGAGCACGATGTCTACCACAATGTGGTCGCAGGCTTTCAGCTGTGGCCCGTAGCGCTGACCTACATCATCGCCAACCTCATGTTGGCGTTCCACCTCTACCACGGCCTCTGGAGCCTCTTCCAGACCCTGGGCCTGAACCACCCGCGCTTCAACACCTACCGGCGCGGGGCAGCCCTGGTGTTCGCGGTGGCGATCGCTGCCGGCAACATCTCGATACCCGTGTCGATCCTCGCGGGTTGGGTCCACTGAGGGGAGGGGAGACGACATGAAGCTCGACGCACGAATCCCGTCCGGTCCGCTCGAGTCGAAGTGGACCAGCTTCCGTGATCACGTGACGCTGCTGAGCCCGGCCAACAAGCGCAAGCACTCGGTCATCGTGGTGGGCACCGGGCTGGCCGGCGCCTCGGCCGCGGCGACGCTGGCCGAGCTCGGCTACAAGGTCAAGGCGTTCTGCTATCAGGACAGCGCGCGGCGCGCGCACAGCATCGCCGCGCAGGGTGGCATCAACGCGACCAAGAACTACCAGAACGACGGTGACTCGGTGTTCCGCCTCTTCTACGACACCATCAAGGGTGGCGACTTCCGCGGCCGTGAGGCCAACACCTACCGTCTGGCCGAGGTCAGCTCGCAGATCATCGACCAGTGCGTGGCGCAAGGGGTACCGTTCGCACGCGAGTACTCGGGGTACCTGTCCAACCGCACTTTCGGCGGCGCGCTGGTGTCGCGGACGTTCTATGCCCGCGGCGCCACCGGCCAGCAGCTCCTCCTCGGCGCCTACTCTGCGCTGTCGCGCCAGGTAGCGGCCGGGCAGGTGGAGATGCACGCGCGCATGGACGTGCTGGACCTCGTGGTCATCGACGGCAAGGCGCGCGGCATCGTGGCGCGGAACATGACCACTGGCGAGCTCGAGTCCCACGTGGCCGACGCGGTCATTCTGGCTACCGGCGGCTACGCCAACGTCTTCTACCTGTCGACCAACGCCATGGGGTGCAACACGACGGCGATCTGGCGGGCGTACCGTCGCGGTGCCGGCTTCGCCAACCCCTGCTACATGCAGATCCACCCGACCTGCATTCCGCAGTCCGGTGACTACCAGTCCAAGCTCACTTTGATGTCGGAGTCGCTGCGCAACGACGGCCGGGTGTGGGTGCCGCGAAAGAAGGGCGAGACGCGGGCGCCGAACGACATCCCCGAGGCGGAGCGCAACTACTACCTCGAAGAGAAGTACCCTGCCTACGGCAACATGGTGCCGCGCGACGTTGCCTCTCGGAACGCCAAGTACTGGTGCGACGAGGGCCACGGCGTCGGCACCTCCGGACGCGGTGTCTACCTCGACTTCGCGGATGCCATCCGGCGGCTCGGCGAGGACACGATCCGCGAGCGCTACGGCAACCTGTTCGACATGTACGAGCGCATCACCGGCGAGAACGCCTACCAGATCCCGATGCGGATCTACCCGGCGCCGCACTACACGATGGGTGGCCTGTGGGTCGACTACCACCTCATGAGCACGATCCCCGGCCTGTTTGTGCTCGGAGAGGCGAACTTCTCCGACCATGGCGCGAACCGCCTCGGCGCGAGTGCGTTGATGCAGGGGCTGGCGGACGGCTACTTCGTGATTCCGAATACCCTCGGCGCCTACCTCGGAAAGGAGAAGCTCGCGAGCGCTTCCGACGACGCTCCGGAGGTCCGCGAGGCCATGGCCGGCGTCCAGGCCCGGCTCGACAAGCTCCTCGGTGTCAACGGCAGCAAGACCGTCGACCACTTCCACCGTGAGCTCGGCCACATCATGTGGAACGACGTCGGCATGGGGCGCAGCGAGGCCGGCCTCAAGGAAGCGATCGCACGGATTCGCGAGCTGCGCGGCCAGTTCTGGGAGGACGTCAGGGTGCTCGGCTCGGGCAACGAGATCAACCAGGAGCTGGAGAAGGCGGCGCGGGTTGCCGACTTCCTGGAGCTCGGCGAGCTGGTAGCTCAGGACGCTCTGGCTCGCGAGGAGTCCGCCGGCGGTCACTTCCGCGAGGAGTACCAGACGGAAGAGGGCGAGGCGCTCCGCGACGATGAGAACTTCCAGCACGTTGCGGTGTGGGAGTACACGGGTGAGGGCTCGGAGCCTGCGCGCCACATCGAGCCGCTCGTCTTCGAGGCGGTCACCCCGACGCAGAGGAGCTACAAATGAGGTTGACTCTTCACATCTGGCGCCAGAGTGGCCCCGATGACAAGGGCCGTTTCAAGACCTACCAGCTGGACGCGGTCAACGAGCACATGTCGTTCCTGGAGATGCTGGACGTTCTCAACCAGCAGCTCATCGAGCGGGGCGAGGATCCGGTGGCCTTCGAGCACGACTGCCGGGAGGGCGTCTGTGGCATGTGCGGGTTGATGATCAACGGTCTCCCGCACGGCGGCTACAAGGGAACCACTACGTGCCAGCTGCACATGCGGCACTTCAAGGACGGCCAGCAGCTCACCCTCGAGCCGTGGCGGTCGGCCGCGTTCCCGGTCCTCAAGGACCTCATTGTCGACCGCAGCCCCTTTGACCGCATCATGCAAGCCGGCGGCTTCGTCTCGGTGAACACAGGCAGCGCGCCGGACGCCAATGCGATCTCCGTTCCCAAGGACGACGCCGAGCTCGCCATGGACTATGCAGAGTGCATCGGTTGTGGCGCCTGTGTGGCCGCATGCCCGAACGGGGCGGCGATGCTCTTCATGAGCGCCAAGGTCGCCCAGCTCGCGCTGCTGCCGCAGGGGCAACCCGAGAGGGAACGTCGCGTCCGCGCGATGGTCGAGACGATGGAAGAGGAAGCGTTCGGCGCCTGCACCAACTTCACGTCGTGCGAGGCCATGTGTCCGAAGGAGATTTCGATCTCCGCCATCGCCCGCATGAACAAGGAGTACCGGAAGGCGTTCCTCCCCGGCAGGCCGGTCGGAGGCGGCAAGGTCAGCTAGCGATTCGCTGCGCGAATCGCTCGTGGACTGAGGGGAAAGGAAGACTCCATAGCGGTGATCCAGGGGCGGCGGCACTGAAGCGCCCGCCTCCGGTACCTCTCGGAGAGCTGCTCAAGGTCCAGCACACTCATTTGACTGTCAAATGCATTGGAGCGCGCTTCGCGCGCACTCTCCTGGGCGGGTGGGGGAACCTCTCGCGTCTTGCATCTCGCCTCTCACGCGGCGGGCGGGCAGCGAATCCACCCCGGTTCAGGTACAGTGAGCTGGTGCGGTGGCACGAACGCCGCACCGTGCCTGGAGGAGCCGTTCCGTATGACCCGTTCGCGTCGCCCATCGTTCGCCGCCGTAGCCACGGTGCTGGTCCTCGGTCTCGCGGTCGCTGCGGGTGCTCTGTTCGGTGAGCGCACTCGTGCCGCGGATGAGCACGCCGTGGTGTCACACGCGGCCGAGATCGTGAGCACGATGTTGGAGTGGCTTCCCGACAAAGAGCAGGCGTCCACCCTGATCTATGACGGCATCGACGGCATGCTCGAGAAGCTCGACCCACACTCGAATTTTCTCGATCCGGGCTCCTTCTCGAGGATGAGGGACCGTCAGCAGGGCGCGTTCTTCGGCGTCGGTATCATCATCTCGAGACGTGCCGGTCAGGTCACCGTGATCGCCCCGATGGCGGGCACGCCTGCCGCGCGCAAGGGGCTGCGAGCCGGTGATGTCATTGCGGCGATCGAGGATGAACCGACCGATCAGATGTCGCTGGACGATGTGGTCGATCGGGTCCGAGGTCCGGAGGGAACGGTCGTCAACCTGAGCATCGTCCGCCCGGGCCTCAAGAAGCCGCTCGAGGTGGCGATTACACGCGCCCGCATCCCGACCAACTCAGTCCGCTTCGCATTCATGCTCCGTCCGGAGGTCGGGTACGTCCGTCTGTCGGAGTTCTCCGCCACCAGCTCGCGCGAGGTGCACAACGCGGTGCACCGCCTCGAGAAGCAGGGGATGCGTTCACTCATCCTCGATCTTCGCGACAACCCGGGCGGGTCCCTCGAGGCCGCTATCGGTGTCAGCGACATCTTCCTGCGGCCGGGACAGCTGATCGTCTCGACGCGAGGTCGGACCCAGGACAGCATTTCGACTCTCAGGGCCCCCGGTCGAGGAGAGATCTTCGAGGGTCCGCTCGTCATCCTCGTCAACACCGGCACCGCATCCGCCTCCGAGATCGTGTCGGGCGCGGTTCAGGACCACGACCGCGGGCTCTTGGTCGGTGTGGTCACCTGGGGCAAGGGCCTGGTTCAAACCGTCTACACGATCCGCGACGTCGGCCTCGCCCTCACGACGGCCCGCTACTACACGCCGTCGGGACGCTGCATCCAGCGCGACTACCACTCCTACCTCGACTACATCACCCACCGCAACGGCAAGCCGGCCCCCGACACTCCGGCCGCCTACCACACGGACGACGGCAGACCGGTCCGGGGAGGCGGAGGGATCACTCCCGACGTCACCATCGACGCGCGTGTCGTGGCGGAGCCGGTCGCGAGGCTCTACGGGCAGTCCGCGTTCTTCCGCTTCGCCATCGACATCGTGAAGGGGTTTCCGGACGGCGAGCGACAGCAACGAGCGAAGGATTTCGTCGTCAGCACCGAGCTCCTCAACAGGTTCTGGGACTTTGTTCGCAAGGAGAAGCTGCTCGACGACGAGATGTTGAACAACCTCCGTTCCGACCCCCAGGCGGTTGACGATGTCTCCCGCGCGATCAGAACCGAGGTACTCAACTCGGGGGTCAGCCTCGAGGCCGGCTACCGCCTGGCCATCGAGGGAGACAACCAGCTGAAGGCGGCCCTCGACCACCTGCCCCAGGCGGAGAAGATGTGGGAAGCGTGGCAGGCCGAGGCGAAGAAGCCCGCCCCAACGGGCGAGAAAGTAAGTAAGTAAGGACGTTAGAAGGTCCAGTTTCCCCTGCCAGGTGACGGAGTGACGGGATACCGGGGGCCCCACCTCACCCGGGACCGGGAGTATACTTGCGGCGGAGGTGACCGTGTTCGGTTCTCTCGGGCTCCCCGAGCTCATCTTCATCTTCGTGATCGCGCTGCTGCTGTTCGGTCCGAAGCAGCTGCCTCACATTGGTCGCTCCCTGGGGCGTGCGCTGGGAGAGTTCCGGCGCGCCTCGAACGACTTCAAACGGACGATCGAGGAAGAGGTCGCCGCGGACGAGATCCGAAGCGTTGAGCGCGACCTCAAACGCTCCGCCGACGAGATCTCGGAGTCGGTCAAGGAAGAGAACTCGCCGGCTGCGGAGGAGGAGAGCTCGCCGGCGGGCTCCGGACAGGAGCGGGGGGACGGGTGACGGCGACCGTCCGACAGCTTCAGGAGTCGGGATCCGAGCACGGGGAGGAAGATCTCGCCCGCATGTCGCTCCTCGAGCACCTGGAGGAGCTCCGGCGTCGTCTGCTGGTCAGCATCGCAGCCGTGTTTGCTGCCTTCGTCGGCTGCTGGTACTTTTCGCCGCAGATCTTTGGCTGGCTGGAGAAGCCGATTCTGCAGTTTCTGCCCAAGGGGGAGAAGCTGGCCTTCACCGGCCTCGTCGATCCATTCATGCTGTACATCAAGGTGGCCCTGCTGGCTGGAATCTTCGTTGCCTCCCCGATTCTGCTCCTCCAGCTGTGGCTGTTCCTGAGGCCGGGCCTGTACCGGAGTGAGCGCCGGCTGGCCCTACCCTTCATCGTCTTCACGACGCTGTTCTTCCTCTCCGGCGGCTACTTCGGGTATCGCGTCGCCTTCCCGATGGTCGTCCGTTTTCTCCTCACCGTCGGGAAGGATTTCAAGCAGGTAGTCACCATCCATGCCTACTTCGGCATGATGTCGAAGATCCTGCTCGGCCTCGGTCTCGTTTTCGAGCTGCCGATCCTCATCTTCTTCCTGGCCCGCATCGGGCTGGTGACTGCCGGCATGTTGCTGCGCTGGTTCAGGTGGGCGATCCTCCTGATCTTCATCATTGCCGCCATCATCACACCGACGCCCGATGTCGCCACGCAGACGGTCTTTGCGGTGCCGATGATCATCCTCTACCTCCTGGGTGTCATCATTGCGGCCATCTTCGGACGCAAACGCGGGGAGGGCCGCTCCTCTGGTTGAGGCTGATTCTACTGCCTGTCGAAAGGCGCGCGGCCGGCTGCTCGGAAAGATGCGGCGGGCGTGCCGTCGGTGGCAGCTGTTGCCCGCCGGGGAGCGGATCGCGCTTGCGGTGTCGGGCGGCTGGGACAGTCTGGCAATGGTCGACCTGGCCGCAGAGCACGCGCGCTCGGTGAGGCCGCGCTGTGAGCTGCTCGGTCTGCACGTGGCTCTGGACGGCGCGGGCGGCACGGGCCCACTGCCGTCCGAGATCGTGAGCTTCTGCGGTGAGCGGGGAGTCCCGGTCGAGTCCGTGAAGGCGAGGCTCGACCCTGCCGAGGAGGCGCCGCAGGACTGCTTCGGTTGCGCGCGGCTGCGCCGCCGGACCCTGCTCGAGGAAGCGGATGCACACGGATGCCGGTACCTCGCTCTCGGTCACCATGCCGACGACGTCGTCGAAACGTGGCTCCTGAGCCTCTTCTTTACCGGTACAGCGGAAGCGCTGGCGCCGATCCGGAGCTACTTCGGCGGCGCGGTTCTGCTCGTGCGCCCGCTGCATGAGCTTCGGAAGGGAGAAATCCGCCGTCTCGCCGAGCACTGCGACTACCCCCGCGCCGCCGATCGCTGCCGACTCGAGACCAGCAACCGCCGGGAGCAGATACGGCGCATGCTTGCAACGCTGGGTAGGGATCAGCGCCGTGTGCGAAGACAGGTCTACTGGGCTGCTGTGCGTCAGCTGGAGGCCGGCGGCGATGGCGGCGCTGAGCAGGAGTTCGTGTGATGGGTTTTGTGTTACGGTGAGAGAACATGAAGGCGGACGAGATTCTGGCCGAGTACGAACGTCTCTTCAAGGCGGGCGTCATCAGCCAGGAGGAGTTCGAACGCCAGACCTCGCGCGTCAGGGACCAGGCACGGGTGCGCCGTCTGGAGGAGCGCGGCGTCGGCACTATTCTCCAGGTCGAGCCGGCTTTGCTGGCACGGATCCTGACCTCGCAGGTGTTCTGGGTCGTGCTCGTGCTGGCCATGATGCCGCTGCTGCTGGCGGCGGTCGAGATACCCGCTCAGCAGGGCATGATCCTCTACTTCGCTTTCCTTTGGTTCTTCCTCTTTCTGCGCCTCTTCCGTCTCCATCTGCGTGGAGCATCACCGTTCGACTATTCGCTCGTGATGGCGCTCGTCATTGTCCCCGGGCTGGCCGCGATCCTGCCCGCTCTGCGCTGGCTGGCGGCCCCGTTCTACCGCTTGGTCGACACGCCTCTGATCACCGCTCGATGGGTGGGTTTCGTGTTCGGCGTTGGGATCAGCGAGGAGCTGACCAAGCTGTTGCCGGTGCTCATGGTGGTCATCCTTGCGCGGCGCGCGGGCAGGCATCTCGGGCTGCAGTCGACGCTCATGCTCGGCATTGCTTCCGGCCTGGCGTTCGCGGGCTTCGAGAACATCCTATACTCCGAGTGGTTCGGAGCACGGATTTGGGGTATGACCTTCACGCGTCAGGACGTGGTACTGTCACGGCTCCTGATGACGCCGTTCTTGCACGCACTTTGGGCGGCACTGACGGCATTCGCCGTCGGGCTGGTTGCGGTGACCGGCTCGATGCGCCTCGGGCGGCTGCTGCGGATCGCCGGCCCCAGCCTGGCGCTGGCCGCCGTTCTGCACGGCTCTTACGACACGCTGGCGGCGGCGCCGGTTCTCGCCGTCCTGGTCGGCGGTGCTTCCTACTTGATGGTGGTGCTTGCAATCCTCGCGGCCAAGCGGTGGGAGGGGGGAGACGCGGGGTTTCTTGATGAACGTGTGTTGTAGCCGTCCACGGGAGACGGGATTTGAGACGGCTCGAAAGGAGTACGAGTGATGGCACAGTGGGAAGAGGGGCTCGCCCTCGATATGCCCGCAACGTCGCGTGAGGAGGTTCTCTACGGCCTCCTGGTCAAGGACCTTCTCAACGGTGGCTCGTACGATGTCGAGGTCGAAGAGCCGCCGCTGACCTTCACGGTGGACTACACGTGCGGTGATGAGCTGGAAGGGGACGTCTACCGGTTGCTCATCGTCGCCGAAGTGGACGGCGAGGAGGATCACGAAATCCTCCACCAGTTCACGGAAGAAGTGCTGCAGGAGCTCACGGAGGAGGCTCGCAACCTCATGGACCAGGTCGAGCCGCTCGGAGCGCAGGCGTCCGGCGGCGTGGTGTTTCGACGGGTCGATGAGGACGACGAACGCTGGGACCTCGTCGTGCCTGACTGGCTCGCGCCGGACGGCGCGGAGGTTCCGTTCGGCTTCCGGACGTATCTCAAGGAGGGTGGGGGGGCGTGGCCGGAGGATGCGGCCCTCGACGCACATGGGCGCGTCCTCGTGGTCCCGTTCGACGGCCAGCTGTACCTGTTCGGAACCCCGATGCCACCCGATGAGGACGAGGACTAGGACCGCGTACCGCGTAGCCCGTCCCAGAGGCGGGGGTGGTTGCGGGGATTATCTGGCGGGCTCCGCGGCACGCGCTCCTTCTGGATGCGGTGCGCGCATCCTCGCGGGGCAGCAACCGGCGAGGAGGGGATGTAAGGAAAAGACCTCGGGCAATGAAAGGTCCGAATCGAACTCCTCTGGCTGCTCGTCGAAAGTTCGGACCTCTCGCCGAGAGAGAGCAATGAGGTCGTGGGCGTGAGGCCCACCGTGAGAGCTCCAAGAGCCCATGCCCCAGAATCTCGGGTGGGGGGGGTGCTTTGCGCTCAGGTCGGGTCGACGCCCTCGGGACTCACGCCGGCCATGCGGTCGAGGTCGAGAATGTCATCGAGCTCCTGCTCGGGGAGCACCTTGAGCCGGCGCGCGGTGACCGCCACCGAGGTGCCTGTCGCCTCGGCCTCCTTCGCCACCTTGGCCGCCGCCTCGTAGCCGAGGGCGCGGGCCAGGGCGGTGGCCATCGCCGGGCTGGCCGCGGCGTGCGCCCTTGCCGCCTCGGTGTTGACGGTGAGGCCGGTGAGGCAGCGGTCGACCAGTGTCGCGCAGGCGCGGGCGAGTAAGCGGGCCGAGGTGTCCAGGTTCCAGGCCAGGAGAGGGTTGGCGTGGGAGAGGTCGAGCTGGTGGAGGCAGGCCGACATCCGGCATGTGGTTGCGAGGCCCTCGACCTGCAGCGCGACCTGAACCACGGCCTCTGGGATGACGGGGTTCACCTTGCCGGGCATGATGGATGAGCCCGGCTGCACCGCCGGCAGGTAGAGCTCGCCGAGTCCGCCGAAAGGTCCGGAGCCCCGCAGCCGCAGGTCGTTGGCCACTGCGAGCAGCACCCTGCCGATCGCGGCCAGCGCATCCCCATGGCGAATCGGGGCGTCCTGGGCGGCGATTCCGACGGCGGGTTGCTCATCGACAGAGACGGCGAGGCGGGTGTCCGCGGCCAGCAGCTCGACGGCTCGGTGTACCGACCCGGCCTGCGAGCCGAGGCCGGTTCCCACCGCAGTTCCACCGAGGGGAAGGGTGAGGAGGCTGTCGGCCGACGCGTCGGCGGCAGCGACCGCCTGCCGCAAGCGGCGCGCCCACTGGGCGAAGACCCTGCCGTAGGTGGTCGGAACGGCGTCCATGAGATGAGTCCGGCCGAGAGTCACGGCGTCGGCGTAGCGTTCGGCAAGCTGCTCCAGCTCGGTGGCGGCCCGCTGGACCGCCGGCTTCGCCGAATCGCGCCACACGGTCGCTGCGGCGACGCGCAGTGCGGCTGGAATTGCGTCGTTCGAGGACTGTCCGAGGTTGACGTGATCGTTGGGATGCACCGGGGTGTGTGCGACCGGATCGCCCCCGAGCGCGACGTTGGCAAGATGGGCCAGCACCTCGTTCATGTTCATGTTGGTGGAGGTTCCGGAGCCAGTCTGAAAGACGTCCACGGGGAACTGGTCGCGATGCTGGCCGGCGGCGATGCGGGCGGCAGCCTCGATAATCGCGTCCGCCCTTTCGTCGGAGAGCAGGCCGGCCTCGCGGTTGGCGCGTGCGTAGGCGGCCTTGATCCGTGCCAGCGCTTCGAGGAAGGCGGCCGGCAGGCGCCAGCCGCTGATGGGGAAGTTCTCTACCGCGCGGGCGGTCTGTGCGCCGTACAGGGCGTCGGCGGGAACCTCCATCTGTCCGAGGGTGTCGCGTTCGATGCGAAAGGCATCCGGTGATGAGGCTTTCATGGGCCCTCCCGTTCCACCTTCAACAATGAGCGGTCGAGGCGGCGGCATTCCCTGCATAGCGCGGATTGTTCATGAGCGATCATAGCGGGACCGGCGAGACGCGAAGAGCACGGCTAGGCTCGCCTATCGCCGGTCGCGGTAGATTGCGAGTGAATGATGCGGGCTAGGCGGGATCGAAGAAGCCGCCGAGCTTGGCGGTGTCGAGGAGAACGCTGTCACCGTCGACGACGATCGGCAGGACGCGCAGATGCGAGCCCCGGCAGGGGCCGGCGGTGCACAATCCGTCGTCGGGTCGGTACATCGCACCATGAGACGTGCAGACCAGGAAGCGGTGGTCCGAATCCCACAGCTGGCCGGGATCGCGGTCGTCCAGCGGCATCGGCAGATGGCGGCACTCGTTCTTGTAGGCGCGGATGCCGCCGCCGGGCAGCTTGAGGAGGATGCCTTCCTCATCGAACGGCCCATCCCTGTAGGTGAAGCGGAGGCCCTCGCGCGGAATCTCGTCAATGGTCCCGATCTTCTTCATGTCGGATCATTGCCGAACGGGTCTGGCGGAGCGGCGGCCGACCATGATGGACGTGCGTTCGTCGATCCGGTGGAGCTGCCAGCCCTCGAACCACTCCGGTGTCAGCAGCTCCTCGAGCTCACGGGCGCTGTAGCAGTCGCCGGTCGCACTGTTGACGAGCATGTTGAGGGCGAACAGGGTTGCGGACAAGGGGCTGGTGTGGGTGTCGTCGTCGAACAGGAACTCGCGGATCACGACGAGCCCGCCGGCGGGCAGGGCGATGGCCAGGCTTCTCGCCAGGCGGGCGATCTCCTGACGGCCGTACGAGTGCACCACGCTCGACACGAGGGCGGCGTCTGCCTGCGGCAGGGGGTCGTTGAACGCGTCGCCCGCCACGAAGTGAAGGCGGGACCGTTCGGGCTCGTGCGCTATGACTTCGTCGAACGCCTGCTCGGACTCAGCGATGTCGACGACGACTGCCTCGAGATCGGCAAACCGGCGCACCGCCTCGAGAGCGAAGCGCCCGCCTCCTCCTCCGATGTCGAGAAGCCGCCTCAGGCCCTGCAGGGAAACGGTGTCCCATAGCTGCTGCGCATGGCGCCGCGCGAGATCGTCCATCGCCCGGAGGAAGACGGTCTGCCGCTCCGGGGAGCGGCGCTCGCGCGGCACGGGTTCGCCACTGCGCACCGAGTCCGCGAGCTGGGCCCAGCGCCGCATCAGGACCGCATGATGGCGGAGCATGGCCGCGATACTGTCCGGTCCGTCGCCCGCGATGGCTCCCTTGACCTCCGCCGGAAGGTAGTAGTTCATCCCCTCTCGACGCAGCCAGCCGCCGGCCACGAGGGCATTGGCGACACGGGAAATTCCTCGAGCCGAGCATTGCAGCCGGGCGGCGAGCTCGTCGTCTTGCCGCGGGCCCTTGGCGAGCTCCTCGAACAGCCCGACCTCGACGGCGGCAAGGAGGGCCGCGGATCGCTGGTATGCTCTGGCCTCGTTCTCCAGACGTACCGGAATGTCACGTGGGGATGAGCTCATCTCGGCATCATACACAAGGCACAGACGGCACGGCCGCCGCCGGTCAGCCGCCATGACCGGGTACAATCCGGCCATGGCACGGTACAGCGATGACGACGCGCCCCAGGTGGGCGGACCTCGGATCGGCGTCGTCATACCGACCTTGAACGAGGAGGCGACGATCCTCGCCTGCCTGGACAGCATCGTCGCCGGCGGGTCGCCGGTGGACGTGGTCGTCAGCGACGGTGGCAGCCACGACAGGACTCTCGAGCTGGCGGCCAACCGGGCCGGTGTGAGAGTCGTGGCGGGGCCCGCGGGGCGAGGTGCGCAGCTCAACCGCGGCGTTGGGGCCGTTGATGGCGATCTCCTGCTGTTCTTGCACGCTGACTGCCGACTGCCTCGCGAATGGCCGGAGGCGGTGACGAACGCGTTGGCGGATGCGCGAAACGCCCTCAGTTGCTTTCGCCTCCACACCGAGTCGAGCGAGCCGTCTGCCGGTCGCTGGCGACGGCGGTGGCTGCGTCTGGTCGACCTTCGGTCGCTGGGGCTGGGTTTGCCATACGGCGACCAGGCATTCGGAATCCGGCGCCGGCTCTTCAACGAGCTCGGGGGGTTTGCGGACCTGCCACTGATGGAGGATCTCGAGCTCGCGCTCAGGTGCCGGCGTCGGGGACGGATCGTTCGCCTGCCGCTCGAAGTGAGGACGACGGCGCGACGCTTCGAGCGCTACCCCGTGCGGACTCGCCTCATGACGGCGCTGTTTCCGAGCCTGTTTCGTTGTGGCGTTCCGGCCGGCACGCTGGCCCGCTGGTACCGGGATGTGCGGTGAGCGGCATTGTCGTCTTTGGCCGTGAGCCGGTTGCCGGTGGCACCAAGACCCGGCTCGCCGAAGCGATCGGCAGACAGGCGGCGGCGCGGGTGTACGCACTGCTGCTGGAGCACACCCTGCGCTGCGCGGGTGAGGCGTCGGCGAATGTTGTGCTGTCTTTGGCAGCTCACCCGTCGCCGGGCTGGAACCCTCCCGTTCCAGTCACGGTCGAGGTTCAGGGGGAGGGGGACCTGGGTACGCGCATGGCACAGGCGTTCCGGCGTCGGTTCGAGGACGGGTGGCGACGGGTAGTGCTGGTCGGATCCGACTGCGCGGAGCTGTCGTCGCGGCACCTGCACCGCGCGATGCAAGAGCTGAAAACGGCTCGCTTGGTGATCGGGCCCGCATCGGACGGCGGCTACTGGCTCATAGGACAGCGGCCACCGGGCCTCGATCTGTTCTCGGGAGTACCGTGGTCGTCGTCCCGCACCCTGGTGCGAACGTGCAGCCGAATCGCGGAGCTGGATGCCGACTGCGTCGAGCTCGAGACTCTCGCCGATGTGGACACGGTCGATGATCTGGAGAGGTTGATGACCCATTCCGCGGGCATCGACCCGGCGCTTTCACGCCGGCTGGCGGAAGCGCGGGACCTGCCGCCGACTACTGGCGGTGGCTGGAGGGATGAATGAGGACGGTTGGACTGATCACTGGATCGGGTTTCTACGAGATCGATGCCGGTGTCCATCCGAGGCAACGTCGCCTCGAAACCCCGTACGGCGAGGTCTCGCTGCAAGAGGCGGAGCTCGTCGGGCACCGCCTGCTGGCCCTCGCCCGGCATGGCGCCGGCCACGAGTTGCTGTCGCACCAGGTACGGCACCATGCCAACATCTGGGCGCTACGGGAGCTGGGAGCCGACGCCATCGTGGCCACCAGTGTCGTCGGGATCATGGACGCCGGGCTGCCGCTGGCCACCCCCATTGTCTTCGACGAGCTCTACTTCCCGTCCAACCGGCTGCCGGATGGGCGCCCGACCACGTTCTTCACCACCCCAGGCGATCCGCGGCGAGGACACCTGATCCTGGCCACTCCGTTCTCGCCGTCACTCCGTCACCGTCTGATCGACGCGGCCCGTGCCGAGGGGATCGATTCGGTGGAGGGCGGGTGCTACGTTCACGTTGACGGACCGCGCTTCAACACGCGGACCGAGATCGCGGCGCTCCGCACCGCCGGCGGTACGGCGCTGAGCCAGACGTGCGGACCGGAGACGGTGCTCGCCGCCGAGCTCGAGCTGCCGTTCGCGCTGCTCGGCTTCGGGGTCGACTACGCAAACGGCGTCCAGGAGTCGCCGACGCCCTCCGAGGAGCTGTCGGCCAACCTGGCCCGTCACTCCGCAGTGGCCACCAGAATCATCATACGGATGATGACGGATCTTGCCCCAGACGCCGAGCTGCCGTTCGACACGGGATTCGTGTTCAGAATGGAGAGCTGACCCGGACCATTCGCCCGCGTTCCTCTGGGTGGGTGGAGGAACCGAATCACCTAGTCACTCAGTCACTTAATCACTGGGTGGGTTGGGTGGGTGGATCACTGGCTCAGCAGCAGCCGGATGGCCATGGCGACGACGGCGACCGCGAAGAAGATCTTGATCAGGCGGTCTCCTCCCTCAACGGCCATATGGGTGCCGATGAACGCTCCAACGGTGGTGCCGACGGCGAGGAGAACTCCGGCCGTCCACTCGACATCGCCGCTGAGGACGAACACCAACAGCGTTGGCAGCATGTAGAAGCCGATGATGAACACCTTGTGCATGTTGACCCTGACCAGATCCAGGTTGAGGGTGGAGACGAGCAGGACGATGAGAAGGGGACCGGTCCCGGCCTGGATCAGGCCGCCGTAGAAGCCGATGCCGACCGCGCCGATGTGGGCGAGCAGCTTTCCCCTGCGGGGGCAGCTCGCCCGCACCTTGCTGGTGCCTCCAAGAACGAGGGGCAGCATCGCGATCATGAAGAATGCGAGCAGGCGCTTGAACCACAGAGGGCTGAAGTGGACCGCGGTTACGGCGCCAAGGACGGCGCCGGGCAGTGTGCACAGGGCCAGGGACAGGCTCAGGCGGAAGTCGGAGAAGCCGCGGCGCTTGAACTCCGAGACCGCGGTGATGTTCTGGGCCAGCAGCGCCACCCGGTTGGTGCCATTCGCCATCGCCGGCGGCATGCCGAGGAAGATCATGATCGGCAGCGTGAAGAACGATCCGCCGCCGGCGAGGACATTGAGAATCCCCGCGCCAACGCCGACCACGGTCAGGATCGCGTAGTGCCAAAGCTCCACGTCGCCACCCCCGCTCAGAATGTACCGGCCCGGCCGGCGCGACACAAACCTCGGGCCGAGTATTCCCTGTCGAGGGTGGCGATCAGTCCCGCCACTGGGTTACGAAGACGTTCGTCTCGTGGGGATGGGAGTTGTGGCGATTCGAGCAGAAGACGAAGGTGTGACCGTCCGGCGCCCACATCGGAAAGCCGTCGAACTCGGCGGAGTAGGTGATCCGCTCGAGCCCGGTCCCGTCGAGGTCGACCATGTAGAGCTCGAACTCACGACCCTTGGGATCGCCATAGTTGCTCGAGAAGATGACCTTCTTGCCGGACGGGTGGAAGAACGGCGCGAACGAGGCGACGCCGAGATGGGTGATCTGCTGCTTGTTTGAGCCGTCGGCGTTCATCACCCAGATCTCGAGAATAGACGGGCGGATCAGGTTCCGCTTGAGCAGCGAGGTGTAGTCCGCGATCTCCTCTGGCGTCGTCGGGTGGTAGGCACGGTAGATGATCTTGGTCCCGTCCGGGGAGAAGTACGGGCCGCCGTCGTACCCGAGCTCGTGCGTCAAGCGCCTGACATCCGACCCGTCGAGGTTCATGGTGTAGATGTCGAGGTCGCCGTCACGCATGGAGGTGAACACGATCCTGTCGCCCTGCGGGGAGATCGTCGCCTCGGCGTCATAGCCCGGCGTGTCGGTGAGCCGCTCGAGTCCGCTGCCGTCGGCGGAAGCTCGGAAGATGTCGTAGCTCGGGTACAGCGCCCAGACGTAGCCACGCGAGTGGTCTGGCGGCGGCGGGCAGTCGGCACCCGCGAGGTGCGTGGATGAGTAGAGGATTTGGCTGTCGCCAGGGTAGAAGTACGCACAGGTCGTTCGGCCCCTGCCCGTTGAGACCAGGTGCATGTCGTTGCCATCGGTGTTCATCACGAAGATCTGGTCGCACGAGTAGGGGGGATGGGTCGACTGGAAGATCAGCTTGGAGGAATCGAACGAGAAGTACGCTTCGGCGTTCTCGCCACCGTCGGTGAGCATGCGCAAGGGACCGAAATGGGTCTCACCTTGCTCCGGCTCGACCGTTCGCGCTTCGTGTGCGGTCGGCACGGGCGTGACGACGGCCGGCGCCTGCGTACGGGAGCACGAAAGGACTGCGGCCATGGCAGCAGCGGCGGTGACTCCGGCAGCAATGGCAGCTGGGGCGCGGTGCGACATGTCAACCTCCCTCGGGACGCGGCATATGATGGCACGCCGCAGCGGTCTCGACAAGGTGGCGGCAGGCAAGAGCATGTGATAGATTTCACGTGGCGGGCTGGCCCGCCGATTCTGTGTGGGAGAGTGCGGTATGGTACGGATCGAACCGTTTCGGGCCTGGCGGCCAAGGCGAGAGCTGGCGGAGAGGGTCGCGAGCCCACCCTACGACGTTCTTTCGAGCGCAGAGGCGCGGCTGATGGCGGCGGGCAACGACATCTCCTTTCTGCACGTCAACAAGCCCGAGATCGATCTGGACCCAGACGTCAATTCCTATGCGCCGGAGGTCTATGCCAAGGGCGCCGAGAACCTGCAGCGGCTGATCCGCGACGGCGTCTTCCTCCGTGAGCGGAAGCCAGCCCTGTACCTGTACCGGCAGCAGATGGGCAATCACGTGCAGACCGGGATCGTCGCCGGCGCCAGCGTGGCCGAGTACGATGCCGACATCATCAAGAAGCACGAGCACACGAGGCGGGTGAAGGAGGATGACCGTACGCGCCACATCGAGGCCACGAACGTCAACGCCGGTCCCGTGTTCCTGACCTACCGTGCGCGTCCCGAGATTGATGCTCTCGTCGATCGCCTTACTGCGGCAGAGCCCACCTACGACTTTGTGGCGCCGGACGGCATCCGGCACACGGTGTGGGTGGTTGAAGATCCGGAGAGCCGTGATCTGTTGGCGGCGGCATTCCGGGAGGTACCGGTCCTCTACGTGGCGGACGGCCACCATCGCTCCGCATCGGCGGCCAGAGTCTGCGCCGAACGTCGCGCCGCGAACCCCGAACACACAGGAGACGAGCCTTATAACTTCTTCCTGAGCGTTATTTTCCCGCACGATCGGATGATGATCCTGGACTACAACCGTGTCGTCAGGGACCTCAACGGCCTCAGCCGGGAGGAGCTCATCGAGCGGGTTCGGGAGAGCTTCGAGATCACCGTCGCGGACGACGGCAGGCCGGCCGCCGCGCACGAGTTCGGAATGTACCTCGGCGGGAGGTGGTACCGGCTGAAGGCGCGAGCGGGCAGCTACGCCGCCACAGACCCGGTCCGAAGTCTGGACGTCGCAATCCTACAGGAGAACCTGCTTGCGCCGGTGCTCGGGATCGGCGACCCGCGCGCGGACGAGAGGCTCGACTTCGTCGGTGGCATTCGCGGCCTCGAGGAGCTCGAGCGGCTGGTGGACGGAGGGGGCTGGGAGGTCGCTTTTGCGTTCTTTCCTACATCGATCGAGCAGCTGTTTGCCGTTGCCGACGCCGGCCTCGTGATGCCGCCCAAGTCAACGTGGTTCGAACCAAAGCTGAGGTCGGGCCTACTCGTCCGGCCCCTTGAAGACTGATCAGAACCGGAGGTGGGTATGAAGATTCTGATTTCTGACGCGTTCGATCCCTCTCTCCCCGCGAGGCTGGAGCGCTTCGGCGAGGTCACGGAGGACAAGGGTCGACTGGCCGAGGTCGATGTCGTGCTCGTGCGCTCGAAGACGAAGTGCCGGCAGGATTACATCGATGAGGCCACCAACCTCAAGCTGATCGTCCGCGGCGGCGTTGGGCTCGATAACATCGATGTCGAGTACGCTCGCTCGAAGGGAATTCGTGTCTACAACACGGCCTCCGCCTCGGCGATCGCGGTTGCCGAGATGGCCTTTGCGCTGATGCTCGCCGTTCCTACTCGCCTGTGCGAAGCCCACATTTCTATGCGGGAAGGACGCTGGGCCAAGAAGGAGCTGAAACGGACGGAGCTCTACGGCAAGACCCTGGGTCTTGTCGGCGCCGGTAACATCGGCACCGAGCTCGGACGCCGGGCGGTGGGGTTCGGGATGCGGGTTCTCGCCTACGATCCGCTGGTGAAGAGCCACGAAGTGGCACAGCTCGTGCCGCTGACAGAGCTCTTCGAGCAGGCCGACTACCTCTCCCTTCACGTGCCGCTGACCGATGACACCAAGGGAATGATCAACCGTGAGACCATTGCCGCGATGAAGGACGGGGTGGTGATTGTCAACACGGCGAGGGGCCAGTGCGTCGCCGAGGAAGATCTGGCGGAGGCGCTGGCATCCGGCAAGGTGCGTGCCTATGCAACCGACGTCTGGTACGCCGATCCGCCGGAGCAATCGAGCCCGCTCCTGACGGCGCCGAACGTCGTCATGACGCCGCACATCGGTGCCTCCAGCGTCGAGAACATGTTGCGGATCGGCGACGTCGTGATGAAGATCCTCGAGGACTTCGAGCAGCAGATCGCGTGACCACAAGGAGGAAGCAATGAGCAAGGTCTGGAACTTCTACGCGGGTCCGGCGAAGCTGCCTCAGGAGGCTCTGAAGCGCGCGCAGGCGGAAATGCTCGACTGGGAAGGCACCGGGATGTCGGTGGCAGAGATTTCGCACCGCTCCAAGCCTTACGATGCGCTCCATCACGAGGCGATGTCGCTGGTGTCGGACCTCCTGGGCCTGGATGAGGACCACCACGTGCTGTTTCTCCAGGGCGGGGCGTCCTTACAGTTCGCGATGGTGCCGATGAGCTTCATTCCTGCCGGAGGCTCGGCCGACTACATCATGACCGGGTCATGGTCGGAGAAGGCACTCAAGGAAGCCAGGATCGTCGCCTCGGCACGTGAGGCGGGGACATCGGAGGCTGACGGCTTCACCCGCATCCCGAGGCAGGACGAGCTCGACCTCGACCCCGCAGCGGCCTACGTCCACCTCACGAGCAACAACACGATCCGCGGCACCCAATGGCGGGACTTCCCGGAGACGGGAGACGTTCCCCTGGTGGCCGACATGTCGTCCGACTTCCTGTGGCGCCCCTTCGATGCCAACCGCTTCTCGTTGATCTACGCTGGCGCGCAGAAGAACGTGGGACCGGCGGGCGTGACCGTCGTTATCGTCCGCAAGTCCTGGTTGGAGAAGGCCAACTCCAACCTGCCGACGTTGCTGAAGTACTCGACCCATGTCAACAAGGACTCGCTGTATAACACCCCGCCGTGCTTCGCCATCTACCTGGTGCGCAACGTTCTTGCCTGGATCCAGGCCAGCGGCGGTCTGACCGCTATGGAGGAGCGCGCCAACGGAAAGGCCGGCCGCCTCTACGGCGTGATCGAATCGCATCCCGATTTCTACCGCTGCCCGGTGGCTCCGGACAGCCTGTCGGTGATGAATGTCGTGTTCCGGCTTCCCAGCGAGGAGCTCGAGGCGAAGTTCGTGGCCGAGGCCGCTGCCGGCGGCATGGTGGGTCTGAAGGGGCACCGCTCCGTGGGCGGGTGCCGGGCGTCGATCTACAACGCTATGGAGCCTGAGGGTGTCGAGGCCCTCGCCGGGTTCATGGAGGAGTTCGCCAGAAAGAACGGATAACCCGGGTCATTGCGCCCCGATCTCGACCGCAAGCCAAGCCTGCGGACGGTACCGGGGTTTCCAGCCGGGTCTCGAGAGATCTTGCAAGGAACGTCAACAGAAGAGGCGGGCCATGGGGCCCGCCTCGTTGCTCTTCAGCCTATTGGGTTTGGAATGACGCGGCCGGCAGGTAGATGCCGTCGCCGCTGTCGTTGTCGATCAGCGTGCCGTAGGCAGTGAAGGCGCCGCCATTGCTGGAGGCGTCGAGGAAGAGGTCGACCCGGGTGTTCGCCTGCGCGGCCGCCGCAAGGTCGGTGAAGATATCGTTGATGTGCAGCACCTGGTAGGGACCGAGGGTCACGCTCTTGACGCCCAGGGTGTGCCCCTGGCTGTCCTTGAGGGCGTAGCGCACGGTGACCGTGCCGCCTCCGACCTCGCAGATGCCGAGGTTGCTGCGGAACACGGCAGTCTTGTCGAGGTTGATGACCGTGACGCCCGTGCTGCCGTCGAAGCCGCTCGTCACGGCCGGCACGAACTGGCCGTAGGTGCCGGCGCCGCCCCGGTTGTAGGTGCGCGAGGTGATGAGCAGGGGCGAGCTGCCCGAGGTGCGGGTGATGTGCAGCGAGCCCTTGGTTTCGCTCTGGCCAAAGATCTGGCCCACGATGTCGTCCAGGGCCAGCTCCTGCCCGGGGTTGATGGTACGAGTGATCGATGCGACGGTGCCGGAGCTCTGCATTTCCGGCTGGAAGTCGATCTTCACGGTTGCCGCCGCGCTGCCGCCGTTGAGTAGCCGCAGGTCGCTGACCCAGAAAGTGGTCTGGTTGCCGTGGGTGCTGGCGACGATCGGCACCACCTGCGAGGCCGCAGAGCTGGTATGCGTGCCGGGTACGTAGATGGCGTCTCCCGTGACCTCGTCCACCGTGGTAGCGTAGGCCTCGATGCGGCCGTTGCCGCCGACGACCTCGACGGTTGCGTAGGCGTTGTCACTGGCGCCGGCGCCCAGAGCCGGGAAGATGCGGTTGATCTGCCGGTTGGAGAACGCTGCCAGGGGGTAGGTCGCGGGCGTCCCGATGACGGCGCCGGTATCGCCGTCGTGCAGGGACACGCGGACCTGCGCGGACTGCCCGGCAACCTCGGAGAACCCGACGTTAGTGTGGAAGCTCGGGTTACTGGCCAGCTGGAGCATGACCAGCGCCGGATCGCCGTCACCGATGCCGTCGATACCGCGGGAAGCGCCCACGAACTGGCCATAGGTTCCCGATGGACCGCCGCTGTTGTAGGTCCTCGAGGTCGCGACGAGCGGGATGCCGTCGGCCTGGAGCAGGATGTTGGCCTGGTCGTCGGTCAGCCCGAACTTGCTCGCCAGCAGGTCCGGGATGCTCGCGATGGATCCTGCCGGGACGGACATCTGAACGCCGTAGTATTCGGTCGTGCCGTCCGCGCCTTCCGGCACGGCGTAAACGGTGAAGCTGGCCGACGAGGTCGACGAGGGGTTCAGAACGCGCAGGTCGGTAGACCAGAAGGTCGTCTTGAAGCCCGGCTTGTGGGCGCCGACGGGGATCACGTAGTTAGCGAACTGCGGTGGCCCGACGCTGCTTCCGGTGTCGACGCTGAGAGACCATCCGATCAGCTTCTGTTGGCCCGACACGGCCGTCGGCTGGCTACTATCGTCGACCACCTCGAGGGTCCAGGTCCCAGCCGCGGTCTTGCCGACCAGGGCGCCGAGGCTCTCTGCGGGTGCGACCTCGTCGGGGTAGAGGGCGAAAATGCCTCCCGATGCAAACGTGTGGTCGTGTAGCTTGACCCGATTACCGTCAGGCGCGATCAGAGTGACAACCAGCTGCGAGGGATCGGGATGGATGATCTCGACCCGCACGTGCACCGCCGTGATGACCCCGGCCTGGTCGAGCGTGACCTGGGAGGTGGCGGTTCCGGTCTCCGCGCCCTCGGGCACGATGTCGACGTAGGTCGGTTCGCCGAGGCCGGTGAGCCCGGCGTTCAGGGCGGCCTGGAGATCGATCAGCGGCCGCGTGATGTTGTTGCTATCGGTGATCGGGGTGCCGGTCATCGCCAGCAATAGGCGCGCGTTGGCGGCGTCGAGGCCCGGGATCGCCTCGTGCAGGAGCGCAATGGAACCGGTCACGTACGGCGTGGCGCCGGAGGTGCCACCAAAGTTCCCATAGCCGTTGGAGTCTTCCGTGACCTCGCCGCCGGCCTTTGCGGCGGTCAAGAGCTCCGACGGCGCTAGCAGATCGAGGTACTTGTCCGAGTTGGAGTAGCAGGGAACTGTCTTTGCCTGGGGGAATTCATCGGTGCACAAGGTCTCGGAACACGAGTCGTTCTTGCAGAACCTGAGCGTGCCTGGGACGTTCGTGTCGTACACCGAGCCGACGCTGATGGCGCTGCTGATACAACCAGGAACGTCGATTCCTGACTTGTTGTTCTCGTTTCCGGCGGCAGCTGCGACGGCGACCCCGGCCTGCGAGGCTGCACTGATGGCATTGGCATAGGCCAGTCTGTCCGAGTTGCCGTAGTCGCAGAGGCCGGTCGAGCTGGTACCCCCTATTGAGAGGTTGATGGCCACGAGGTTGTAGGTGTCCCGCTGGTTCGTGACGGCATCGTCGATGGCATCGACGACGTCTCCGGTGTAGAAGGTGTCACAGTTGGCATCGGGGCTCGCTTTGTAGGCCAAGATCTTGGCCCCCGGAGCGACTCCTCCCGCAAAGCTCTTGCCATCCGGCCACTGGTAGGGGAGCCCGGCGGCGATCGAGGCCACCGCCGTGCCGTGATCGCCGCAGTCCATCGGGTCGTCATCGTCATCTGCCGTGTCCATGCCAAAGACGACCTTGGAATTCTCTGTTATCGGTGCACCGCCGAGCGCCGGGTGGTTGTAGTCGACCCCGGTGTCGACGATGGCCACCGAAGTCCCGGTCCCAGTGAAGCCGAGGTTGTGAAGCACGTCGGCGTGAATCAGTGGCAAGCCCTGGGCGGTCATGGCGTGGAGGACCAGGTCTTCCTCGACGAAGGTCACGTTCGGGTCGGAGGCGAGGGCCTCCAGGCCCGTCCGTCCGACCGTGGCGTCGAACGCCGGCTGCAGGCGGTACACGTGGTGGATCTTCATCTGGCCGGCCGAGAGCCGGCCGTTGAGGCTGCCCAGCTCCCGGGTGAGCGCGCCCCGGATCGCGTCGAAGCGGGCCCGCGGGTATGGCACTCCCCGGGGGGTGAGCGGGATCCGCGCCGCATCCGGCGCCTTGACGTGGACGATCACCCGAAACGAGGTCGACCCGCCGTCATAGGCGCGGACCAGAACGGGGGCCAGCCGCTCCTGCTGGGCCTTGTTCAGCGGCGGCGCGGCAAGTGCCGTCGCCGCCGCAAGGACGACGGCAGCCGTGATGAGTGTGAGTCTTCGTGGTGTCCCGAGGTTCATCTACAGGCCTCCCAAGCCACAGAACCAAGAGAGTATACGGGGTTCTTCCCGGGATTCCCAGCCATGGTTTGAGGGTGCGCGTTTCGGTCGGCCGCAGATGTGTGTACTGCAGGCACTTTCGGTGAAGCGGAGTTGTTGGGACCATAGGAATCCGGTGAGCCCGGTCACGTCTCGATGGCCCATGGAGCAGGTTGCCGCATGCTGTACCATCGCTCGCGTGAAGAGACTGGTCATCGCTGACGCTCACGTCGGCCAGCGGCAGGGCGATACGGAGGCCATGGCGGCGCTCATCGAGCGTGCCACCGGTGCCGGAATCGGGGAGATCGTGTACCTCGGTGACGTGTGCCAGTACCTGATCGGGATGGAGAAACTGTGGACGGCCTCGGTTCGAACGGTCGTCAAGGCCTGGGACGCCGCGCGTGCGGCTGGCGTCAGGGTCGTTCTCGTCGAGGGTAACCGCGACTTCTTCCTCGACGAGCCCGACCTCGCTGCTCACATCGATGCCAGCGGTCTCGGTTACGAGCTGGCGGCTGCGGACCATCGTTTCCTGCTCAGGCACGGCGACCGCGTGAACCGGCGCGATCTCCAGTACCGATTTTGGGCTACGGTCTCCAAGTCACTGGTGGCGCGACTCGTGGCACGGTCCCTGCCACGGAGCGTCGCCATGCGGATCGTGCGCTCGATGGAAGCTCGGCTGGCGGCGACCAACCGCCGGTTCAGGTACCGCAAACCGATCAAGGAGCTCCGTGCCGAGGCCGAGGTGGCCTGGCGGAAGGGTGTGGATGTCGTGCTGTGGGGACACTTCCACACTCCCTGGAGGTACGAGCGCGAGGGGCGCGTCGCGCTGGTCGTTCCCGCATGGCTCGACTTCGGTCTGGCGGTTCTGATAGAGGATAACGGCGCCTGGGGATTGGTGGAGAAAACCTTGACACCCGCGAGGTACGTGCCGACAATGGACGCATGCCTCGACGGCGGACAGCCAAGCTGACCCGGACGTTTCACACGCGAGTCGCGGTGAGCGGCGATGAGCCGGCCGCGATGGCGTTACCTTCGGATCGTCGGCGCCGGCATGCCGCAGGGTAAGGTCCTTGGCCCCGCGGCGGGCCCCGTCCGGGCCCACGTCGGCGTGCCAGCCTCGAAGAGCCTGACCAACCGCGTCCTGGCAGTGGCTGCCGTCGCCGGCGGCGGCACGGTATCGTCGCCGCTGGACTGCGAAGACACGCAGCTCCTGGCACGGGCTTTGAGCGAGTGCGGGTGGGAGATCGGGTGGAGCGGCGGCACGGTGCGGGTCGGATGCCGGCAGGTTCCAAACCGGCGGGTCAGGCTCGACCTCGGCAACTCGGGGACCGGTTCGCGCCTGCTCTTGGGTTTGCTGGCCGCTTCTCCCGGGGTCACGGTGGTCGACGGTGCGCCGCGCCTGCGCGAGCGCCCGATGGCGCCGCTGCTGTCGGCGTTGGTCCGACTCGGGGCGGATGTCCGGGCGGCAGCGGGCGACCGGCTGCCGGTTCTGGTCCAGGGCCGGCAACTGGCGGGAGGGAGGCTTCACCTGGCGCCGGGGCCATCGTCGCAGTTCGTGTCGTCCCTGCTGGTGGCCGCACCCCTGATGACCCGCGGCCTGACGCTGGAGCTGGAGGGACCCGTGCCTTCGCGGCCCTACCTGGCGCTGACGCGCGACGTCCTGAGGGCCTTCGGCGCCGCCGTCGAAGTGGATGACGAGCTTCGCAGTTGGCAAGTCGCGCCCGGACCTCTCGCGCCGGCGGAGTTGCGTGTCGAGGGCGACTGGTCGGCGGCCGCGTTCTTCCTCGCCGCGGCTGCGGTGGCCGGCGGTACGGTGGACATCGATGGAGTCGACCTCGCAAGCTCTCAGGGTGACCGGCAGGTCGCCACGATCCTCGGCCTGGCAGGCGTCAGCGTGCAGGCCCACGATGGTGGGGTCGGTTGCGGCGGTCCCCTCTCCGGGCCGGTGAGAGCTGACCTCGCCGATGCGCCGGACCTGTTTCCGGCGCTAGCGGTGGCCGCGGCGGTGGCGGGTCGGGGGTCGCGGCTGACCGGACTCGGCCACCTTCGGCACAAGGAGAGCGACAGGCTGACGGTCATGGCCGAAAACCTGCGGCGCCTCGGCGCCGGCCTCGTGGTCGACGCAACCTCCCTGACCGTCAACGTGCCGGTAGCCGCTCATGACACTCCCGTTGCGGTCACCGCGGCCGGTGATCACAGGGTAGCGATGGCCATGGCGGTTGCGGCGCTGCGGGCCGGTCCCGTCCATCTCGACGATGCCGGGTGCGTCGGCAAGTCGTTCCCGGGCTTCTGGCAGGAGTGGGAGAAGGTGACGGGATGAAGAGGGTCTCACCGGCGTTGCTGCTTCTCGACCACCCGTGCCTGCCCGAGGTCCGAGTGACCGATGACGGTCTGGCCCTGGTGGCGCCGCCGTCTTCGGACCTCGGCCGGCTCTCGCGCACTTCGCGTCTGGCGGTTGCGGTGCAGGTGCTGGCCCTGTCCTCGCTGCTGGCCGAGCTTGACCTGTGGACCGGACAGGCCGCGATTCGCGGGCTGGAAGTGATCGACGACGGCGAGGGCCCGCAGGCGGTGGTGGCCGGGTTGCCGAGGTCGCTCGGCTCGGTCCATGGGAGGTTGGGGGGAGGTGAGGAGGCAGGCAGGCGGACGCGCGATGCCGTGCTGGAGACGGTGCGGTCGACGACCGAGCTGCCTGCCGAGCTCTTCGAGCGTCCTCTCGAGCACGACTGGCTTACGCTAGTGCCGTGGATCAGCAGGCTGGTCAGACTCCTACCACAACCTCTCGATCCGGTGACCGCACGCAGCCTCTGGATGGTGCGCTGGAAGCTGCCGACGCTGCCGCTGCCCCGCGAGGTGGCCTACTGGAGCGTGCCTGACCGCAGGCGGGCGATGCGACTGGCCTGCGGCGTCTGGCAGAACCTGCGCGACAGGGGACAACGAGTCTGGCTGCAAGAGACGTCGCCGGAGGAGGTTGGTACCGCCCCGCAAGCCGGGCTCGGCGCCGGTGGATGCCTCATCGTAGCCGGCGAACATACTCAGGGCGACCTGATGGCGGTGAGCCGCTGGATCGCGCGTGCTGGGGAGGGGAGGGCTATCGTGATCGGGACCTTCCCGTCCGGCTGGTCGCCTCCCGAGCCGGCGGTGGTCGAGGGCGAGCGCCTGGACCGCCACCTGTTCATTACAGGACCGGAGCGGGATCGCGCCCGTGCCGAGGTGGGAATCCGGCGTGGGCGGTTCGGGCCGTTCTCGGGGGCCGATGCCCACGAGCTGAGCCAGGTTGCGGCAGCCCTCTTCGCCGACGGGGAGAGAGGCAAGGCGACCCCCGTCGGCGAAGATCTCGTCGGCCGTGTTCTGTCGCTGCTGCCGGGCGGCGTCCCCGAAGCGATGGCAATGGCGCTCACGGCTTTGCGGCCGCCCGACCTCGCCCGTCGTGCGCAGGCCCTTGGCGCCGTCCGGCGGGGCGACCGTTGGCGCCTGCCGCTGCCGCCCTTGATGCGCACGGACGAGCTCCACCGGGAGGTCGCAGGGTTGTTCGTCCGGAGTTCGGGGCCCCACCTTCGGCACCGCCTGTTGGGGGGCGAGGACGAGGGCGAGGCGCTGGAATGGGTGCGGATGCAGACACAGGCGCTCGAGGGACGCGAGGCGTTGAGCGTGTTCGGCGAGGTCGCGCCCGATGCGGTTCCGCCAGCACTTCGCCTGGCCCTCGCCGAGGCCGCGCTGGGCGAGTTGGACCTCACAGAGGCGAGGCGCTGGTTGGCAGCCGTGTCCGAGCAGGAGGGGAGACCGTGGACGCGGTGGCTCAACGCGGTCGACACCCCGCCGGATGTGAAGGTAGAGCTCGTGCCGGAGGCTGAGGCGGCGGTGGCGCCGCGTGCAGCCGCCGAGGTTGCACTGAGGCGGCTGGAGGGTGCCGTCCTCGGGACGGCCGGCGGAGCGCGGGAGGCCGAAGCCGCGCTGCGCCGTTGCATACCCGCGCTGGGCGGGTTTGTCCGCCGCCGGATCGAGATCAACCTGACGCTGCTGAGTGAGAACAAGAAGGGCCGGGATAGACGCTGGAGGCACGAGGTGACCGCCGGCTCGCCGGTTCTGCGGCGGGAGCTCGCTCATCGGATGGCGCTGGTCATGTTTGCGGACGGCCGATACCGGGCAGGCGCTCGGATTCTGCGCTGTGTTGCCGACGAGGAGCCCGCACCGGGAAGGGCCGGGCTCGTCCAGCTCGACCTTGGCCGTGTGTCGCTGGTACAGGGGGACACGGTTGCTGCAGATCTGCATCACCTGCGGGCCTTCCGGCTGCTGCAGGCGGCGGGGTTCCGCTTTCGTACGCGTGTCGTCCTTTTCAACATGGGAGTATCGGATCTCGACAAGCTGGAAGTGAACCGCGCCCTGGCTCGCTTCTCGACCTCCGACGACGGCCGTCCTGACCAGTATCTCGACTGGGAGAGGACTCGGCTCGCTCTCGCTATTGGGGACGAACGGCGCTTCACCGAGGGCGTGCAGCGGCTTCCGCCGCAGGAACAGGCGGAGCGCGACGGGGTCGGCGAGGGCACAGCCTTCCTTCGCGGAGCGGAGGCCCTGTTGAGACACGATCTGTCTGCAGCGGTGGAGCTGCTCGAGCGAGGTGGCCAGGAGGGCTCGATGTGGGTACCCTTGGCCAAAACCCTGCTCGGCGAGGACGAGCGGTGTGACGATGACGTGCCGGATCCGTGGGGACTCCTCCTGTGCGCGCGGCTTGCCGGCGCCCTCGTTCGTGGTGATCGCGCGGCGGCGGTCGCGGTGCTTGGGACGGGCTCACCCATCCTCGCGTCGCAAGCCCTTGCGCTAGCAATCTGTGAACGGCTTCTGGGGCGCCAGGACTGGGTTGCCCCTGGCGTGCGCAATCGCGCCGTGTCGGCGCTTGTGGGTGCAGGGCTGGACGGCTGGGCCCGCCGCCTGCGAGACGAAGTTGCATCCAGCTCGGAGGTTCTCGGCGTTCTCGGTCGGCTGGCGGAGGAGGGCAGCCTGAGCGCCCTTGCGGGCGACGAGGTCGGAGAGCTGCTCGAAGGGCTCGGCGTCACGGGCCTCGAGGTGCGGGCGCGACGGAGCGGCCACCTCGTCTGGAGGGCGGGAGACGGGATCGAACGCGAACGAGTGGACGGCGGCGATGTCAGTCTCGTTGCGCTCGGCGCGCCGGTCCGCGATCGCTCGGTATGGCGGCTTCTCACTGCTCTCACCTCGCTCTTGGTCGTTCCGGACGACGAGGATCCGGACCCGGAGGCCAGTGCGACCGGCCTTCACGGCGGGAGCAACGCAATCCGCGAGCTGCGGGGGGAGATCAAGAGCCTGGCGTCCGCAGACATGCCGGTGACAATCCTCGGTGAAACCGGGGTTGGGAAGGAGGTGGCGGCGCGGGCGCTGCATCGGCTCTCCGGTCGCCGCGGGCGTTTTGTCGGCGTCAACATGGCGGCCGTGCCGGCCGCGCTGGTCGAGTCCGAGCTCTTCGGCTCAGTGCGCGGCGCCTTCACGGGGGCGGACCGGGAGCGGGGCGGCCTCGCCGTTGCGGCTCACCACGGGACGCTATTCCTGGACGAGATCGGTGACCTGGATCTGGCGCTGCAGGCCAAGCTCCTGAGGTTCCTGGAGTCGCACGAGGTTCGCCCGGTCGGTTCCGACCGGGTGCGCGAGGTCGACGTCCGGATTGTCGCTGCCACCCACCGCGACCTGTCGAAGCTGGTTCGGGACGGCACCTTTCGGGCCGATCTGTTCTTCCGAATCGCCTCCGTCACCGTCACCATCGCACCTTTGCGGGATCGTCGCGAGGACATCCCGGTGCTGAGAGAGTTGTTCGAAAGCTTGCTGATGCGTCGCAACGGGAGCCGACCATTGCGATGGAGTCGTGAAGCGGAGGCCGCCCTTCTGCGCCACGACTGGCCCGGCAATGTCCGTGAGCTGCGAAGCGTGATCGAAGTCGCCGCAGTTCGTGCCGACGGAGGGGTCGTGCGGCCCGAACATCTGCCGTTCGATGCTGTGCCCGAGCCAATCGGCGCGTGCAACTACGAGGTGGCGCTGACGGGGTTCCGGCGCCGGCTCTTCAGGTCGGCGCTCCAGCGGCACCAGGGCAATCGGAGTGCCACCGCACGTGAGCTCGGAATCTCCCGCCAGACACTTCTGTACCACATTCGGACGCTGGGGCTCACGGATGTGTAGCGTATCGGGAGCGGGGTGCCGGGAGCTCTTCCGGGAACGGGAGGCCACGGCGCGTTCACGATGGAGAAAAAAGGTGCGGACCGTGAGGTCCGCAGGAAGAAGGAGGAGGTATGATGTGGGTGTCAAGGATCTGTGCCCTGACACACCCGCAGAACAAGCAACCATCGTGCCAACATTCCCAAGAGGCCGCTACCGGGCTCGGTCATGCTGCTCGGTGAGCTGAAAGGCGCTCTCGGCCGCCTGCCGGCAGCCCGTCATGTCGAGCTTCATGAGCGCGTGGAGCTCCGGGCGTGGACCACTCTCAAGGTTGGTGGACCCGCCGACCTGATGGTGCGGTGTACAGGTGAAGATGCCGTACAGCAAGTACTTGAGCTGCTCGCAGCGCAAGGGTTGTCGTATTTCGTCATGGGCGCCGGGAGCAACCTCGTGATCTGTGATCAGGGCCTGCGGATCCCCGTAATCACGCTCGGGGGAGAGCTGGCACGCTGGGAGGTCGACCTCGATGGGGTAGAGGCTGGGGGGGGTGCCAACCTGACACAGGTCTGCCGAGCCGTGGCGCGGGCTGGGCTCAGCGGTCTCGAACGGCTGCTCGGTGTTCCCGGATCGGTCGGCGGTGCGGTGGTCATGAACGCGGGCGCCTACGGCGTCGAGGTCTTCGACCTCTTGGAATGGGTGAAGCTCGCGGGATCCCGGGATGGCTTGCGGCTGGTGCCCGGAAGCGACATCGATCACGGCTACAGGTGGAGTGAGCTGGGCGGCAGGGGAGAGGTCGTGGTGCAGGCACGGATCGCTCTGGAGTCAGACGACCTCGCCTCGATCAACCAACGTATCCGCGAGGTCAATGAGCAGCGGCGACGGAAGCTGCCGCCGGGCACGTCCGCCGGCTCCGTGTTCAAGAACCCCGATGGCGACTACGCGGGGCGCCTTCTCGAGGCATGTGGTTGCAAGAGCCTACGCTGTGGTGGGGCGCAGGTGTCGGAGCGACACGCCAATGTCATCGTCAGCTCGCGCGGAGCTACGGCATCGGATATTCTGATACTCGCGAAGCAGATGCGCGCTCGAGTACAAGGAGCTTTCGACATCGAGCTCGAGCCGGAGATTCGCTTCATCGACGAGCTTGGCCGGAGGATGCCGCTGTGAAGACGGGAGCGAGGAATATCGCGATCGGCGTGGCTGTCGTCGCGCTCCTGATCGAGGTGGTCTCGGGGCTGGGCTGGTGGACCTGGCGACAGATCGACACGCGCCTTGCCATCGCTCCGGCGACCGCCGGCGAGGAGCTGGACCGGTCGTGGCTGGTGGCGCTTCCCTCGTCAGCCATGTGGCTGCGACGGCTGCGCGGCGACGAGCTGCTCAGCGTGCAGCCGGACCTGATCGTACCGCCCCTCGAGCGACTGTCCGGGCTGCAGGAGCGCTGGATGCCCTCGTATGCCGCTGGCTGGCTGAATGCGGGGATTGCGGCTCTCCTGAAGAATGACGTGGAGGGTGCCTTCAGGGCGGTGCGATCGGCGGTGCGTCGGAATCCGACCTCGCCCTATCTGCACCGCCTTGTCGCGTTGCTTCTCATGAAGGACGGGCGCTACGACGACGCACTGGACGAGCTGGCGCAGGCGGAGGCCCTGGCGCCGGGTTTTCGGGTGCCGAGGGTCGACATCCTGCCGGGAGATGACGAGTGGCTGCGCCTCGAGGGCTTGCGCCGGGGCGCCGAGGTCTACCCTAGAAAGCGTGCCGCCGCGCTCCTGGCCTATGCCCAGGAGCTCCGTCGCATTGGTCGCGATGACGATGTGGGGCGGGTGCTCGAGCCGGTTGCACACGCCCCGAAGGTTCGCATTGCACGGGCCGAGTGGAGCCTCGAAGGCGGGGAGCCCGAGAAAGCAGTCAGCCTACTGAGCGAGGTCTGCGGCAACCCTCGAATGCCGGTCCGGATTCGCGCCAGGGCGTTCTCAGTTCTGGCTCGTGCCCTTGACACACTGGGACGTTCCGAGGAGGCGGAGAAAGCGGCGCGGACTGCGGTTCGCCTCATGCCGGCCTCTCCATGGCCGTACCTGGCGCTGTCCCGGATGGCGCAGAGACGCGGCGACTACCAGACCGCGCTTCGTTACATTCGAAGCGCCTGGGGCGTGGCCCCCGGAGACGTCAGCATCTTGGTGGAGGTCGCCGTTGTGGCAGAGCGCGCCGGCGACATCGATGACGCTCGTCTCGCGCTCCAACGCGCGACAGAGCTTGCTCCCGACCGGCCTGAACTTGCAGCTCGCCTGGTCCAGCTGCTGCTGCGCAACGGCCGCTTCATGGACGCAGCCCTACACCTGTCGAAGTTCCTCGATCGCTTTCCGACCGACCCTGGCCTGCTCAAACTGGCGGGCCAGCTGGAGCAGCAGACCACGGCCAACCACTGAGAACGATTCGCTACCCGAATCGCTGTAGACGGAGAGCCTCTCGGACCGAGCCTGCTCCGGAGCGCGCCACGGCCACGTTTTCTGGGGCGGGTGGGTGGGGGAGCGTAATTGCGTTCCCCGGGGTGGCTGGGGGAACGTCTTGCGTCTCGCGTCTTGCGCACCCGGGTGGGTGGGGGATTCCGTCACTCCGTCACTCCGTCACTCCTTCACCGGGTGGGTGGGCGGGAAGCTCCCCCGGATCCGCGTTTGCGGCCCACTCCATCTGACGGCAGATGCCGTGAAGGATGGCCACCTCGCCTTCAGAGATTGCGGCGCGACCAAAGATGCGACGGAGCTTGCGGAGGATTCGTTGAGGGTTGGCGGGGTCCAGAAACCCAATCGTGAGCAGGCTCCGTTCGAGGTGCTTCATCAGGGCTGCGACCGCTTGCTGATCGGCGGGGAGCTCGATCGAGCCGTCGGACGGCGTAAGCTCGACCGACAGGTAGCTGGTGAGTACGGCGATGGCCTGCACCAGGTTGAGGACTGGAAACCGGGGCTGTGTGGGAATCCGGACAACGAGGTCACAACGGTCCAGGGCGCGTCGCGGCAGGCCCCGGGTCTCGTTGCCGAACAGGAGCGCGGTGGCGTCGAGAGGACGGGTGGTCAGAGCGGCAACGAGCTCCGGCGGCGTGAGGACGGGCAGGTTGTCACGGCCGCGGCGCGAGGCGGTGCCAACGAGGACGCGGTACGGCGCTGCCGCGGCTGCGAGAGTGTCCTGCACCCGGATGCAGACGTGGTCGCTCGCACCGCACGCCCAGGCCTGCACCTCGGGCTCGTCGGGTTGCACATGAGGCCGCACAAGCTCGACGCTGGGGATGCCGAAGTTGGCGGCCACCCGCAGGGCGGAGCCGAGGTTCCCGGGGAGCGACGTCTCAACCAGGATGAGTGCAGCAACTGGCATGATCCAGCTATACTACCTGGGACTGCTCACGATGACGTGACCCAGTGAGATGCGATGGGGAGTTGGGGCCGGCCCGGCATGGCGCGGGCGTGTTAGGGGCGTCGGCGAAGAGAAGGGGGTAGCGAGGCATGCTGATCCCGATCGGACATGAGGACACCTCGGTCCGCCGCTTACCGTGGGTCACGTTCGGGATCATGATCATCTGTCTTCTCGTCTTCCTCATAACCTTGCCCAGCACCAAGGAGAGTCAGCGCAAGGCGGGGGAGAGGCTCCAGGAGGCCGTTCAGTACTGGGTCCACCACCCCTACCTGAAGCTCGATGAGCGGCTCACCAAGCTGATGAGCGGCGGCCGCCAGGATGTCGACGAGGCAATGAGGGAGGTCGTACGGCAGTTTGGGGAAAAGCCGCCGCGTGATGCGTCCGTGCTTCGAGAGCAGCAGGCCCAGCTGCAGACGTACGTGGAAGAGGCGTTCCAAGCGCTGCAAGAAATCCCGGCGCGCAAGCTGGGGCTGATTCCGGCGCACATGAAGGCGTACGCCCTCATCACTCACATGTTCATGCACGGCGGCTGGTTCCACCTCCTCGGGAATCTGTTCATCCTGTTTCTCACCGGACCGTTTCTCGAGGACGCGTGGGGGCGCCCGGTCTTCGCCTCCTTCTACCTTGTCGCTGGCGTTTTTGCGGCGCTGATGTACGTTGTCAGGTATCCACACCTGTCCGGACCCCTGATCGGCGCCTCGGGCGCCATCGCCGGCGTCATGGGGGCGTTCCTGATCCGCTTCTGGAACCGGAAGATCCGCTTCTTTTATTGGTTCGGCTTCATTTTCCACGGTACTTTCACGGCGCCGGCATGGCTGATGCTGGGGCTGTGGCTCTTGCGTGAGCTGGCGTTCGCGCAGGCCATGGACGTTGTCGCGCCCGGCTCCGGAGGGGGTGGGGTCGCTCACTGGGCGCATGTTTGGGGGTTCGCCTTCGGGCTGGTCGTTGCCGCCGGCATGAGCAAGCTCGAGATCGAGAAGCGCTTCATCCATCCCGCCATCGAGTCCAAGATCACCCTCGTTGACAACACGACCATCGACGAAGCGATGGAGATCTTCAGGACCGGCGATCGCGACCGCGCCCTGGCCATGCTGCGAGATCAGGTGACGCGACAGCGGGACAATGTCGATGCTGCACTTGCCTACTGGAACATGGCGTGCCAGGCGGGCGCAGCGGCCGAGGCGGCCCCGATAGCGGCACAGCTCATCCGGCAATCCCTGCGTTCGGGCAGCACGGAGCTCGGGCTCGCGGTGTGGACCGAGCTCGTCCAGCACGCGCCGGAGCAGCCCGTGGACCCGGGGACGACGGTGACAGTGGCGGAGGCATTGCTGGCCGGCGGACGTGACGACGAGGCGGGGCAGGCGCTGACATCGCTTGCAGCGGCCGATCTGGCGAGGGTGCCTCCGGGCCCGTTGGCACGGGCGTCGCGCCTGGCGGTGGAGTTGGGGATCCCTGCCGCCGTGGGCCTGGTCGAGGCGGCAGCGACACATCCCGATATCCCGGCGGAGACGCAGGTCGAGTTGCAGCGAGCGCTCTCGCAGCGGCGGTTGGATCCGGAGAGGGCGGCTGTAACAACTGGTGAGAGTGCCGGAGGTGACGAGGCCGAGGAACCGGAGGCGCTGGAGCCCATAGAGGTTTCGGAGGTTGTCCGCCACACACTGAAGATCATGGAAGCAGTTCCGGTGCGGCTGGAGGCGTCCGGGCTGGTGCTGAGTGTGGGTGGGGGCGAGCGGTTGCTCCGCAACGAGCAGGTCCTAGCGCTGGCCACGGTGGGGGTACGAGGCGGCGAAGAGCAGCGGCCTTTTGTCGTCATCGACCTCCTTCTCGACTCGCCCTGGAGCGAGACCGTGGCGCTGCGGGTGGTCCGTGTGCGCAGCACGAGCTTCGACCCGCGGCCGATCGTTGGCTCCGACAGCAGTCCTGTCGATGCGCTGAGGCAGCTGCTGGGTCTTCTACTGAAAGCGACCGGTGCGGTGCCGCTGCCCGATCCCGAGGCCGTGAGGGGCCGCCCGTTTGCGATGTTCGACTCCCTGCAGGAGTACGAAGCCCAGATCCTCGGGGCAGGTTAGCCGGATTGCTCATGAGCCTTCCTGGGGAGATGCGAAGAGCACGGCTCGGCTCGCCTATCGCCGGTCGCGGTAGGTTCTGAGTGAATGATCCGGATGAACCGGGCCAAGGCTACTCGGAGAAGACCTCCGCCGAGAAGACGAGGATTCTGGTGTCGGGCAGGCGCCAACAACCTGCCTGAAGGCCGGCCTTGCGGCAGGTGTGGTCGAGGAAGGTCTCCCGATCCCAGCCGTATTCGGTGGCAACCTGAGGCAGCAGGAGGCCCCTGAAAGGGCCATTCTCGATCATGACGCCGTGTCGTCCAACCGTAACCTCCTCTGGGGCAGTCACCTCGCGGAGCGGGGTGAGGGCAGAGATCTCGATGTGGAGGGACGCCAGCTCGGCGGCTTCGACGGGTTCGAACCTGGGATCTCTGAACGCGGCGTTGATGGCGTTCTCGCGCACCGAGCGCCACAGCGGCGCGACTCCGACCACATGACCGATGCAGCCGCGCAGCTCGCCTGAGGAGGTGAGCGTCACGAAAGCGCCGCGGGGCTGGGTCAGTGGCCCAGCCGGGGGGTCGGGAAGAGGGAGTGGCTCGCTGTCGAAGCGGGCCTGCAGCGTCTCCCGTGCGAGCCTCAGCAGGAAACGCTTTTCATCCTCGGCCAGCGGCCGCTCCATCAGTTGCCTCCCACACCACAATGGAGCCGGTCGGGGCCGGCTGTCAAGGCACGGGCACGTCCGCAACCACTGACAGGCTCAGGACTGCCACTCGGAAAGCCAAGACATCCTGTCCGACTCTTGTTTTGCGTTCTTCTCTTGACCCTCTTCATCCGTGAAATCTGTGAAATCCGTGGTTTTCTCTCGCCACCAAGGATGGACCAAACCACGGATTACACGGATTCCACGGATTCACGAGCTGGGGCACAAGCTCTTGTCATGCACGGGATGCTCTGGATCGGTGGTCGTTCGGCTTTGCAGAGAACACGCGGACTCAGCCGCCATCGGTATCGGAGCGCAGCTTCTTGAGGCGGCTGCGCCTGCGCTTGGCCGCCAACTCGCGTTCGCGGACGCCTCTCGGCTTGCGGGTCGGCACTCGCGGAGGCCGGCGGCGACGGCGTTCGAGCAGGCGCCGACGGAGCCGTTGAAGAGCCAGTCGCTTGTTGCGCAGCTGCGAGCGAGTGTCGGCACAAGTCACGATGATGCCGGTGGGAATGTGCCGTAGCCGCACCGCCGAGTAGGTCCGGTTTCGGTGCTGGCCGCCCGGACCGCCGGCCTGGTAGACGGTGACCTCGACCTCGTTCTCGAGGTCCTCGAGGCTCGGCACCGTGGGCTCGCGTACATCGTCCATGTCGAGAGTCTACAGCTTCACAATCACGGTCCGCAGTGTGAGAATGACCGCGGCCGACGTGACACGGTTCGCGTCCCGTCGGCGTTTGGAGGCAATGATGAGCGGCGCCGAGTACAGCTTCTCGGAGATCGAGCGGAAGTGGCAGTCGCGGTGGCACGAGATGGGGCTGTTCGAAGCCGACGACTCCGACCGGCGGAACAAGCGGTACATCCTGTGCATGTATCCGTACCCCTCCGGCGTGCTTCACATGGGTCACGTGATCAACTACACCATCGGCGATGTCGTGGCTCGCTACAACCTACTGCGGGGATTCAAGGTGCTGGCGCCGATGGGTTGGGACTCGTTCGGCCTCCCCGCGGAGAACGCCGCGATCCGCACGGGCGTGCATCCGCATCGGTTCACCCAGGACAACATCCAGCGCATGTCCGAGCAGATGAGACGTGCGGGATGGGGCTACGATTGGCGACGAGAGCTGGCCACTAGCCATCCCGACTACTACAGGTGGACGCAGTGGCTCTTCCTGAGGTTCCTGGAGCAGGACCTCGCGTTCAGAAAAGGCGCGCCGGTCAACTGGTGCCCATCCTGTCGCACCGTCCTCGCCAATGAGCAGGTCAAGGACGGCGGCTGCGAGAGATGCGGCACGACCGTCGAGCAGCGTGACATGGAGCAGTGGTTCTTCAGGATGAGCGCCTACGCCCAGCGCCTGCTCGACAACCATGCCAAGCTCCAGGGTGGGTGGCCGGACTCGGTTCTCAAGCTGCAGAGGGAGTGGATCGGCCGCTCGGAGGGGGCGCGCATCTACTTCCGAGTTGCCGAGACCGGCGACGAGGTTCCCGTTTTTACCACGCGTCCCGACACGCTGTGGGGGGTCACCTTCATGTCGATCGCCCCTCAGCACCCGCTGGTGGAGAGGCTCGTTCGCGGCAGCGAGCACGAGCAGAGAGTGATGGCGGCGGTGCGCGAGATGAGGGCCGCAAGCACGTCGGAGAAAGAAATCGCGGAGCGGGAAAAGGTCGGGGTATTCACCGGCTTTCACGTCGTCAATCCCGTCAACGGCGAGAAGGTTCCGCTGTGGGTCGCCAACTTCGCTCTGATGACCTACGGCACCGGGGCGGTGATGGCGGTGCCCGCCCACGATCAGAGGGATTTCGAGTTCGCGCGTAAGTACGGACTAGATGTCCGGGTGGTCATCGAGCCGGAGGGTGAGTCGCTGGACGGGGCCGTGATGACCGAGGCTTACGTCGAGCCGGGGATAATGATCGAGTCCGGGCCTTTCGACGGGCGCCGAAACGTCGAGGCGATGTCCGACATCATCGGTTGGCTCGATGCAAACGGCCTTGGCGCAGCTGAGGTCAACTACAAGCTCCGCGACTGGCTCATCTCGCGCCAACGCTACTGGGGCGCACCGATCCCGGTTGTCTACTGCGACGAGTGTGGGATCGTCCCGGTTCCTGATCGAGAGCTGCCGGTCCTGCTGCCCACGGACGCCCAGTTCACGCATGGCACGGGCAACCCACTTGAGACCAGCCCGTCGTTCCTGAATGCCACGTGCCCGCGTTGCGGGGGGCCGGCGCGCCGCGAGACCGATACCATGGACACCTTCGTCGACTCGTCGTGGTACTTCCTCCGCTACTGCGATCCGCACAACGACGGGCAGGCCTTCGGCGCCGAGGCGGTTCGCCGGTGGATGCCGGTGGACCAGTACATCGGGGGCATCGAGCACGCCACCATGCACCTGATCTACGCCCGATTCTTCACGATGGTTCTCAGAGACCTCGGTCTGGTCGACTTCGATGAACCGTTCAGGCGGCTCTTCTGTCAGGGCATGGTGTGCAAGACCGCCTACTACTGCCCGACCCACAAGTACATCCCCGAGTCGGATGTGGCCGGCGGAGAGCGCGAGGGCGAGGCGATCGTCGGCGGACACTGTGCGGCCTGCGGATCTGAGGTCTCCTCGGAGATGACGAAGATCTCCAAGTCAAAGTTGAATATCGTCGACCCGGACGCGATGATGGACCGCTTCGGAGCCGACACGGTGCGCCTGTACATGTTGTCGGATGCCCCTCCGGACCGCATGCAGATCTGGTCGGAGAATGGGATCAACGGCGCCTGGCGGACGATCAACCGGCTGTGGTCGCTGGCCGCCGAGGGGCTGGAGAGGGTCGCGCCGGTCAGCGAAGAGGCGCCGGCCGTGCTCGACGAGGCCAACCGCGAGATCCGGCGTCGGACTCACCAGGCGATCGGACGAGTCAGCGACGCCATCGAAGGTGGTTTCCAGTTCAACACCGCTATCGCGCGCTGCAACGAGCTTCTGGGCCTGCTGCGAGCGAGGCTCGACGACGTTCATCCGGCGGTGCTGCGCGAAACTCTCGAGACGGTCCTGCGAGTGCTCAGCCCCATTACTCCTCACCTGTGCGAGGAGCTCTGGGAGCGGCTCGGGCATTCTGAGAGCATCTTCACGGGCGGCTGGCCCGAGGCCGACCCCGAGGTTGCGGCCGAGGAGGAGATCGAGGTACCGGTGCAGGTCAACGGCAAGGTGCGGGCCCGCCTCCACGTTCCCCCCGACATCTCCCGCAGCGATCTCGAGCGTGCAGCGCTTGCGGATGAGCGGATCCAGCGGCTCACCGCCGGTAAGGAGATCGTGAAGGTCATCGTGGTTCCCGGTCGTCTGGTCAACCTGGCAGTCAAAGGCTGATTCACGGTTCCCGGAGCGAGGGTGGACCGCTGGCTCGGCGGTTTCATTTGTTATCCGTTTGACGTAGAGTTGGCCGTGAACTCGACGACGGGAGGTCATGATGGGACGGAAGGGATCGTGGTTCCTCGGCATCGGATGCCTGGTCGTGCTGGTCGGTATTGGGTTCATGCTGCTGTTGGGGAGGATGCTGACCGTCGAGCGGGTTCCCTCGAAGGCCATCCTCGCGGTTGATCTCCAAGGCCAGATGGCCGAGGTTACTGCGGAGGACCCGCTGTCGGGGGTTTTCGGGGAGGCGTCCCTGAGCCTGCGGGGTTTGCGTAGGGCGCTTGTGAGCGCGGCGCAGGATGACCGAATCCGTGGCGTGCAACTGAGGTTGGACAGCTTCGGCGGCGGCTTCGCCACCGCGCAGGAGATCCGCGGCCTGCTGAGAGGCGTCCACCGTGCTGGGAAGTGGACCGCCGCCTACATGGACACGGCGGGCGAGTTCGCCCCTGGCAACATCGCGTACTATGTGGCCTCTGGCTGTGACGAAGTCTCGCTCAACCCAATGGGGGACGTCAACCTGATCGGTCTTTCGGTTCGCTCGCCCTTTCTACGGGGGACCTTTGACAAGCTGGGGATGAAGCCTGAGTTCCCCGGCCGCGGCGCTTACAAGAGTGCCCGCTTCATGTACACGCAGAAGGACTTCACTCCCGCTCACAAGGAGATGATGGAGTGGTTGCTGGACTCGCTGACACAGCAGCTCGTGGCCGGCGTTGCCGAGAGCCGGGGCCTCGAGCCGGAGCAGGTCCGCCAGCTCATCGATCGCGCTCCGTTCCTGGGTAACGAGGCGGTAGACGCGAAGCTCATCGACCATTTGGAGGACTGGGACGGCTTCAGGAACCGGCTGCGGGACCGCGAGAAGGGGGAGGCGGAGACCATGCGGCTTGACGCCTACCTCAAAGGGCTGTCGAGCTCCGGCTCTGGCCCGCGAATTGCGGTTGTTACGGCGGTCGGAGCGATCATGCGGGGAGAGAACCGCCGCGACTTCAACCCCCTGCTCGGCGGCGAGATCATGGGCGCGGAGACCATCTCCAAGGCGTGGCGGCGAGTGCGCAAGGCCCACGGAATCAAGGCCGCGATCTTCCGCATCGACTCGCCGGGCGGCAGCGCTGTGGCATCCGAGATCATCCGTCAGGAGATGGCCCGGACGGCCGAGAAGATGCCGGTCGTGGTCTCGATGTCGAACGTCGCCGGCTCGGGCGGCTATTGGATTACCTGCGGCGCGCAGAAGATCGTTGCCGACCCCGGAACACTGACGGCATCGATCGGCGTCTTCGCGGGCCATCTCAATGAGGAAGCGTTCTGGCGCGACAAGCTCGGCGTCACCTTCGGGCGGCTCGATCGGGGCAGAAACGCGGACATCTACGGCGGCCTACAGGACTGGACCGACGAACAACGAGCGGTGATCGACCGGATGCTCGACCACATCTATGGCGAGTTCGTATCCCGCGTTGCCGCGTCGCGCCACATGACGCCGGAGCAAGTGGACGCCGTCGGTCGTGGGAGGGTCTTCACAGCCCAACAGGCGGTTGACAAGGGCCTGATCGATGCCCTGGGCGGCTTCGACGTGGCCCTCGCCCAGGCCAAGGAGTTGGCGGGGATCTCGCCCGAGACCTCGGTCCAGTTGGTGGACTACCCCAAGCCGATACCGTTCTGGCAGAGGCTGCTGCGTCGCCGGCTCGAGGATGGTGCAGCTGTGCGAACAGCTGGCGAGGAGCTGCAGCAGTGGCTGCGGTCGGGAACGTTGCGGACGCCGGGCGTGGCGTGGATGCCGCCGGTGTATGTGCAGTAGCACTGCGTCGCGGAACCTGAACGGACAATGAGCTGCGACCCTGCAGCGGCCGGCGGCGGGAGCGAGCCGCTGGCGCGGTGGCTGTGCGGCGCCCTGTTGGGTGAGCTGACCACCGTGGATGTCCCTCGAATCAGAAGCACCCTGGCGGGGGCTGCCGACGGCGGGGAGATCGCTTCTGTGATTGCGCACAGCGTGAGGGCGCGACCGACTGACTTTCATGGAGAGATCGATGAGGCCGCACGGGTGGTGGCACAGGAGACGGCCGCCGCCAATGCCGAGTCGCTGAAGCGCTGGCGCCCGCTCGGCGAGGCGTTCGAGGAGCAGCGGCTGCGCTGGGCCGGGCTGCACGGGCTGAGCCACCTCGGGACGCTCTACCCGACAGCCGGCAGCCGGGCGATACGGACGTCTTGCGTGCTGGTGCACCCGTATGACGCGCCTCGCGCCCGCGTCCTTCTGGCGAGCCGCGGAATGACAACCGTGTCCAGCGAACGCGGGCCGTGGTGCTTTCGCGGAGATGACATCGCGGTGACCATCTTCGATGGTCTGCACCCGGCCTGCTTCGCAGCGGTTCCTCTGTCGCCGTTTTTCGAGCAAACGATACTGGACGAGGCGACGGCGGTGCGGCGCATGCAGGTGGGCGCGGCTGCCGCCGCCCACCGTCTGCTGACGGCTCAGCATCTGTGGGACCCCGGCCTTGCCGACCCTCTCCTCATCGCCGAGGCGGCGGTGCTGTGCCAACGGGCCGCCGATGACGCCGGCGAGCTGTGGGCCGAACGGGCCGCACGGTGGCGGGTCAACACGCTATGGCGAAGGGCGGCGGAGGTGGACAACTGGCTTCTTGGCGGTCTGCGTCCAGCATGGTTGCCAGCCGGCTACGGCTCTCCAGCGGCGCCGCCCCGGACGCCGTCGCTTCGTCAGGGACTGGCGCTGCAGGATCGACCCAGCGGCATGCTCGGCTACCTGTCCCGGTGGCTCATCCGACGGGCTTTGACAGGCCCGTGAGAGCAGGTCCCGTCTGAGCTTGCCTGTTTCCGGAGCTGTCGAACCGTCGGCTACTCAGCCTCCCAATGAACTCGCGACCGGGAGATCCGGAAGGGGCGAGTCATCTCACCCCACTCCGCTCAGCACATGGCAGCGGTCGAGAAGAGAGTGGAGTGGCCGTTCGAGCAGCGGGTTGAGCTCAACAGCCCGCTGCAGGCTTGCTTCGGCGTCGGTCGCGCGGGCCCGTCGAACCCGCGCAGCGGTAGCCGATTGCGCCGACAGGAGAAGCAGGCGCCCGTTCTCGGCGAGTGCCGGGGCCCACTCGGGGTTGGCCTCCAGCGCGCGTTTGGCGGCTGCGAGGCCGGTCTTGATAGTGGCGCCGCTCGCGGCGCCACGTTCGGCCTGCCACTCGGCGAGGATCCGGCTCGCCTCCGCCTGGGCCGCCAACGCCTCCACGTAGTGGGGGTTGATCGAGATCGCTCGATGAAGGGCTCGTCGCGAGCGTACCAGGGCAGGCTCCGGGGAGCGATTGCGCTGGGCAAGCCAGTGGGCGCCAACCAGCTCCGCTTGCCCGAGAATCAGCCACGCCTCGGCATCGTCGGGGTTGATCGCGGTTGCCCGCTCATGCGCCTCGCGGGTGGCGGTGATGCGCGGGGAGGGATTGGCGCCACGGGCGAGGGTGCTCTCGGCCCCCAGGCGATGGGCGCTCGCCAGGTTGGTATAGGTGGAGGCATTGTCGGAGCTGATTCCGAGGGAGCTCTGGAAATAGGAAAGTGCCTTCTCCAGCGCGGGCTCGGGGTCGGCACCGGCTGCCAACCGGTAGACGGCGATGTCGTTCTGAATGAGGCCGAGGTTGTTGTAGGCTGCCCAGTCGTTTGGGTTGGCCTCAAGAGCCTGCTGGAGAGCCCGGCTCCCGGACGCGAGCGCCTTGCCGGGGTCGATCCCGCGCGTGATCTCGTAGTGCCCCTGAGTCCAGAAGGCCACGCCGAGGTTGTCCAAGGCAACGAAGGACTGCGAATGGCCGGCGACGAATGCGCTGAAGGCGTTTGTGGCTCCGGCGACCGCCTGACGAGGATCGACGCCGGCGCCGAGCTCCCAGAAGGCGCGCTCGAGCCAGGCAAGGCCGAGAGTGTTTCGCGCCAGAGTTCCGGCCGGGTCGAGTTCGAGAGCGCGGTCGAGGTGGGTGACCGCCTCCCGCAGGCTGGGGCGGGGGTCCTTGCCCTTCGCGGCGTCGACGCGACCGAGCTCGAGATGGGCAATGCCGAGATACGTGTGAAGCAGGGGTTGGGCGGCGCGAATGCGGAGGCCCTCGCGGGCGCTGTCGACCGCGGTCATCAGTACGGACGTCGGATCGTGACCGTGGAGCGCCAGATATTCTCCCCATTGCAGGTGAGCCAGGGCCATGCCTCCGTGAGCTCCGACCAGCTGTGGATTCGCAACCAGTGCCGTATTGCACGCCTGAACGGCCTTCTCGAAAGCCGACTGCGGGCTCTCGCCGATGTCCACCGTCGTCATCAGATCGAGGTTCCAGAGTGCGCACTGGCCCTCGTAGATCGTGGGGTCGCTGGGAGCGATGCGAGCGGCGTCCTCATAGGCCTTTTGCGAGCGTTCGAACGCTGACAGTGCAGCTGGGTACTCGCCGCGTTCCCTGGCCTCGCTGCCGACGGCCACCTCGACATCTCCGATCAGCTTGAGCCCGCTGTAGAGCCACGGAATTCGGTCAACGGCGGCGCGCGCCTTGGTCTTGGCGTCGTCATACCTGTGCTCGAGGAATGAGATCAGGGCCTCACCGTACTCCGGCGCCTGGACCTGGACCTGGCGGCCGATGGCGAGGTAGTGCAGCGCAGGATCGCGGAAGTCTGCTTCCGCTTCCCGGAGCCTGGCTTGGCGAGAAGTGGTGTCCGAGATCCGCTGGACCTGCTCGAGCTCGTCGCGGAACTCGCCGGCGAGTGCGATGCCCAGAGCGTAGGCCACCTCCGGCTCACGGAAACCGCTGTCCCATGCTTTCCCCAGGAACTCGTGAGCCACCTTGAAGTCGCCGAGCGCGAGGTGGCCGCGTCCGAGCGCATAGCCACCGGGACCGGCGGCGAGACCTCCGGCGAGCCGGACCTGCTCGGCGATCCTCCCGAGATCCCTGCGGAGACCGGCGACCTCCGGGCGAACGTTGTGCAAGGGTCGCGAGTAGATCAGGCGGACGCGGTCCTCGAGGCGAGAGGCCTCCTGGGCATAGAGACGGCTGAAGCTCGCCTGACGACGAGCGCGCCACTGGGACCGGACGACCAGCCCTGCGGCGACCAGCACCGTGAAAACCAGCGCCGCCACCGCCAAGGACGCCACGCGGTTTCTGCGTGTGAAGCTGCGGATGCGTGATGCAAGCGTAATGGGCTGTGCGTGCACCGGCTCACCGGCCAAGAACCTCATGAGGTCGTCTGCCAGCTCCTGCGCAGTGGCGTAGCGCTCCTCCGGCGCCCTACGGAGGCACTTCATGACAATGGCCTCGAGTTCACGCGGCGCCTCCGGAGCTGCCCGGCGCAGAGGAGGTGGGTCGTAGGCCGTCATCTTGACGATGATCTCGAGCGATGTCCCTGTGAACGGGGGATGCCCGGCAATCAGGTGGTATAGCGTGGCGCCGAGGCCGTAGATGTCGGCGCGGCGATCGAGGTGGGCGTTCTTGCCGCCACCTTGCTCAGGCGCCATGTAGGCGACGGTCCCGAGAATCGCCCCGGTAACGGTGCGTCCCGGCTCGGCAAGCTCCTTGGCAAGACCGAAATCGACCACGAACGGCTTGAGAGCTCCATCCGGGCTGCGTTCGACCAGGATGTTGGCGGGCTTCACGTCACGATGGATGAGGCCGGTTTCGTGGGCCGCGTGAAGAGCCTCGGCGACCCGTATCATCAGCAACAGCTTTTCCTTCAGGGGCAGAGACTCGGCCACCCGGGTCAGGCTTTCCCCCCGAATGTACTGCATGGCAATAAACGGCCTTCCCCCGACCTCTCCGACCTCGTAGATCGGGCAGACGTTGTCGTGCTCGACGCTTGCCTGAGCGCGTGCCTCGTGGAGAAACCGTTCGACCTGAGCCGGATCTGTGCTGTGGAGGAACTTGAGTGCGGCCCGGCGTGCGAGCCGCGGGTCAAAGGCGCGGTACACGCGTCCCATGCCGCCCTCGCCGAGTAGGGCCTCGATGCGATAGCGGCCCCAGTCCTCGGGGACCTCGGAGGGAAGGAGGCTCCGTGCCAGGCTCGAGAGGGGAGGGGGGTCCGCTGCCGACGAGCTGGACGGTCGCCGCGCCAGAGAACCGCCGCCGACAGCCCCGTCAGATCTGGAAGCGAGGGCTTCAAGGGCCTCCTCGCTGACAACCCCGCGGTCGATGAGGAGCTGCAGCCGCCAGCCCCAACGCGCTGGATGCAGGGTCCTGTCCGCGTCGAGGAGCGCATCCTCCGCCGCCGTGATGTCCTCCCGTCGCAGGAGCCCTTCCTCGAGAGCCAGCTCGAGGAGCCTCTGTTCCGACCCTCTGTCCATCAGTGGACACCTCCGGCGCTGGGACGATTCTACCCGAGACCCGGCCTTACGGCCTCTGGACCATCATGCGATGATAAGATGCGACTCGGACTCATCTGGGAGAGACGCCTCATGGAGACACCCCTCGTAGAGCTCGAAGCAGATCATCCGGGGTTCAATGACCCCGAGTACCGCACTCGCCGCGACCAGATTGCCCGTCTCGCCGCTCAGCATCGGTTCGGTGATCCTCCGCCACGAGTGGAGTACACCACCGCCGAGTGCCGGACCTGGAGCCAGGTGTTCGAACGCCTGACCGGCCTGTATCCGTCCCACGCGTGTCACGAGTTCAACAAGGTCTTCGCCGGGCTGGCCTACGAACCTGATGCAGTCCCGCAGCTCGCCGACGTCAGCGCCTTTCTCCAGGAATACACAGGCTTTTGCCTGCAGCCGGTCGCCGGCCTGGTCAGCGCCCGTGAGTTCCTCGGCGCGCTGGCTAGGCGCACCTTTTGTTCAACGCAGTACATCCGGCACTCGAGCCGCCCCTACTACACCCCGGAGCCCGACATCGTGCACGAGCTGATGGGCCACGCGCCTATGCTGGCGATTCCGGAGTTCGCCGACCTATCGCAGCGCATTGGACAGGGATCGCTGAAGGCCTCGGACCAGCAGGTGGAGCGTCTGGCCACGCTGTACTGGTTCACCGTTGAGTACGGCGTCGTGCGCCAGCAAGGAGAGCTCCGTGCCTACGGCGCCGGGCTGTTGTCGAGCTTCGGGGAGCTCGAGCACGCTTTGGCAGGCACAGTCGAGGTCCGTTCATTCGACCCCTGGGAGGCCGCCGAGACCCCGTATCCGATCACTACTTTCCAGCCACTGCTGTGGGAAGTACCGAGCATCGCAGCCGCGTTCTCCCGCATCGCCGAGTACCTTGCGAGCGCTTGAGCAGGTTGCCTCAGGTACCGGAGAAGTGTGACAATTGAACAGGTCTATCGAGAGCTTGCCTGTCGGAGGTCGGTTCGTGCTTTTGGCATGATGTCCTCGGCCTTCCGACGCAGGGGCCCACTGGGGCGATGGCAGCCGATGGCGGGGGGGTTATGAGCAGGGGCGCGGAGGGGCGGCCGGGATGGGGGCCCGAAGGGCTCCTCGCCGACAAAGGACGGTATCGGACGCTGTTCGAGACCGCCTCGGTCTCGCTCTGGGAAGTGGACCCTACAGAGCTCGAAAGACGACTTGCAGAGCTGCAGCGTGATCGCCGGCACGACCTCGGAGAGCTCCTGGGCGCCGACCCGGATGCAGCTCGCGACCTGTTGTCGCGGCTGCGGGTCATCGATGTCAACCCGGCAACGCTGCGGCTTTACGGTGCGGGCGACAAGGCTCAGCTACTCGGCTCGCCGGAGGCACTGTTCGGAGAGGAGTCTATGACGGTGTTGCGCGCCGGGCTCACGACCATTGACAATGACAGGCGATTACTCACAGCCGAAGTGACGACGGCAACCTTCCAGGATGACCGGCTCGACCTGCTGCTCGGCCTGCAGCTCCCCGGTCCGGAAGACCCTGCCTCCAGCACGACGCTGTGTGCCGTCGACGTCACCGGTCAAGTCAGGGAGGAGCAGAGGCTCCGGGAGAGCGAAAGCAGATACCGCCTTCTGTTTGAACGTACGGCCGCGGCAATGTACCGAACCACCGTGGATGGCCGGCTGATCGACTGTAACGAGGCGTTCGCCGCACTGCTGGGTTTCCGCTCGCGGGAGGAAGCCCTTGAGCATCCGGTGACCGAGTTCTACTTCCAGCCATCAGACCGCGAGGCGTTTCTCGCCCGCGTCCGCAAGCACGGCCGGCTGTTCGGCGAGGAGCTGACGCTGCGGCGCAGCGACGGCGTGCCACTGCATGTCGTAGAAAATGTCTCGCTGATGGAGGACGAGGCCGGGGGCTCGGCGATTCTGGATGGCACCATGCTCGACGTCACCGAGTCGCACCGGCTGCAGGAGCAGCTGATCCGCTCCCAGAAGCTGGAGGCGGTGGGCAGGTTGGCAGGGGGCATCGCGCATGACTTCAACAATGTCCTCCAAGCGATGCTCGCGATCGTGCAGCTGGAGCTCGAGGGGGTCGGTGGAGGAGAGCGACATCTGCCGAGGATGGCCGAGCTCGAGCAGCATGTCAGGAGAGGGGCACAGCTTGCCAGGCAGCTGCTGCTGTTCTCCCGTCGTGAGACCACCCGCCGTGAGCTGATCCACCTCAACCAGGTCATCGCCGAGGCGGCGCGCATGCTGCAGCGACTGGTGCGGGAGAACATCGAGTTCACGGTCGAGTTGACCTCGGAAGACCTTCGGATCAATGCCGATCAGGGCCAGCTCGAGCAGGTGCTGATGAACCTCGTCGTCAATGCCGCCGATGCGATGCCGGGTGGTGGACGTCTGACCATCCGCACGCGGCTCCAGGAGGGCCGGGCGGTCCTCGAGGTCGCCGACACGGGAAACGGAATCCCCGCCCAGGCACTGGCACACGTTTTCGAACCGTTTTTCACGACCAAGGAGATCGGGCATGGAACAGGCCTCGGACTTGCAGTAGTGCACGGGATCGTTACTGCCCACGCTGGCGAGATCGAGGTTGAGAGCACCCTCGGTACGGTAACTGTCTTCCGCCTGCTGCTGCCCCTTGCAGCCGAGGGGGTTGCCGGAGAAGGGTTGGAATACAGCCGACCGGGCGGACCGCCGCGCGGGTACGGCGAGCGGATTCTCGTCGTCGAGGACGAGCCCGCAGTACGGAGGGCGCTGGTGACAATGCTCGAGGGCCTGGGCTACGAAGTCGAGTCGGCGGCCGATCCGGCGGTGGCGCTCGATCTGGCTGCCGGCCCGGTAGGGTTCGATCTCCTGCTCACCGACTTCATCATGCCTGAGATGACCGGTGCCGAGCTGGCGACCCGGTTGAGTGACCGTTGGCCGGGGATCGGGGTGATCCTGCTGTCCGGCTATACGCCGGATCCGGCCGTGCTCCCGAAGGTAGCTGCAGGCCGTGCCCGTGTTCTCCAAAAGCCATGCGACCTGGAGACCCTGGCGAGAACGCTGCGAGAGGTGCTCCACGAGGTGGGGTCCGAGGGTTGATTAGACCGCTACGACCACCTCACCGCTGCCGATGCCGCCGCCAACACAGCGGCTGGTGACGCCGATCCGGTTGCCGCGCCGCCGCAGCTGGTGGACCATGTCCACGACCTGACGGGCGCCTGTGCAACCAACGGGATGGCCAAGCGAGATGCCGCTTCCCCACAGGTTGGTCCGCTCTCGGGGCAAACCCGGGAGGTCGTGGAACGCAGCCGCCAGTACCGCGGCGAATGCCTCGTTGAGCTCGAACAGGTCGACCTCCGCGAGGTCGAGCCCGGCGCGCCGGAGCAGGGGAGGAATGACCTTGAACGCCCCTTCGCCCATGTAGGCGCGCTCGACACCGACGTTGGCGAACGCCCGCAGCTCTGCCAGCGGCTCGAGGCCGAGCTCGCGCGCGCGCTCGTCGCTCGCCAGTATCAGAGTGGCCGCGGCATCGTTGACGGTCGAGGCGTTCAGGGTCGTGATCGTACCGCCTTCGGGTTTGAAGTAGGGCTGGGCTGCTGCCAGCTCCTCACGCGTCACCGGCCGTGGCCCCTCATCACGAGAGACGGTTACCGGTGTCCCCTTGCGGTGAGACACCTCGACGGGCACGACGTAGCCGTCGAAGAGTCCTTGGTCCCACGCGGCGAGTGCGTTGTGGTGGGAGCGGTAGGCTACCTCGTCCTGCTCCTCGCGGCTGACGTCATACCGCTCGACCAGGCGCTCGGTCATCAGGCCCATCAGCTCGCCGCGTCCGACATGAGTGTCCGTGAGAGCGCCGAACAGCCCATCGACGAGCTTCATGTCGCCGTACAGTTGGCCGCGTATGCGTCCCTGGTAAAGGTAGCGGGCGACGTTGCTCATCGACTCGACGCCGCCGGCCAGGCCGAGGCTCAGCTCGCCTAGTCGGATGCGCCTCGATATGCTGTGAATCGCTGCTCCTCCCGAGGCGCAGTTTTCGTGGAGCGTGGTTGCTGGCGAGGCGAAAGGCACGCCGGCCCTGAGGGCTGCGTTGCGGGCAACGTTCGGGGACCGGGGATCCTGCATGACCCACCCCATACAGGTGTACTCGACCAGCTCCGGACTGAGATTCACGCTGTCGAGGACCTTGGCGATCGCGAGCGCTGCCAGGTCTTCGGCCTGCAGGGGTGCGAGCCCTCCGCCGATGGCCCCGATGGGAGTGCGGATGGCGCCGACGATGAGGACCTTCGTCTCCGACATGATGACCTCCGCGCGAGCCGCGCCGACAATCCGGGTCAGCGAGCGCGGACCGCCTTGTGCCCGTAGAAGATGAGCCCTGCCTCACCATCCTCGGCGATACGGCGGAACTCGAGGCGAACGGGATCGCCGATCCGCAGCTCCCGTGAATCGGCGAGGTCCGCAATCTGGACCATGACCCGTACTCCGTTCTTGAGCTCCACGATGGCGATCTCGAGCGGCGATTGCTCGGTGAACCCCTTGGGCGGGACGTGAACGGTCGTGAAGGTCACGACGGTGCCTTCACGGGGCATGCCGACGGTGTCGAACTTGCGCTCACGACAGCTCGAGCAGATCACGCGCGGCGGGTAGTGGGTCTTGCCGCACGCTGTGCACCGCGCCGCCTCGAGGCGGTAACGCTGGGGGAACTCACGCCAGGAACGTGCCGGTGACAACATCATTCCACCTCCAGGATGTGCACGATGGAGCTGCCGCCGGAGCCGCCCATGTTCTGGGTGAGACCGACGGTGGCGCCGTTCACCTGTCGCTGGCCAGCCTTGCCGCGCAGCTGGGTGGCGATCTCCACGACCTGCGCGACTCCGGTGGCCCCGACGGGGTGGCCCTTGGCCTTGAGGCCGCCCGAAGTGTTGACCGGCATCTTGCCGCCAAGCGATGTGCGGCCGCCCTCGGCTGCCGGCCCGCCGTCGCCCGGCGCGAAGAAGCCGAGCGCTTCGGTGGCCATGATCTCTGCGATCGTGAAGCAATCGTGGACCTCGGCAACGTGGATGTCGCCGGGACCTTTGCCGGCCATCTTGTAGGCGCGCTCGGCGGCAAGCTCGACCCCGCGCAACCGGGCGAGGTCCTCACGGTTGGCGAGAGCAATGGTGTCGGTTGCCATCCCCGAACCGGTTATCTTGACGACGGTCCGCCGCCCGGCGAGGTCTTTGGCTTTCGCGAGCGGCATCAGGACGACGGCCGCGGCTCCGTCGGTGATCGGCGAGCAGTCGAGAAGGTGGAGCGGATCGGCGACCATAGTTGATGCGAGCACGTCGTCGATGCTGACCTTGATGTGAAACTGAGCATGCGGGTTGAGGAGCCCGTTCGCGTGGTTTTTGGCGGCGACGGCCGCGAGCTGGCGCGATGTGGTGCCATGGTGGGCCATGTGGGACCTCGCCATCATCGCGTACAGCCCTGGGAACGTGATCCCGTGGAACCCCTCCCACTCCTGGTCGGCGGCGCTTCCCAGCGCGTAGGTGGCATCCGCGCCGTCGACATCCGTCATCTTCTCGACACCGCTGACCAGCACAACGTCAGAGAGTCCCGATGCGACCTCGGCGATGCCGGCCCGCAATGCCAGACCGCCGGACGCGCACGCGGACTCGACCCGGGTGGCCGCAACCCCCGCCATACCCAGCTCGTCGGCGAGGAGAGAGGCGAGGTGCTCTTGACCCACGAATAGGCCCGGCGACATGCATCCGACCGTGATGTGGTCCACCGCGTCAACGCCGGCGTCCTCGAGGGCGGCCACGGCGGCTTCCGCCCAAATCGTGCGCAGGGATTTCTCCCACAGCTCACCGCACTCGACCATCCCGACTCCGATGATCGCTACCTCACGCATGCTGCCCTCCTACTCGCCCATCCGGATCTTGCCGCGGAGCTTGGCATAGGTGCCGTAATCCACGTAGATCTTCTCGTTGTCCAGCTGTACTCTGGTGATCGGCGCCAGGTCCTGAACCTGAGTAATGCGGTCGGTGACGCGGAAGACAAAGGAGTCCGATCCCGCGCCGGAGCCGAAAGATGTGATCAGGACCAGATCGCCCGGGCGGGCGATGTCGAGAACCGCCGTGAGACCCATCGGGGAAGCGCCGGAGTAGGTGTTGCCGAGCCACGGTGACAGCCATCCGGTCTCGAGCTGGGCGGTTGTGAAGCCGAGACGCTTGCCGACTCGGATGGGGAACTTGCCGTTGGGCTGATGGAAGATCGCATGTGCGAAGTCCTGCGGCTTGAGCCCGGTCTGGTCCAGAATCCCCTGTGCCGAACTCATGATGTGACGGAAGTACGCCGGCTCACCGGTAAAGCGGCTGCCGTGTCGTGGGTAGTGCATGTAGGCCCGGCGCCAGAAGTCAGGGGTGTCCGTCGTCCAGGAGTAGGTCGCAACGACCTCCGCGAGGATGCGCTCCGTATCCGACCCGAAGAGAAAAGCCGCCGCGCCGGCAGCCGCCGAGTACTCCAGTGCGTCGCCGGGAGCGCCCTGCGAAGTGTCGGCGCCGATGCCGAGCGCGTACTCGACCTCACCGGCCTTGACCAACGACTGCGCGAGGAACATCCCTTCGGTGCCCGCCTTGCAGGCGAACTCCAGGTCCGCGATATGGACTTGCGGCGTGATGCCGAGGGCTTCAGCCACCACGGTTCCCGAAGGCTTCACGGCATACGGGTGGGACTCAGAGCCCACATACACCGCGCCGATTCTGGCCGGGTCGAGGCCCCCTGCACGGTCGAGTGCCCTGCGCCCCGCCTCGACCGACATCGTGATTGTGTCCTCGTCCTTGCCGGGTACGGACTTCTCATGGAGCTGTAGGCCACGCTGGTAGGAGGCCGCGTCGGCCCCCCACACCTTGGCGATCTCCTCGAGCTTGATCCGCCGGCGGGGGATGAAGGCGCCGTACCCAATGATCCCAACGCTCATGATCCCTCCAGTTCTTGAGAAGACGTATCAGTAGTGAGTCTTCCGTCCCGCCGGAGTCTAGCGATCCGAAAGCGGGGTGTAAAGCGGTGGCGAGCATCGGGCCGGTCCCGGAGGGCGGCCCGATGCTCTGTACGAGGTCACTTCACCGGGAAGAACACGTTGGTAACGAGCTCGTTTTCGGGGATCTTGGTAGGATCGCTGACGTACTCCTCCCACGAGTCTCCGTTGGCCTCAAGCCCATAGGCGGCCATGTAGGCGATGATCTTCTCGTAGGTGGCGTGCATCGTGGAGTAGGGGCCGACATGGACGGCCCTGAGCGCTTGTCCTGCGTAGGTCTGGTAAAGCTGGACCGGCGAGCCCGACTTGACTTCCCTGGTCGGGGGTGCGGCGATGGGCATGCCCGCGATGAAACTGTAGCCGCCGTCATCCCACGACGTCGTGACGGCAACAGCTGGTCCGGCCGTCTGGAGACGGTTCCTGGCCACGAAGCGCATGACCCGTGTGAAAGCAGCGGACAGCGCCTGTCCGATTTCCTCGGGCTTCTGACCGGAGTGGCCTGCGACCGAAGCGAGCGTCTCCGATTCGGTCGTGACCAGGGCGATGCGCAGGCTTGACCAGTCGCCCTTGGGCAGCCCTTCCGCGAGGGTTCTGAGCTTCGCCAGGCCCTTTTTGAACTCCTTGCCGGCCATCGAGTCGGCCATCAGGCCAAAGTAGCGCGCGATGATGTTCGAACCGAGGTCGGTGTCGAACCCCCAGGTGAGCTTCGTGCCCTTATCGGCCGCCTCCACCCTGTAGAAGCCATCCGCGGTTCCTTTGCGCCCGAAGTCCAGCTTGGTCTTGACCAGCTTGAACGGCTCGCTGGCCACGATGGTCTGGCTGCCACTGCCGACCTGTCGGTCCTGGGATATCCAGGTCATCTTGGCCCCCACCCCCTGTGATGGACCGTCGAAGATGTACTTGGCGTTCGGGTCGAGCTCCGCCCACGGGGACCACTCGTTGAAGCGTTTGAAGCTGTTGACGAGCGCGAACACCGTGCACGGCGGCGCGTCGATCACCGTTGATCGTTCGACGTGCACCGTCTTCGGGAGGAACAGGCCGACGGCGATGAACAGCGCCGCCAGCACGAGAACGACCAGCAGCAACCCCTTGATGAACTTCATGACGTGACCTCCGTCCCGCATGCCGGCGACCCGGTCCGACTGAACCGCGGTGGTTCGCTCGCAGCTCGCAGCGGATCCTCCGCACCGACCCTTGGCGCGCCACCGTCGCCGCAGGCTCGACGGCAAGGATGTCGCTCGGTCTTTGAGAGATAACGCGCAGATCAAGAGTACCAGAGTCGGGCCGCGGATCGGGCCGGCGGAAGATCACCCTGGACGCGACGGCGCCGCGGCCGCACAATGATCGTGTGAGGGACTTGGTCCAAACACTGAAGCCTGCGGCGCCTGCGAGGGTGCAGCTGCTGCTGGCCGGTCTGATGTGGACGGTGGTCGGGACCGCTCTGGTCGTTGTCGGAGGATCCTGGGTGCTGCGCTCGCCGGTCCTTTTGACCCGGCTCCTGCTCGTGGCCGCGGTCGTCGTGGGCGTCGTCAAGTCCCTGATGGTCCTCGACCGCGCGGCGCGCAAGATAGCGTTGCGGATCGAAGCCAGGGGAAACGGACGCTGTGTCGGCGGGTTTCTGTCGTGGCGCTCGTGGGCGCTGGTGGCGGTGATGGCAGGCGCGGGGAGGTTGCTGCGCAGCGGGGTCATCGCCCTACGCATCGTGGGGCTCCTCTACGTTGCCGTCGGTATCGCCCTCGTGCTGTCGTCACGTGTTCTCTGGTCAGCCTTCCGCAGCCATACTGCTAGCGAATGACCAGCTCCCACACGGCGAGCCACAGGGGAAGCGTGAAGCAACACGAGATGTAGCTCGCGAGCATGAGGCTGCCGACCTTGCGTTCGTCGCCGCCCCAACTCCGCACCTGCAGGATGAGGCCGGCTGCGGGGGCGGCGGACGCCTCGATGACGAGGAAACGGGCGAGCAACGGGTGGGAGGCCTCGAGACCCAGTGTCTGAACGACGAAGATGGTGAGGAGCGGGAGGGCGACGAGCTTCACCCCCAGCACGCGCACGGCATCGGCCAGGTAGGACCGGATGCGCGGCCGGATGCTGCCGAGCACCGCGCCGAGGACCACGGTTGCCACCGGCACGGCCGCCTGACCGAGCAGATCGATGCCGTGCAGTACGGGTCGCGGAATCACGCGAGCGGCGCCGCTCCATGCCGCCGCGACCCCCGCCAGATTGGCGACGAGGGGCGGTGTGATCAGGCCGCGCCATCCGCTACCGCCTTCAGATCCCTGTGTCACCAGCAGCTTGCCGAGACTCCACAGCACGGGGCTGAAGCCGAGAATGAACAGGAAGCAGTAAAGCGCAAACGTGTCGAACCGTGTCGGGTAGAGGGCGAGCCCGACCGGCAGCACGAGGTAGCCTGCGTTTTGCATGCTGGCGAGCGGTAGCATGTTCCGCTTTTCGGGCAGCTCCCGTGCGAAGGCCGCGGCAGCGAGCCCGAGAGCGATCAGCGACATGACAATGCCAGCGAGAGGAAGCGCCCACCAGAACGGCAGGGCGCCGGGATCGAACCTCGCCAACAGCTTGGAGAAGATCAGGCAGGGGAGGAAGAGATCGACGGTGGCCGTAGAAAGGGCGGTGACATGGTCCTGGCGGAGAACTCGGAAACGGACCAGTAGCCCCGCCGCGAGAATGACGAGGAAGATGTCGAGCACCGAGAAAAAGGTGCTGGCGAAGGCGGTCGAAAAGGTCGCGAGCATGGTCGTTGCCGCCCCTGCGAGGTCTCATGCACGCCGGGCGGTGTCCGATGATAGCCCGGCCGTTCGGAGCGGGGTAGGTGTCAGGGAGTGAGGAGGTGAGGAGTAAGGGCTGGGGAGTGAGGAGACAGCGAGTCGGGGTCGGAGGAGGAGGGATCGAGGATGGAAGTCGGGGTAGGGAAGACTCGGTGTCTACTGGTTCTTGGATGCCACGCCCGCTGACCTCTCTCCTCTATCTTCTATCTTCTTACCTCGAATCTGCAGTCCTTGCCCCTTACTCCTCGCGCCTGACCCCTTGGCTCTGAACCCTAGACTCCGCTACCAAGGGCAGTGAGCTGCTCCGTGATCAGCCCAGTGAACAACGGCACCTTGTAATGGTTCTGCGCCAGCGGTTCGGCGGCCGCCATGGCGGCGCGCGCGGCGCGCTGCACCGTGTCGGCGTCGAGGCGGCAGCCCATGACCGCCGCCTCGGCCTCTCTCGCCCTCCACGGCACTGGAGCGGCCCCCGAGAGAAAGACGTCGGCCGCGGCGACAGTCTGCCCATCGAAGGAGAGCGCCAGGGCCACTCCGGCCAGTGCGAAGTCCCACGAGGCCCGTTCTCGTACCTTCCGGTATGAGGAACGCAGTCCCGGCTTGGGCGGCGGCAGCACTATCTCGGTGATGATTTCACCCGGCTCGAGGACCGTCTCTCGCTGCGGGTCCACCGACGGTAGAACGAGCAGCTTCTCGACGGCGATGGCGCGGCGCCCGCCGGTGGAGATCGTGCTCACATGGGCGCCGAGGGCCGCCAGTGCGGAAGCCGTGTCTGACGGATGGACGATGTAGCAGCTGTCACCGCCCAGGATGCAGTGGTAACGGTTCTCTCCCTCGTAGGCGTAGCACTTCTCGCCACCCTTGCGCAGGCAGTGGAAGTCACCGCGGTAGTACCAGCAGCGCGGCTTCTGACACAGGTTGCCGCCCATTGTTCCCTGGTTCCTCAATTGCGGACTTGCAACCGACAGAGCCGCATCGGCCAGGGCCGAGTAGCGGTCGCGAACCAGTGGATTGACGGCAACCTCGGCGATGGTGGTAAGAGCGCCGATGCGGAGGCCGCCATCGGCCGTCGGCGTCACTCCCTTGAGCTCGGTGATGCGAGACAGACTGACCAACGACTCGGCGTTGAAAACGGCGTCCCGTAGACAGCCGAGAAGGTCCGTGCCACCGGCATGCACTTGCGTGCCGCTCTTCTCGGCGAGGCGCAGAGCCTGGTCGAGGGTTGCGGGACGAGAGTAGGTGAAGCTGGGGAGCATGCTCAACCCTCCGTTCGCTTGGCCGCCAGTAGCCCAACCAGCCGGGACGGCGATATGGGCGTGTCGGTAACTCGGATCCCGATGGCATCGTGGACGGCGTTGGCGATCGCGGCCGCGGTTGGGATCGTGACCGGCTCGCCCAGGCCCTTCGCGCCGGTGGTGTTGCACTCTGTGTCGCCGAGCTCGATCGGCAACGACACCATGTCGGCGGGGACGTCGAAGGCGGTCGGCACTCGGTAGTCGTGGAGGTTGGCGTTGAGCATTTTGCCGGTCTGGCGCCGATCCAGGACTCTCTCTTCGGTGAGGCCGAAACCGATTCCCATCGTGATGCCGCCGAACACCTGGTTGTCGTAGGTCAGGCGGTTCAAGACCCGACCGCTGTCGTGGGCCCCGAGGAAGCGGAGGACGCGCACCTCGCCGGTCAGCGTGTCGACCTCGACCTCGCAGAAGTGGGCGGCGAACGGGTTCACCACCCTGTTTTCGGGGTTCGGGCCCCGGTAGCCGACCCCGACGATGACCCGCTGGCGTTGTAGGCGGCCGATCTCGGAAAGCGGTAGCCGGCGCTGGGGGTCGGTTCTGGACACGACCGCCTGCCCGTCGAGCTCGAGGTCGGACGGGTCCCAACCCTTCTCCTCGGCGGCCAGCCCGAGCAGCTGCCGCTTGACAGCGATTGCCGCATCTCGGACTGCCGGCGACTCGGTGGGGACGGTCTTGGAGCCGCCTGACGGGGTGGCGAACTGCGTGGTCGCGGTGTCGGCGTTCTCGATCTGGATGCGATCCGGGTTGACGCCCAACTCCTCCGCCACCACCATCGCCATCACCGACTTGGTGCCGGTGCCGATGTCGGAGGCGCCCATGTTGAGGTTGACGCTGCCGTCGGCGAACAGCTTGACGATGACCGTCGACGGCGGCCCGCCGCCGCCGGCGATCCACAGGCAGGCCGCCGAGCCGGCACCGCGCCGGTAGCGACCCTCCTGCTTGGGTCTCTTGCGAGCTTCGCGCCAGCCGAACGCTTTGGCGCCCTCCTCGAGGCAGCGGGCGAGACCCGTCGACGTGTAGGGCTGCCCGCCGCGAGCCTGGCTCACGCTGGGCACGTTGCGGAGGCGCAGGTCGACAGGGTCGATTCCGATGGCGTCGGCGAGCTCGTCCATTATCTGCTCGAGGGCCCACGCCCCCTGCGGGTGGCCGGGCGCCCGCATCGGGCGCGACGGGCCGGCGTTGATGTAGGCCAGACGGCTCTCGGTGCGGACGTTGGGACAGGTGTAGAGATCGCGCACCAGCCAGTCCAGAAGGCCGGCGCCGCCGCCGTCGTAGGCGCCGGCCGAGCTCAGTGACGCAAGCTCGAGTGCGGTCAGCGTGCCATCCTTCTTGACCCCGGCCTTGAGACGGATATCGGCGCCGGGCCGGTTGCCGACGCACAGCATGGTTTCCTCGCGAGTGAGGAACAGCTTCACCGGTCGCGCCGTGACGCGCGCCAGCAGGCAGGCGATGACCGTGTACTTGCCGGCCTGGAGCTTAGATCCGAAACCGCCGCCCATGTAGTGGCCGATAACTCGTACGTCGGTCAGCGGCAGACGCAGGACTCGAGCCAACGTCGCCTGCACCCTGTAGACACCCTGCGTCGACTCCCATACCGTGAGCCGGTTGCCGTCCCACTTGGCGACGCAGCCGTGGCACTCCATCGGGGTGTGAATCTCGTACTCGCAGCGGTAGCTGCGCTCGAGAACAACGTCGGCCTCGGCAAAACCCTTGACGACATCGCCTCGCTCGGATACCTCGGGCTGGCCGGCGAGGTTGCCGCCTTCGCGGATCTTTGGGGCCCCCGCAGCGACGGCGTCGCGCTCATTGGCGACGAACGGCAGCACCTCGTACTCTACGTGGATGGCGCGCAGGGCATCCGTCGCCTGCTGGGGCGTGTCCGCCGCCACGGCTGCCAGCGCTTCACCCTCGTGGCGGCAATGGGGGTCGAACAGCTTGGTGGAGTCACTGCGGCTGTAGTACCAGTCGAGGTCGGCGATCTTGGAGCGGCCGGCGATCACCGCCCGCACCCCGGACATGCCCTCGGCTCGGGTCGTGTCGATCTGCTTGACGCGAGCATGTGCGTGTGGACACCGCAGCACAGCCCCGTACAGCATGCCCGGGAGCAGGACGTCGGACGGGTAGACCGCCGTACCGCTGACCCGTTCATAGGCGTCGACCCGGGGCCGGCGTGTGCCGACGACCCGAGTCGTTCCCCACGGTATCGGAGACGCCTGCGGCGACGGGGTCTCGGGAAGGGGGTCCTCAGCCCAGTAGCCGTCGTAGCGTGTCATCGGTCGTCTCCCTTCCTGCGCGCCCTCGCAACGCGGTCGACGGCCCTGAAGATGTGGACATAGGCGCCGCAGCGGCACAGGTTGCCGGCCATCCCGGCCCGGATCTCGTCGACGGTGGGCGAGGGGTTGGCCGTCAGCAGACCCTCGGCTGTGACGATCTGGCCCGCCGTGCAATAGCCGCACTGGAACGCATCCTCCTCGACAAAGGCCTGTTGGACGTCTCCCAGCTCCTCGCCCTGCATCAAGCCCTCCACGGTCGTGATCTCACGGCCTTCGGCCTCGAGAACCAGCGTCATGCACGCGTAACGCGGAAGACCGTCGACGAGCACCGTGCAGGAGCCGCACTCGCCACGTGCGCAGCCGATCTTGGTGCCGGTGATGCCCAGGCGTTCGCGCAGCACGAAGAGCAGAGTCCATCGTGGCTCAACCAGCAGGCGGTAGGTTCGTCCATTGATCGAGAGCGCAGTCTCGACCACTCCCTTTGGCTCGTCGATCACGGGGACGGCATCGACCGGTCGAGGAAGGCCGGTCGCGGCCGCCATCGCGCCGGCGCCGACCGAACCCAGAAAACCGCGCCGGGTCACACCTTTCCCGCGTCCGTTGGTCCGATCCCGATCTCGACCCATCGTGACCTCCCTTGCCGTGCACGCACCAGGCCGCGGTGCGAGGTCTTTGAAACTGTGGATGGCCCATCGATCTTACCACCGGCTCCCCGTGCGAGGGGCGGTCAGCTGCGTGTCTCGCGGCTACCTTCATATACACTTGGGCTGAAGACGTTGCCCCAAGAGCGGCGGCGCGCGTAGGCACCTTTTCACCGTTCGGACGCTTCGCGTCAGGGGAACGCCCCTACCTCTGTTCAACTCTCACTCTTCTGCCGGGTCAGCCCCTCCAACCGGCGGCGGAGAGCGGGGCCTCGCAGCTGCTCCAAGAAGCGCCCGCGCGCCTCGATCGTGATCCGGTTGAACGCACAGTGCAGGGCGGGGACGAGCGGTGAATCGGTCGGCAGTGCGGGGGCCTCCAGAGCCGCGGGACAGACGTGACACGCCGCGAGGTGCTCACAGTTGCCGCATGGGCCTGCGGGAGCGCGCCGATCCGCCGTTGAAACGAAGGCGGCGCCGGTGCTGGCACGCTTCGGGAGGCGCTGGAGCCTCTTCGGCAGTTGTGCGTCGATTCTTCTCCCCAGGTCGAGTGCTCGGGCCGCCTCCTCGGCGAGAGGCGGGAGGGTGCGGGTCGAGCCGGAGAGCGCCGGGCAGGTCCAGGGACAGCCGTCGGGATCAACGCAGAGAAGCTGTCCAGTGCAGGCGTTGCATGGGAAGCCGGCGGTCTCTCCCGAACCCGGTCCGATCACGCCGGCCAGGAACGAGACCGGCGCTGCGCCCGTGTCGACCCAGTGGTTGAGGCTGTGGTCGATGATGAGAGTGGCCTGCTTGTGGAGTATGTTCTCCGAGGACGAATCCCAGCAGTCGTCCCTCGTGACACACGGAGTCACGTGGATAGCGGCCACGCCCTTCGTCATCAGAAAACCCACGGAAGCCGCCAGGAAGCCCACGTTCCCGGAGGTCAGGGTGATGCCGAGGTGGACGCGCCGCCCCACGAAAGCGGGATCGGTGTGGACGAGATCGTCGAGCAGCTTGTCGAGCACCGCATACGTCCACGCACCCCTGGCGGCTTGGGCCTCGGGGACACCGTCACAGCTGATCTCGAGCTCCACGTCGTGCGCAATCAGGAACTCGATCAGCTTCGGCGTCAGCAGGGTTCCGTTGGTAGTGACGGCCAGCTCCACTTCCCGGCCGGCGGGGTGCGAGTGAACATACTCGACGCATCGGCGCAGCAACTTGGGCTCGAGGAGGGGCTCGCCGCCGCTGAAGCCGACCCGGCGTGGTTTCCCGTCGGACGCGAGGACCAGGTCCAGCGCCCTCTTTGCCACGTCCCACGGCATTCGCGCCGCTGTCCGCCTCGACCCCTGGTAGCAGTACGAGCACTCGAGGTTGCAGCGGCCCGAGATCAGCAGCACCAGACCGCCGGGAGACCGTGGGTCAAACCTCATCTGGCTCAACCCCGCATATCCCGCGGCAGAGGAAGCTGTTCCCGCCGCTGCCAATGAAGGCGGTTTGGCTGAGAGGTTCGATCATCTCTGCTGTAGCGGAGTCGATGTCCTAGTGGTTTTCGAGCCCGGCGACAATACCCCGTAGGCATGCAGTGAGATTCTCGAACTCCGCAACACTCATTCCCGCCAACGTTCCGGTGGCTCCTGGGATGTCATCCTCCTCCGTGGCCGTGAGTCCAACATCGCCTCCGAGGACCCTCGTCAGCCCGAGCCGGACTCGGTTTCACGTACCCAGATGTAGCCCGTGGATTCGTATTTCCACGGGCCCGGTGATGCGCAGACAGGTACGGCGCATCCTGGTCTCTGGCCGGCCGATGCGGGCTGTCTCAGCACATTCCGGAGCAGAGGAACGACGTCCACCTCGAGGTCTCCATGGAGCCATTCATCATGGCCTGGATGATGGCCTCGAGAACCTCAGCAGGGACAATCTCCTCGTTGTTACAGGGAGCGATTCGATCCAGTATCAGGGTCAGGATGTGCTTGAGCTCGCCGTAGGTGATTTCCTCCATGCTCTTCATGTTCTCCTCCTTGCTATCCGACAGGGGAGGTTCTCTTGAGAGACCATCCCTCAGAACCTCCCTGACTCGGTTTCGAGAACCCAAATGTCCCCCGTGGCCTGATGCTCCCACAGCGCCAGCAACCCGCCGGCGGGCGACAAGTCGAAGTCGGTATACGTCGCTTCCCCGGTCGGGGAGGGCAGGCCCGGCAGCGGCTGCGGAGGTCCCCCGTCCAGAGGCAGGATCTGGATTGTCGGGTTCCCCCCGCCCCACCGGGCGCATGCCAGCAGTTGGCCTGAAGCACGGTTCCATACCAGTGAGAGGGCATCTGCACCCCTCGTCAGGCGCCGTGGCGGGGAGTCTCCCTCTGAAGAAGTGACGAAGACCTCTCCGCCCTCGCCAGTTTGCCTGACAAAGGCAATCGAACTCCCGTCAGGGGACCAGGCAGGGAACGTCGGGGTTCCCTCGGTATTCGTGACTTGGCGCGGCGGGCCGCTCGGCCGGCCGTCATGGACCGGGATTACCCAGAGCTGGTAGCTCCCACCGCGGTCCGACACGAAGGCGATCCGGGATCCGTCTGGGGACCACTCAGGGTGGACGTCCCTGGCCGGGTTGGTTGTAACCTGCACAGGCAGGCCTCCTATGGCGGGAGCTATCCAGATGTCGCGTTGGCCGTTGGCAACTCGGTAGTAGGCGATCCACTTCCCGTCAGGGGAGAAGACGGGGTGAGCCGTGGAACCAGTGTGGTTTGTGAAGCGCACGGGATCGCCGGTAAGGCGACCATCGTCGAGTCGCAGTAGCCAGATGTCCCTCGTGCCCATGCGGTCCGACGTGAACGCCACCGCAGAGAGGTCTGGGGCGATGGCGGGCTCGGCCACCAGGCGCCGTTCGCTGAAGGTCGACTCGCTGCCTGTGGCGAGATTCACGAGGCGAATGGAATAGGTTTCGCGAGCGTTGGCGAACGCGAGCCTGCGGCCATCGACAGAGATACTCGGGGACTCCTCCTCGCCCGCGCCCATAGTGACGCGCTGCGCCGAACCGCCCCGGACCGGCTTTCGGAAGAGGACGCCGGCCGACTCCAGCATGGTCACGAAGTAGACGAAGCGACCGTCGGGGGACCACCGCGGGCTGATCGTGGGCACGTCTCCGCTCGTGAACCGTCTGCCCTGACCTCCCTCGGCGGCAATCATCCACAGGTTCCGGTGGGCTCGGTAACAGATGGTCCTGCCGTCCGGCGACCAGGCGGGCTGCCGATGGTCCCAAAGGCCGTCTCCGTCTCGGGTGATCAGGCGACCCTCATGGGGTCCCCGGGTCGAGGCAACGCCGATCCGCAGAAAGCCCCCTGGCCCCCGGCGGGCGAAGGCGACGCGGGTCCCATCAGGTGACACCGTAGGGTCCTCTGCGTTGGGCACTAGGAGCACCGGCGTGCCGCCGAAGCGGGGCACCTTCCAGATCGATGGTGCAACGCCGCGGTCGGAGGCAAACGCCAGCGCGCTGCCGTCGGGGAACCAGGCGGGGTGGGTGTCCGCGGCGGGATCCTCGGTCAGCTGCAGCGGTCGGCCACCCTGCACGTCGATCACGTAAATGTCTCCCGCTGAGGCGTCGTAGCGGGCGCTGTAGGCGATCTCCTGGCCGCTCGGGGAGATGGCTGGATCGATCTCGGCCTCCGGACGCGCGGTCACCTGCCGGGGGACGAAGCGGGGCAGCTCGGGATGGGTGGCCCGGTGAACCAACCACCACCCCCCGGCACCCACGGCCGCGGCCACGACCAGCCAGGGTACGAGGACTCGGAGCCGGTGTCTCTGGACCTGCGGCGAGAGGGCCCCGCTACTGCGTGAGGCAAGCGGCTCGAGCTGCCGCTCCAGGGAACGGATGTCGGCCGCCAGCTCGCGCGCCGTCTGGTACCGCTCATCCGCACGTTTGGCGAGGCACTTGCCGACGATGTGGTCGAGCCCCTCCGGCAGGCTCACGTTCAGCGTGGAAGGGCGAGGCGGGGAACGGTGCAGGACGGCGTCGATGACATCGCCCTCCGACGAGGGTGTGAAGGCCGGCGTCCCGGTGCACATCTCGTAGGCCACGGCGCCGAGGGAGAAGAGGTCGCTGCGCTCGTCGAGCGGCCGGCCGAGCAACTGCTCTGGCGACATGTAGGCGAGAGTGCCCACGGCGACACCCTCGGCCGTAAGCCGTCCTCCGGCGCCCTTCGAGACCGTGGTGGCGTCGTCGGAGCCGGGCAGAAAGGTGGCAAGCCCGAAGTCCGTCAGCCGCGCGACGCCATCCCGGGTAACGAGGATGTTCGACGGCTTGATGTCACGGTGCAGGACTCCCTTTCGGTGGGCCGTTCTCAGGGCATCCGTGAGCATGGATAGATACTGCAGCACCTGGGCCACGGGCAGTCGCCCTTTGTTGTGAACCATCGACGACAGGCTCTGTCCCTCGACGAACTCCATCACGAGCCACGGGAGGCCTCCCTCCTCGAACGCCTCAAAGACCGGGACGATGCCGGGGTGGGAGAGGCTCGACGCGGTTTGAGCCTCTCGAAGGAACCTCTGACGGTGTCTCGCCTCGTCGCCCCGTCGCAGCAATGGGACCTTGAGGGCCACCTCGCGACCGAGCACCAGATCGCGGGCCCGGTAGACGACACCCATCCCGCCGCGCCCGATCTCGCCTGTGATCTCGTAGTGGGAAACCCTTGATCGGGAAACGAGGGGAGGCGAGGTCGCCCCTCCGTCGCTCGGTGAGGGTCGGCCTTCAGCGCGGTTTGCGGCGGCTGCTTGCTTGCCGTCGTCGGCGTCACGGCGCAGTGTCACGACGCGCCTCGCACGACACAAACGCTCCAAAGCTCCGGTATCTTTCCCACCGGGCCCCCCGCCGGAGCGGCGCACGCTCCGACCGCACGGCGTGGGCCACTACACGAACGCTCACGCCTCAGCCGATCCGGCTCGTTCAACTCCCACAGCCAGTTCAGGCACCGACACCCACGTCACATCTTTGGAACAGCCAGCACGCACTATATCATGGGGTCGGAACAGTGGACAGCGATGGGGTAGCAGAGCCACGGGAGGATGTCGTGAGTACCAAGCCGATGAAAGCCGTCTCCGAGGCCACAAAGATGACGCGGCGGAATGTCGTGGGTTCCGCTGCACTTGCGGGGATCGGAATCGCTACCACAGGTTGGAGCTCCCGGGCCACGGGCGCCCCCGCCGGACAACCCAGGACCGGCATAGCCAAGCCGCTCGAGGAAGCCTCCTTGAGAGACTTGCAGCAGTGGATGGCGGACGGAAGGGTGACCTCAAGACGGCTGTGTGAGCTGTACCTGCAACGAATCGAGGCCCTGGACACGAGCGGACCTCGGCTCCGCTCGATCCTCGAAACGAACCCGGACGCGCTCACTGCGGCGGATCAGCTTGACCGTGAACGCGAGCAGAAGGGCCCCCGGGGATCGCTGCACGGCATCCCGGTCGTCATCAAGGACAATATCGCCACCGCAGACCGCATGCAGACCACCGCCGGCTCACTGGCGCTCGTCGGCTCTCGTCCGCCTCGCGACGCGCACGTGGTGCGGCGCCTACGAGAGGCCGGGGCCGTGATATTGGGCAAGACCAACCTCAGTGAGTGGGCCAACTTCCGGTCAACACAGTCCTCCAGTGGCTGGAGCGGACGGGGTGGTCAGTGCGTTAATCCCTATGCCCGCGATCGCAGCCCCTGTGGCTCGAGCTCGGGCACCGGCGCCGCGGTAGCGGCCAACTTCGCCGCGATCGGTGTCGGCACGGAGACGGATGGCTCCGTCGTGTGCCCGTCCGCGGCCTGCTCGCTGGTTGGAATCAAACCAACGGTCGGCCGCATCGGGCGCTCCGGGATCATCCCGATTTCGCATACTCAGGACACCGCGGGGCCTATGGCGCGCACGGTTGCCGATGCAGCCCACCTGCTGGCGGCGATGGCCGGGGTGGACCCGCGGGATCCCGTTACCAAGACCGTCTCCGCTCACCGGCTCGACCTGTCGGGGGCGCTCGACGCAAAGGGGCTCGTGGGAGCTCGTATCGGCGTTGCCAGGAAGGCGCTCTTCGGCTACAGCCCGGAGGCCGACGAGGTTGTCGAGGACGCACTCGAGGCGATGAAGGCCGCTGGAGCGGTGCTCATCGACCCTGCCGACATTCCGCACACCGGCGAGCTCGACGACCCGGAGATGGTGGTGCTGCTATACGAGTTCAAGGCCGACCTCAACGCCTACCTCGCGGACCTCGGCTCGAACGCTCCAGTTCATACGTTGGCGGAGCTGATCGAGTACAACGACAAGCATCAAAGGCAAGAGATGCCGTACTTCGGTCAGGAGCTCTTCGAGATGGCCCAGGCCAAGGGGCCGCTGACCGACAAGGCGTACCGCGACGCGCTCGACCTCTGCCGACGTCTATCGCGCAAGGAGGGTCTCGACCCGGTGTTTGCGAAGCACCGGCTCGATGCCATCGTGGCGCCCACCGGCAGCCCGCCGTGGACGATAGACCTCATCAACGGCGACCACTTTCTCGGCGCCAGCTCGACGCCGGCCGCGGTCTCTGGATACCCCAGCCTGACGGTGCCGGCCGGGTACTCGTTCGGCCTGCCGGTCGGCGTCACCTTCATCGGAACCGCATGGTCGGAGGCCAAGCTCATCAAGCTCGCGTTCGCCTTTGAACAGACGACCAAGGCCCGCAAACCGCCGCGGTTCCTCCCCACGGCGGACCTCAGGTAGGAGCAGTCTCTACGGGTTTGGGCCCGTCGCCGATCGCCTTTGAGAACCTGCGTGCTCTGGCAGGCAGCGTTCTGCCTGCCAACTCAACTCAGGCCTCGTTCCTCTTCTTCAGGATCTGCGCAACGCAGCCAGAGCAGTGCGTACTGCGCAGTCCGTCAGAGCCGCTTTCCGGCCTTTTCCAGGGCGTCAAGGACGGACCGCAAGGTGTGCAGTGCTAGTGGACGCGGCCGGAAGCCTCCGCGGGGTCCTCGCCGAAATCGTGGACGAGGACGATAAAGTAGGCGGCGAACGGCTCCGGCTCGGCCGGGCTCATGAGATCGAACACGAACTCGTCCTCGCGCTCTGAGGGTGCCTGTTGCACGAATGCGACCTCTTCCCGCTTGATGTACAGCTCACCGACTGCGTGCTTGCCGCGAACGACCTGGATCAGCAGGGTGTCGGGTCCTTCCTCGAAGAACAGCCAATGAAGATCGTCGTGGTCGTACAGGACGATCTCCGGTGTGCCGGCACGCAAGATGCAGTTCGGATGGCCAAGCAGCCAGGTCCAAAAGCCATCGAGGTCGATCGTGAGTGGAGGTTCCATGTTGGCTCCCAGCGATCCGCTGCGCGGATCGCAAGCCGGGATTCTCTCACAGAGCGATTCGCTGCGCGAATCGCTAGGTCTGGAGGAAGGGTTTCGATTCAGGGGGGGCACGCTGTCTAAAACGGGTTGGAGGAGGTGGTTTCCGTCCTGCCGTGTCCCGGATATCCATCTGGCGGGCTCGCCACGTTGAGAGTTTCCCTTTGAGCTCTCCCTCTCCCGGCCCTTGCGATTCGTGCAGCGAATCACACCACTACATCGACCTCCGGTACTGGCCTCCTACCTCGTACAGGGCGTGCGTGATCTGGCCGAGTGAGCAAACCCGGATCGTGCGGAGAAGCTCCTCGAATACGTTGCCTCCAGTGGTTGCCGCTCTCTGGAGACCACCCAGGGCCGCGGATGCTCCGTCGGCGTGGCGGGAGTGGAAGTCGTGCAGGTGGGCCAGGCGCGCGTCTTTCTCGTCCTTAGTGGAGCGGGTGAGCTGGATACGGTCGCCCTCCGCCTCCTTGGCAGGGCCTTCGCGAAGGAACGTGTTGACGCCGACGATGGGGTGGTCGCCGGTGTGCTTGAGGCGTTCGTAGTGGAGGGACTCCTCCTGGATCTTCGAGCGTTGGTACATGGTCTCCATGGCGCCCAACACGTCACCGCGCTCGGAGAGGCGTTCGAACTCCTCGAGCACGGCCTCCTCCACGAAGTCTGTAAGCCAGTCGACGAAGTACGAGCCCTGCCACGGGTTTTCGTTCTTGAGCAGGCCGAACTCGAGTGCGTTGATAAGCTGCACTGCCACGGCGCGGCGCACCGACTCCTCGGTGGGGGTGGTAATGGCCTCGTCGTAAGCGTTGGTGTGCAGCGAGTTGCAGTTGTCAGCCATGGCCAAGAGGCCCTGCAGCGTCGTCCGGATGTCGTTGAAGTCGATCTCCACCGCATGCAGGGAACGGCCTGAGGTCTGGATGTGGTACTTGAGCTTCTGCGACCGCTCGTTGCCGCTGTAGCGACCGCGGATGGCGGTTGACCAGATCCGACGCGCCACCCTGCCGATGACCGTGTACTCGGGGTCCATTCCGTTGGAGAAGAAGAAGCTCAGGTTATGTGCGAACTCGTCGATGTGCATGCCCCGTGCGAGGTAGTACTCGACGTAGGTGAAACCGTTGGCGAGCGTGAAGGCGAGCTGGGAGATGGGGTTAGCGCCGGCCTCGGCGATGTGGTAGCCGGAGATCGAAACTGAGTAGAAGTTGTTGACGCCGTTGTCGACGAAGTAGCGCTGGATGTCGCCCATCATCCTGAGTGCGAACTCGGTGGAGAAGATGCAGGTGTTCTGGGCCTGGTCCTCCTTCAGGATATCGGCCTGGACTGTGCCGCGCACGACCTTGACCGTCTCTGCGAGCACCTGCTCCCACTCTCCGGGCTCGAGCAGTGGCTCCACGGTCTCCCACTCCTTGCCATCGACGACGGGTTGCAGGGCGGCCTCGGGAGGAGCGTCGAGGCGGCCGGACTCGATCAACCTGCGACGGGCCTGCTGGCGCGCCGCGGCGGTGAAGAACATCGCCAGGATCATCGGCGCGGGGCCGTTGATGGTCATCGACACAGAGGTGTTGGGAGCGCACAGGTCGAAGCCGGCGTACAGCCGCTCCATATCCTCGACGGTGCAGATGGAGACACCCGACTCGCCGACCTTGCCGTAGATGTCGGGCCGCGTGTCGGGGTTCTCGCCGTAAAGAGTGACCGAGTCGAACGCGGTGGACAGGCGCACGGACGGCTGGCCGTTGGCGAGCAGGTGAAAGCGCCGGTTGGTGCGCTCTGGGCCACCTTCGCCGGCGAACATGCGGGTTGGCAGCTCGGTCGTGCGCTTGATCGGGAATACACCCGCGGTGTAAGGGAAGGCGCCGGGGACGTTCTCGAGCAGCAAGTAACGTAGCACCTCGCCCCAGCTCTCGCTCGCCGGCAGCTGGACCTTGGGGACGTGGGTGCCGGAGAGTGAAGTCGTGGTGAGGGGAACCCGGATCTCCCTGCCCCTGACCGTGTACACGAAGTCCTCGCCGGCGTACTCGTCGCGGATCGCTGGCCAGGCCGCCAGCAGCTCCCGCGAATCGGCGTCGAGCTCGTGCGCGATGCGGCGGATCTCGGCATCGAGGTCAGCGAGCTGTGGCTCATGGGACGCGTCACCGGCGGTGATCTCCTCGAAGAGCTTCCACTGGTCCGATGCCTCGCCGCTGCCGTTGCGGGCACACAGGATCGCCCGCGCTCCGACCAGCTGATAGAGGCGGTCGGCGATTCTGACCTGCTCGCGAGCCGAGCCCTTATAGGCGCGAACGGCGCGAGCGATCTCGCGCAGGTAGCCGGTTTGCTCGCCGGGAATGATGGGGTTTCGCTCTGGCATGCCGACCGGGGAGGCGCAGCTGTCCGCTTTTTGCCAGTGGTCTCCGAAGCGCTCGGCAAGAGCGGTCAAGAGGCCCCGATAAAGAGCATTGACGCCGTGGTCGTGAAACTGGCTGGCAATCGTGGCATACACCGGCAGTTGGAAGTCGTCGGGCTCGGTGAACAGACTGTGGCAGCGTCGGTACTGCTTGCGCACATCTCGCAGAGCGTCCAGGGCCTTGGGACGGTCGAACTTGTTGATGGCCACCAGGTCGGCGTAGTCGAGCATGTCGATCTTCTCGAGCTGCATGGCCGCACCGTACTCGGGAGTCATGACGTACAGGGACAGGTCGGCGATGTCGACGATCTCCGAGTCGGCCTGGCCAATACCGGAGGACTCGACGATCACCAGCTCGAAGCCGGCGGCCTGACAGGCGGCGATGGAGCTCCGGATATTGGCAGACAGAGCTCGGTGCGCCTGTCGGGTGGCTAGCGAGCGCATGAAGACTCGCTCGGATCCGAGCGTGTTCATCCGGATACGATCGCCCAACAGGGCGCCGCCCGTCTTGCGCTTGGTCGGGTCGATGGAGAGGATCGCCACGTTCCGCTGAGGAAAGTCCTTGAGGAAGCGCCGCACCAACTCATCGGTGAGTGACGACTTGCCGGAGCCGCCGGTGCCGGTGAGGCCAAGCACGGGGGCCGGCGCCTCGCGAGCGGGGAAGGAGAGCTCGCGTCCTTCCTCGACCAGAGTGATGGCACGTGCGATGGCAAGCCACTGCACGGGAGTGAGGTTCTTCGGCTGGAACCCATCGAGGTCGGCAGGATCGAAATCGGCCTCACGGATCATGGTGTCGATCATGCCGTCCAAGCCGAGGCGGCGTCCGTCCTCGGGCGAGAAGATCTTGGTGACCCCGTACTCCTCCAGCTCCTTGATCTCACGCGGCACGATGACGCCGCCACCGCCGCCGAAGACCTTGATGTGACCGGCCCCCCGCTCTCGCAGCAGATCGAGCATGTAGGTGAAGAACTCCATGTGCCCGCCCTGGTAGGACGACACCGCAATCGCCTGAACGTCCTCTTGAACGGCGGCATCGACGATGTCCTTGACCGAGCGGTTGTGACCGAGGTGGATCACCTCGGCACCGTGCGCCTGCAGGATGCGACGCATGACGTTGATCGCGGCATCGTGGCCATCGAACAGCGACGCGGCGGTCACGAAGCGGACCTTGTTCGTAGCGGCGTAGCGGCCGGAGGCGCTCATCTTCCCCTCCCGGTGGGCCAAGCCCAGCGTGATTCTACCCCGGACCAGGTCTCGCCTCTAGGCAGTTGCCTTCTCAGCTGTCTCCATCCCGCCCGTGAACCGCGAAGGCGCCAAGGCCGCCAGGAGAGCCGCCCTTTTCTGCTCTCGGCGCTTTTCGCCTCTTGGCAGCTGAGTCGTTCTCCCACCGTCAGGACCAGCTACGCCTCCACGTTGCCGCCGTATAGCTCGTCGATCAAACCGGCAAACTCTCTCTCAACCACGCGGCGCTTGACTTTCATGGTCGGTGTCAGGTCTCCGTCTTCTATGCTGAGCATCCTCGGCAGAACGGCGAACTTCCTGATCTGCTCGTAGCGAGCGAGGTGGGCATTGACTCCCTCGACCACCCGCTCGTAGGCGGCCGCGGCCTGTGGCAGAGCCAGCAAGTCGCTCAGGACGTCGGCCTCAAGGCCGTTCTGGCGAGCCCATGCGGCGAGCTCCTCCTCGCCGGGCGACAGCAGGGCGATGATGAAGGGTCTGCGATCGCCAATGAGGAGGGCGTTGTCCACCAGCGGGGACTTCTTGAGCGCGGCCTCGATTGGCTGTGGAGCGACGTTCTTTCCCCCTGCGGTCACGATGAGGTCCTTCTTGCGGTCGGTGATGAAGATGAAGCCGTCCTCGTCGATACGGGCGATGTCGCCAGTGTGGAAGAACCCCTCCTCATCGAACACCTCGGCGGTTTGTTCCGGCTTGTTCCAGTACCCCTTGCTGATGCTGGGCCCCTTGACGAGCAGCTCGCCGTCCGCGGCCAGCTTGACCTCCAGGTTTTCGAGGCCGCGGCCGATGGAACCGAGGCGGTTGTCTCCGGGCTCGAACCCGGCAATCCCGATCGCCGGCGAGGTCTCGGTGAGACCGTACCCTTCCTGGATCGGCAGCCCGATCGAGTGGAAGAACTCATTGACGTAGAGCGGCAGGGGCGCGCCGCCGGAAATCGAGAAGCGCAACTGCCCGCCCAAGGCCTGTCGGACCTTGGACAGCACCAGCTTGTCGGCCAGGGCGTGACGAACGCCCAGACCTGGACCCAGGGAACGGCCCACCAGCCGGCGCTGGGCAGCCTCCCAGCCGACGCCGGTGGCCCAGTGGAAGAGGGATCGACGGATCGGCGGCGCGGCCTCGACCTTGGAGTTGATCGCAGTGTAGATCTTCTCGTACAGGCGTGGGACGCTGGCAAAGGTGGTCGGCGCCACGGTTGCTATGAGCTCGGCGACGTCCTTGGTGGCGCAGTAGGCCACGAACGCGGAGACGTACATGTAGGCGTAAGCCACCGTGCGTTCAAAAACATGGCAGAGGGGCAGGAACTCGAGCCCGAGGTCATTGTGATCCATTGGGACCCGCGGCATCACGGCGAGCACGTTGCTGACGAAGTTCTGGTGCGTCAGCATCACTCCCTTGGGTTCGCCGGTCGTTCCGGACGTGTAGACGATCGAGGCGAGGTCGTCCGCCTTCACCTCGGATGCGCGCTCCCAGAACCGGTCCACGGCGCCGGCCGAGGCTGTGGAGAGGAGGTCGTCCAGCGCCAGCGCGCCCTCGGCCGTTTGGCCCTCGATCTGGACCAGGTGGCGGAGCCCGGGACACTCGCTTCTGATCAGTTGGAAGCGCTCGATGTGATCGGCGGTTTCTCCGACCGCCACCACGGCTCCCGAGTCGTGCGCCTGGTATGCGATCTGCTGCGGGGTCAACGTGGTGTAGACAGGGACGTCGGTCGCTCCCAGAGCGAGCACGGCGAGATCGACCATGTGCCACTCCGGGCGATTCTCCGACAGCAGCAGGACGCGGTCGCCTCGCCCCACTCCGAGCCCTGCAAGCCCTTCGGCAAGCGCCGCCGTTCGCGACGCGAACTCGTCCGTGGACAACGCTCTCGACCCACCCGGGAAGAAGTGCGTGTAGTGTCGGTCGCGGGGCCGCTGTATATCGTTGTGATACAGATCGAGGATGGTGCGTTCAGGCATCGCTGCTCTCCTTGCCGGCGCCCCTGGCCCAGCAACGAGCGCTGACTCTCAACGGAGGCTTCTGAGAAGCGTCAGCGTCTCCCGGCGGCTACTGGTCGGAGCTGTGTCTTCCCTTTGAAGTCTGACGAAACGGCGGAGCTTTTGCAAGAGAGCGATCGGCGCTGAGAGCAACGGCCCCGGACAATCGCCGCGGGGCCGTGAGCTTGGGGTCAGTCGCTCGAGGGCAACTACATGCGTTCGATGATGGCCTCTCCGAACCCGGAGCAGGAGACCTCCTGGACGCCCTGCCGGTTCTCGCGGACCATCATGCGGGCAAGGTCGTAGGTCACGACGGCCTCACGGATTGCGCCCTCCATGCCCTTGAGGATGCGGTCGGCGGCTTCGTTCCATCCCATGTGGTTGAGCATCATGACGGCCGAGAGGATGATCGAGCCCGGGTTGACCTTGTCCATTCCGGTGTACTTCGGCGCTGTGCCGTGTGTTGCCTCGAACAGGGCGACCTCGTCTGACATGTTGGCGCCCGGACCGAGGCCGAGGCCGCCGACAAGCGCGATCGCTGCGTCGGACAGGTAGTCGCCGTTGAGGTTGGGGACGGCGAGGACACTGTACTCGTCGGGGCGAGTCTGGATCTGCTGGAAGATCGAGTCGGCGATTCGGTCCTTGATCAAGATCTTGCCCTCTGGCATCTTGCCATCCAGCTTGTCCCACAGCTCCTTCTCCGTGACGGTGATGTCACCAAACTCCTCGGCGGCGACCTCGTATCCCCACTTGCAGAACGAGCCCTCCGTGAACTTCATGATGTTGCCCTTGTGAACCAGAGTCACGGAGGGGAGCTTCTGGGTGACTGCCCACTTGAGGGCCTTGCGCACCAGACGCTTCGAGCCAAAGACCGACATCGGCTTGATCCCAATACCGGAGTCGGAGCGGATCTTCCGTCCAGTCATCTTCTCGATCAGGTCGATTATGGCCGTGGCAACTTCGCCACCGCGCTCGAAGTCGTAGCCGGCGTACACATCCTCGGTGTTCTCGCGGAAGATGATGAAGTCCACCTTGTCGGCGTACTTGTTGGGGGCGGGGACGCCCTCGAAGTAGCGGATCGGGCGGACACAGGCGTACAGATCGAGATGCTGCCGAAGCCTGACGTTGATCGAACGGAACCGCGGGCAGACGCTGTCATCGTGGCCGCACTTGTCACAGGTCCCGGCATGGTACTGCTGGTGAGCGCAGTTGAGGCAGACGTGCGTCTCCTCGCCAATCGGGGTCGTGAACGGACCCTTGATTGCGATCTTCAGGTGACGGATTGCCTCCACTGTCTCCTCTGGGAACTCGGAGCCGTAGTGGTGCAGGCCCTCGAGTCCGGCGAAAAGAGGACACCACGCAATCTTCCTGGAGCCTGAGTAGGCTTTCTCGACCGCGCTGTCGACTACACGCTGCATCACGGGGGTGATATCGAGGCCGATTCCATCGCCCCGAAGAACACCGATGATCGGACGATCTCCAATCACAAGACGAGCGTCGCGAACCTCGACAAGATCACCCTCAGGGATCTGAACTTCTTTGAACTGGACCACAACCCACCTCCCGACTGGTTTGCGGCCGCGGGCCGCGGGCTCATGATACGCGAGGTGCTGCGGCTTGTCACGGATTTCACAAGAGCGAGTGTTACAGTCTGAGAGTGACCTCACGTGCCGCCGTCCGCGCCGCCGCCTTCGTGGCCTGCGTCGCCGGGATGTCCTCACTTGCGTGTCATCACGAGAGGCTGCGCACCGGGGACCTCGACCAGGTGCGTGCCGCCGGCGAGCTGCGGGTGATCGTGAGACCTGGATTTCTGGACTCCCCGGTACACACTGCCGGCCGCGTGGATCAGTTGGCCTTGCTGCGTCACCTGGCTGCTCGTCTCGGCGTCAAGTTGCGCTGGGTTCGGGCCCGGCGCAACGACCAGGTGCTCGCCTGGCTGCGGATGGGGCGTGGAGATATCGGGGTGCATCGCTTCTCTCCCGCCGGGCTGCGCCGCGAAGGCATGGCGGCGAGCGCGGCGGTCGACTGGGTCGACGACTTGCTGGTGGCATACGGGCCGTCCGGGGTCGACACGGTCGGCAATCTCAAGGGGCGCGCGGTCTACCTCCAACCGTCGGCCCAGAAATGGGAGGACACGGACCTACTGGATCGTCAGGGACCGAGCTTGCACGTCCGGCCGATTCCAGAGGAGGTGAGTCTCGAAGAGGTTCTAACTCGGGTGCGCGAGGGGAGGTATGCCCTGTCTGTAGCGGACTCGGGCCTTGTCGAGGCGATGCCCTACGGCAATGGTCTCGTGGTCGTCGGACCATTGGCCGAGACCCGTCCTCTGGTCTGGGCCATGCGGCCAGCCAACTCTCGGTTGCGAGCTGCGGTAGACGATGTGCTGTTCGCCGAGAAGGTCCTGTCCCTCTCCACCCGCACCGTTGCCTGCCGTGACCTCGCGGAAGTCAAGCGAGAGAGGGTCCTGCGGCTGGTGACCCGGAACTCACCCACGACATGTACGGTTGCTACCGGCGGCCTGGAGGGTTTCGAGTACGATCTCGCGCTCAGCTTCGCGCGCTCGCTCGGCGTACGTCTTGAGCTGGTGATTCCACCGCCGCACGAGAGTCCTCTTGCCTGGTTGGAGCGAGGGTACGGCGATCTGGCGGCTCTCCATGAGCCCTTCCTACGCCTGACCGGTGGGGACGTTCTGGCCACCCAACCCTACCGCAGCACGGATCTGGTCCTGATCCTGTCCAGCAGCGACGATCCGCCCGCTGCGGTGGAGGATCTCGCCGGCCGCCGGATCGCGGTCAGCGAGGGGTTGGCGCCGGTCCTGAGGCTGCTTCCCGATCAGCTCGCGGTCAGTCCGGAGTCCCTGGGACCTGGGTCGGATGCGCTCAGCGCGATGGCCGCGGTGGAGACGGGCGCCGCAAGTCTTGCGCTCGCGGATGCCGACACAGCCCGGCTCGAGCTCCCCAACCGGCCCGCTCTCCGGGAGGGGCCGGTCGTGGTTCCCGATTGCTCGCTACGATGGGTCCTCGGCTCCTGGTCTCCGCAGCTGCGCGATGCGGCGGACAGGTTCCTTCACGAGGTGAAGCGGTCCGGCCTGCTGCAGGAGCTTGCGCTGGCGGAGCTCTACCCAGGGCGACGCTACAGGCCCCGCCACGTTCCGCCAACTCCTCCAGGCGCGCTCACCCCGTACGACTCCATTCTGCAGGAGGCGGTGCGGGGCTACAGGATGGACTGGCGGCTGGTGGCGTCGTTGATGTACGAGGAGTCGAGGTTCGATCCGAAGGCGGTTGGGCCGGGAGGCTCCGCTGGCCTCTTTCAATTCATGCCGCCGACATGGAATGAGCTGGGGGGCGGCAACCCCGACGATCCGAAGCAAGCGATTCCTGCCGGGATCCGGTACCTAAGCCGGCTGATGGAGGAGTTCTCGGACGTACCGATGGCGGATAGGGTGCCCATGGCGCTGGCAGCGTACAACGTGGGCCCGCGGCACGTGGCGGATGCCCGCCGCCTGGCCGAGGAGATGGGCCTTAATGCGGACCGGTGGTCGGGCAACGTCGAAACCGCCTTGGTGCTGCTGGACAACCCCGACATCGCGCGGCGCTTCCCGTCGGGTGTGTGCCGCTGTCGCCGCGCCGTGTCGTACACGCGCCGCATCCTCCGACGCTACGCAGCCTACACCGAGCAGTTCCCGCCGACGGCATCCCCCGGCCTCTGATCCCCGCCCAGCACGTGACTCAGTAATTGAGTGATTAGGTGATTGAGTTCCAACGGCCACCTGGGTGGTGAGGAGGTGAGTAGGTCAGGAGATCCAGCCTGCTCACTTAGCTCGCAAGACGCTCGAAGCGAGACGGGAGACGGCTCCGAGACGTGCGTTTTCTCGCGCTGGAGCACATCATGGGCTCTAAGCCCGGGCTATCCGGGCGCAATCGTAGCGAGAGCGGCGAGACGCTTGTCAGCGCTGGGTTCTGAGCGTCGAGCTGCCGCAGGCATACTCTCTGTATGTTGAGGACAGCGAGGCGCGAAGAGCACAGCGACGGCTCGCGTATCGTCGCTCGCAGTAGATCGCGGACGGATGGCCCGGGTGGGACTAGATGCCGTTCTTCTGGAACATATCCCGAAGAGAGAGAAGCACATTGGCGAAGCTGTGGTTTTTGAGGAATTCCTGGAGCTCGTCCTTGGCGATCCCGTCAGACATCCGCTCCCGCACCTTGGATGCGATGTCGTAGAAGTCCGACAGCGGCTTGAGACCGAGGGATGAGAAGTTGCCCTCATACCAGGGGTGAACCCGGACCTTCTCCCATACCGAGGGGGCTGGGGGGACATCCGATCCCCACAGGCCTTCCGCGATCGATGTCACCTCACGGTAGAGGGTCCGCAGGACCTCGCGGTGATTGTTGTCATCCATAGCTTGCTTGAGAGGAGCAACCGCAGGCTCTGTAGCTGCCTCGGCGACAGGCTCGGCAGCGGGCTCGGGATCGGGCTGGGCGCTGCTGCCGGCGGCCTCTATCGGTTGGAGGGGGGCAACTGGCTTGCCCGTCTTTGTCGCGTTGTTGCCCCCTGCCGAGGCAGCGCGGGCTTCCTTCGAACGTGCTCTGGCGACGTTGATGTCCACCGGCTGGTCGTCACGATCTTCCGCGTCCTCTGCGGCCGCCTTACCCGCCGCATCCTCTTCCTTCTTCGTGGGCTTTGGGCTCGCCGCCTGGTTCTGCTTGGCACCAGCGCCCTCCTGGGCATCGGCCTCCACCTCACGTTGGAGAGCCTGGCGGAACCGCAGATGGAACGTACCCAGGAACACGAGCTCGTTCTCGCTGATGGAGCGCGCCAGAGAGAGCTTGTCTCTCATCACGTCGAGCTCGAGCATGCGAGCGTGCAGGAGCGGAGCGCTCGGCGCCAGGGCGCGGAGGTAGGGGATCAGGCCACTGTCGTGCTCGAGGACTTCGAGGAGATCGAAGAAGGTCGCGAAGTCGATCACCTGCTGGTACTCGCTCTCGTACCAGTCGATCGCTTTCTCCTTCTCCTTGCGCTGGATCAGGCGGTCAAGGACGCCCTCCGGCAGGCCGGTTCGGAACCAGTCGCTCCCGTGGCGTGACTCGAGCTCCTTCTGGATGGCGCCTCGCATATCACTCAGAATCTCGGCCAAGATTCGGTATGCATCGAGGTTTCTTTCAAGATCGATCATACTGCTGAGCCCTCATGACTCGACAATCGCTGCCGTCCTTCTGTACACAGCGAGGGTACCACGAGCGCGGCTTTGTGTGTAGTTGCCGATAACAAACGGGGCGGCCTGGCGGCCGCCCCGTTTCGGTTGTGTAGGGGCGCCGGCCGCTACTTGCGCCGTGGCGGTTGTTGTTTCGACGTGCGGCTGGAACGGGCTTGGGCCCTGGAGCGTGAAACGCTCGCTATTGAACCTCTGGCTTGGGTGGAGCGCGCCGACCGGCTGTTGCCGGTCGCAGCTGAGGGTTGTGTGACCGACCGCACGGCGGTGGTTCTCGTCGAGGCGGTGGTGCGACCACTGACCGTGCCACGGGGAACCTGACGAGAGCTGGCGGCGGGCCGACGGCTGGCGGGTTGTGCACGGGTGCGCATGGGGACACTCTGGGAGGTAGGCGCGATGAGCCGCCGCGGAGTGATCGAGGGTGCACGAGCCACAGTCGAGGATCGCGTTTCTGCTCCGTGAGAAGAGCTGGACTGCGCTTCGGTTCGGGTTGGGACCGCAGTCCTGGGATTTCGGCTGAGTGGCGCAGCTCGGCCGTTGTCCCTGACACCGAAAGCGTCCCGCGCACCGGGCGAGCGCTGTGTGGCCAGCTGACGAGAGTTGGCCGTCATCCCATGGCGCACGGTGAGGGTGTGACCGAGGGTGCGTGTCTGGTCGGCTCTGTCCCTCTGGACCCTTGCCGCGTTCGTCGTGACAGTACGGGTGGATCGCGGGGTGGTGACCACTCGCTGACCCCGTTGAAAGGTCCTGGCTACGCTGGGAGAGAGGGCTGTGCGAACAGTTTCGCGGGCGTGGACGGAGACGCTGCGGTTTGCTCCCTCGGGGCGCACTGCAGTCAGCGAGTGGCCGTCGACGCGCACGCTGCGCTTGCTGACAGACACGACCCTGACCGAATGCCCGATGGCACGCTCGACTGTGTTCCTGGCCGGCCCAACGGCGAGTCTGCGAACACTTGATTCCGACAGGCGCGAGATCGCGGCGCCGGGCCGGATGCGGCGGCCGAGGTTGTCGTCCGCCATGTGCCTCCAGTCGACGAAGCTTGCATAGCGTGCATCTCGCCATCCATCCCAGTAGCCGTTGTCATAGCCACGGTCGTACCCGCGCTGGAATGCGTGCCGGGAGTGGCTCCAACCTGCAGGCCCAGCCGCGTACCAGCCGACATCGGAGCCGCTGGTAACCCAAACCACATGGGCTGGCCGGTACGTGTAGCCGGGTACCCAGGCCCATCCGAAAGAGGTCAGGGCCCACGCGCCGTAGTGATGGGGGACGTAGCCCCAGGGTTCGTAGGCGACCCACGTCCAGCCGAGGCTCGTGTAGACCCAGCGACCGTAGGTGTAGGGTCTCCAGTCGGCGGCTACGTAGGGGCGCCAGACACGGCCGAGTCCGCTTACCGATACCCAGTCGCCATAGCCGGAGAGGGCCAGGTTGAAGTCGAGAGACCAATCGGGGTTGTTCCAGGCGTCGGTGTAGACCGGGTAGTCGTTGTAGCCGAGAGAAAACGAAAAGCCGCCGCCGCTGACCGTGACCCCGACTCCGACGCCCGCGGTGGCGGGAGCGGCCAGGGACAGGGCGGCGATTCCTGCTGCCGCGATCAACATGTGTTTCGTGGTCCTTCTCATGGTCGCCTCCCGAAACCGCGGGTGCCTGGTTTGCGGCTTCTACCAGACCATGCTGCAATCTCGGTGCCAGCGCGGTGGGAGCCAGCGAGGGTGGCCGCGAGACCAGGCCGCCCTCGGGCGGGAGGTTGTGTCCTCTTGAAAGGACAGGCTGACCGGGTTCTTCGTGGCCGAGCGTGGTGCGACCGTCGACGGTGGGCCGGTGGGGCGTTACGTCATCCCTTCTTGTAGAGGTAGGCGCAGTCCCTGAGCTCAGGTTCATGGCCGCTGCGACAGACGGCGTACTGGCCACCGGCCCAGAGCGCTGCGCCTCCGAGGTCGCCGGCCCGGTTGATGGCGTAGAACTTGACGTTGAAGTTCGGACGGCCCTTGGAGTCCAGCAGGTACGGAACCCTGGTGGCGCGCACGATGCGCTCGAGGGCGTGGAGGCATGCCTGGGTGGGGGAGTCGCCATGTCGCATGTACTCGACCACCGTGTGAGAGCCAGCGATCTCGATCACCGGTTCGCCACGGCCGGTCGAGCCCGCGGCTCCAGGCTCATTGTCGACGTACAGCCCACACCCGATCAGCGGCGAGTCCCCCACACGCCCGGGGATCTTGAAGAACAGGCCCGAGGTGGTGGTCGTGCCACCCAGGTCGCCCGCCCCGTTCACCGCGCACAGGTTGATCGTGCCGGTCGGGCGGACCGGGCCGTACTCCTTGATGAACCAGGCCATATCGGGATCGGAGATCTCCCCGGCAGGCTCGACCCAGTCATCGCTGTCAGACATGTGCTCCTTCCAGTAGAGCCAGATCTTGCGCGAGCGCTCGGTGAGCAGGTCTTCCTCAGGGAACCCAGCCTGGCGGGCAAAGCGAAGCGCCCCCTCTCCGACCAGGAGCACGCGCGTAGTTCTCCGCATGATCTCCAGGGCGACGCGTGCCGGGTGCTTGATGCGTTCGAGAGCGCCCACGGCGCCTGCTCGCATCGTCGGGCCGTCCATGCAGCAGGCATCCAGTTGGACGACGCCGTCGGCGTTGGGTAGACCGCCGTAACCGACGGTGACATCGTTCGGATCGGCCTCGACCAGCCCTACGCCGTCGACCGCGCCTCCACCGGCGCGGCGCCGGCGTCCATTCGCTCCACCGCACGTCTCACGGCATGGAGACCGTTCGCGGATGCGACGGCAACGCAGGGGCGCTGGATCGCCGCGGCTTCGCCGGCTCCGGCTGGCCGTGGCATGGCGGCAAGCGCGGCGGCGACTCCTGCGCCGACGAGGACCTCGCGGCGCGTGGGGCCATTCTTCTCGGTTCGGAACCTAGCTTGCATCGGCTTGTGGTCGCGAGTTCTCATGGTTCAATGTTCGTTCGGGCCGTTCCGAACTATCAAGAAAGAGCCGGTCAAGCCGCCTCCGGTAGTCTCGGAAGTCCAGACTGCTACACTGGCCCCATGCGCAGGCTGCTCTCCACAATCACCGTCGTCATGCTGTCGATGGCGCCGGCGGGCGTGCAGGCGGGGAATCGGCTTTTCGTAGGTGGCATCATCGTAACGCCGGAGGGCGAGCGACCCGCGCAGGTGCTCATTCACGACGATCTCATCGCCGAGCTCCGTCCGCCGGCCTCGGAGGCAGCGGTTCCGAAGGGTACTGAGGTCGTCGACCTCCAGGGCGCGTATGTTCTGCCGGGCCTGTGCGACGCCCATCTGCACCTGACGGGCTACGGCACCGCTCTCGAGCAGGTCGACCTGGTCGGTGCAGCCTCGTGGTCCGAGGTCGTCTCACGTGCACGCAAGGCGGCGGAGACTCTCCCCGCCGGAACCTGGCTCGTAGGTCGGGGCTGGGACCAGAACGTATGGAAGAGCAAGCAGTTTCCCGACCGAGCAGCGCTCGATGAGGCGTTCCCGAGGCGCCCTGTCCTGCTGCGGCGCGTCGACGGCCACGCGGCGGTCGTCAACGCTCGAGCCCTTCAGCTCGCGGGCATCGGGCGGAAAACGCCCGACCCGGCCGGGGGCAGGATCGTGCGCCGGCTGGACGGCGAGGCGAGTGGTGTGTTGATCGACGCTGCCGCCGACATGGCAATCGAAGCCGTTCCCAGACCCTCGCCACCCGACATCGAGCGGCGGGTCCTGAGGGCGGCACACGCCCTGCTGGCGGACGGCCTCACGGAGATCGACGACCCCGGGACCAAGGCCGAAGAGCTCGCGGTGATTCGGCGGCTGGCAGCCGAGGGGCGGCTCCCGATCAGGGTGTATGTCCTGGTCAACGGCGACGACGATGCGCTGCTGGACCGCGAGTTCGCCCGCGGCCCGGACCTCGGGGAGAGGCGGATGGTGCGTGTCGGTGGCGTGAAGCTCTACGCAGACGGCGCCCTCGGCTCGCGCGGGGCCCTTCTCGGCAGCGACTACTCCGACGACCCGGGAAACCGTGGTCTTGCCGTGACCAGCGTCGAGCGCCTGCGGGAGGTCGTCCAGCGCGCCTCGCGAGCCGGGTTCCAGGTTGCCGTGCACGCCATAGGAGATGAGGCGGTTCACCGCGTGCTGGATCTGTACCAGGAGGTCGGCGCACCGGTCTGCCGGCGGCTGCGGCACCGGATCGAGCACAGCCAGACCGTCCGGCCCTCCGACGTGCCCAGGTTCGCCACTCTCGGGGTGATCGCCTCCATCCAGCCGACCCACTGCACCTCGGACATGCCATGGGCGCCGCAGCGGCTGGGGCCCAATCGTATCCGTTGGGCGTACAGGTGGAGATCGCTCCTTGAGGGCGGGGTGCATCTGTGCGGCGGGTCCGACGCGCCGGTGGAGGACCCGGACCCGCGACGGGGGCTCTTTGCGGCGGTAACCCGCCAGCGGCCGGATCACACGCCGCCGGGAGGCTGGAACCCTGCCGAGCGACTGACCGCGCAGCAAGCCCTGGCACTCTTCACCTCGGGCGCGGCCTTTGCCGCCAAGGCGGAGACTTGGAGCGGCGCCATCCGTCCCGGCTTCGTGGCCGACCTCACGATCGTCGACCGGAACCCCCTCGAGGGCAACGCTGACCAGATGCTGCGAATGAAAGTGCTGCGTACAATCGTCGATGGCGCGGACCGTTACGTTGCCGCAGGAGGAGGTGCTCCGTGAGTGCCGCTGCTGAGAGCTCCCGGTGGCGTCGCTTGGCGTGCGGCGCGGCCGTGACGATCCTGGGGGTGAGCATGAGCGCCTGCGGTCTCTTCGGTCGAAGCTCCGATGGCAACGATCAGCCGAACTGGACCGCTCTGCGGGAGCGGATGGTAACGACGCAGATCGCCGCCCGGGGCGTTCGAGATCCCGCGGTGCTCCAAGCCATGCGAACGGTGCCTCGACACGAGTTCGTACCGGAGTCGGTCCGCCGGGGGGCCTACGCAGACAACCCGCTCCCGATCGGCGACGGCCAGACAATATCGCAGCCGTATATCGTCGCCCTGATGACCGAGCTTCTCGAAGTGGAAAAGGGAGATCGGGTCCTCGAGATCGGCACCGGCTCCGGGTACCAGGCGGCGGTGCTGGCCGCCATGGGTATCGAGGTGTACACGATCGAGATCCGGCCCACGCTGTGCCGGCATGCGGGGGAGACTCTGGCCCGCCTGGGTTACAAGAACGTGTACGTGCGCTGCGGCGACGGCTACGGGGGGTGGCCGGACAAGGCGCCGTTCGACGGCATCGTCGTCACGGCGGCACCCGAGCGCATCCCGGACCCGCTGCTGGACCAGCTCAAGCAGGGCGGCCACATGGTGATCCCCGTCGGCGCCTTCTACCAGGAGCTCAAGGTCATCACCCGGACCGCGGACGGCTTCAGCGAGCGCTCGGCGGTACCGGTCCGCTTTGTCCCCATGACGGGAGAGGTCGAGCGGCGTCAGTAGAAGTCGTGGCTCGCGGTGACGGCCGGGACATCGAGCTTGTGGAAGCCTCGGGCGCGCACGGAAAGGGTGCCGTTGCGCTTCTGCAGGAGGCCGTGAACGACGAGAACCGCGTGGCCGATGATGAGCGAGCGCTGGCGGCGGTAGAGCTCGGGGCGGATGATGGCTTGCACCATGCCGGTCTCGTCCTCCATGGTGATGAAGACGACCCCCTTGGCGGTGCCCGGGCGCTGGCGAACGATGACCGCTCCGGCGACCCGTATTGGGGAGCCGTCAGGGAGGGAACCGAGATCGGCCGTGGCTGTCACTCCCTTGGCGGCGAGGGCGGGCCGGAAGTGGGCCATCAGATGGGGACCGCTGGTGAGGTGGAGCCCGGTGTAGTCGGCGACGGTCTTCTCGAGCGCGCTCATCTCGGGCAGCGGCGAGCCGGCCTCGGCGGGCAGACGTTCGAGCAGCGGGCCGCGACGACGGCCGATCTCGGCCGCCTGCCAGAGAGCCTCGCGGCGGGTGAGCCCGAGAGAGGCGAGCGCACCCACGTGGGCGAGCCGGCTCAGTTCCTCTTCGCCGAGGTGAGTGCGTCGCTCGAGATCGGCGAGATCGGCAAAAGGGCCCTCCCGGCGGGACGCCTCGATGCTTTCACCCAGTGCCCGTCGCAACCCCTGCACGCAGCGCAGCCCGAGCCGGACCCCGCCTTTCTCCCACCGGCACCGCCAGCCGGAGTGTTGAACATCCACTGGCAGTACCTCGACATCGTGGCGCTGTGCGTCCTTGACCATCGTCGCGGGATGGTAGAACCCCATTGGCCATGCGTTGAGCAGAGCAATGTAGAACGCCGTGGGGTGATGGCGCTTCAGCCATGCCGAGGCGTAGACGATGAGGGCGAAGCTGGCGGCGTGTGACTCGGGAAAGCCGTACAGGGCGAAGGATGTGATGGCGCGCACGACGTCCTCCTGCGCCTGCCCGGTAATGCCGCGCTCGGTCATGCCACGCCGCAGTCTGGTCTCGATCGCGCGCATACGTTCGCGCGAGCGTTTGAAACCCATGGCCCGGCGCAGCTCCTCCGCCTCGCCGCCGGAAAACCCCGCCGCCACCATCGCGATCCGTAGCAGCTGCTCCTGGAACAGCGGTACGCCGAGGGTGCGCTCGAGGATCGGCTCGAGCGAGGGGTGGGGGTAGCTCACCGGTTGCCGCCCCTGCCTCCGCTCGAGATAGGGGTTGGTCATGTTGCCGGTGATCGGGCCGGGGCGGATGATCGCCACCTGCACGACGAGGTCGTAGAAGCACCGTGGGGCGTTGCGCGGCAGGGATGCCATCTGCGCCCGGCTCTCGATCTGGAAGACGCCGACCGTATCCGCCGCACGGATCATCTCGTAGGTCGGGGCGTCGTCGGGCGGCAGGTGGGCGAGGTCGACGTCGATCCCCTCGTGGGTGCGGATGAGAGGGATCGCCTCCTCGAGGGCGGCCAGCATGCCGAGACCGAGCAGGTCGACCTTGATGATGCCGAGGTCGGCGATATCGTCCTTGTCCCACTGCACGACGGTGCGCCCCTCCATGGCGGCGGGCTCGAGGGGGACGACCTCGTCGAGCCGTCCGGCGGCGAGCACCATGCCCCCGGAGTGCTGGCCGAGATGGCGGGGCAGGTGCTGAATCTGCCACCACAGACGTGCGAAGTGACGGCTGTGTAGGGCGTCGGGGTCGAGCCCGGCGGCCCGCAGCTCGTCGTCCATGTCGCGTATCCCGCCGTCGAACTCTGAGGCCGCATGGCGTCCGAAGTGACGGGCGATGCGATCCACCTGGTCGAGGGAGAAGCCGACCGCCTTGCCGACCTCCCGTGCCGCCGAGCGGCCGCGGTAGGTGATCACGTTGGCGGTCATCGCGGCGCCATTGGCCCCGTAGCGCCGGTAGACGTACTGGATCACCTTCTCCCGTTGGTCGCCCGAGGGCAGGTCGAGGTCGATGTCGGGCCACTCGCCGCGCTCCTCGGAAAGGAAGCGCTCGAACAGCAGCCCCATCTTGACCGGGTCGACGGCGGTGATGGACAGGGCGTAGCAGACGGCGGAGTTGGCGGCCGAGCCGCGCCCTTGGGCGAGGATCCCCTCGCGCCGGCAGAAGCACACGATGTCCCACACGATGAGGAAGTAGCCGGCGAGGTCGAGCTTTTCGATGAGGTCCAGCTCCTTGGCAAGCTGGGCCTGGGCGCGCGCGGTCAGTGGGCGGAAGCGCGCACGCGCCTCCCTCCAGGTGATCGTGCGGAGGAAGGAGGACGGGGTCTCACCGGGGGACAGTGGGTAGTCGGGAAAGCGGTAGCCGAGGTCGTCGAGTGTGAACTCCAGTCGCTGCGCGAGCTCACCCGCGGCGCCGATCGCTCGGGGGAGATCGGGAAACAGCGCCGCCATCGCGGCCGCGGGCTTGAGGTGACACTCCCGCTGCGCCTCGAGGAGGCGTCCGGCGGTATCGAGGGTCATCCCCTCGCGGATGCAGGTCAGAACGTCGGCCAGCTCGCGGTCTCCGCGGCGGGCGTAGCGCACCCCGTTGGTGGCGACGAGGGGCAGGCGAAGGCGTTGCGCGAGATCGATTAGGGCGCGGTTCCGGTGCTCTTCGGCCCGCAGGTGGTGGCGCTGCAGCTCCACGTGCAGGCGGCCGGGAAAGAGGGAAGCGAGGCGTTCGAGCAGGCGGCGGGCCGGCGTGAGCCCGCGCTGCTCGATCTCGATGGCGAGAGCTCCCTCGCCGCCCCCGGTCAGGCAGCACAGCCCTGCGGCGTGCTCCTCCACCTGTGCCCAGGTCGCCCGAGCCTGTCCCTTGGGGTGCCGGCCGGCGGCGGCGGTGAGCAACCGACACAAGTTGTGGTAGCCGCCGCGGCTGGCCGCCAGCAGGGTGAGACGGGGCAACGGGGTCCCCGGCGGGAGCGGGTTGGGGACCAGGCCGAGGGGGCCCGGTAGGGAGTGCGTCGGTCCCTGGTCGCTCGTGCCCCGAGCATCCAGCCGTGAGCTGCCGACCTCGGATCGAGGAGGGGAGTAGAGAGTGGAGCGGCCGTCGAGGACGACCTCCGCCCCGACCAGCGGCCTGACCCCGGCGTCGCGCGCGGCACGGAAGAAGCGCGGCGCGCCGTACACCCCGTTGCGGTCCACCAACGCCACCGCCGGCAGCTCGAGCCGGGCCGCCTGTGTCACGAGATCTTCTGGCAACGAGGCACCCTCCAGGAACGAGAACGCGGAAGCGCAGTGCAGCTCGGCGTATGAGGTCGGCATCTACCGGTCCTCAGTCGTAAACGCCATCCGCGTACCACATTCCGTCATCGCGGTCGCGGTACATCCGGTACAGTCGCCCGTCGGAAAGCTCGATGTCCCAGTAGTCACGGTCGGCGGGATGATCGCTCCACCACCCTTCCTCACAGCGCCAGGGCCCTGCCGCCACGCGCACCAGACCCTGGATGTGAAGCCTCGCCCCGGTCTCGGAGCGAAGGGAAACGGGACGGGGGCAATCGGTCGTCGGTGAAAGACAGCAGGTATCGGGCTCTGAGCTGTCGGGAGCGGGCCGCTGCAGGTTGGATGCGGACCGCCGTGGGGGGCGCCTACGACCTCTAGCCTCCACGGTAAGGTTCTTGTTCTCCGCTTCTCGCCTCAACTCCGTGATCACCTCCAGCGGCACGGGCGGCCGCAGGACTCGCACGGCGAGCAGGCCGCGTCCCTCACGGGAGGAACGACGCTCCTTCGGTGGCGGCGGCGGTTCGAAGTCGGACAGCACGACATGCTCGGGGAGATGGGAGTCTGCCAGGCCCGGCGAGCCGACCCGATCGGGACCGATCCGGGCCGTGGCGCTGGCAATCGTGGTGGCGAGTCGTGCCGGCGAAATTTCGGGAGGACCGAACAGGGTGAGCTGAGCACGGCGGGGCCGATCGGGATGGGCAATGCAGCGGATCGCCACTACCGGGGCGTCGGGGCGCCGCGTGTCGAGCTCCAAGCCGAGAATCCCCACCAGGGCCTTGACCTCGGTGGTAGGCGCCGGCAGGCGTATGACACGCCGATCGTGTCCTTCCGGCTCCAGCCCGAGATCGATCTCGAGTCTCAGACAGGCGAGCCCCTGATACCGCAAACGTTCCATGAGGCGCTCGACGAGCTCTCCAATTGTGAGCAAAAGGGGCTCCAGAGTGAGTACCGGCCACTCGAGCTCGAAACCCTCGCTCGGCGCGGGCGGGGGATGGTGGGGAACGAGGGGGCTCGGGTCCTCGCCGCGAGCGGCACGGTGAGCGGCCTCGCCGTCCGCGCCGAGCCGGCGGGCGACCTCGGCGGCGGGGAGGCGGGCAAGATCGCCGATGGTGACGAGGCCCCATCGGCGGAGGGTATGCCTGAGGCGGGGCTCCAATCCGAGCGCGTGGAAGGGAAGCGGCGCCAGGAAACTGACCTCCGCACCCTGCGGCACAATGGACGGCGATGCAGGCCGGTGAGCGGCGATCCGGGCCGCCAGCTTACAGCCGGCGATGCCGGCCCGGACGGGGAGGTCGAGGGCGGCCGCCGTCTGCAGCGCTCGATGCGCCATCTCCGCTTCACCGTCAGCGCCGGGGAAGATGTGGTCCATGCCAGCGACATCGGCGAAGACGAGGTCATTCCCGGCATCCTCTACCCGTGGCGAGAGTCCGCCGGCCACTTCCAGGAGTGCTTCGTGGGCAGAGCTTTCACAGCTCGGGTCGCGCCCGCGGGCGATGAGATCGGGAGCGATACCGCGCGCCTGGGCAAGCGTCATTCCGGATCGCACGCCGAGCTGCCGGGCCGATCGCGAGACGGCGGCGAGGCGAGCGCCTCCTCCGTTGCCCTCGCACACCGCCACCATCTGCTGCTTGAGCTCGGGCTCGCTGCGTAGCCGTGCGGCAAGAGGAAAGAGGGGGATGAAGAGGGCGGCGATGCGCGTCATGGGAGGACGTCGAGGTCGGAGCTTTGAATCTCGAGGCCTGAATCCTGGACGTTGCGTGGCCCCGTGCCCCGGGCGGAGCGAGAGCCCCGAGGGGTGCTTCCGTAGGAGGAGAAAGCGGCCTCTGCAGCGATCAACGGTTGGCCGCTTCTCGTGCCGGGGCGATTGCCTCGACGGCGAATGACGGTGCAGGAGAAGGGCAGCCCCTCGAGAAGGGGAAGACGCTGCGCCAAGCCGGACCACCTGCCGCGGCCTCCGGTCATGCGAACCACCGCATCGGCGGTGTGACCGCTCGTGTGGTAGGGAGAGGAGAGCAGTACCACGGCGCGGTGTGCCCGGGCGGCTCGTGTGACCCGCATCCAGGCTCCCGCAGAGACCCTACCGCGCACGGGCGGCAGCCCGAGGTCCGCCACCACCAGTGGAAAGCCCGTCTGGAGCAGGAGCTCGGTCAACTCGAGCACCTCGGGGAGACGGCGGGGGCGAAGCCAGAGGATGCGGTGGAGATCGACTCCTGCTGTGGCCGCGGAGCGGGGGTCCAGATGATCGCCAAGGTCGATCAGAGCGCCGATCTCGCCGCGATCCGTCATCGCTGCCAGCGCCGACAGAACCGTCGCCATCCGGCCGTCGGACCGGGAACCGACGAGCTCAATCATGCTTCCGCAGGGGACTCCGCCCTCCAGAACTTCGTCAAGCGCGACAAGGCCGGTCGAGAAAGGCGGCTCCGGTTGCCGTCGCCGTGCCGAGCGCATCAGCTCTGCTGCACGGAGGACACGTCCCCGCAGCTCCTCCGGAATGACTGCCGGAGAGGTGGGGCGGTGGCCGGCATTCACCGCCGGATGGATCACGACGCCAGCGGGACGATGGTTCTGTATGCCTGAAGGTGCGGCTTTCATGCGGTTCCTCCGCACCTTTCAATATAGGCATAAATAAGGTGTAAATCAAGCCGGCAGGCTGAATCTCACCTCGGTTCCTTCATCCTTACGGCTGATGATCTCCAGATGCCCGCCGTGGAGCTCCACGAGCCGCCGTACGACCGTCAGCCCGAGGCCCGAGCCCTGCTGCTCATGGAGTCTCCGTCCGAACTGCATGTAGCCTCCGAGGCGGGCGACCTCTTCCTCGTCCATGCCCCGACCCTCATCCCGTACGCTACAGCGCAGCGTTCCATCCCCTCCGAGACTAACCACGAGCGGGGTCCCGTCATCCGAAAACTTGCAGGCGTTGCCGACCAGCTCCTCGACGATACGCAAGAGGTACTCGCCGTCCATCGCGGCATCGATTCCCTGCGCCAGCTCCAGCGTCAGGTCGGCGCTGCGTCCCGCTCGCGAGGCCGCGGCCGTTGCCCCGCGGTACACCACCGGAGCTGCGTTCGTGGTTCGTTGCGCGCGCAGCTGCTCGATCTGACGCCGATCAGACTGCAGCAGCTCGAGCTGGGCACAAATGAGAAAGTTCTCCACCATCCGGTGCAGGCGTTCCCCCGAGCCCAGGATGATTGTGCCGAACTGGCTGACCTTCTCCGGCGGCAGGGTGCCGGCCTGAGTACTGAGCAGCTTCGCGGCAGTGAGGATACTGGCCAGAGGGGTCCGCAGCTCATGCGGCAGGGCCAAGGTGATGTTGCGACGCAATTCTTCGAGTCTCTCTTCGGTCTCCCGCCTGACAATCTCGCGCTGCTTCAGCCGGGCCGCCACCGTGGCCAGCAGCTCCGCTGCTGTGAAGGGCTTCTCGAGGTAGTCGTTGGCCCCGAGAGTCATCGCGCGCCGCATGCCACTGGTGTTTCCAGCACCGGTGATGATGATGAGCGGAATGGACGCGGTACCAGGATCGTCGCGGATGGTCTGCAGAGTGGCAAAGCCGTCCATTCCGGCCATCACGACGTCACTGATGATCAGATCGGGCGCTTCTGAGCGGGCCAAGGCGATGCCGTCCCGCCCGTTATCCGCCTCTGCGATCACGTGCTCCTCCGATGCCAAGGCATCGCGGATGGCTTCACGTACGCCGTCATCGTCATCGATCACCAGGATCTTGGCCACCGGTACCACCCTGCAACTCGCCAACGGGGACAATGCATTGCCTGTCAAGAATACATCAGGAGCCGGGCGCGACACGAGAGGCGGATCTGGTAGTGTGACGGCGATGTGAACGGGAGGTGAAGATGGATCTGACGCGCGCCGTGGTGCTGGGGGCCGGAAGGGTAGGGGGAGCCATTGTTCGAGACCTCGCGACCGATCCGGCTTGGAGGGTTTCGGTGGCGGACGTTTCGCCGGAAGCGCTCGCCGGCTTCGCGTCGGAGCCGACGGTGACGACGATGGCGGCGGATCTTTCGCAGCCGGACGAGGTGCGGTGCGTTGTGGCCGGAGCGGATCTCGTCATCGGAGCGGTCCCGGGCTTCATGGGCTTCGACACTGCAAGGACGGTGATTGAGGCAGGTATCGACATGGTGGACATCTCTTTTTTCGAGGAGGACCCGTTCCGCCTCGACGCGGCCGCTCGCGAACGGGGTGTCACCGTACTGGTCGACTGTGGGGTTGCACCGGGTTGCGGCAACATGATCCTGGGACACCTGACGACTCGGTTGGAGAGCATCGACAGCTTCGTATGCATGGTCGGCGGGTTGCCGATCGTGCGCCGATGGCCCTACGAGTATGCGGCCGTCTTCTCTCCCGTGGACGTCATCGAGGAGTACACACGACCTGCGCGTCTCGTCGAAGCGGGCGAGATTGTGGTTCGGCCCGCCCTGTCCGAGATTGAGCTCGTCGATCTGCCCGGCGTCGGCACCCTGGAGGCATTCAACAGCGATGGGCTTCGCACCCTGCTGACAACCATGAAGGTACCGTCGATGAAGGAGAAGACGCTGCGTTTCCCGGGTCACGCCGAGCGTATGCGTATGCTCCGCGAGACGGGTTTCTTCGGCCTCGACCGAGTCGAGGTTGCAGGAGTCGGCATTCGGCCGCTCGACCTCACGGCACGGCTGCTGACCGATGCCTGGCGGCTGAGGGAGGGGGAGGAGGACCTTACGGTCATGCGGATCGAGGTCTCCGGCCGCAGGAACGGCGAACGGGTCCGAGTCTTGTATGACCTGCTTGACCGGTACGACCGTCAAGGCGGGGTCACCTCGATGGCTCGAACTACCGGCTACACTTGCACCGCCGTTGCCAGGCTGATGGCCGGCGGGAACTACCAAAAGCCGGGCGTCACCGCGCCCGAGATGCTGGGAGCCGTACCGGGCGCCTTCGATCTGGTGATGGCGGATCTCGCTCGTCATGGTGTGAGCTTCACGGTCCGCGAGGAGACTGTGGACGGGGAGTGATGACGAGCGCGGCGGGCATCTGGTTGCTGGTCGCTTTGCCCGCCGTTGCGGTGCTGCTGTTCGCCGAACGCGTGGGGCGCGCACGACTGCGGGTCGTGGCCAAGATACTGGCTTCATTCACCTTCGTGGCGGTTGGAGCTTGCCGCTCGACGTCCGGCGGCGTATATGGGGCGTGGATCGTGCTGGCCCTGGTGCTGTGCGCGTTCGGCGACCTGGCACTTCTCCACGCGAAAGGTCTTGGCGGCGGCTTGACCCTGTTCCTGTCCGGCCACCTGGCTTACGTGCTCGCGTTCCAGTCGCTGCGGCCGGCGGCGGGATGGCCCATCGCGTGGGTCGTACCGCTCGGTCTGGCAAGCGGAGTCGCCATGCGATGGCTGTGGCCGCATCTCGGGAGGCTGCGATGGGCAGTGGCCGGCTATGTCACGGTGATCACGCTGATGGTCTGGGGGGCCCTGAGTGTCTCGGGCATGGCCAACGGCTGGCTCCCCGTCGCCGCCGGCGCGGTGCTCTTCTACGTTTCCGACCTCTTCGTGGCACGCGACCGCTTCGTGACCAAGAGCTTCCTCAACAGAGCTTGGGGCCTGCCGGCGTACTACGCCGGCCAGCTGCTTCTAGCCTGGAGTGCGGGTGGACCTACCGGTGGCCTGGCCGGCTGAGCGACGGACGCTTGTTACCAGCCTCGCGCTGATCGTAGGGTGGACGCTCGTCATGGGCGTCATCCTGTGGCGGTTTCCGCCCGCCGGCGACGACGCCTACCCTCACGCGGTGTTCGGAATCGAGCAACTGCACTGCTGGCGCGGGGGCGTGGCGTGGCCTCGGTTCCATCCTGACTGGAACGGCGGCACAGGCTCCTTCTGGCCGGCGGTCTACTCGCCGGTTGCTCTCACGGTTCAGGGAGCCGCCACGCTGCTGACCGGTGAAGGGACGCGGGCGGTGGCGCTGTCGCTGCTGCTCGCCGCGATTGGCGGTGCCCTGCTGCTCCGCAGCGCCGTCCGATCGTCTCACGTGCAGTGGTGGCTGTGGCTTGCCCTTCCGTACCTGCTGGTCAACATCTTCGCTCGTGCCACGGTCACCGAGATGTGGGCGCTGGCCGCCACTGCTGGCATACTGGCGCTCGCCCTTCCGCCGGGTCCTCCTCGTACCAGGGACGGCTTCGGCCTCGTGCTCCTGGCTGCGCTCGCCGCCGGCTCGCAACCCATGATGCTCCTGATCCTCGGGCTTCCGCTTGCAGCGGCCTGGATCGCCTCTGTACCGATACGCCGCCTCTCCACCTGGAAGAACGGAGCGGCATGGGGCACAGCGGCTGTGCTGGTTGCTGCCATCTTCTGGCTTCCGGCCTGGATCCAGCTGCACCTGTTCGATAGGAAGGGCCTCTTCGGCGGGCAGTATGTTT